>Ga0208079_1000166_pt1 | contig 37155 bp, 39 predicted proteins | sample NGESurdeep092012_5_FD_184474 | JGI IMG/M metagenome (GOLD analysis project Ga0208079, IMG submission 184474) | Arctic peat soil microbial communities from Barrow, Alaska - NGEE Surface sample 210-2 deep-092012 (SPAdes) | ecosystem: Environmental > Terrestrial > Soil > Wetlands > Peat ... | reverse complement strand
CGACGGCGGCTGGCGGCTGCGCCGGGACGACGATGGGGTGGTGACCGTGACGCCACCGGCCTCGGTCGGGGCTCGGGCGCCGAACGGGCAGGTGGCGTGACGGGGGGCGGCCGTGGACCGAACCGACTGTGGACGAAGTAGCCGAGGTGTCGGACCCTGGTGCCACGGCTAGCCCACGGCTAGGCCATCGGCTAGGCCGGAGCGAGCAGGTCGCGGACGTGTCCGGTCTCGTTCAGCGAGCGGACGCCGCGGCGGCCGTCGCGGGCGGCGACGACTCGCGTCAAGGAGGTGTACGCCGGGGCGAACCAGATCGACCGCTGCTGGCCCAGTACGTGTCCGGCGTAGGCATTGATGGCGCCGGCGTGGGAGAACAGCACGGCCCGGCCGCCCGGATGCGTGTCGACGATGTGCTCGACCGCCGCCACGACGCGCGCCCGGAATGCCACCGGGTCGACCTCGGGCGCGTAGAGGTCGCCGCGGACCAGTCGGTCGTAGCGGAGGTCGCCGGCGGCCTTCAGCTCCTCCACCGGCACATAGCTGGTCGCCTCCGGGTCGAACTCGGCCAACCCGTCTTCGGGCATGAGCTCCAGGCCGAGCCGATCGCCCAGCGGTTGCCCGGTTTCCGTCGCCCGCCGCTGGGGGCTGGTGTAGAGCGCCTCGACCGGCTCGTCGGCCAGGAAGGCGGCCACCCGCCGCGCCTGGTCTCGACCGCCCGGCGCCAGCCCAGGATCGGCCGCACCCTCGGCGGCGTCGACGCGCACCGGCAGGGCGTGCCGGACAAACACCAGCTCCACGGCTCAGCCCAGCTCCACGGCTCAGACGCTACTGCCGGCGAGCCGGGCGGCCGCACACTGGACGGGTGCCTTCCGCCCTGCCTGTCGGCGAAGCGGTTCCGACCGACGGTTCGCTGCCGGCTGCCGCCACGCATGCGCTTGGCACTCGGCCGTTCGGCGTCTACGTACACGTCCCCTTCTGTGCTACCCGGTGCGGCTACTGCGACTTCAACACCTACACGGCGACCGAGCTGGGCGGTGGCGGCGCGGCAGCGCAGTACGCCGACACGGTCATCGCCGAGCTCCGGCTCGCCCGCCGAATCCTGGGCGACGCCGAACTGCCGGTGGCCACGGTCTTCATTGGCGGCGGCACCCCGACCCTGCTGCCGGCCGCCGACTTGGGGAGCGTGCTGGCCGCGATCGACGCCGAGTTCGGGCTGGCGGCTGATGCCGAGATCACCACCGAGGCGAACCCGGACTCGGTCGACGCCGACTACCTCCACCAGCTGCGCGCCGCGGGGTTCACCCGGGTCTCCTTCGGGATGCAGAGCGTCCGACCGCACGTGCTCGCCACCTTGGATCGCACCCACACCCCCGGCCGGGCACAGCAGTGCGTGGCGTGGGCGCGGGCCGCCGGGTTTGCCCACATCAGCCTTGACCTGATCTATGGCACGCCGGGAGAGTCCGACGCCGACTGGCAGGCCAGCTTGGACGCGGCGGTCGCTGCCGGCCCCGATCACGTCAGTGCCTACGCCCTGGTGGTCGAGGACGGCACCCGGCTGGCCGTCCGGGTTCGCCGCGGCGACCTGCTGGCGCCCGACGACGACGTGCTCGCCGACCGCTACCTGCAGGCCGACGCCACCCTGGCCGCCGCCGGCTTCGGCTGGTACGAGGTCAGCAACTGGGCCACCGCACCCGCCTCCCGCTGTCGGCACAACCTGGGCTACTGGAACAGCGCCGACTGGTGGGGCGCCGGCCCGGGAGCGCACAGCCACGTCGGCGGCGTGCGCTGGTGGAACACGCGCCACCCCGCGGCGTACGCCGCCCGGCTCGCCGCCGGCGCGAGCCCGGCCGCTGGCCGCGAGCTGCTCGACGCCCCCACTCGGGCAGTGGAGCGCGTGCTGCTGGACATCCGGCTGGCGCAGGGCCATCCGCTGGCCGACCTGACCGACGCCGGCCGGCGCGCGGCCCGAACTGCCGTGAGTGACGGGCTGCTCGAGCCCGTCGCGTACGCTGCGGGGCGCGCCGTGCTGACCCTGCGTGGCCGGCTGCTGGCCGACGCGGTGGTCCGCGAGCTCGTCGGGTGAAGACCGGCTGCCCGTACGATTAGACCCGGGGAGTTAGACCCGGGGAGTACCACTACGTGAACGGAGCCTGCCGCGTGTCGTACCGCCCGGCCCGGGGTCGCCGTCTGTTGGTCGCGCTGACCGCCGCCGTGTTGATGGCGGGAGTCAGTGGCTGTGCGGCCAACGAGCCCGCGGTCAAGGTGTCGGCCCCCTCGCCGTCGACCTACCGCGGGACCGAGCTGGACCCGGCCACGCCCAAGCCGGACATCACCCTGACTGACACCAGCGGCGCGCCGTACTCGCTGCGCACCGCGACCAAGGGCCGGCTGGCTTACCTGTTCTTCGGCTACAGCAAGTGCCCGGACGTCTGCCCGACCACGATGGCCGACATCGCCGCCGCACTGGGTAAGGTGCGACCGACCGACCGGGCGAAGACGACGGTGGTCTTCATCACCACCGACCCGCGCCGGGACACCGGACCGGTGCTGCGCGCCTGGTTGGACCGGTTCGATCCGTCCTTTGTGGGCTTGACCGGGACCGACGCGCAGTTGGCGGCCGCGCAGCAGGCGGCCGGCGTGCCGCTGGCCGAGCCGGAAGGGACGGGCGAGGGCTACACCGTGACGCACAGCGCCGAGGTCCTCGCCTTCTCTCCGGACGACCGGGCGCACGCCGTCTACCTGGACGGCACATCGGTGTCCGACTACGCGCACGATCTGCCGCTGCTGCTGGCCAAGACGTGACTGCGGTGTCCCGCGTCCGCTCACTCCTGCCGGCGGTCTCGACGCTGGCTCGGTGGGCGTTGGCCGTGGTCTGGGGCTACGCCGGCCTGAGCAAGGTGGCGGACCCCGAGGCAACGGTTCGGGCCGTGCGCGCATACCGGCTGCTGCCGGAGCCCGCTGTACTGGTCATGGGTTACGGGCTGCCGTTCCTCGAGATCGGGCTGGCAGTCCTGCTGCTGTTCGGACTCGCCACCCGGGTGCTGGGGTCGATCTCGGCCCTGCTGTTCGTCGCCTTCATCGTGGGGGTTGCCTCGGCTTGGGCGCGCGGGCTCGCCATCGACTGCGGCTGCTTCGGTGGCGGGGGGCAGATTGATCCGGGTGCCACCCGATATGTGCAAGAGATCATTCGGGACGTCGGTTTCCTGGCAATGGCGGCCTGGCTGATCGTCTTCCCGCGGAGCCGGCTGGCGGTGGAGTCGCGGTTGGCTCCGGCCGGCGGCTCCGGGAACGTCGACGACACCGACGACGGTGCGGAAGACGACGGTGCGGAATCTGACGTTGCGGAATCTGAAACCAACCGGGAAGGAACCGTTCGCCGGTGAGCAAGACGAGCAAGGCGCCCAAGAACGACCGGCAGCGCCGAATCGAAGAGGCTCGGCGTCGGCAGGCTGCCCAGGAGCGCCGCCGCAGGTTGATCATCGGCGGGGCCGTGCTTGCGGTCCTGGTGGTGGTGGCCGTCATCGGCATCGTCGTGCAGTCCAATCGGTCGGGGAGCGCCAAGTCGACGGCGAGCACTCGGCCGAGCGGGGTCCTGGCCAACGGCGCCATCCCAATGGGCGCCGCGGTCTCCGCCGGGCAGACAGCTCCCACGCTGGACATCTTCGAAGACTTCCAGTGCCCGTACTGCGGTCAGCTCGAGCAGGGCTCCGGCGCCGACCTCCAGCAGCTCGCCACCGCCGGCTCGGTCCAGCTGCGTTACCACCTGCTGTCCTTCATTGGCCTGGACTCAGTGCGCGCCGCGAACGCCGCCGGGTGCGCCGTGGACGTCGGCGCGTTCGCGCCGTACCACGCCAAGCTCTACGCCAACCAGCCCAAGGAGAACACCAACGGCTACTCGACCGACAACCTGCTCAAGTGGGGTGCGGAAGTTGGCTTGACCACGCCGGCCTTCACCGACTGCGTGCGTACGTCGCGCTACCAGGGCTGGGTGAAGCAGGTGCAGGACCAGTCGTCCAAGGACGGCATCGTGCAGACGCCGACCCTGCTGCTCAACGGCAAGCCGGTCGATAACGCGATCACGCTGCAGCCCGCGCAGCTGAAGGCGGCGATCCTGGCGGCGAAGGGCGGCTGACCCGCGGCCGCGGGCCGGCCGCGCTCCGTGGTCACCGTGGGTGCGCTGGCCGGGGACGGGGCCAGGCGGCGCGCCGTACACTTGGCACTCAGCAGGCCGGAGTGCCAGCAAGCCAAAAGTGCCAGCAAGCCAAAAGTGCCAGCAAGCCAAAAGTGCCAGCAAGCCAGAGTGCCAGTGAGGCAAGTGTTCGTGGCGGACGGACGGCGGGAGGTGCCCCGGGATGCTCGACGATCGCAAGCTCGAGGTGCTGCGGGCGATCGTCCGGGACTTCGTCTCCACCAACGAACCGGTCGGCTCCAAGGCCTTGGCCGAGCGCTACCAGCTCGGCGTGTCGCCGGCGACCGTACGCAACGACATGGCGGCGCTGGAGGACGAGGGCTACATCACCCAGCCGCACACCAGCGCCGGTCGAATCCCGACCGACCGCGGGTACCGGCTCTTCGTCGACAAGCTGTCCACGGTCAAGCCGCTGTCCCCGGCGGAGCGGCGCGCGATCCAGAACTTCCTGGAGGGCGCTGTCGATCTCGACGACGTCGTCCGGCGTACCGTCCGGCTGCTCGCCCAGTTGACCCGCCAGGTCGCCGTTGTGCAGTACCCGTCGCTGTCCCGCAGCGGCGTTCGGCACGTCGAGCTGGTCCAGATCTCGCCGACCCGGCTGCTGCTCGTGCTGATCACCGACACCGGCCGGGTCGAGCAACGGGTGGTCGAGCTGGCGGTGGTGCTGGCCGAAGATGCCGTCACCGACCTGCGCAACACCTTCAACAGCCGGTTGATGGGGCGCCGGCTGATAGACGCCCCGGCGACCATCGCCGACCTGCCGGAGTCGACCCCGCCACACTTGCGACCAGTGGTCACCACGATCATCTCGGTGGTGCTCGAGACCCTGGTGGACAAGCCCGAGGAGCGGGTGGTGCTCGCCGGCACCGCCAACCTCACCCGCAGCGCGCTGGACTTCCCGCACACCATCCGCCCGGTGCTGGAGGCGCTGGAGGAGCAGGTGGTGCTGCTCAAGCTGCTCGGGGAGGCGCACGACCCGACCACGGTGCTGGTGCGAATCGGCGCGGAGAACCGGCACGCGGGCTTGCGCTCGACCTCGGTCGTCTCGGTCGGGTACGGCGCGGGCGACACCGCGCTGGCCGGCCTGGGCGTGCTCGGCCCGACCCGGATGGACTACCCGGGGACCATGGCGGCCGTGCGCGCCGTCGCCCGCTACGTCGGCGAGCTGCTCGCCAGCGCCTGATGGAGACTGACTAGTGCCCACCGACTACTACGGTGCGCTCGGCCTGCGCCGGGACGCGACGCCGGAAGAGATCAAGAAGGCGTACCGGCGACTGGCCCGCGAGCTGCACCCGGACGTCAACCCGGATCCGCACGCCCAAGACCGGTTCAAGGCGGTTACCGCGGCGTACGAGGTGCTCTCCGACCCGCAGAAGCGCCAGATCGTCGACCTCGGCGGCGACCCGTTGTCGCAGTCCGGCGGCGGGGCGGGCGCCGGTGGGGCGTTCGGCTTCGGCGGCCTCGGCGACATCATGGACGCCTTCTTCGGCGGCGGCGCCACCAGCCGAGGTCCTCGTAGCCGCATCCGCCAGGGTGCCGACGCGCTGATCCAGGTGGAACTGGACCTGGAGGAGATGGCGTTCGGCTCCACCCAAGAGCTGACCCTGGACACCGCCGTGCGGTGCGAGACCTGCACCGGAACCGGCACGGCGCCGGGCACTCACCCGGAGACCTGCGCCACCTGCCACGGTCGCGGGGAGATCAGCTCGGTGCAGCGGTCCTTCCTCGGCCAGGTCATGACATCGCGTCCGTGTCCGCGCTGCGGCGCCACCGGGCAGGTGATTGCCCACCCGTGCCCGACCTGCGCCGGGGAGGGCCGAGTCCGCCGCCGGCGTACCACCAGTGTGAAGATCCCGGCCGGAGTCGAGGACGCAATGCGGATCCGGCTGTCCGGACAGGGCGAGGTCGGCCCTGGCGGCGGCCCGCCCGGCGACCTCTACGTCGAGGTGGTCGAGCGCGAGCACCCGGTCTTCAGCCGCGAGGGGGACGATCTGCACTGCCGGGTCACGCTGCCGATGACCTTGGCGGCGCTGGGGACCACGCTGAGCCTGGACACCCTCGATGGCCCGGAGGACATCGTCATCCGCCCCGGGACCCAGCCGAACCATGTCGTGCCCTTACGCGCCCGCGGCGTCCCGCACCTGCGCGGCACCGGTCGCGGCGACCTGCTGGTGCACGTCGAGGTGACCACACCGACCCGGCTGGACGGCGAGCAAGAGCGCTTGATGCGGGAGCTGGCTGGGCTGCGCGGCGAGGAGCGGTCCAACGGCCGGCCGGAGGGCGGCCTGTTCTCCCGGTTGCGCGAGGCCTTCCAGGGCCGGTGAGCCGGTGCGTCGATGAGTGCCGCGAGCCCGCCGCTCAGCGCCGCCAGTCCGCCGATGTTCCTGGCACCCACCGACCGGATCGTCGCCGGCGACCGGGTGGTCCTGGATGGTCCCGAGGGCCGGCACGCGGCGACCGTCCGCCGGGTGCGCCCCGGCGAACGAGTGGACTGCACCGACGGCGCGGGCCTGTTGGTGCGCTGCCAGGTGACGGCCGCCGGCCGGGACCGGCTGGACCTGGCGGTGCTGGAGCGGGATCGCCAACCGCCGCCGCAACCGCGCATCGTGGTCATCCAGGCGTTGCCCAAGGCCGACCGCGGCGAGCTCGCGGTCGAGCTGCTGACCGAGGTCGGGGTGGACGAGGTCGTTCCTTGGGCAGCTGCTCGCTGCGTGCAGCGCTGGTCCGGTGACCGGGGCCAGCGCGCGTTGGCACGCTGGCGGTCAGTGGCCCGGGAGGCCGCCAAGCAGTCCCGGCGGACCTGGCTGCCAGCGGTGGCCGAGCTAGCCTCCACCGCCGCGGTCACGGCCCGGCTGCCAGCTGCCGACCTCGGGGTGGTCCTGCACCCGAACGCGGCCGCCCGGCTGGCCGCGGCGGCCGTGCCGTCGACCGGCACCGTGGTCATCGTCGTCGGCCCCGAGGGTGGCCTGGACGCCGCCGAGCTGGACGCGTTCGCAGCTGCCGACGCCACGGCGTACCGGCTCGGGCCGACCCTGCTGCGGACCTCGACCGCCGGAGTCGTCGCGGTCGCCACCCTGCTGGCCCGCTCGCCACGCTGGACCAGGCGAGCCTGACGAGGAGTGGCGCTGCCCGGTCCGCGGGTAGCATGAGTTTGCCGCGCCGAGGCGCGGTTGTTGAAATGCCCGCCGACCCCGATAGCAGGCGAACTGCCCCGTTGGCCGACACTTCCTCCACCGCCCGGACCCCAGCTGCCCGGACCCCAGCTGCCCGGACGCCCGGCGCCCGGACTACCAGCGCCGCGCCGGTGCAGACCCGGATCGTGGTCCCCGGGGCGCGCTCCATGGTTAGCCTGCTGGGCTCCCGCGACGAGCTGTTGCAGGTGGTGGAGCAGGCCTTCGCCAGCGACATCCACGTCCGCGGCAACGAGATCACCATCACCGGCGAGCCGGCCGAGACCGAGCTCGTCACCAAGTTGTTCGAAGAGCTGCTGGCGCTGCTGGACAAGGGTGACCTGCTGACTACCGATGCCGTCGAACGCAGCCTGGCGATGCTGCGCAGCCGCAGTCCGGAGCGCCCGGCCGAGGTGCTGACGCTCAACATTCTGTCCAACCGCGGTCGCACCATCCGGCCGAAGACGCTGAACCAGAAACGGTACGTCGACGCCATCGACGCGCACACCATCGTCTTCAGCATCGGGCCGGCCGGCACCGGCAAGACCTACCTGGCGATGGCCAAGGCCGTGCAGGCACTACAGGGCAAGCAGGTCAACCGGATCATTCTTACCCGGCCGGCGGTCGAGGCGGGCGAGCGGCTCGGGTTCCTCCCCGGCACGCTTTACGACAAGATCGACCCATACTTGCGCCCGCTGTACGACGCACTGCACGACATGCTCGACCCAGACTCGATTCCGCGGCTGATCAGCGCCGGCACCATCGAAATAGCCCCGCTGGCGTACATGCGCGGCCGCACGCTCAACGACGCCTTCATCATCCTGGACGAGGCGCAGAACACCTCGGCCGAGCAGATGAAGATGTTCCTCACCCGGTTGGGCTTCGGCTCCAAGGTGGTCGTCACCGGCGACGTCACCCAGGTCGACCTGCCCTCGGGCACCCAGTCGGGACTGCGGGTGGTGCGCGGCATTCTCGACGGCATCGAGGACGTGCACTTCGCCATGTTGACCAGTGGTGACGTCGTCCGGCACAAGCTGGTCAGCGAGATCGTGGATGCCTACGCCCGCTTCGACGCCGAGACCGCCGCTCCCCGCAGCGGGTCCGGCCCGCGGCGCCAGGGCCGCCCGCACCGGTCGGGCTGACCGGCGTGTCGGTAGAGGTCGCGAACGAATCCGGCGCGGCGGTCGATGAGCGCGCGCTGGTGGATCTCGCCCGGTTCGTGCTGGACAGCCAGGGCGTGCATCCGCTGGCGGAGTTGTCCGTACTGCTGGTCGACCTGGCCGCCATGGAGGCGCTGCACGTGCGCTGGATGGGCGAGCCCGGACCCACCGACGTACTCGCCTTCCCGATGGACGAGCTGGCCATTCCGGGTCGCGGCGACGACGACGAGCCCGAGCCGACGCTGCTGGGTGACGTGGTGCTCTGCCCGACCGTCGCCGAACGCCAGGCCGCGGAGGCCAAGACCGCGCCGGAGGACGAGCTGCATCTGCTGTGCACCCACGGAATCTTGCATCTGCTCGGGTATGACCACGGCGAGCCGGAAGAGGAGCAGGAGATGTTCGCCACCCAGGCCCGGCTGCTCGCCTCGTGGGCGGACTCGCGGCGACCGGCTGCGGACAGTGGCGCCGCGCCGTGACGGGCTGGGACGTGGTGCTGGCGGTCGTGGCCGGCTTCTTGGTGGTGCTGGCTGCCCTGTTGGCGGGCATGGACGCGGCGTTGTCCCGGGTGTCGCGGGTCCGGGTCGAGGAGCTGGTCCGCGAGCAGCGCCGGGGAGCGCGGCAGCTGCAGACAGTCGTGGCCGACCCGCCCCGCTACCTGAATCTGTTGTTGCTGCTGCGGATCGCGGGTGAGCTCGCTGCGACGGTGGCCGTGGCCGCGGTCTTTCTCGACCTGCGGCCGGTGCGCTGGCAGGCACTGCTGCTGGCCGCCGGGGTGATGACCCTGGTCAGCTACGTGGTCGTCGGCGTCGCCCCGCGCACGATCGGCCAGCAGCAAGCCCCGCGGGTGGCGCTGCGCGCGGCGGGGATCACCATGGCGCTGACCCGGGTGCTTGGCCCGCTGGCCCGGTTGCTCATCGTCGTCGGCAACGCCCTCACGCCCGGGAAGGGCTTTCGCGAGGGCCCCTTCGCCAGCGAAGCCGAGCTGCGCGACCTGGTGGACCTGGCCGAGGAGCGCCAGGTCATCGAGCATGACGAGCGACAGATGATCCACTCGGTGTTCGAGCTGGGCGACACGCTGGTCCGCGGGGTGATGGTCCCGCGCACCGACATGGTCTTCATCGAGCGGGATAAGACCGTCCGCCAGGCGCTGGCGCTGGCCCTGCGCAGCGGCTTCAGCCGGATTCCGGTCGTCGGCGAGAACGTCGATGACGTGATCGGCATCGTCTACCTCAAGGACCTGGTCCGCCGCAGCCAGGAGCCGCGCTACATCGACGGCCGCGACGTCGTCGAGGAGATCATGCGGTCGCCGTCCTTCGTGCCCGAGTCCAAGCCGGTCGATGAGCTGCTCAAGGAGATGCAGGCCCAGCAGATCCACATGGCCATCGTCATCGACGAGTACGGCGGCACCGCCGGCCTGGTGACCATCGAGGACATTCTCGAGGAGATTGTCGGCGAGATCGCCGACGAGTACGACCAGGAAACGCCGCCGGTCGAGCAGGTCGATGAGTGCACCACTCGGGTGACCGCCCGGTTTCCGGTAGACGAGGTTGCCGCGATGTATGACGTGGAGCTCGACAGCGACGACGTAGAGACCGTGGGCGGGTTGCTGGCCAGCGCGCTGGGTCGGGTGCCCATTCCGGGTGCGACCGTGACGCTGCGCGGGCTCACCTTCACGGCGGAAAGTGCCACGGGGCGGCGCAACCAGATCGGGACGGTGCTGATCACCCGGCCGATGACCCCCGACGAGGCGCGCGACGAGGCCCGTGACCAGATCAGCGACGGTGCCCCGGACCGGGTTCGCGGCCAGGAACCCACCGGTGCGCCGGTCGGCGCCGTACCGGCCGAGAACCGCCTCGGCGAGCCGGTGCGGGAGCGGGCAGTCTGATCGGGGTCCGCGAAGGCTTGGGCACATACCATCGTCGGGTGGGTGATGCGCCGCTGGACCCGGAGGACGCCAAGATAATCACGCTGGCTCGGGCGGCTCGGCAGCGGGCTTACGCGCCGTACACTGCAGTGGCCGAAGGGGCGGCGGTCCGAGACACCGACGGCCGCACCTACGCCGCCGCCACCGTGGAGAACGTCGACGCCGCCCTCACGATGTCGGCCGTGCGCGCGGCGGTCGCGGCTGCGGCCGCCAGCGGAGTTCGCCGCTTCGAGGCGGTCGCCATCGTGTCCGAGTCGAGGGCCCCGACGGCCGCCGACCTCGCGGTCGTGGCCGAGTTCGCCCCCGGCGTCTCGGTGCTGTTGGCCGCACCGGACGGCAGCCTGCGCGCGACGGTGCGGGCGTGAGTCCGGCGGCGGACAGCGAAGCGGCGTCCGCGCCGCCGTACCGGGCCGGGTTCGCCGGCTTCGTCGGCCGGCCCAACGCCGGCAAGTCGACGCTGGTCAACGCGCTGGTCGGCACCAAGGTCGCGATCACCAGCGGTCGGCCGCAGACCACCCGGCACGCGGTGCGCGGCATCGTGCACCGCCCGGACGCCCAGCTGGTCGTCGTGGACACCCCCGGCCTACACAAGCCCCGCACGCTGCTCGGTCAGCGGCTCAACGACGTGGTGCGCTCGACCTGGTCCGAGGTCGACGTGGTGGGTTTTTGCGTTCCCGCGGACGAGCGGGTCGGTCCGGGCGACCGTTACATCGCCACCGAGCTGGCGGCGCTGCGCACCCCGGTCGTCGCCATTGTGACCAAGACCGACTTGGCCTCCGCAGACCAGATCGGCGAGCAGCTGCTCGCCCTGTTCGGCCTCGGGGACTGGGCCGAGGTCGTGCCGGTCTCCGCGATCGCGGGCACCCAGCTCGACCTGCTGGCCGACCTGCTGGTGGCTCGGCTCCCGGCCTCGCCGCCGATCTACTCCGACGGCGAGCTGACCGACTCCCCCGAGGTCGTGATGGTGGCCGAGCTGATCCGGGAGGCGGCGCTGGCCGGCGTGCGCGACGAGCTGCCGCACTCCCTGGCCGTGGTGGTGGACGAGATGCTGCCGCGGCCCGGCAGGGACCTGCTCGACGTGCACGCCATCGTCTACGTCGAGCGGCCCAGCCAGAAGGGCATCGTGCTCGGCGCCGGCGGCGCCCGAATGAAGACGGTGGGCACCGTTGCCCGGCACCAGATCGAGGCCCTGCTCGGTACACCGGTCTTCCTGGACCTGCACGTCAAGGTGGCCAAGGACTGGCAGCGCGATCCCAAGCAGCTGCGCCGACTAGGCTTTTAGAGCAGTGAGCCTCTACCGTGACGAAGCGGTCGTGCTGCGCACCCAGAAGCTCGGTGAGGCCGACCGCATCATCACCCTGCTGACTCGCCGTACCGGCCGGGTGCGCGCCGTCGCCAAGGGGGTGCGCCGGACCCGCTCCAAGTTCGGCGGTCGGTTGGAGCCGTTCAGCCATGTCGACCTGCAGCTCTACGCCGGCCGGTCGCTCGACATCGTCACCCAGGCCGAGACGCTCAGGCCGTACGGCGAGCGGATCGTGACCGACTATGGCCGTTACACCGCGGGCACCGCGGTGCTGGAGACGGCGGAGCGGCTCACCGTCGAGGAGCGGGAGCCGGCGCTGCGGCTGTTCTTGCTGGTGATCGGCGCGCTGCGGACCCTGTGCACCGGTGAGCACGCGGCCCCGTTGGTGCTGGACGCCTTCCTGTTGCGGGCGCTGTCGGTTTCCGGCTATGAACCCGCGCTGTCCGGGTGCGCCCGGTGCGCGGCGCCCGGACCGCACCGGGCTTTCTCGGTGCCGGCCGGCGGGGTGGTGTGCGCGGACTGCCGCCCGGCCGGCACGGCCTCGCCGTCGCCGCCGGCGGTCGCGCTGCTGGACGCGCTGCTCACCGGCGACTGGCTGGCCGCCGACGCCAGCGATCCCGGTGACCAGCGGGAAGGCAGCGGGCTGGTGGCGGCGTACCTGCAGTGGCACCTCGAGCGCGGCCTGCGCTCGCTGCGGCTGGTGGAGCGGGTGTGATGCGCGGGTCCGGCGCGGCCGCCGCGGCGAGGCGCCCGGTCCAGTCCCCAGCCCCGCACCCATCCGGTGCCCGGCCGCCGCAGATTCTTCCCGAGCGGGTGCCCCGGCATGTCGCGCTGGTGATGGACGGCAACGGCCGCTGGGCCAAGGCCCACGGGCTACCGCGGACCGCCGGGCACGAGGCGGGGGAGTCCTCGCTGTTCGACTGCGTCGAGGGCGCGATCGAGCTCGGCATCGGGTGGCTGTCGGCGTACGCCTTCTCCACCGAGAACTGGAAGCGCTCGCCGGATGAGGTGCGCTTCCTGATGGGGTTCAACCGCGACGTCATCCGGCGGCGGCGCGACGAGATGCACGCGCTAGGCGTGCGGGTGCGCTGGGCCGGGCGCCGGCCGCGGTTGTGGCGCAGTGTCATCAGCGAGTTGGAGACCGCCGAGGACCTGACCCGGGACAACTCGGTGCTGACACTGACCATGTGCGTCAACTACGGCGGCCGGGCGGAGATCGCCGACGCGGCGGCGGCGATGGCGCGCGATGCCGCCGCCGGTCGGCTGGATCCGGCGAAGATCGACGAGCGGATGCTGGGCCGCTACCTGGACGAGCCGGACATGCCCGACGTCGACCTGTTCATCCGGTCCAGCGGCGAGCAGCGCACGTCGAACTTCCTGCTCTGGCAATCGGCGTACGCCGAGCTCGCCTTCATCGACACCTACTGGCCCGACTTCGACCGCCGGCACCTGTGGGCGGCCTGCGAGGCGTATGCCAGCCGGGATCGGCGCTACGGTGGCGCGGTCCCGAACGAGGTGATGCGCAACGAGCTCCCGGACGAGCCCGCGGGCTGACCCGGCCGCAGGGGGCAACGAGCAGTGTTGGGCAGCGGAGCCGCTGGGCGATCGTGGTGCGCCTCGTAGAGCGGGGGGGGTCGCGCGGCAGCACGGCGAGCTCACCGCGAGCAGCGGGCGCAGGTGCCGAAGACCTCTACCTGGTGGGTGACATCCCGGAAGCCGTGTTCGGCGGCCACCCGCTCCGCCCAGCGTTCGACCGCCGGGCCAGCCACCTCGACGGTATTGTCGCAGTGCCGGCAGACCAGGTGGTGATGGTGGCCGGCGGAGCAGCGGCGGTAGACCGCCTCACCTCCCGCGGTGCGCAGGGCGTCGATCTCACCGGCGTCGGCGAGCGCTTGCAGGGCGCGGTAGACGGTGGTGAGCCCGATTGCCTCTCCGGCGCGGCGCAGGTCGGCGTGCAACTCCTGGGCGCTGCGAAAGCCGTCCGCGGCGGCGATGGCGTGAGCCACTGCCTGGCGTTGTCGAGTCACGACAGCGCCACCACCAGCCACATCAGCCCGAGCCCCGCGACGGTGCAGATCAGCGTCAGCCGGGACGGGTGCCGGCTGTGGGCCTCGGGGAGGATGTCGCCGGTCGCCAGGTAGAGCAGGAACCCAGCGAAGAAGCCGAGGTAGAGCGCCAGCACCCCGTCGGAGACGGTGAAGCTCAGCGTTGCCAGGGCGCCGAGCAGCGGAGCGGTGGCGTCCAGGGCCAGCAGCGTGGCCGAGCGCCGGGTGCTGTTCGCGTGCGACAGCATGATCGACACGGTGTTCAGCCCGTCGGCGAAGTCATGGGCGACGACCGCGATGGCCACCGCGAGCCCGATAGCCGTACCGGCCTGAAACCCCAGTCCGATCGCCAACCCGTCCATGAAGCTGTGTCCGCACAGCGCCAGCGCCGAGACCAGGCCGACCGTCGGGTGCTGGTGGGCGTGGTCGCCATACTCGCCTTCGTGCGCGCCGTGCAGGGCGACCGAACGCTCGATGACGTGCAGACCGAGGAAGCCACCCGCGAAGGTCAGCATCACCGTGGGGACGCCGGCGGTGTGCGACTCAGAGAGCGCGAAGACCTCCGGCAGCAGGTCGAAGGCCACAAGTCCGAGCAGTACGCCGGCGGTGAAGCCCAGGATGAGGTGCATCCGGTCGCGGTTGCGCAGCGCCACCAGACCGCCGACCAGCGTCGAGACACACGTGCTCAGCGCAAAGACGACGACCATGCCCGGACGCTAGTGCACATGAAAACCATTGTCGACTCAGACTCTGGCCGCTGGCGGCAGTCAGCTTGGAGTCACGTGGATCTCGCCGCCGAGCCGGGCGCCGGCGCAGAGCTCGAGACCGTCCCCGCTCCAGAACCGGCCGGCGTCGTACCAGTCTGGCCGGCGCTCCGGCGGTAGCAGTCCCATGGCCCGGTAGGTGATAGCGACGACCTCGGCGCAGTACGCCGTGGTCGCCTCGCCTGCGCTCGGATGCCGCCACCGGAGCCGGCCGCGCAGCCAGCGGGTGGCGAGCCGAGCCGTGGAGGGAAACGGCGTACCGTCCAGGCGGGTGATCGTGCGGAGAACGGCATCCTCCATCGCGCGGGTGGCCGGTGGGTCCAGCTGGCGCAGCCAGGCCTGCTGGGAGTAGCGACGCGCCCAGGTGCGGACCGCCTGGCGCAGGTCGTGCAACTGCACGCCCCGGTGATGGCTACCCGACCACACGTCCGGCAGCGACTGCCCGAGTTCGGCGTGCCACATCAGGGGCGGTAGGTCTTCGATGACCACGGACATGCCGACGTGGTTGACCGGACTGTTCGTGGTCACCCGGATGGCCCGGTCTGCGACCGTGTGACCGCGAAAGAGCCAGACATCGCCGGTGCGGGTGAGCTCGCAGGCCTGCTCAATGCTGACGCTATCGCCCGGCACGGCCCGTAGCCTAGGCGGGTGCGGTGGTGGAAGGCGGTCGGCTTGGCCGGCATCGTGGGCGTCGCCGCCGGCGGCGTGGTGGTCGCTCGCGGCGAGCGGCAGCGCCGGTCCTACTCGCCGGAGGAGATCCGGACCCGGTTGCGGGCGCGGCTGAGCGAAGCCGCCACCGCCCAGAGTTCGGTCGATCTCGACGCGTCGCCACCACGCCGGCCCGACTGGGTGCCTGACATCGCGGCCCCCAGCCCTCGTCGGCGATGGCCAGCGATTCGGCCTCGTCGCTGGCGCCGGCCGATTCATTGAAGCCAGCGGCACGCGCTCCGGTCCGCCGACTAGCTAGTCCCTGGAGCGCTGGAAGGTCCGCGTCCCCCGCCAGGGGATGCTTCAGGGCATCCGGAGCCGGCGCTGACTCCACCGCAGGGCGTTGGCAAGGAGCGACGCCGGCGACAGCCAAATCGCCCGACCAGCCAGGTGCGCGCGCAGAGCAGCTGCGTCGACCGTTCCCTCCACGGCATAAATGCTCTGCCGGATGCCACCGGACGCCTCGATGAACGCGGCGTTGACGGTGCAACCGTGCTCGGCCAGCCACGAGCAGGTGGCCCACAGCAACCCGATCCGGTGTGGCGCGCGAACCTCGAGCAGCGCCTGCCCCTCCTCGCGCGGGAACACGTCGACGGTGACCGGCTGCCGGGGCTTGAATGCCACCCGTGGCTCGTCGCCGCCGCTTGCGGCTTGACGCATGGCGGCGCTCACCCGGTCCCAGTCCGCTGGCTGCATGGGGCCGTCGGGGTGCATGACGTTCGCGCCGGTAAGTACGAGTTGGCCGGCGGTCCATGAGGTGGCCACCGCCTTGACGACCAACAGCCCTTCGGCGGCCATTGTCGCCGCCATTGTGGCGAGGAGGCCCGGGTGAAATCGGGAGACCGCGGTGAGCCGGTACACGTTCTCATCGAAGGTTGGACGGGCCACTACTCGGACTTCGCCGTCGGCCAGCGGAGGATGGCACAGCTCCAGGTCAGCGGCGAGCACCTGGGCGCTCGCACCCCCAAGCCACCACGGAGAGGCCTCCTGCAGCAGGCCGTCAGCCACCTCGGCCGGGAGGCTGGTCCCGGTCAGGAGAGCGCGGACATCCCCGATCGTCGTCACGGAGTCACGGTAGCGAGCCGCCAGAGTATGTCCGCTGGCGGGTGTGGCCATGGCCCCGACTGGGCGCAGCCTGCGCCGGCCTGAGCGGTCCTCGGGCGGCGCGGTGCTACGTTGCCGCCCGGTTGGGACACCGGTCACCGGCCGGCTGGCCCGGTGTCTGGCCGGTCCACCCGACCGAAGGGACGCCTGGCGGCCATGCAGTACGGCGACTACCAGAATGAGATCTACCTGCAGGGCTTGACCGGGGTGGTGCCGGCCCAGCCGGTGCGCCTGGACGACCTGGAGCGAGTGGCTTCCGAGCGGATGGGCCTCGGTCCGCTGGGCTATGTCAACGGCGGCGCCGGCGGCGAGGACACCGTCCGGGCGAACCGGGAGGCCTTCGACCGGTGGCGGATCATCCCGCGGATGCTGCGCGGCATCACCGAACGCGACCTGCGCACCACCTTGCTTGGCAGCGCGCTCCCCGCACCTGTGCTGCTCGCGCCGGTCGGGGTGCTCGACATCGTCCACCCCGAGGGGGAGCGCGCAGTGGCGCGGGCGGCGAGCTCACTCGGCGTACCGATGGTGTTGAGCACCGCCGCCTCGACCAGCATCGAGGACGTGGCCAGCGAGCTGGGGGACTGCCCGCGGTGGTTCCAGCTCTACTGGCCCAAGGACCGGGACCTGGCGGCGAGCTTCCTGCGGCGGGCGGAGGCGGCCGGCTACGACGCGGTAGTGGTGACGCTGGACACCTGGCTGCTGGGCTGGCGGCCGCGCGACCTGCAGCAGGCGTACCTGCCCTTCCTGCAGGCCCACGGCGTTGCCAACTACTTCTCCGACCCGGTGTTCCGGGCCGCGCTGGCGGCACCGCCGGAGGACGACGTGCAGACCGCGATCCTGCACTGGCTCGGCGTCTTCGCCGACCACAGCCTGATCTGGGACGACCTGGCCTTCGTCCGCTCGCACACCACGCTGCCGGTGCTCGTCAAGGGGATCTGTCACCCGGACGACGCCCGGCGGGCCGTCGACGCCGGCATGGACGGGGTGATCGTGTCCAACCACGGGGGCCGGCAGGTCGACGGTGCGGTGGCGGCGCTGGACGCGCTGCCGCCGGTGGTCGATGCGGTGGACGACGCCTGCCCGGTGCTGTTCGACAGCGGGGTGCGCACCGGTGCGGACGCGATCAAGGCGCTGTCGCTGGGCGCGCAGGCCGTGCTGCTCGGCCGGCCCTACGTCTGGGGTCTCGCCCTGGGCGGGGAAGAAGGGGTACGCCGGGTGCTGCGCGCGTTCCTTGCCGACCTCGACATCAACCTGGCGCTCAGCGGCCACGCGACCCCGAACGAGCTGACCCCGGCGGCGCTGGCGGAAACCCGCCGTTGAGTGGGCCGACCGGTCAGGCCAGCACGTCGCGGGTCGTGAACCGCGCCCAGGCCAGCGAGCCGAAGACCGCGACGTACCCGGCCTGCAGCAACAGGCCGCGGCCCACCTGCGGCCACGCGATCGGTTGGCGCACCAGGTCGCCGAAGGCCAGCCAGTAGTGCGAGAACAGCCACGGGTGGATGGCGGACACCTGCGGCACCGAGTCCAGAATCTGACTGACGATCGCCAGCGTGACCGTGCCGGCCATCGCGCCGACGGCGATGTCGGTCATGGTGGACACGAACAGCCCGATCGCGCCGAGCCCGGCCATCGACGCGGCGACGTAGAGGGCGACCAACACCACCCGGCCCAGCGCCGTGCCCAGTCCGACCGTGTCGCCGGAGAGCAGGGTGGCGTTGCCGAGGCCGAACAGCGCCCCGCCGACGGCAACTCCGACGACTGCCACCGTCAGCGTGGCGGCCAGGCAGAACGCCAGCACCGCGGTGTACTTCACCGCCAGCAGCCGCACCCGGCCGGCCGGGACGACGAGCAGGTAGCGCAGCGTGCCCAGCCCGGACTCGCCGGCAATCGCGTCTCCGGCCACCACACCGACGGCCAGCGGCAGGAAGAACGGCATCACGATGAACAGGCCGGTGACCGCGGCAAACAGTCCGTTCTGGGTCAGCCGGTCCAGGAACGGCGGCCCCTCCCCGGGCCGCGGCGGATGCGCGGACAGCTTGACCGCGACGGCGATCAGCACCGGTACGCCGGCGAGTACGAGCAGCAGCGCCCGGGTCCGCAGCCGGCCGAACAGCACCCGCAGCTCGGAGGCAAACAGGCCCGATCCGAACCGCGGCCGGCCGCCGCTGATGACCCCGCCGGTGAGGGCGCCACCGGAGCCGGCTCGGCCGGTGAGGTGCCCGGCGTCACTCGACAACGTCGAATCCCTCCCCAGTCAGCGCCACGAACGCGTCCTCGAGCGAAGCCTGCTCGACCCCGAACGACCGGACCCGCGCGCCGGCGCCGACCAGCGCCGCGCACACCTCCTCCGGTGCTTGGCCGGTGAGCTCGCCGGACACGATGGCCTCGCCGTCGGACGCCTGCTCCGCAGCGGTCGAGGTCGCGACCAGGCCGCACCGGGTCAGCACGTCCGCGGCCGTCCCCGGGTCCGGCGTCACCACCCGCAACCGCGGTCGGGCAGCGGCGCGCATGGCACCGATCGAGCCCTGGGTGACCAGCCGGCCGACCCGCATCACGGCGGCGTGGGTGCAGACCTGCTCGACCTCGGCGAGCAGGTGCGAGGACAGAAAGACGGTGGTGCCGTCCGCGGCCAGCGACCGGATCAGCGCCCGGACCTCCCGGGTGCCTTGCGGATCGAGGCCGTTGGTCGGCTCGTCCAGGACCAGCAGCTCACGGGGCCGCAGCAGGGCGGCCGCGAGTCCGAGCCGCTGGCGCATGCCCAAGGAATAGGCGCGGTAGCGCTTACCGCCCGCCGCCGTCAGCCCGACCCGCTCCAGCGCGGTTTCGATCCGCGCCTCCCGTCGGGCGTCCCGGGTGCGGTCGGCCGCGTCCAGGCGGCGCAAGTTGTCCCGACCGGACAGGAACGGGTAGCAGGCCGGCCCTTCCACCAGCGCTCCGACCCGCGGCAGCACGCGCCGGCCCGCGGCCGGCATGGTTTCGCCGAACAGCCGGGCCACGCCGGCGCTGGGACCGGCCAGCCCGAGCAGCATCCGGATCGTGGTCGTCTTGCCGGACCCGTTCGGTCCGAGGAAGCCGAAGACGCTTCCGGCCGGTACGGCGAGGTCGAGGTCGACCACGGCGAGCTGCCCGCCCCGGAAGCGCTTGGTCAGCCCGTCGGTCGCTATCGCGAGGTCGCTGGTGGGAGCGACCTGGGCAGCCGGGCTGCTCAGGGGTGCGCGGCGGCGACGGCCAGCAGCGCCTCGGGCGTCACTGCCCCGGCGTAGAGCCGGCCGTCCGAGGTGAGCAGGACCGTGGCCAGGGAGGACTGCACCAGTCGGCCGCTGCCAAAGGCGCCGGTCACCGGCTTGGCCGCCTGGGTGATCATGTCGGCCAGTCCCTGGGCATTCGCGGACTCGGGGGCCGACGAGCCGCCGATCGCCGTGGTGTCCACGCCGCGGGCGACGAGCACGCTGTCCCAGCCGGTCCCAACGGTCTCCGGTGCGTTGGCCGGCTTGGCCTCGGGCGACTGAGCGTCCGGCTTCATCCCCGCTGCGTCGGACCGGGCCGGTAGCGACCGCTCCTGCACGGTGGCGCCCTTCGGCGGCGCAAACTGGAAGCGCGCGGCGGCCGGCACATCGAGGCTCACCTGGGTGAAGCGAACATCGACGGCGGGGTCATGCTGGCCGCGCGCGGTCACCGCGACCCGCAGCGGCAGCCAGTTGTCGGCATCGACCGCCAGCACGACGGTGTCCACCAGGGAGCTGGTCGAGCGGGGCGAGACCCGAAGCTCGTACGCCGACCGACCGGCCACTGTCGCTGCCTCGCCGACCGTCACCTGCGTCGTGGGGTCGATGGCGGCCAGCACCTTGGCGGCGGCGTCGGCCGGGGTGAGCGCCTCAGCGCCACCGAATGGCGATCCCTCGGCGGGCGATCCATCGGCCGGAGCCGACTTGGCATTCGGCGCCGCTCGATCGGGCAGCCGGACGTGGGTCACCGCGTTCTTCGTGCTGTCGTAGGTCCACACATCGGATCCGGAGAGGACCACCTCGGTCTCGGCAAAGGTGTCCAGTAGCGCCACCCGGCTCTGGTCCTGGCCGGACTGCCAGACCCGCACCGAATGGTCACCGGTCAGCAGGCTCAGCGCAGATGCGCCGCCGGCCAGCCCGGCCGGAAGCTTCGGCAGTCCGAGGTCGGTGCTGGCCGTAACGTCTCCGGAGAACCCGGCCACCTTGGCGGTCTGGATCTTCTCCAGCAGCTGGGCGGCGGTCAGCGGCGGCAGGCTGGCGGCCGCACCGGCCGGTAGCAGCGCCGCCGCACCCGGCCCACCGACGAGGGCTCCGGTCACCGCCACCGGGACCAGCCATCGCGCCCATCGGCGCCGGCTGGAGCCACCGGCCGATGCGGCGGCGGATTCGTTGACCACGGGCACCCCTCGTCGTACGCCTGTCGGCCCATTGCCGGCGGCAGCCATGGTAAGCCGCACCGGCCGAACCGCGCGTCGCCCGTAGGGATGTCGCCCGTGGGGATGTCGCCAGTAGGGATGACGTGCGATGCTCCGGCGCACTCACCAGTCGAGGAGGCCCTGTGCCCGACGCTGTCGTGATCGGTTCGGGCCCGAACGGCCTGGTGGCCGCGAATCTGCTCGTCGACGCCGGTTGGGACGTCGTCGTGCTGGAGGCGCAACCCGAGCCGGGCGGCGCCGTCCGCAGTGGCGAGGTCACGGCTCCCGGGTTCGTCTCGGACCTGTTCAGCGCCTTCTACCCGCTGGGCGCCGCGTCGCCGGTGATCGCGGCCCTCGGACTGGAGGAACACGGCCTGCGTTGGCGGCAGGCGCCGCTGGTGCTCGCGCACCCCACCAGCGACGGCCGGTGTGCGGTGCTCTCCCGGGACCTGGACCAGACGGCAGCATCGCTGGACACCTATGCCGCGGGCGACGGTGCCGGCTGGCGCCAGCTCTACGGCCAGTGGCAAGACCTCGGCCCCGACCTGATCAGCGCCCTGTTCACCCCGTTCCCGCCGGTACGCGCGGGTTTCCGGCTGGCGCGCGGGCTCGGCCTCGCCGGGGGGCTGCGGTTCGCCCGGTTTGCGATGCTGCCGGTCCGCCGCCTGGCGGACGAGACGTTCACCGGCGCCGGCGGTGGCCTGTTGCTCGCCGGCAACGCCCTGCACACTGACCTCTCGCCGGAGTCGGCGGCGAGCGCCATATATGGCTGGTTGCTGGCCTCGCTCGGTCAGCAGGTCGGTTTCCCGGTGCCCGAGGGCGGCGCCGGCCGGCTCACCGACGCCCTGGTCCGGCGGTTCACCAGCCGTGGTGGCCAGCTGCACTGCGACTCGACAGTGACGCGGGTAATGGTGCGGCGGGGTCGCGCCGTCGGCGTACGCACCGCCGACGGCCGGGAGATCCCGGCCCGGCGCGCCGTGCTGGCCGCCGTGGACGCGCCCCAGCTGTACCGGGACATGGTGGGCGAGGACCACCTGCCCGCCCAGCTGGTTCGCGATCTCGACACGTCGTTCCAATGGGACAACTCGACGGTCAAGGTGGACTGGGCGCTCGACGGCCCGGTGCCGTGGACCCACCCGGACGCCCGGCGCGCCGGCACGGTCCACATTGCCGACGGTATTGACGAACTGACCGAGTTCGCCGGGCAGTTGGCGATGCGGCGGGTGCCGGCCCGGCCGTTCCTGCTGTTCGGTCAGATGGCGGTCGCGGACCCGACCCGGTCTCCAGCGGGGACCGAGACCGCCTGGGCCTACACCCACGTGCCGCAGTTCCCACGCAGCGACGCCGGCGGTGCGGGCATCACGGGCCGGTGGGACGAGGCGGAGACGGCGCGGTTCACCGAACGGATCGAGAGCCGGGTGGAGCAGTTCGCGCCAGGATTTCGCGACCTCGTCCGCGGCCGTTACGTCCAGACGCCGGTCAGCCTGCAGGCCGCCGACGGCAACCTGCACCACGGCGCGCTCAACGGCGGTACGGCGGCGCTGCACCAGCAGCTGGTCTTCCGCCCCACGCCCGGCCTGGCCCGGCCGGAGACCCCGGTGCGCGGGCTCTACCTGGCCTCCGCGTCGGCGCATCCCGGCGGCGGCGTGCACGGTGGCCCCGGCGGGCTGGCGGCCCGGGCGGCGCTGGTGGAGCACCGGGTCGGCGGACGATTGGTGGCGGCCGGCATCCGCCGTACCGACCGGATGCTGCGGGGTGGCTGACCGGAGGGTGGCGCTCCACCCGACATCGGTCGATCACGCAAGATGCGGGCGCCATCTCGACGGAACGCACCGTATGCCGTACGTTGCCCACCGTCACGGTAGCCGCGAAGGGGTCGAACCGGCTGCTCAGCCGCAACTGCCCGCCGCCCAAGCCGCCCGGGCGGGGCCGCGGCCGGGCGCCCGGGTGGCGCCGCGCACATTCCTTCCGGGGGCGGGCACAGAACGCCGCCCTCGCGCGTTACACCGCCGCCCAAGTCCGAAGGGAGCAGGCCACATGGCCACTGACTACGACACTCCACGGCGTACCGATGAGTCTGAGCTCGGTGAGGACAGCATTGAGGAGCTCAAGGCCCGGCGGGCGGAAGCCCAGGCCGGCACGGTCGACGTCGACGAGACCGACCTCGCCGAGTCGCTCGAGCTGCCGGGCGCCGACCTGTCCGGGGAGGAGCTGACCGTCCGCGTGCTGCCTCGCCAAGCCGACGAGTTCACCTGCTCGCGGTGTTTCCTGGTGCACCACCGCAGCCAGCTCGCCATGGACAAGGGCGGTCAGCTCGTCTGCCGGGAGTGCGCGGCCTAGATGGCGGAGCCGAATGACGCTCCGCTGCCCGAGCCGAATGACGCTCCGCTGCCCGAGCTGCTGTCCCGGCTGACCGATGACCGCCTGGACAAGCGCGAGCGGCTTCGGCTGCTGACGCGGTTGGTGCCGCTGGTAGCCTGGCGCGCCCGGGCCGGCGGCGCCGAGTCGCCGGGGCACCGGTTCGGCAGTCCCCGCCAGATCGGCGACCTGGTCGTCGATCTGGTCACTGAGGCGGCGCCGCGGTTGCCGGTGCGCGACCTCGCCACCCTGCGGGTGCACCACGACGGCCGCACCGGCGAGGCGCTGGCCGAGTCGTTGATCACCGCCGCCAGCAAGGCGACCGCGGCGGTGGGTGCGGCCGGTGGCGCGCTGGCGACCGTGCAGTTCGCCTCACCTCCCACCCTGCTGGCTGCCCCGGCCCAGCTGGCCGCCGAGACCGTCGCCGTGGTTGCGATCGAGGTCAAGCTGGTGGCCGAGCTGCATGAGGTGTACGGCGTGATCGTGCCCGGCGGCCCGATGGCGCGGGGTAGTGCCTGGCTGGCCGCCTGGGCGCAGCGCCGCGGCATCGACCTGTCTGTGGCCGGACGTGGGATGATGACAGTGGTCGGTACGGCGGCCCGCCGCCAACTGCGCTACCGGCTCCTGCGCCGGACTGGGCGCAACGCCGCCTCCATCCTGCCGCTGCTCGCCGGCGCGGCGGCCGCCGCGGAGCTCAACCGGCGCGAGACCCGTAAGCTGGGTGAGCGCATCAGCGCGGACCTGCGCCGACCGACCGGCCGGCCACGGCCGACCTGGTTCGGCGGCTGGCGGCACTGATTGGTTGCCGTCAGGCGGCTGAGGGGTATCGGCCCGTTGGCTCAGGGGGAGACGTCCTCCAAGCCCGGCGGGTAGGAGCCAGTGGCCTTGCGCCAGGTGGCCGCGGCACCCCGCTGCGCGATCAGGCGGGCCACGCCGATGGCAACGCCGCTGGCCGCGGCCCACGCGAGCGCCTCGCCCCAGGTGGTGGCCGGGGATGCCGGATTGGTCGGCGGATCGTCGCCGACCGTCTTGCGCCAGCCGGCGACCAGCGCCTTGCGGGCCGACTTCGCCGCGGCCATGCCGCTGACCGCGCCGACCACTTTCCAGGCCGTGTTGGCCACCGCCATGTCCGCTCCCGTCCTCGGTTGTCGCTGCGGGTGACATCCTGCCGCGCCGTGGTGGGTCGGGCCGCCGGGAGGTCGTCGACATGCTGCTCCGGCGGGCAGCCTTGCCGCTAGCCGGCGTTGCCGGGTCGGCCGCTGCCGTTGGTGCGGGTCCGGGCCGCCTCGATCGCGGCGGCCAGCTGGTCCGGATGACGGCTGCTGATCACCCAGTACGGCGTGTCGTCGCTCGGGTCGTCGAGGCGCAGGAACACCGCCGTGGGGATGAAGCCGCGGACGACGGCGAACGCGGCGGGGTCCGCGTCCCGGCCCAGCAGCCGGTGCGTCTCGGCGCGGCTTAGCGTTTGCACCTGGCCGACCACGTCGAGCGGCAGCCGCGCGTCCCTGGCTGCCAGCTCGCCGCCGCGCACCCGCACCTGGGTTCGGAACGGCAGCAGCAAGGCGCCGCCGCCCACCAATCCGAGGACCAGATACGGCAGCCAACCGCGCCACCCGCCGTACCCGCCGGCCACCTCGGCACCGCCCAACGCGACGACCACCGCCCCGGCCAGCCACCACCACCAGGGCGCCCGCAGCCGTTCGCGGTAGTCGGGGACAGCCGGGATAGGCACGAGCAACTGTCGCACGGGGGCTGCCGCCCACTTCCGGCACCCGGTCCGCGGCGGCTGGGCTGGGCGCCCGGCGGTGGCTCCCGGGCGAGTTCGGTCAGCCGCGGCCGCCGTGGCCAGGGATCGGGAAGGGCAGTCGGCGCAACCCGCTGGCGACGCCCTTGACGTAGTCCGACAGCACCGTTGGCACCACCTTGTCGGCGAGAACGCCGGAGTAGGCGTCCACGCCGACCAGGTAACGGGCCGGCGGCAGCGGGCTGGCCAGCGCCATCCGGATCGTGCGGGCGACCCAGACCGGAGCGGGCATCAGCCCGGCGCGGCTGGTCAGCCCGGTCCCGCGCTCGTACGCCGCGGCGTAGGCGGCGGTCGTCGGCTCTGGCGCGTTGTTCTGACCGCCGGCCCAGATGTTGGTGCCGAACGAGCCCGGTTCTACCAGCACGACCTTGACGCCGAAGTCCGCCACTTCGATCCGCAAGGCGTTGGTCACTGCCTCCAGCGCGTGCTTGGACGCGCAGTACCAGCCCATCAGTGGCAGCGACATCCGGCCCGCCACCGAGGAGATGTTGACGATGCGGCCGTCGCCGCGCTCGCGCATGGCGGGCAGCACGATCCGGGCGATGCGGGCCGGCGCCACCGTGTTGACCTCCAGCTGGTAGCGCACCGCGTCGTCATCCACATCTTCGATGACACCCATCTGCGCGAAGCCGGCGTTGTTCACCACCGCCCACGGCCCACCGTCGGTCATGGCGGCGATCTCGGCGAAGCCGTCCCGAGTGGAGTCGGCGTCGGCGACGTCGAGCTGCACCGTGCGCACCTGCTGGCCTTTGGCCGAGGCTGCGTCGGCGATCTCCGCCGCCTTGGCCGAGCCGCGAGCCGTGCCGATCACATCGTACCCGGTGCCGGCCAGTTCCAGCACAGTGGCCAGGCCGATCCCGCTGTTGGCTCCGGTGACGACGACGCTCTTGCCCACTCCCGCCCCCCAACCCGCCCGCACCCCACCCGCCCGCACCCCGGTCCACCCGGACCAGTCACCCCTTGACGTAGGAGAGCTTCTCAGCGACCAGTCCGTCCCGGACGCGGAAGACGTCCACGCCCCGTACATGGCCATTGTCCCATCGGAACAGCCACCGCACGAGAGCCCGGTCACCGCAGGCGAAACTGTCCTCGGTCTCGAAGACGGCGTCGGGTGAACCGGCGAAGAAGGTTGCCCATGCCGTCCGTACGGCGGCTTGACCGGCGTGTTGCTCTCCGTCCGGTGTTCTGGTCGACTCGAAGACGCAGTCCGAGGTCATGGCGGCCATGACGGCGTCGAGGTCCTGCCGGTCGAAGGCCGCACTGAATCGGTCCACGGCGGCCATCGTGTTGATCTCGCGAGCGGTCACCGCGGTACCGGGCACCGCGCTGCGCCCGAACATGGCCAGCAGTTGAGCTTGCGGGTCCTTGGGGTCCGTTGCCGGTGGCCGGGGACCAATCGCCCCAGCCCGCCGGTAGGCGCTCTCCTGGTCGAGAAACCAGGCCGCGACGACGGTAACCAGCTCCGGGTCGAGCCGGTCGTGGTCACCGACCGCCCTCGCGACGTCCCACGCATGTACCAGGTGGTCGGCTGCGAGCTGTCGCAGGTACTCGGCGCCGGTAACGTCACCGAAGGACAGGTGGACGACGCACTGCTCGACCCCCGGGGCGGCGGCGGCGGCGCGGGCCGCGGTGAGGGCGTCCTGCCATGCCTGCGCCGGGTCCGCCCCGAGCAGGTCCCCGTCCAGGGCGTGGCCGACCTCGGCCGTGGTCTGCCCGGCGAGCAGCGGCCCGGTCCACCGGTTCTCCGCGACGACGTGGTTGACCAGGGTCCGGACGTCCCAGCCGGCACACGGCGTGGCGGCGGTCCAGTCCTCCGGACGCAGCCGTCGTACCTGCTGGTCCATGACGTCGGTGGTCCGCCGGTGCAGGGCGACGGCCCCGAGGCTCGACGTGTTCATCGCGCGTAGTTGCTGGCGCCGAACCAGTCCACGACGACGACCGCTTCATCCCCGACAACCCAGGCGTCGTGCCCGGACGGCAGCGAGGTGACCTGCCCGGGAAGGGCGTCGAACTCGCTTCCGTCAGCCATCCGAATCCGCAGCGTGCCGGTGACGTGGTACTGGAAGTGGGGGGCCTCGCACAGGTCCGTGCCCGCGATCGGCTGGACGTCGCGCGACCAGCGCCAGCCGGGCTCCAGGACCAGCCGACCGATGTCGCTTCCCCCGATCGACAGGATCTCGGCCCGGCCGTGGTCGAAGGTGCGGGTCTCGTCCGGGTGGGCGAAGTCGCGGTGCTCGGTGATCTGCTCCCCGACCTGCTCGATGCTTCGCGGGCTCTCGCTCATGGCGTCCTCCTTGAGGTGGGTGGTGCGGTAGGCGAAACGCTAGGCAGCAGACCTTGCAGTTCCCTAGCAGCGCGCGATCCCCAGCAGCGCGCGACGATGGCCACGTGGACGGTCGTGGTGTGCTCGAGCTGCGCCTACTCGGGCGTTTCGTCGTCCTGCGCGCGGGGCGGGAGGTTCCGCCGTCGGCCTTCGGCGGCCGCAAGGTCCGCACCCTGCTGCGAATCCTGGCGACCCAGCGCGGTTCGCTGGTCAGCCACGACGCCTTGACCGACATGCTGTGGCCGGGTCAGCCGCCGGCGGACCCGGCGGCCAACCTGGGCGTACTCGTGCACCGGGCGCGCCATGCTCTCGGGGACGCGTCCCTGCTCGTCACCGGCCCCGGTGGGTACGCGCTGGCGGATGGGGACGCCTGCCGGGTGGACGGCGAGGAGTTCCTGGCCTCCGTCGCGGCCTGCCAGCGGCTCGCCGGCCGGCAGGCGTTGGCCGGCTACCGCTCAGCCTTGGCGACTTGGGGCGGGGAGCCGCTCGCTGAGGACCTCTACGCCGACTGGGCCACCGACTACCGCCGACGGCTTGCACAGGCCAGACAGGAGGCGTTGGAGCGGGCGGCCGGCCTGGCGATCGAGTTCGGCGACCCGGCCGTTGCCGTCGAGCTGGCCGCCACGGCGGCACAGTCCGAGCCGTTGCGCGAGCGTGCCGCACTCACCTTGGTCAAGGCGCTGGCGGCCGCGGGGGATACGGCCGCTGCGCTCGAGCAGTACGACGCGTACCGGCGAGCCCTGGCCGACCAGCTGGGTCTGGACCCCTCGCCGGATGCCGCTGCGCTGCAGGGGTCGCTCCTGCGCGGCGGCGTTCGCACGACCCGGCGCGCCCGCCCGGGCTGGTTTCGGGCGCTGGACGACCTGGTTTTCGTGGGCCGGGACCGGGAGTTGGCGACGGCGCTGGCCGGCCTGCGTCGGCGGCCGGTCGGGGTTGTGACGATTGCCGGCCGGTCTGGGGTCGGGAAGTCGCGCCTGCTGGCCGAGATCTCCGGTCGGCTGCGGACGGTGTCCGCGCGGGCGTTCGTGGCGGAACGCGCCGAGCCCTGGAGCCTGGCAAGGACCTTGCTGCGGGAGGTGCTCGCGGACGACTCGACGATGCCCACCGGGCTGCCGCCAACCGTGCGATCGGCGCTGAGCACGGTGCTGCCCGAGGTCGAGGGCGACAGCCGGGCAGTGCTCGACCCGGAGACCCGACGGGCGCTCGTCATCGAGGCCGCGGTCCGGCTGCTGGGGTCGCTGCCGGAGGTCGCCATCCTCGTCGATGACCTGCAGTGGGCGGACCCGTCCAGTGTGCTGCTGCTGGGCGCGGTCCTCGACCGCGTGCCTGAGGTGGCGATGGCTCTGGCCTACCGTCCAGAGGAGCTACGCCCCGGTGCGGTCTTCGCGCTGCTCGAAAGACTGCCCGGCGCGGTCGGGCTGGAGCTGTCAGCGCTGCCGGCGGCCGCCATCGGTCAGCTCGCCGTCACCCCAGAGCTCGCGACCACGCTGGCCAACCGGACCGACCGGACCCCGCTCGCCGTCCTGGAGGTGCTCCGCGCGCTCGCTGCCGAGGGAGCGGTGAGCTGTGATGCGCAGGGGGGCTGGCGAGCGCAGACCCGCGGGGCGGCCGGGCGGGCCGCCGAGCTCGCCGACGCGGGGCAGCGCCGGGCGATCGAGGTGCAGGCGGACCGGCATGGCGCCCTGGCCGGCCTGGTGCTCGCGCTGCTGTCCTTGCTCGGCCGGGAGGCCGCCGCCCGGACCGTCGCGGCCGCCGCTGGGGTTGGCGAGCGTCAGGTGCTCGACGCGTTGGGACAGCTGTCGGCGGCTGGGCTGGCCCGGCTCGGCAACCAGGGCTGGGCTACCGGACACGACATGGTCGGGGAAGTCATCGCCGGCCGGTTGGCCGCCGCCGATCGGGGCCGCCTGCACGGCCTGCTGGCGCCCGCCCTGGTCGCCACCGCCGCCGACACCGCCGAGGTGGCGCGGCACTGGCAGGGCGCCGGCGACGGGCAACAGGCGGCCGAGGCGTATCTCACCGCGGCGTACCAGGCATTGGGCGGCTTCGCGGACCAGGAGGCCGCCGACCTCGCGCAGGCGGGCCTCGGACTGGTCGCCCCGGTCGACCTGCGGGCCCGGCTGCTCGACGCCCGAGCGCAGGCCCGGAGCCGCCTTGGTGACCTGGAGGGCGCCCGGGGCGACCTGCGCGAGGCACTGACCGGGCACCCCGGCGGCCCCGGACGCGCTGGCCTGCTGGCCCGGCTGGCCACGCTCGCGTCGGGATCCGACGACCTCGTGCGGGCCGCTGAGCTGGCTGAGCAGGCGATCATCGAGGCCCGGGACGACCCCCAAGCCCGCGCTCAGGCTTTGGAGGTGGCGGCCGTGCTGGACATGAACCTGGACCGTCCGCGGCGCGCGGCGCACCGAGCAGATGCGGCGCTCGCCCTGTACCGGCGCTCGGGCGACGCCCAAGGCAGGGCACGGATTCTGGACGGCCGAGCAATGGCGACTTTCCTTGACGGTGACATCACCGCCGGGGTGCTGCTGTTCCAGCAGGTGGCAAACCTGTTCGAGGACTGCGGCGACCTGGTGCGGCTGGTCACGCCCCGGTCGACTCGCGGGCACGCGCTGGTGTTCAACGGCCAACCCGTGGCCGGTCTGGTCGACGCCACTGGCGCACTGGAGACGGCCAGGACCCTCGGCCACCCGGAGGGCCAGGCATACGCGTTGTGGCACCGCTCGGAGGCGTTGTCTGCATTGGATCGCGCTGACGAGGCTTCCCACGACGCCCGCGAGGCCCTCGCCATCGCCAACCGGCTCGGGCACCGTGGCTGGACCGCGACCGGGTGGCGCGCCGTCGGTATCGCCGAGCAGGCGCGGGGCGACCTCGAGGCAGCGCTCGACGCGTTCACGCATTCGCTCGCGTGCTCCGAACATCTTGGGCTGTTCGCCAGCTGGGCAGCGGCTCGATCGGCCAGCGTGCTGGTTGCCCTGGGCCGCGCGGCGCTGGCAGCCCCACTCGCCGACCGGGCCCTGGCCCAGGGGCCACCGCTGGGGCACTACGAGGCTCGCCTGGCGCAGATCGACGTCGCGGCGGCCATGGGTGACGACCGGCTCGCGGGGTTGGCCGCCGAAGCGCAGCGCGTGGCCGTGGCCGGCGGCTACCGACTCGAGCTCCGACGGCTGGCCGACCTGGCCGCCCGGCTCGGGGGCCCGGCACCGCGCTGAGCCGGTGGCGGACGGGAGCAGGCTCTGTCACGGCGCTGCCGGCGGGCACGCCATCGGGTGGTCGGGTCGAGCCCCACCCGTATCGTGCTCTCCGTGTCTGCGTTCGATCTGCCTGGCCCTTCGGACCCATCGGCCGGCTCACCCCCGGTGCTCGTCCGGCGGCTCGATCCGGCGGTGCCGGTGCCTACGTACGCCCATCCCGGCGACGCCGGCGCCGACCTGTGCACCGCGGTGGACGTCGAGATCGGGCCAGGTGAGCGAGCCGTGCTGCCGACGGGCATCGCCATTGCCCTGCCGGTCGGGCACGCCGCTTTCGTGCATCCGCGCAGCGGTCTGGCCGCCCGGTGCGGCGTGGGGCTGCTCAACAGCCCCGGCACGGTGGACGCCGGCTACCGTGGGGAGATCCACGTGATCGTCGTCAACCATGACCCCCGCCAGCCGGTGCGGCTGCGCCGCGGTGACCGGATCGCCCAGCTGGTGATCCAGCGGGTGGAGTACGCCCGGTTCACCGAGGTGCGTGAGCTTCCGGAGTCGGCCCGGGCGAGCGGGGGCTTCGGCTCCACCGGCGGGTACGCCGACCAGACTGACCCAACGGCCGCCGACCAGATTCACCACTAGTCGCTGTCGACGGCCGAGTAGGGCGAGGAGGAAGTCCGGGTGATCCGCCGCAGACGTGCTGCCGCCGACGCTGAGCCAGCGGACGCCGAGCAGACCGATGTCCCGTCGGAGCGCGAGGCCGACGGCACCGACCAGCCCGAGCCGGCCCCGCGGCTGACCGCGCCCCGCGGTCCCTGGGACGCCGATGACCTGCCCGCCGAGGTCAGCGACGAGGTGGTGCCTCGGGTGGACCTTGGGGCGTTACGGGTGCCGGTGCAGGATGCCGAGGTCCGGGTCGAGGTCAGCCCCGAGGGCGAGGTCGTCGCGGCCACGATGGTGATGGAGCTTGGGGCGGTGCAGCTCAGTGCGTTTGCCGCCCCTCGCAGCGAAGGAATATGGGCGGAGGTCCGAGCCGAGATCGCGACCGCCCTGCGGGCCGGCGGCGGAGTCGCCGTGGAGGGTGACGGGCCGTTCGGACCGGAACTGCGCGCCCGGATTCCGGTCGCCGGACCAGCCGGCGCGGGGCTGCAACCGGCTCGGTTCGTCGGCATCGACGCGCCCCGGTGGTTCCTGCGGGCGCTGATCACCGGGCCGGCCGCAACCGATCCCGCGCAGGCCGCGGCGGTGGAGAGCGCGCTGCGCAACGTCGTCGTCGTCCGCGGTGGGCAGGCGATGGGAGTTCGGGACCCCATTGCGCTGCGGATCCCGCGGGAGGTGGTCGAGGCCGCCGGTGCGACCGTCGAGGCGGCCGCGCGGGAGGGCGAGTCCGATCTCGATGCCGAGGCTCACGTCGATACCCAACCCTCGCTCGACCCGTTTCAGCGCGGACCGGAGATCACCGAGGTTCGCTGAGGGCGAGCAACCCGCTCCGCCCGCATGCTGGGCTGTCGTAGCCTTGATGCATCTGGCCATGGTTGTGGCCGGCGCACGACCGACCGCAGGGGCATCGCATGAACGTCTCCACCGGCCGCTCGGCCGGGTTCCTCCGGCGGACCTTGAACCGGCTGGCTGCCGACGATGATGAGCCGGTCGCGCAGCACCTGCAGACAGCCGTGGAGTCTGCCGGCGCCACTCCGATGCAGAGCTGTCCGGTCGGTGAGCGGGTCTGCATCGCCGGCACACTCAAGGTCGTGACCATGCAGCCGCGGGCCGGGGCGCCGGCGCTGGAGGCAGTCCTGTACGACGGCACCGGCAGCGTCACCCTGGTCTGGCTCGGCCGTCGGCGGATCGCGGGCATCGAGCCCGGACGGTCCTTGGTGGCTCGCGGGCGGATCACTCGCAACCCCGCCGGCGCGGTGCTCTACAACCCGGACTACGAGCTCCGGCCGACCGGCTGGACCGGATCCTGATCGCGGAGCCGGAGCGGCCGCAACGGCCACTGCTCGCCGACGCGATCGGGGGCTGGCGCGGCCTGTTCGACAGCGCCCTGGCCACCGTCGTGTTCGTGGTGCTGAACGCCGTTGCCGGGCTCGGGCCGGCGCTGATCGGCGCCGTCGGGACCGGCGTGGCCCTGGTCGGCGTCCGGCTGGTGCGCCGGCAGACTGCGCAGCAGGCTTTCAGCGGGTTTTTCGCGCTGGCGGTGGCGGCCATCGTGGCGGCGCGGACCGGTGAGGCGCGCACGTTCTTCCTCCCCGGGATCGCGGTCAGCGCCGCCTGTTGCCTGGCCGCGATCGCTTCGGTGCTGCTGCGGCGACCACTGGTCGGCATCCTTGCCGCCGAGTTCGACGGGTCGGCCGAATGGCCGTCCCAGTGGCATCGCGACCCGGTGTGGCTGCGGGTCTACTCGCTGGCCACGCTGGGCTGGGCACTGGTGTTCGGGCTGCGCGTCGCAGTGCAGGGGGCGCTGTACCTTAGCGACGCCCGGCTGGGGTGGCTCGCTGCCGCCCGGCTGGCGATGGGGTATCCCGGCACGATCGTGGCCGTCATGCTGACGGTGCTCTACCTGCGCCGCCCGCGCCGTTCAGAGGGGGTGGTCGCCGAGTAGGACGTCGAGCTGGTGCTCGACTTCGGGCGCCGCCACCAGCAACAGCTCGTCCCCGGCCTCCAGCGGGTCATCCGGCGTCGGAGTGAGCACCCGGCCCTCTCGCAGGATCGCCACCAGAGCGCTGTCCACCGGCCAGGGCACGTTGCCCACCCGTTGGCCGACGATGTGCGCCTCCGGCGTCAGGGTCAGCTCCACCAGATTGGCTTGACCCTGCCGGAAGGTCAGCAGCCGGACCAGGTCCCCGGTGCTGACCGCCTCCTCGACCACGGCCGCGAGCAGCCGCGGCGAGGACACCGCGACGTCGACCCCCCACGCCTCGTTGAACAACCACTCGTTCTTGGGGTGGTTCACCCGCCCGACGACACGTTGGACGCCGAACTCGGTCTTCGCCAGCAGCGCCATCACCAGGTTGACCTTGTCGTCCCCGGTGGCCGCGATGACCACGTCGCAGCGCTGCAGGCCGGCCTCGTCCAGCGAGCTGAGCTCGCAGGCGTCGGCGTGCAGCCACTCCGCGCCCGGGACGCTCGACTTCTTCAGCGCGTGCGCATCCCGCTCGATCAGCAGCACCTCATGCCCGTGCTCCAGTAGCTCACCAGCGATCGAGCGTCCCACATTGCCGGCGCCGGCGATGGCCACCCGCACGTCAGTGCGCCGCCGTCGTCGGAGCCGCCCGCAGCCGGTCGTACACCTCGCCGGAGCGTTCGCTGGCCAACATGAGGTAGAGCTGGTCCCCTTCCTGAAGCACGGTGGACGGCCCGGGCAGACGGCCGTCGCCAAGCCGGGCGACGCACACGGCCCGGGTGCCGGTGGCCTCCTCGAGCTCGCTCACCCGCCGGCCCAACCAGCCGGGATGGTACGGCGCCTCCACCATCGCCACCTTGCCGCTGGGGTCGCGCCACTCCCCGGCCGGGCCGTCTGGCTCGATCCGGCGCAGGATGCGGTCCGCCGTCCAGCGCACTGTCGCCACGGTAGGGATGCCGAGTCGCTGGTAGACCTCCGCCCGCTTGGGGTCGTAGATGCGAGCGATCACGTTCTCGACGTTGAAGGTCTCCCGAGCGACCCGGGCTCCAATGATGTTGGAATTGTCGCCGCTGCTGACCGCGGCGAACGCGGCCGCCTCCTTGATCCCGGCCTCCATCAGGGTGTCCCGGTCGAACCCGATCCCGGTGACCTGCTGACCGTGGAAGTCGTGGCCGAGCCGCCGGAACGACTCCGGCTCGCGGTCGATGACGGCAACCGAGTGCCCGTGCAGTTCCAGGCTGTGGGACAAGGTCGACCCGACCCGTCCGCAACCCATGATCACAACGTGCACGGTCGTCCTCCTGAGTCCCGGCCGCGAACCACGATTCGACGCTACACGCCAGCTAGCCTGGGGCGGGGCGCCGTACGATCGCCGCTGTGCCGCGGCTGGGGAAGCTGACGAACCTGTCCAAGCGCTCCTGCTCGTCGGCCGGCCGCTGCGCAGTGACCGGCTCGGCGAAACCTTCCTGCCGAAGAGGCTGGCGCTGCCGGTCTTTGCCAGCGACGCGCTGTCCTCGGTGGCCAGACTGGCCAGCTGGGCGCCATGCTCGCCAGCTAATTAGCACGAGGCGGTTGGCCGGCAGCGATCAGCGTCTGCACCCATGGGCCGCGGTCGGTCTCGATCCCGACCAGCACCTGGTCGGCCTCGGCGTCGCCGGCGGGTGGTCCGCCACCAGCGCGCGCAGGGACTCGATCCCCGCCACGCCCCCCGGGAGCCGGCGGCGTGCGAGCCGCCGACCCTGCTCGTCTTCGACCTCCATGTCGTGATGGTCCTCGGCCCAGTCACCCCAATGAACAACTCCGGCGATCACACCTCTCCTTCGCTCGACAGCAGGCACGAGAGCACGGAGAAGACCAGGCGACCTACTGGATCAGTGCTCATCCGGCACGACACCCTTGCGGCAACGCCCAGCGGCTAGGCGGCACAGCCCTGATTGACCAAGTCGAGCGCCTTCTGTCGACCAAGTCCGCCGGCTTGACCTTTATCCCGGTCCGGGGTCCGGATAGCTTTACGGCCGGCATGAGGGCGACGCGGGAGACGAGATGGCACAGCGCACGCGGATCAAGTCCCCGACGTTGGCACGTCGGATCACCAGTGCCGAGGACGCCGCCGCGCTGATCCCCCCGGGCGCCCATGTCGGCATGAGCGGATTCACCGGCGCCGGCTATCCCAAGGCGGTGCCCACGGCGCTCGCCGCCCGGATCGCGGCGGCCCACGCCGCCGGCACCGAGTTCGCCATCAGCGTGTGGACCGGCGCGTCCACTGCGCCGGAGCTCGACGGCGCACTGGCGGCCACCGACGGCATAGACCTGCGGATGCCCTACCAGTCCGACCCGGTGAGTCGGCGCAAGATCAACGACGGCAGCATGGACTACGTCGACGTCCACCTCTCTCACGTGGCCCAGATGGTCTGGGAGGGCTTCTTCGGCCCGCTCGACATCGCCGTAATCGAAGTCAGCGGCATCACCGCCGACGGCCACCTGATCCCCTCCTCGTCGGTGGGCAACAACAAGACCTGGCTCGACCGGGCGCCGCAGGTGATCCTCGAGGTCAACGCCTGGCAGAGCGCCGAGCTGGAGGGAATGCACGACATCTACTACGGCACGGCACTGCCGCCGCACCGCACGCCGATCCCGCTTACCAGCGCCGGTGACCGCATCGGCCTGCCGTACCTGATGTGTCCGACGGACAAGGTGATCGCCGTCGTCGAGACCGACAGCCCGGACCGAAACACGCCGTTCTCGGAGCCGGACGCGATCTCGAAGCAGATCGCCGGCCATGTGGTCGATTTCTTGGACCACGAGGTCCGAGCGGGCCGGCTCCCCCGGGAGCTGCTGCCGTTGCAGTCCGGGGTGGGCAACGTCGCCAACGCTGTCCTCGCCGATCTCGACGACGGTCCCTTCCACGGCATGACCGCCTATACCGAAGTGATTCAGGACGGCATGCTCCGGCTGCTGCGGTCGGGCAAGCTCGAGATGGCGTCGGCAACCGCGCTCTCCCTCAGCCCCGCCGCCATGGCCGAGCTGAGCGCCGACCTGGGCGCCTACCGATCGAAGATCGTGCTGCGCCCGCAGGAGATCAGCAACCATCCGGAGGTCATCCGGCGGATCGGCTGCCTGGCCCTAAACGGCATGATCGAGGCCGACATCTACGGCAACGTAAACTCGACCCACGTGATGGGCACGCAGATCCAGAACGGCATCGGTGGCTCGGGCGACTTCGCCCGCAACGCCTACATCTCGATATTCCTCACGCCCTCGCAGGCGAAGGCCGGGGCGATCTCCTGCATCGTGCCGATGGTCTCCCACGTCGACCACACCGAGCACGACACCCATGTCATCGTCACCGAGCAGGGGCTGGCCGACCTGCGCGGCCTTCCGCCGCGCAGGCGGGCCCGGCGCATCATCGACCGGTGCGTCCACCCAGACTTTCGGCCGGCGCTGGAGGACTACTTCGAACGGTCCCTGGCCAGCTCCCCCGGTAAGCACACGCCGCACCTGCTCGACGAGTCGTTGTCCTGGCACCAGCACTATCTGCGGGCCGGCCGGATGCTGAAGCGGTAGGGGTGGTCCGCTGGCCTGCCGCCGGCGACGTAGTACGCCGGCAGCACCCGCGCGGCGACGGCGCCACCGGGAAGTGCGGGAGCGCGCCCCGGATAATGCCCGCCTGGATCGCCGCCTTGCCGGTCCTTGCCGGTCCTTGCCGGTCATGTCCTCCCCTGTCCTCCGCGTCTTGGGCCTGCTCGGCGCGCGGGGCGCGGCCGGCTTCGCGCTGACGCGCGTACCGGAACCCGGACTTGACACCGAGTCGCCGGCGCTGTGCGGCTACGCCACCGAGCCGCACACCCGGCCCGACTGCGGGCTCACTCCCGTCGTTGCGTTCGTCGCGACCCGGCTGTGCGCCGCCTGCGCCGCCCGGCGCTCCACCCTGGGCAAGGGGCAGCGCCCGCGTCCGCTCCAGGCGCCCGCAGTGGACGTCCTGACCTGGCTTGCCGCGGCCGAGCGAGACCTGCGCGCCGCTCGCCATGCCCTGCACGCGGCGGTCCGTCGGGCGCGTCAGCGCGGACACAGCTGGCAG
>Ga0208079_1000165_pt1 | contig 37170 bp, 33 predicted proteins | sample NGESurdeep092012_5_FD_184474 | JGI IMG/M metagenome (GOLD analysis project Ga0208079, IMG submission 184474) | Arctic peat soil microbial communities from Barrow, Alaska - NGEE Surface sample 210-2 deep-092012 (SPAdes) | ecosystem: Environmental > Terrestrial > Soil > Wetlands > Peat ... | reverse complement strand
GCCGGCCTGGACATCGACGACTTCGCCCCGCGGCTCTCCTTCTTCTTCGTGGCCCGCACGACCCTGCTGGAGGAGGTCGCCAAGTTCCGTGCGGCCCGCAGGATCTGGGCGCACATCATGAAAGAGGAGTTCGGCGCCAAGAACCCCAAGTCCCAGATGCTGCGCTTCCATACCCAGACCGCGGGGGTGCAGCTGACCGCACAGCAGCCTGAGGTCAACATGGTGCGCGTCGCGCTGCAGGGCCTGGGAGCGGTCCTGGGAGGTACCCAGTCGCTGCACACCAACTCCTTCGACGAAGCCCTTGCACTGCCGAGCCGGAAAGCGGCGCGCCTTGCGCTGCGCACCCAGCAGGTCATCGCCTACGAGACGGACGTATGCAAGACCGTTGACCCGTTCGCCGGGTCCTATGTCATGGAGTCCATGACCGATGACGTCGAAGCTGCAGTGCGCCAGCTCATGCAGCAGGTTGAGGACAAGGGCGGCGCCGTGGCCGCCATTGAGCAAGGCTTCCAGAAGGCCGAGATCGAACGCTCGGCTTACCGCGTCCAGCTGGAGATCGACCACAAAGAGCGCATAGTGGTCGGCCTGAACAAGTTCACCCTCGACGAGGAGGAGCCGTTCGAGCTGCTGCGCGCTGACCCACAGATCGAGGCCGACCAGTGCGAGCGCCTCGCCGTATTGCGCAAGGAGCGTGACAACGACGCGGTATCGCGCGGTTTGGACTCTCTGCGCAGCGCAGCCGGTGGCACCGACAATCTTCTCCTGCCCATGAAGGAAGCCCTGACCGCTCGCGCCACCGGCGGCGAGGTCGCCCAGGCGCTGCGAGATGTCTGGGGCACATACGTCCCCAACGACGCCTTCTGAAGCGCCCGGCCTGACCCAGGTCGAGACGCTGGCCGCGCTGGAGGGCGAGCTCATCGCGTTCCGCCGTGACCTTCACGCACACCCCGAGCTGTCGCACGCCGAGAAGCGCACCACCACCGGCGTTGCCGCGCGGCTGGCTGCTGCGGGTGTCCGGGTGCGACCGCTGACCGGCACCGGACTGATCGGTGACATCGGGCCGGTCGAGCCGGCCTACCGGGTGGCTCTGAGGGCCGACCTGGACGCGCTGCCCCTGGCTGAACAGACCGGACTGCCGTTCGCATCGCAGTCCGAGGGGGTCTGCCACGCTTGCGGTCATGACGTGCACGTGGCGGCGGTCCTGGGTGCGGGGCTGGCCCTGCAGGAACGGGCTGTCGCGCTTGCGGCGCAAGGACTCGGCGTGCGGCTGATCTTTCAGCCAGCCGAGGAGGTCACGCCAGGGGGAGCCTTGGCGGTGATCGAGCAGGGCGGCCTCCAGGGGGTTGACGCCATCTTCAGCATCCACTGCGACCCCACTCTTGACGTGGGGCAGGTGGGGCTGCGCGACGGCGCGATCACCGCGGCCACCGACTCTGTCACCATTATCTTGAGCGGACACGGGGGGCACACGTCGCGGCCGCACCTGACCCAGGACCTGGTCTACGCGCTGGGCAAGGTGGTCACCGACGTCCCAGCGGCGCTCTCACGCAGGGTCGACCCGCGGTCCGGGGTCGCACTGGTGTGGGGGACGGTCCACTCCGGGGCCGCAGAGAATGTCATTCCGTCGACCGGCACCGTCAGCGGCACCCTGCGGATGCTCGATGCGCAGCTGTGGGATGTTGTCGGGCCGCTGCTTGAGGAGCTTGTCCATGCGGTGGCTCGTCCCTATGCCGTGTCCGCCACGATCGAGCACAGGCGGGGGGCGCCGCCTGTGGTCAACGACCCGGTCTGTGTGGCTAGGCTGCGCGCCTCTGCGGAGCAGATGCTAGGGCCGGGAGCAGCGGCGCCGACCGTGCAGTCGCTGGGCGGTGAGGACTTCGCCTGGTACCTGCAGGCCGTGCCGGGGGCCATGGCGCGCCTGGGGACACGAACCCCCGGAGGCACGACCTACGACCTGCACCAGGGCGATCTGGTCGTCGATGAGCGGGCGGTCACCATCGGCGCACGCCTCCTGCTGGGCGCGGCAACGGCGCACCGTCCCGGTTGACGCCGTGACATCTCGGCCCCCCTGAAGCGTGCCGGACAACGTTGCGGGCAGGGCCCGGTGAGCCGACGGGCATAGACATTGGGGCACCTGTAGAGTCGCCAAAAGTGCGCCATTTGGTGCATTTCACTGATGTGGTGCCTACAAGGGAGAGCGCCTTGAGATCTGCGATGAAGATTGTGGCCGTCGTCTCGGTGGCAGCTATGGCTCTGGCCGCATGCGGGACCAAGCCCACCCCAACGGCCGCCAGCGGCACCTCTGCCAGCGCAGGTGCGAGCACTGCAGCCGGTAAGACGTTTAGAGCGTGCATGGTTCTGGATACCGGTGGTGTAGACGACCGCTCGTTCAACCAGTCTTCGTGGGCCGGGCTTCAAGCGGCCAACAAGGCCAATCCCAATATCGCGATCTCCTATGTCGCGTCCAACTCCCAGAACGACTACGCGCCCAACCTCAGCGCCGAGGTCAACAAGGGTTGCGACACGATCATTGCCGTGGGCGGTCTCATGGCCGACGCGGTCAAGGCGTCCGCGAAACAGAACTCCAAGCAACAGTACGCACAGATCGACAGCGGATCGTCGGGTCCGAACGTCTACGGTCTTCAGTACAACACCGCGCAGGGAGGCTTCCTGGGCGGCTACCTCGCGGCCGGTATGACCAAGACCGGCAAGGTCGCGACCTACGGTGGCCTCAACATCCCGCCGGTAACCATCTACATGGATGGTTTCTGGGAGGGCGTTCAGTACTACAACAAGACCAACAACAAGAACGTCGCGGTACTCGGCTGGGATGAGAAGAACCAGAAGGGTGGCACGTTCGCCCAGTCCTTCACGGACCAGAACATGGGTCGCTCGATCACTCAGGCGTTTGTCCAGCAAGGCGCGGACATCATCTTCCCGGTTGCTGGTGGCACAGGTTTGGGTTCTGGAGCCGCCGCCGCAGCCTCGGGCGGAAAGGTCAGTGTCATATGGGTCGACACGGACGGCTGCACCAGCGCCGCGCAGTACTGCAAGTACTTCCTCACGAGCGTGACCAAGAACCTCACAGACTCCGTGACCCAGTACGCGAACACGGCTGCCGGTGGCACGTTCCCGACCGGCAGCTACATCGGTGTCCTGAAGAACAACGGCACCGGCCTGGCGCCGTTCCACGACTTCGAGAGCCAGGTGCCCGCTCAGCTCAAGGCCGCGCTCGCCAAGGTCAAGGCGGATATCATCTCCGGCAAGATCGTGATCACCTCGCCCAGCCAGCCGAAGTGACGCGGCTCAGGAACTAGCAGTCTGAGGGGGAGCGCTTCGGTGCTCTCCCTCAGGTGATCGTTCGAACCGGAACTGGAGGTCACGCTGAAGCTCGAACTGCGCGGTATCACCAAGCGCTTCGGCCCGCTGGTCGCCAACGATGCGATTGACCTGGTGGTCCGCCCCGGTGAGATCCATGCTCTGCTCGGCGAGAACGGGGCCGGCAAGAGCACCCTGATGAACGTCCTCTACGGGCTGTACCACCCCGATGGCGGCGAGATCCTCATTGACGACAAGCTGGTCAGCTTCAAGGGCCCGGGCGACGCGATGGCCGCGGGCATCGGCATGGTCCACCAGCATTTCATGCTGATACCGGTCTTCACCGTCGCCGAGAACGTCGAGCTCGGCCATGAGCAGACCCGGCGCCTCGGGTTCCTTGACCACCGCAAGGCCCGGCGTCTGGTGGCGGAGGTGTCTGCTCGATACGGCTTGGAGGTCCCACCTGACGCGCTGGTAGCCGATCTGCCCGTCGGGGTGCAGCAACGTGTCGAGATCGTCAAGGCGTTGATCCGCAACGCCAGCGTGCTGATCCTTGACGAGCCCACTGCCGTGCTCACCCCCCAGGAGACCGATGACCTGATGCAGGTCATGCGAGCACTGCGGGACGGGGGCACCTCGATCGTCTTCATCACCCACAAGCTCCGCGAGGTCCGCGCGGTGGCGGACCGGATCACCGTGATCAGGCGCGGCAAGGTGGTCGGGGAGGCGTTGCCCACCTCAACCTCGGCCGAGCTCGCCTCGATGATGGTGGGCCGGCCCGTGCTGCTGACCGTCGACAAGACCGTCGCGGCGCCCGGTGAGCCGGTCCTGCAGGTCGAGTCGTTGCGGGTTGTCGACGAGAGCGGCCAGGTCGTCGTCGACGACGTCACCTTCTCGGTTCGCGCAGGCGAGATCTACGCAGTTGCCGGGGTCCAGGGCAATGGCCAGACCGAGCTGACGGAGTCCCTGATCGGGCTCACCCGGCCCACCTCGGGCCGGGTTCGGATAGATGGCGATGACGTCACCCGCGAGAGCATCGACGAGATTCTCTCGCGCGGGGTCGGGTATGTTCCCGAAGACCGTTCGCATGACGGGCTGGTCGGCGGTTTCACGATCGCGGAGAATCTGGTCCTCGACATCTTTGACCAAGCGCCGTTCGCCAAGGGGATGTCCCTGGATCTCAAAGTCATCGACGACCATGCGCAGCAGCGGGTGCAGGAGTTCGACATCCGTACCCCATCGATCCACTCCAACGCCTCGACCTTGTCCGGTGGCAACCAGCAGAAGCTTGTCCTGGCCCGCGAGCTGTCTCGTCCGCTGCGGGTCCTCGTGGTGGCCCAGCCCACCCGTGGTGTGGACGTCGGCTCTCAGGAGTTTGTCCACAGGCGCATCATCGAGGAGCGTGACAGCGGTGCCGCCGTCGTGCTGATCTCCAGCGAGCTCGATGAGGTTCTCGGGCTCGCCGACCGCATCGCAGTGATGTACCGGGGCCGAATCATCGGCGAGGTCCCCGGTGGTACGTCAGCCGAGGAGATAGGGCTTCTGATGGCCGGGGGCAGTACGGAGCAGGAGCACCAGGGGCCGGCGGCACAGACGACGGAGGGAGCCCCATGAACCAGGACGAGGTCGGCAACGCGGACCAGAGCACCCCTGCCGACGGTTCGGGGAGCCCGGCTCCGCCCGAGAGCCCAACCGGTCAGGCTCGTCCCGGACTCGCCATGCGAGTCCGGGACGCCGTGATCTATGGCAACACCGTCGTGGTCACATTGCTGGCTCTGCTGGTGGCCATGGTGGTTGGCGCTGTGCTCATCGCCGTGGCCGACCCGGCGACGCGCACGGCAGCGCAGTATTTCTTCTCCGCACCGATGGACACTGTTAACGCGGCCGCCCAAGCGGTCGGCGGCGGCTATGCAGCGCTGTTCCAGGGAGCGATCTACAACCCTGCAACCGCGTCAAAGGGCACTCTCGTCGGTGTTCTCGGCCCGATCTCCGAAACGCTCGTCAACGCCACACCGCTGATCCTGGGTGGGCTGTCGGTGGGGCTCGCGTTTCGCGCCGGCCTGTTCAACATCGGCGGCCAGGGACAGATCATCATGGGCGCGATCTTCGCCGGGTATGTCGGGTTCGCCTGGCACCTCCCGGTCGTGCTCCACCTGACCGTCGCCATTATCGCCGGAATCGTCGGAGGAGCACTTTGGGGCGGGCTTGCAGGTCTCCTCAAAGCTCGCACCGGGGCGCACGAGGTCATCACGACGATCATGCTCAACTACATTGCCTTATACTTCCTGGCATTCCTGCTCGGGCTCAGGGGATTCCAGCGTCCGCCCTACGGGCAGGCAATCAGCAACGTGGTTGACAGCTCCGCCCAGCTGCCGCCGCTGCTCGGAAGCGGGCTGCGGGTCCACGCCGGTCTCTTCGTGGCGTTGCTGGCGGCGCTGGGCGTGTGGTGGCTGCTCTCTCGCAGCACCCTCGGATTCCAGCTTCGAGCCGTCGGGGCCAACCAGTTCGCTGCCCGGACCGCAGGCATGAGCGTCGAGCGTAGCTATACCGTCGTGATGCTGCTCGCCGGCGCGCTCTCGGGTCTTGCCGGCGTGACACAGATACTGGGCACCAACACTGCCATCACCCAGGATATCGATGCGGGCATCGGTTTCGACGCCATCACGGTTGCCCTGCTTGGCCGGGCCACCCCCGGTGGCACGGTACTGGCCGGCCTGCTCTTTGGAGCCCTGCGGGCCGGTGGTGTCCAGATGCAGTCAAGCACAGGCATCCCGATCGACCTGGTGCAGGTGATCCAGTCGCTCATCGTGCTCTTCATCGCGGCGCCTGCCCTGATCCGGTCGATCTTCCACCTTCGGGCCGCACATGGTGGGGTCGGGCAGCAACTCGCGAAGGGATGGAACGGGTGACTTCGCCAGCGTCTGTGCCACCGCCGGCTGCCACGCCGGACGTCATCGTCCACGCCGTTCTCGAGGTCCCCGTCAGCAGGCGGCGTCGAGTGGTCACCGGCAGTGCGATCTTCCTGGTCGGTTTGGTTTGCGTCCTGTTGTTGGGCTTGGGCTCGCGCTCGGGGTATGACGCCTCATTCCAGCTCGCGCCGGCCGACGCCGGCATCAAGGTGCCCAACCTGACCCTGCCCGCACGGCTGACTGAAGTTCTGCTCGGCCTGGTCGTCATCAGCCTCGGCGTATTTCACATCGTCCGCGGCTTCAGCAAACCTTCGATGCGGTGGGTGCTGTCTGTCACCGGGATCTGTTTCATGGTGGCCTTCCTCTGCTGGGCGGCCACCGGCGGGAGCAAGGGCGGCACCCTGGACCTGCTCGGGCTCATGCAGCAGTCCATCTTCCTGGCTATCCCGCTGATCCTGGGGGCGCTCGCAGGGGTGCTGTGCGAGCGATCAGGGGTCATCAACGTGGCCATCGAGGGTCAGATGCTGGCCGGAGCCTGGGCTGGCGCGCTGTTCGGCACCTTGGCCCACAACTTGGGCGTAGGTCTTCTTGCCGCCGTGGTCGCGGGAGGGCTGATGGGTCTGCTGCTTGCCGTCTTCGCCATCCGCTACTTCGTCAACCAGGTCATTCTTGGGGTCGTGCTCAACGTCCTGGCCCTGGGCCTGACCGGTTTCATCTACGACGCGCTCATGCAGCCGAACCAGGACACGCTCAACAACCCCGGCTTCTTCGAGTCGATCAAGATCCCGGTGCTGGGCGACGTCCCCATCGTGGGCCCGCTGCTGTTCAACGCCAATGTCATCGTGTACCTCACCTACATCCTGATCGTCGTCGTGGACGTCGCCCTGTTCCGGACCCGGTGGGGTCTGCGCACCCGAGCCGTCGGTGAGCACCCCGAGGCGGCCGACACCGTGGGCATCAACGTCTTCCGCACCCGCTACCGCAACGTGGTCTACGGCGGTATGGTGGCCGGAATGGCGGGGGCGTTCCTTACCATCGGTGCGGTCGGCGCGTTCTCCAAGAACATCTCCTCGGGCAAAGGCTTCATCGCGCTCGCTGCGGTCATCTTCGGTCGCTGGAGCCCGCGCGGAGCCATCGGTGCGGCTCTGCTGTTCGGTTTCGCCGATGCCCTGCAGACCGTCTTGTCGTTCACCCAGACCCCGGTCACCATCCCATCGGCCTTCCTGGCCATGCTGCCCTACCTCGCCACCTTGTTCGCAGTGGCCGGCCTGGTCGGGCGGGTCCGGGCACCCGCCGCCGACGGGGAACCCTATGTCAAACGCTGAAGGCTGCCCACGGTGAAGCCGGGGGGGTACCGACTAGGACAACATCGAGGACATCCCCAGGGGAGGCAGCAGATGTCTTCCGTGGGCAACACCAGCACCGATGGGCTCAGCCGTGGCCAGGATCAGCCTGCCAGCGTCCGGGTCACACCGGGTGGTAAAACCGCAGTTCGGGCACCCGAAGGTGCGTTCAGACCGCTCGAGGCGTGCTTGTCTGGCACAGCACCTCGAACGCGTCAATGTCGGGTGGGCGGGCGATACCAACAGCGTCGTTCGGCCCGTCCGCGTGCCACGTTCGATCAGCTCGCGTGTGGCTGCGCCCATCGCGGCGTCAGCACTCATGCAGGCCATCGTGGACTTCGCCAGGAACCTGACGCTGAGGCCCTCAGCGGCGATCACCTGATAGTTGTCGAGCACGCTGTTGGCCCATTCCCGGCCGGCGTGCTCGATGTGCTTCGCGCCCTGCTGGTGCGGCCACGCCGCTTCCCTCGTGGCTGGCCGGTACCCGTTCGATGGCTCCACGCCGTTGGGTTGTCGGGATGCTCGACGGCGCCCGCGATGACCCGAAGGGGGCACCGTGGACACCACCGGGCCGCGCCGTTTCCTGCCCACACGGCTCAAGCCGGCGCTTTCTCGGGTGCCTTTCGATGAACCAGACTCCAGCCCCGGACTGGGACGCCCTTCGTGGTAGGGCTGTCGAGGCCATGCACCGGGCCTACGCGCCATACAGCAGGTTCCCGGTCGGCGTGGCCGGCCTGGTCGACGACGGGCGCATCGTGTCCGGCTGCAACGTCGAGAACGCGGCCTACGGTGTGGCGCTCTGCGCGGAGTGCGGGATGGTCTCGCAGTTGCATCTGAGCGGCGGTGGCCGGCTCGTTGCCGTTTCCTGCGTCAACGGCAACGGCGACCCGCTCATGGCCTGCGGGCGGTGCCGGCAGCTGCTGTGGGAGAACGGTGGGCCCGGCTGCCAGGTCATGACGTCTTCGGGTGTGCGCACGATGGCAGAGCTCCTTCCGGATGCCTTCGGCGGCGACGATCTGGACGACTTCTGAGGCGACCTGGAGGTGACCTAGGCTATGGCTGGAAGCCGCAGGCCGGCCTAGCGCATGAGAGAGGGTCATGGAATGGCTCAAGCCCCTGACGATGCTCTCTTTGACGCAGTTGACGTCATCGTCGCCAAGCGCGGCAAGCAGGAGCTCTCCGACGCGCAGATCGACTGGGTCATCGACGCCTACACGCGTGGGGTCGTGGCCGACGAGCAGATGTCGGCCCTTGCCATGGCGATTCTGCTCAACGGGATGAACCGTCGCGAGATCTCCCGCTGGACTGCGGCCATGATCGCCTCGGGCGAACGGATGGACTTCTCGTCCTTGTCACGTCCGACCTCGGACAAGCACTCGACCGGCGGGGTCGGCGACAAGATCACCTTGCCACTGGCGCCGCTGGTGGCGGCCTGCGGCGTTGCGGTACCTCAGCTTTCGGGCCGTGGGCTGGGCCACACGGGTGGGACCCTGGACAAGCTCGAGTCGATCCCCGGCTGGCGCGCGGTTCTGTCCAAGGATGAGATGATGCGCCAGCTCGAGGTAGTCGGGGCGGTGATCTGCGCAGCGGGCGAGGGGCTCGCCCCTGCCGACAAGAAGCTGTATGCCCTGCGAGACGTCACCGGTACCGTCGAGGCCGTTCCGCTGATCGCGAGCTCGATCATGAGCAAGAAGATCGCCGAGGGCACCAGTGCCTTGGTGCTCGACGTCAAGGTCGGGTCAGGCGCGTTCATGAAGGACGTCGACTCTGCTCGGGAGCTGGCGCGCACGATGGTCGACCTCGGCAAGGATGCCGGGGTGAACACCATTGCTCTGCTGACCAACATGCAGACTCCGCTGGGGCTGACGGCAGGCAACGCCCTGGAGGTTCGCGAGTCGGTTGAGGTCCTAGCCGGCGGTGGTCCACCGGATGTGGTGGAGCTGACTGTGGTCCTAGCCCGCGAGATGTTGGCGGCCGCCGGTCGCGGTGACGTCGACCCGGCCGATGCGCTCAAGGACGGCAAAGCGATGGATGTGTGGCGCGCCATGGTCACCGCTCAAGGTGGCGATCCGTCGGCGGCCCTGCCGGTCGCCCGAGAGACCCACCAGATCCTGGCCACCGGCTCGGGTGTCCTGACACAGCTGGATGCGCTGAAGGTGGGCATCGCGGCATGGCGGCTGGGTGCCGGTCGGGTCCGCAAAGAGGACCAGGTCCAGGCAGGGGCAGGTGTCGTAATGCATGCCAAGCCTGGCGCCGTCCTGCGAGCCGGCGACCCGCTGATGACGCTGCACACAGACACCCCCGAACGGTTCGCGCGGGCCATCGAGGCGTTGGTCGGTTCGTGCTTCATTGCCCCAGAGGGCTCCCGGCCTGACTTGCTGCCACTGGTGATCCAGCGGATCACCTGAGCCGTGCCACCTGCCGGAGGACCCGGCACTGGACTAGCCGTTACTGTGAAGGGCGTGCCCCGACTCATCAGCCAACCCACACGCATCCCGGTTCCTGGCGGCAAGGTCATCGACGAACATGTGGGCCGGGTCAACACCGGCAGCGACGCGGTTTCTCTGGCCCACATGACCGCGCCCGCTCACTGGGACGAGCCCTTCCAGACCCCGGAGTTCGACGAGATCACCCTTGTCCTGAAGGGCTCGGTGATCGTCGATCATGAGGGCGGACCCACCACCGCCCTCGCGGGGCAGTCGATCCTCACCAGCGCCGGCGAGCGCATCCGGTACTCCAGCGGGCCAGACGGCGCCGAGTACGTCGCTGTCTGCATCCCGGCGTTCGCCCCAGACACGGTCAACCGCGAGGACTGAGTGCTCACCGACGACACCCTGCGCCGTGCCCCCAAGGCGCTGCTGCATGACCACCTCGACGGTGGGCTGCGCCCGCAGACCATCGTCGAGCTTGCCGACACCGTCGGCTACCAAGGACTTCCGGCGCACGGGGCGGGTGCGGTGGGTGCCTGGTTCCGCGACAGCGCCGACTCGGGTTCACTCGAGCGGTACCTCACGACGTTCGAGCAGACGCTGGTCGTCATGCAGACCGCTGACGGGCTGCACCGGGTGGCTAGCGAGTGCGTGCAGGACCTTGCCGCCGACGGGGTGGTCTATGCCGAGGTTCGCTATGCCCCGGAGCTGCATCTGGTCGACGGGCTGTCGCTCGAGGCAGTGGTCGAGTCCGTGAACGCAGGCTTCCGCGACGGCGAGCGGATCGCGGCTGAGTCGGGTCGGCGGATCCGGGTCACGGCCTTGCTGACGGCAATGCGCCACGCCGCCAAGGGGACCGAGATCGCCGAGCTCGTCGTGCGCTACCGCGATGAAGGCGTCGTGGGCTTCGACATCGCCGGCGCTGAGGCGGGGTTCCCACCCACCCGGCACCTGGATGCGTTCGAGTACCTCCGCCGTGAGAACGCGCATTTCACCATTCACGCTGGCGAGGCCTTCGGGCTGCCCAGCATCTGGGAGGCGATCCAGTGGTGCGGCGCCGACCGTCTCGGGCACGGCGTACGCATCGTCGACGATATTCAGGTTGCGGCTAGGCCCTTCTCCGCGGACGTGGCGCACGCGGCCGCGGCGGACCCGTGCGAGGTGGTCCTGGGAGGACTTGCCGGTTACGTGCGCGACCGGCGCATCCCGCTCGAGATGTGCCCGAGCAGCAACGTGCAGACCGGTGCAGCTCAATCCGTTGCGCTGCACCCGATCTCGCTGTTGAAACGGCTCAAGTTCAGGGTCACTGTCAACACCGACAACAGGCTGATGAGTGGCACGTCGATGACCCGCGAGATGTCGCTGCTGGTCAACGACGCCGGATGGACGCTGGAGGATCTGCGCTGGGTGACGATCAACGCGATGAAGTCAGCCTTCGTCCCGTTCGACGAAAGGCTGGCGATCATCGACGATGTGGTCAAGCCCGGTTATGCAGCCCTGATCCAAGCCTGATCCCGCCCAGAGCGCTGAGCTCGAACCCCGGGTCGACCTAGCGGGGCAGCGAGTCGATCGGGTCCGCCGGGATGAGGCGACGGCGCAGGGCTGAGTCCCGTTGCAGCCGGATGGTGTCGCGTCGGCGTCGATCGGCGATGACAGCGGCGAGCACCAGCTCGGGAGGGGTTCCAGCTGGGGGCTGCGGAGCGAGGTAGGTGACCACTTCGTCGTGCAGCTGGACGCCGAGGGCAGCGCGCGAGTGGGGACTCAGCGCCGGCGCCCGCATGAGAAACTGCCGAACGGCCATGGCCAGGCCGTCAGGAAGCCGCGCGATGTCTGCACCTGCCGCCCACGCTGCCAGGTGTGGCGGCATCATCGGCGGCGGTGGCAGGCTCAGATGGACCCGTTCTCGCACGACATAGGTGCCGGCCGCGTGGTCGCCGAGCCGCTTGCCCTTGTTGCTCAGCAAACCGCTGACCAGCGCGGGCACACCCAGCAGAAGCCAGATCTCCACGAATCCGACGAGCGCTCGGGTCAAGGCCTGGCGGAACCCGATCGGCCCGGCATCGTCGCGAACGGTCCGCAGGCCGGTGGCGAACTTGCCCACCGAACGACCGCGGGTCAGCGTTTCCATCGCGGTCGGGAGGACGACGAACACGAGGACCAAAAGCAGTGTCATCGCGACGTTGACCATGGCGTCGTCGGCGCCCCGCGTCACCAGCGAGGTGACGAACAGTCCGATCACCAGGGCCAGGACAGCAATGGCCACGTCCAGGAAGCCTGAGAGCACGTGCATGGCGATGCCAGCGGCGGGCAGCTCCAGAGCGACGGCCTCGCCGATGACGAGGTCGTCGACCCCGACGCCCACGGTGCTGCTGCTCAAAGTCTGCTGCGCTTCATACCCCGACTGCCCTTCGTAACAGGTCCAGCGTATCGGGCCAGAGGCTGAAGCCGGGACTGGCCGCGAATACAGTGTGGGCGTGGATCTGGACGCTTTTGTCGCAGCGCACCAGGGCGAGTGGAGCCGCCTTGAGTACTTGGCGCGCCACGGATCGCCCAGCGGCGCCGAGGCGGACGAGATCCTCGACCTCTACCAGCGGGTAGCCACCCACCTTTCATTGATGCGTTCGTCGGCTCCCGACCCCAGCTTGGTGACCTATCTGTCGTCCCTGCTGGCTCGGGCCCGAACGCGTTCCGCCGGAACCAGATCCGTGGCCTGGGCGGATTTCGGCGGCTTCTTCACCGACACCTTTCCTGCGGCGCTGTACCGGACGCGGCGGTGGTGGATTGTCACCGCGATTGCCAATGTCGGGCTATCGCTGGTCATCGGGTGGTGGTTCCTGTCACACCCGCAGTTCGAGTCCTCATTGATGTCCCCTGCCGAGATCGACAAGCTTGTCAACAGCGACTTCCAGCACTACTACAGCCAGTTCGCGGCATCGCATTTCGCCGCACAGGTCTGGACTCACAATGCCTGGCTGACCGCGATCTGTATTGCGCTGGGCGTCCTGGGCATCCCCGTGGTTTATCTGCTCTTCGAGAACGCCCTCAACCTGGGGGTCGTCGGCGCGATCATGATCAACCACGGCCGGGGTTCCCTATTCTTCGGCCTCGTCCTGCCGCACGGGCTGCTGGAGCTGACTGCGGTCTTCATAGCAGGGGCGACCGGCCTGCGGTTGTTCTGGTCCTGGGTCGATCCCGGTCCGCGAACTCGGTCTCGGGCCCTTGCCGAAGAGGGCCGCTCCGCCATGGCTGTGGCCCTCGGACTCGTGGTCGTGCTGGCGGTCTCGGGAGTCGTCGAGGCCTTCGTGACGCCCTCGCCGCTACCCACCTGGGCGCGGGTCAGCATCGGTGTGCTCGTCGAGGTCGCATTTCTTACGTATGTGTTCACAGTCGGTCGCTGGGCGTGCCAACGCGGGGCAACCGGTGACGTGTCAGCGCGCGATGCCGGCGACACGGCGCCTGTCGTGGGGTGACTACAACATGCCCCGGCTCTTGAGCAGCAGGTAGTGATCGGTCAAGGCCGTCGGTAGCTGCTCGGGCCCGACATCGATCACGTGGACACCAAGGCGTCGCAGGACCTCGGTGGTTCGTTCGCGAAGGCCGATGGTGCGCTCGGCCGCAGCAGCGTCATACACGCGCGAAGTACTGCTGACATTGGCAGCCATCGCGGTGAGGGCCGGATCGGCGACCGACGCGAGAACTACCTGATGGTGACGGGTCAGCGTGGCCAGGGTCGGCAACAGGCTCTCCTCTATGGCCGCAGGCTCGAGCGGAGTCAGCAACACGACCAGGGACCGGCGTCGGCTCAGGTCCGCGATTGACCCTGCTATCAGCGACCAGTCCGCCTCCAGCAGGGCCGGCTCCAGCGGGGCCATCGCCTTCACGAGGTCGTTCAAGAGCGTGAGGCGACGAGAGCCACTCAGCCGAGCGCGCACCTGTCGGTCGCCGGCCAGGAAGTCGACCCTGTCGCCCGCACGGGAGGCAACCGCCGCCAGCAGCAGTGAGGCGTCCATAGCTGCGTCCAGCCTGGGCATGTCATCCACCCTCCCGGCCGAGGTCCGTGAGGTGTCCAGGACCAGTATCAGACGCCGGTCGCGCTCGGGCTGCCAGGTGCGCACGACGACTGCGCTGCGTCGAGCGGTCGCCCGCCAGTCGATACTTCGGACGTCATCACCGATCACATAGTCGCGCAAGGAGTCGAACTCCGTGCCACCTCCGCGAACGCGAACCGCTGATCGGCCGTCGAGCTGGCGCAGGACGGCAAGCCGGCTGGGTAGGTGCTTGCGCGAGGTGAACGGCGGCAGAGCGCGGATGACTCCCTCGACCGGGAACGAGCGCTGGCGGGCGGCCAGCCCCAATGGTCCGACGCTTCGCACGGTGACCCGGTCGGCTCTCCGGTCGCCGCGCCGAGTCGGAGTCAAGCGGGTCCGCAATGCCACGCGCCCACCGCCACCGACAATGACGGTGTGCCGCTCGCCCTGCGCCCCGGCGGACGGTTGCCAGGCGTCGCGGACGATGCCGCGCAGACGTCGTGGCGTCGGGTTGGTCAGCCACAGCGTCGTGGAGCCACTGACCCCCAGTCGGACCTGGTGGACGCGGTCGCGACTGATGACCAGCTTGCCGGGGCTCAGCGCCACCAGGACGTCGAGCCCGATGGCGCACGCGGCGACCAGCCACCAGATCCAGACCGTGGCCATGGTCGGCTGGAGCACGACGGCGATCATCCCCAGCAGCAACAGTGCGGGCGCGCGCCCAGTTAGCGCCACGATGACCACACCCCTGCTGTGACAGGACGCAGCCAGGAGACACACGGGATGCGGATCGGTGAGCGCACGGTAGGAGTCAGCGGGGGACAGGCACCGAGGATAGGGCACTGGCCAATACCGACCCGACGCTGACCCCCTCGAGCTCGGCCTCGGGACGCAGGGCAAGCCGGTGGGCAAGCGTGGCGTGAGCGAGAGCCTTGACGTCATCGGGGGTCACGAACTCTCGACCGCTCAACCAGGCCCAGACCCGGCTGGTCGCCATCAGTGCCGTGGCGCCACGTGGGCTGGCACCTAGAGACAGCGACGGGGACTGCCGGGTGGCCCGGGCGATGTCGACGATGTAGCCGGTGACCTCCGCCGAGACCGTCACCGTCCCAACTGCGGCCACTGCCGCATCGAGGTCTGCCGCCCCGGCGACCGCACGCAGGCCGGCCGCAGCAAGGTCGCGGGGGTCGAAGCCGCAGACGTGTCGGTGAACCACTTGGATCTCGTCCTCGCGTGGAGGAAGGGGCAGTTCGACCTTGAGCAGGAAACGGTCCAGCTGGGCCTCAGGCAACGGGTAGGTGCCTTCGTATTCGACCGGGTTCTGCGTCGCAGCGACCATGAAGGGCCACGGCAGGGGCCTTGGCACGCCGTCAACGGAGACCTGACGCTCCTCCATGGACTCCAGCAGTGCGGACTGGGTCTTGGGCGGCGTCCTGTTGATCTCATCGGCGAGCAGCAGGTTAGTGAACACTGGTCCCTCCCGGAATGAGAACTCGGCGCTGTGCGGGTCGTAGATCAACGAGCCGGTGATGTCGCCGGGCATCAGGTCAGGCGTGAACTGTACCCGCTTGGTCTCGATGTCGAGTGCGGCTGCCACCGCGCGAATGAGCAGGGTCTTGGCCACGCCCGGGACCCCTTCGAGCAGGATGTGGCCGCGGCTCAGCAGAGCGATCATGATGCCGGACACGGCGGCGTCCTGCCCCACGACCGCCTTGGCGACCTCCTGGCGGACGGCCAGCAGCGCCACGCGAGCCTGCTCCGATGAGGCACGGGCCTGGTCGGAGCAGGGGTGATCCTGGTTTGGATGGTTGAGGTCCGTCATGTCCCGCGTACTTCTTTCTCGAGTGCTCGGAGGGTGCTGGCTAGTTCCAGGAGAGACGAGTCGTCATGGGCCGCGGGCGATTCCAGAAGATCCATCACGTCCTCGTAGTCCCTGCCACTGACCGCGGCGGAGGCCGCTGCCACGTTGCTGAGTGCAGTTGAGGCGGACAGGCCGAGGAAAGTCGCGAGGCGCTTTCGGGTCGCCTGCTGTAGAACGGCCAGGGCTCGGCTACGGTCGCGGGCCTTGCGGTACAACCGTCCGCGGCTCTCGGTGGTCTCCACCGCCCGAACGATGACTGGCAGCGGTTCTGTGACCAGACGCCCAAGGCGGCGTCCCCGCCACAGGCACAGCAGCACCACCGCGGAGGTCCCGAGCGTCAGGCCAGGCTGGAACCACGAGGGGGTGATGGATCGTGAGGTGCCGTCGGCGGCTGCAATGTCGGCCTGAGAAGGGACATACCAGAGCAGGTGGCTGGTGTGCCCGAACAGGTGCAGGGCGATCGCAGCGTTGTCGGAGTCAAGGATGGCACCGTTGATGATCAGGCTTTCGTCCCCGAGCATGATCACCGGCGGTCGTCCAACGGCGGCGGGCAGGCTGACCATCGCGCCGCCCCCGCCGATCTTGTCGGGGAAACAAGTTGGGGCGGTGGTGCCAGGGGCCGTGGGAAGGTAGGCGCGGTCTGCCCGGGCAAGTCGGAAGGCCTCGCCCACGTCGGTGCCCTGGCAGTTCGCAGCCACGTCCGCAAGATCGGCCAGGTGGGAGGCGACCGGCAGGCCCATCCCTTTGGTGACCTCGGGGTCCGGGTCCAGCAGGATCAGACCGGCGGAAGAGGTAGCGTGTACCAGCGCCGTGTGAGCGGTTCGCCCCGACAGGCTGCCCGTGCCGGTGATCGCCACCGTCGTGGCGCCGTCGACGACCTGGTCGAGAAGCTCACCTTGGCTGCGGACGACGGTCACCTTGACGCCGTGCTCACCCAGCACATGGGCCAGGCCCTGGGCGCCCGAGTAGCCGGGGTTTGCCGGGTCAAGGTCCTCGGAATTGCGTTGCGGACCCTGGTTGAGCAACGTGACCGCCAGCGCACTCACCATCAGCAGGGCAACCACGACTGAAGGAATGAGCCAGCGCCGATGTGTGGGTGTCAACGGTTTGGAGGCTGCGGCGGTTGTGGTCATACCGGTAGTTCCTCCACAGAGGTCATCGGCAGGGGGCGTACCGTGACCAGTTCTGTGTCGAGGGCCTGGATCTGGCCGGCCTGGTAGGCGCCCGTGCGGCGATGTCCATAGCGCACGGAGTCGAACAGGTCGGCGGCCCGCGCGAGCCGGTCAGCCTGCTCAGGGAAGTTCGATGCCAACGCCATGCTGACCTCGTGGGCGGTGCAGCTGGGGGCGTCATCGAGCATCCTTCGATCGCTCATGTCCTTGGCGATGGCTCGGAATCCGTCCAGAACGGCGTCCTGGAAGCGTCCGTCTCTGATGGCTCGCGCAGCCAGGTCGCGGTAAGCATCAGCCGTGATCGTGCCGTCATCGAGCACCGCACCATTTGTCACCGTGCTGACTCGCTCACGGCGCACCCTGGGCAGGATCCAGACGAGCACAGCGATCACGACCAGTGCGATCAGCACCGTGATGGCGGCAGAGAGCCCGGCCAGGTGGTTGGCGCCCTCGAGTAGCTTGCGCATCTGGTCGGCGATCCACCGGGTCAACGAGTCAAGCCACGGGCTCTGGTAGTCGGAGCCTTGGAGCTCGCGGTTAAGCCAGGTGCGCGCCTCAGGCGGCGTAGGGTTCAGGCCGCGTACAGGGGACCAGCTCACCCAGGTCATGAGAGGTCGGTCAGATCCGCGGTGCGGGGTTGGTCTGGGCGTCGCGGAGCAGGACGACGTCGAGCGCCTCGAGGCGCATCCGCCGGTCTATGTAGAGCAGACCGGTGACTGCTGCTACGAAAGGTGTGGTGATCGCTCCGGTGAGCAGCGCGGACAGGTGCGAGACGAACGTGGTGATCATCTGCCCGGACTCACCAGCTTGCCCTGACATTGCCGCGATGGCAGTGCCCGCGATCGAGAAAGGTAGCCCGAGCACCGATCCGATGACGCCGGCGATGAGCCTGGCCAGCAGCGTGATGCCCAGAATGCGCCAGAACCCGCCCTTGGTCAGCGCGAAAGAGCGTCGTAGCCCGATGAACACACGGTGCCCCTCGAGTACGATCGCCGGTGCTGCCAGCGAGATCTTCGTTGAGACGGCCAGGGCTGCTGCACCAAGACTCACCAGGCCGAGAAACATCAGGACCAGTCCAGCGCCGACGTTGTGGTTGATCAGCAGCAGGACGCCAGGTGCGAGCAGCAGCGCGGCTGCCACGAGAGTAAAGAGCCCGGACAGAAGCACCAACGCCAATAATGACCGCACGCGCCCGCGGGTGGCTCGCCATGTCGCGCCGATATCCGGCTTGTGGCCCAGGACTGCCTGGCCCACGACGTGCACGAGAAGTCCGCTGAGGATGGCCGTCGCCAGTGTGGTCCAGACGTACTGGAGCAGCATCGCTGGAACACCGAGGAAGGCTTGAGCTGCGGGCCCCTGGCTGCTCAGCGACGTTGCGGTCAGGTGGGTAGCGAATGCTCCCAGAGCTGCAGAAGGGACCAGGAACACGGCCAGCACGATTGCTGACAGTCCGACCATTGACTTCGGGTTGAAACGAATGGCCTTGATCGCGCCGTCCAGGATGTCACCGAGCTGCAAGGGTCGAAGCGGCACGATGCCCGGCTTGTGCGCCGTGAGCATGGGGGACTGCGGCGTCGGGGGCTGCCGCAGGTAGGCCGGCGGAGGCAGGGGGCGGCCGGTCGGCGGGCGAGCGGTGGGTAGCTGCCCGGCGGGCGACCAGCTGCCCGGTGGTTCGCGGTCCTGCGGTCCAGAGGCGGGGTATCCGCCGGTCGCCGTCATCTGTCTCCCTGATCAATCCGGTATCGCCCCATGGTCCCAGACTGGCGGCCCGGCGGCCTTGCAGACAGGGCCCGTCGCTGACGCTCTGTAGCACAGAGGTTACCGGCTCGGGGCCGTGGCCAGTTGCCCCGCCGTCGCTGCGCCCGCCAGCGGCGCGCCATCGGCTTGGCGAAGTCCTCGGCGCTCCGCCGGGCCATGAACCCCTGCGACTCGCAGCAGGCGTGCCCTGCCGTAGGCCGAGACTTCGCCGCAGTGGCTAGTGACCCTTGGGATGCCAGACCGTCTTGGTCTCCAGGCATGCCTTGATCCGGGTCAGGTCCGGAGTGCGTGACCAGTCCGGCTCGACCGAGCCGGTGTCGTCACCGGCGGGGCGCAGTACGCGCTTGAGGTTGTCTGCGCTAGCACGCTCGAGCTCTGCCCACGACAGGTTGTCGGCGTCGGCGGCACCGGCCAGGTCGATGGCGTTGACGTCCTGGTGGGCGGCCAGCCAAGGCGCGAGCTCGGCGGTGCGTCCGCTGATCACGTTGATGACCCCCGCAGGAACGTCTGAGGTCGCCAGGACCTCTGAGAGCGTCACGGCGGGAAGCGGCCGGTGTTCGCTGGTCAGCACCACAGCCGTGTTGCCGCTGACGACGATCGGCGCCAGGACAGAGACCAGACCGAGTAGCGAAGAGCGTTGCGGGGCCAGGGCAGCGACAACGCCGGTGGGCTCAGGGGCGGAGATGTTGAAGAACGGCCCCGCCACCGGGTTGACCCCTCCCAGGACCTGGGCGAGCTTGTCCGACCACCCCGCATACCAGACCCACCGGTCGATGGCCTGCGAGACGACCTTGCCGGCGCGGGCGGGGGTGAGCCCCTCCGCTGCCGCGACCTCAGCGACAAACTGGGCGCGCCGGCCCTCCATCAGCTCGGCCACCCGATAGAGGACCTGGCCGCGGTTGTATGCCGTGGCCGCGGCCCACTTCCCCAAAACGCCCCGAGCGGCCACGACGGCGTCTCGTGCGTCCTTGCGGGAGCCCATCGCGGCGTTGGCGAGAAACCTGCCGGACGGGCCGGCAGCATGGATCTCGTAGGTGCGGCCGGACTCGCTGCGCGGGAACGTCCCGCCGATGTAGAGCTTGTACGTCTTGCGCACCTCGATGCGTCGATCCGCAGCGGCACGGCGTCCGGTTACCGTGGTGCTCATCGGGTTGCTCCCGTCGTGACGTAGGCCGACAGACCGTGGCGGCCGCCTTCACGGCCGTAGCCGGACTCCTTGTAGCCACCGAACGGTGAGGTCGGGTCGAAGCGGTTGAACGTGTTGGCCCAGACCACACCTGCCCGGAGCTGGTCGGCCATCCACAGGATGCGGGAACCCTTCTCGGTCCAGATCCCAGCCGAGAGCCCGTATCGCGTGTTGTTGGCCTTGGCGACCGCCTCCTGCGGAGTGCGAAAAGTCAGCACCGACAGCACCGGCCCGAAGATCTCCTCCTGGGCTATCCGGTGTGACTGGGAGACATTGGTGAAAACCGTTGGGGCGTACCAGAATCCTCGCTCGGGAAGGGCGCATGGTGCGCTCCATCGGGTGGCGCCCTCGGCTTGGCCAATTTCGGTCAGCTCGCTGATCCGGGCCAGCTGCGTCGCGGAGTTGATGGCGCCGACGTCAGTGTTCTTGTCAAGTGGGTCGCCCACCCGCAGGGTCTGTAGACGGCCCTTGAGCCGCATGATCACGTCATCGGCGACGTTCTCCTGCACGAGCAGACGAGAACCGGCGCAGCAGACGTGGCCCTGGTTGAAGAAGATACCGTTCACGATCCCCTCGACCGCCTCGTCGATGGCGGCGTCGTCGAAGACGATGTTGGCGGCCTTGCCGCCGAGCTCGAGCGTGGCCCGTTTGCGTGTCCCGGCGATGGAGCGGGCGATGGACTTGCCCACCTGGGTCGATCCGGTGAAGGCGACCTTGTCCACCCCCGGATGCTCGACCAGGTGGCGCCCCGTGTCCCCGGCGCCGGTGATGATGTTGACCACCCCCGCCGGCAGGTCGGCCTGCTGACAGACCTCAGCGAACAGCAGCGCTGTCAGCGGGGTGGTCTCGGCGGGCTTGAGCACGACGGTGTTTCCCGTGGCCAAGGCGGGTGCGATCTTCCACGACAGCATGAGCAGCGGGAAGTTCCATGGGATGACCTGGCCCACGACGCCCAGAGGTCTTGGGGGATGCGTGCTGGCGCCCGACAGCCCTGCGTGCTCGAGCTTGTCCGCCCAGCCTGCGTGGTAGAAGAAATGCGCCGCAGCAAGAGGGATGTCGACGTCGCGTGACTCCTTTATCGGCTTGCCGTTGTCCAGGGTCTCCAGGACGGCGAACTCCCGCGCGCGTTCGGCCAGGATGCGTGCGATACGGAAGAGGTACTTGCCCCGCTCTGCTCCGGGCAAGCGGCCCCACGGCCCGTCGAAGGCTGTTCGGGCAGCCCGCACCGCCAACTCGACGTCGGCCACGCCGGCCTCGGTGACCTCGGCCAGGACCTCCTCGGAGGACGGGTTGATGGTCTTGAAGCTCGACCCGTCAGTAGACTCGACGAACTCACCACCGATGAACAGTCCGTATGACGGGCGGATGGTGACGACGGTGCGCGACTCGAGCGCGGGTGCGTACTCGAACTTGGCCATTGGGGTCTCCGCTTTCAGCTCAGTCGATCGTCACGTAGTCGGCACCGGAGTAATGGCCAGTGGTCAGCTTCTGCCGTTGCAGAAGAAGGTCGTTGAGCAGGCTGGAGGCCCCGAAACGGAACCAGGCGGGGTCGATCCAGTCATCGCCGGCGACCTCGTTGACCATCACCAGGTACTTCAGCGCGTCCTTGGTTGTCCGGATGCCCCCAGCCGGCTTCACCCCGACCTGGGTTCCGGTGAGCGTGCGCCAGTCGCGCACCGCCTCGAGCATCACCAACGTGACGGGCGCTGTGGCGGCCGGCGATACCTTGCCCGTCGAGGTCTTGATGAAGTTCGCGCCCGCCAGCATGGCCAGCCATGCGGCGCGGCGCACGTTGTCGTAGGTCACCAGCTCGCCGGTCTCAAAGATGACCTTGAGGTGCGCCGGGGCGCCATGGGTCCCCTTCAGGGCACACTCCTGCCTGATCGCCGCGATCTCGTTGAACACCTGGAGGTACCTGCCGGACAGGAACGCCCCACGGTCGATGACCATGTCGATCTCATGCGCACCGGCCCGCAGTGCGTCGCGGGTGTCGGTGAGCTTGACCGCCATCGTGGCCCGACCCGACGGGAAGGCTGAGGTCACGGCCGCAACATGAATGTTGCTGCCCTTGAGCGCATCCACCGCCACCGGGACCATGTCGGCGTAGATGCAGACAGCCGCGACCTGGGGCGTTGCCGGGTCACCGGGGTCGGGGGCCATCGCCTTGGCACACACCGAGCGCACCTTGCGCTCGGTGTCGGCACCCTCCAGCGTCGTCAGGTCGATCATCGAGATTGCAGTGTCGATGGCCCAGGCCTTGGACGTGGACTTGATGGAGCGGGTGGCCAACCCGGCTGCCCGCGCGTCTGCGCCAACATGGTCGACCCCTGGCAGTCCGTGCAGCCATCGCGTCAGTGAGGCGTTGGTCAGGGCTCCCACCCCGAGCACTTCGCGTGCTGTGGCTGTCGCCGTGGTTGGGTTCACGGCTGGAGTCTATCGGCCTTCCCTTGGCCGGTGAGGGTGATGGATCGCATCGATCGGCTACCTCTCCAGGGCAACAGTGCGAGGATATTCTCAATGGGCCACAAGACCTCAACGCGGCAGGTGATCCGCCAGCGTTCATCGGTGTGGCTGGCGGCCATGAGCGCAGTCACTGGCCTGCTCCTGCTCCTTTCGCTGGTCCGGAACTGGGCTAGCTACCCACGGCTGTCGTTTGCTGCGTGGGTGCTCTTCGGGCTGGCTGTTGCGTGGGCGGTATTCGTCCGGCCCGCGGTTCTGCTCGATGCCAGCGGCGTGACCCTTCGCAATATCGTGCGGGACGTTCACATTCCGTGGACCCGGCTGACCAGCGTGACATCCCGCTGGAACCTCAAGGTTCTCGTGGGGGACCAGGGCTACAACGCCTGGGCCATCTCTGCGCAGGTCGAACGTCGAAAGTCTGCCTCGGCGGCGATGTTGCGGGTGCCGCTGCCGGGGCGGCTGCACGGGGCGGCCAGTGGCAGCGCCGGACCGTCTGTGACTGCCCCGCAGGCCACCGCCGCGAGCGTCGCCTTGTTGATCACTGCGGCTAAACAGGAATATGACGAATCCGTCGTGCAGGGAGAGCTTCCCGCAGCGCCGGATGCCAGGGTGCGGGTCACCTGGGTGCCGCTGGTCATAGCCGTTGTGTTGCTGCCAGCCGTTCTCGTGGTCGTGCTGTCGCTGACCTGATCTGACCTGTCACCGAGCTGACGGCCATCAGTCCGGGGCCGTCAGCATCCGCATCGAGGCACCCATCGCAGCCAAGCGGCCTGCGGCTTCCGTACGGGCGGCGACCAGAGCCGACGATTCCTCCACCGCCACCCTGGCCTCGAGATACACCTTGAGCTTGGGCTCGGTCCCGCTCGGTCGCACGATCACCCGGCCCTCGTCCTCGAGGAAATAGCGCAGCCCCTCCGTAGGTGGCAACCGCCGCGCACTCTGCGCCAGGTCGTCGATCCTGGTGACCGCAACCCCGCCCAGGTCGGTCGGCGGCTTTGCCCGGAGCCGCGACATCATCAGGTGGATGAGACTCAGGTCGTCGACACGGACCGCAAAGGAATCGGTGGCGTGGACCTTGTGCGTGACCGAGAGGTCGTCCAGGACGTCGAGCAGTGAGCGACCCTGAGCCCGCAGGCCCGCCGCCATCTCGGCCAGCATCAGCGCCGCGCTGATGCCGTCCTTGTCGCGAACCCGCTGAGGGTCGACGCAGTACCCGATGGCCTCCTCGTAGCCGTAGCGCAGCCCTGCCACCCGCGAAATCCACTTGAACCCGGTCAGCGTCTCTTCGTGCTTGATCCCCGCCCGGGCAGCCATGGCCGCAAGCAGCCGGGAGGACACGATTGAGCTGGCGAAGACGGCGTCGTGGCTGACCCCTCGAGACAGGATATGGGCCCCCAGCAGTGAGCCGACCTCGTCGCCATGCAGCATCCGCCATCCCGCGGGGTTGTCGACGGTGGCTGCGGCCGGGTCAGGGACGGCGACTGCACACCTGTCGGCGTCCGGGTCGTTGGCCAGGACGATGTCGGGATGCACCTGGGCCGCCAGTGCGAGTGCGGCGTCGATGGCACCCGGCTCCTCGGGGTTGGGGAAACTCACGGTGGGGAAGTCGGGATCTGGTTCCGACTGACTGGACACCACAATGGGGGCGCTGAAACCGGCACGCGCGAATGCGGCGACCACGACGTCACTGCCGACTCCGTGAAGTGCCGTGTGGACGACACACAGCTCGCGCGGGCTGCCGGGCGCCACGACCGCCGAAGCCGCATTGAGATAGGCCTCGAGCACGTCGTCGTCCATCGTGGTCCAGCCGGAGCCCGATCGAGGGACGTCCGCGACAAGGCCCACCTGTGCGATGTGCGCTGCGATCTCGACATCCCAGGGCGGCACGATCTGGCAGCCGTCGCCGAGATAGACCTTGTAGCCATTGTCCCGGGCTGGGTTGTGGCTTGCCGTCACCATGACTCCTGCGTCAGCGCCAAGGTGACGGATCGCGAAGGCCAGCACGGGAGTAGGCAGAGGACGTGGCAGCACCATGGCCCGCCCCCCGGCGGCCACGACGACTGCTGCGGTATCGCGAGCGAAGACGTCGGAGTTGTGCCTGGCATCAAATCCGATGACCACCAAGGGATCCGGTGACGACTCCTGCAGGTATGCCGTCAGCCCTGCGGCTGCGCGGATCACCATGGAGCGGTTCATCCGGTTGGGGCCTGCCCCCATGGCGCCCCGAAGCCCCGCGGTGCCGAACTCGAGTATGCCGTCGAACCGGTCGGCCAGCTCTGCGCCAACATCGGCGTCTCCCGAGACAGCAGCCCTGAGCAGGGCGCCAAGCTCTGCCCGAGTGACCTCGTCCGGATCGTCGTCGCGCCAAGAGATCGCCCGTTCGATGAGGTCCTGCGGTGCGGTGTATGCCGCGGAACCAGCGGTGGTTCCGCCCCCGGCCATCACGGACGAGCGATCCGTGCGACGACAGCGGCGAGCAGCCGTCCGCAGCGCTCGGCTGCCAAGCGACCTGCCTCGAGCACGTCGTCGTGTGACAGCGACTGGTCGCCAATGCCTGCCGCAAGGTTGGTCACCAGTGAGATCCCGAGGACCTCAAGGCCACTTTGGCGGGCGGCGATCGATTCCAGCGTCGTCGACATCCCGACCAGGTCGCCACCCAGGATCCTCGCCATCTGGACCTCAGCGGGTGTTTCGTAGTGCGGTCCGCGGAACTGTACGTAGACGCCCTCGTCCAGACCGGGATCGACTACGCGGGCAAGCTCGCGAAGCCGTCGAGAGTACAGATCTGTCAGGTCCACGAAGTTGGCTCCTTCGACGGGAGAGACTGCCGTGAGGTTGAGATGGTCCCGGATCAGCACGGGCGTCCCGGGCGTCCATGCTGGGTTGATGCCTCCGCATCCGTTGGTCAACACGATCGTCTTGCATCCGACGGCCGCGGCTGTCCGCACGGCGTGGACGACCGAGCGGACTCCTCGGCCTTCGTAGAAGTGGGTACGGGTGCCGAACACCAGTGCCCGGCGTTCGGTGCCGGCGATGGCCACCGACCGGATGACCCCGGTATGGCCGGCGACGGTGGCTGCGGCGAACCCCGGAACGTCCGCATTCTCGATCGTGGCAACGGTTCGTCCTATCAGGTCAGCGGTCTGTCCCCAGCCGGATCCCAGCACCAGTGCCAGGTCATGATGCGAGGTCCCGGTGCGGTGTGCGATGACCTCGGCGGCAGCACTGGCCACTGCGAAGGGGTCCACCGCGGGATCTTGCAGATCGAGGGAACCGGTGCTCGAGTAGGTCACCTGGGCAGCCTAACGCCGCGCCCCAGGGGTTCTTGGTTGCCGGAGGCAAACGCACCCGATCCCCGGACCACGGGCTGGGGCCCCGAGGCTTATCCCTGGAAACCGAGTGCGGCGGACACAGCGTTGGCCGCGAGCACGACAGCCTTCTCCGGGGCCGGGACATCGCCCGCCGCCTCTTCGCCAGGCTCCTGGGCGAGCTGTATCGCGGCGAGCACGATGGCCCTGAAGTCCCGAACGGGCGCCGCACAGCGTGCTGGTCCGGCGTCGTTCCCGGGGTAGTACACGTACCCTCGTGCCCGAGCTTGCGCGCAACTCGCGAGCAGGTTGTTGTGGCCGGGGCCACAGACAGGGACCAGCTCGCGGAGGGCAGCGTCCGGCCAGTCCGACGTGAGCACCGGTCCGCAGGGGGTCTGGGTGGGCGCCTCGGCTCCGGCTGCATCGTGGGGCGGCGACGAAATGAGCGTCACCACCTTGGCTCCGATCAGCACACAGAGCCGGACATTGGCATGCTGTTCATCGGCAAGGCGATCGAGGTGTCCAGAGGCGGCGCGCATCAGGCGGGTCTGGATACCGCGGGCGGCCAACGTGTACAGGCCCGAACCCAGCTGGTAGGTGCGATTGAGGGGGTCGCGTTCGACAAGCCCCTCGCCTTCGAGCGCACGCAGTGCGCGTGAGACCTGACTCTTCTCCCGCCCGAGGCGTAGACAGCGGCGGTCACCTCGACGGAACCGCGAATCGGCATGGGGCAGAGCGCGACCCGCGGCGTCGACCTGGGGCGGCGTTGGGCGGGCATGGCCGTGCGACCCATCTTGCTGGCTGCCGTCCTGCTCGCGCTCTACCTGTGGGTGCACGCCCAGACGCTCGACTCGATCGAGCGTCGAGCCCTTGATCCGCAGGAGATCAGGTTGGAGCTGTGGCAACACGTGCAGCTCTCGCTCGTGGCCACGGCCCTGACGATCGCCATCGCGGTACCGTTGGGAGTTCTGCTGAGCCGGCCCTTGGCCCGATGGATCAAGCCCATCGGGCTGGGGCTTGGCAACCTAGGCCAGGCCATCCCGTCGATCGGGCTGATCGTCCTGCTCGCGCTTTGGCTTGGCATCGGCTTCTGGACGGCAGTGATCGGGCTCGTTGCCTACGCCACCCTGCCGATCCTTCGCAACACGATCGTCGGTCTGGACGGCGTGGACCCTGCGCTGAAGGAGGCCGCGCGAGGAATGGGAATGTCCCGCCTGGCCGTCCTGCGGCGGGTGGAGCTCCCGCTGGTGGTGCCGGTGATCATGGCCGGTGTTCGCACCGCGCTCGTGCTTACCGTGGCGACCGCCGCCCTTGCCACGTTCATCGGCGCTGGTGGCCTCGGTGCTGGGTTGGTGGCGGGTATCAAGCTGAACCGTCCCACCCTCAGTCTGACGTTCGGACTGCTCGCCGCCGTCCTCGCGCTGTTCGCCGACTGGGTCGGCGGCGTTGCAGAGGAAGTCATGCGGCCTCGGGGTATTTGACCGGCGTCAAAACAGCCATCTCGTGCCCGGCCGATTCTCGCCGCGGGTGCGTTGCGCACGTTCTGCATGGATCCCGAAGAATCAACGAAAGAGAGAAACGTATGCGAACCAGTCTTCATCGACTTGCCCCACTGACGGCAATCCTGGCGGTGGCCAGCGTCGCGGTGTCCGGATGCACAGTGAGTCAGGCCACTGCGGGTGGCGCCGTGACGAGCGGCTCGATCCAGAAGATTGCTGCCCTCAAAGGCGCCACCGTCACGGTGGGCTCGAAGGACTTCGATGAGCAGCTTCTGCTAGGTCAGATCTCGATGGTGGCGCTGCAGGCTGCGGGCGCGAACCCGGTCGACAAGACGGACATCCAGGGGTCGAACAACACTCGGCTGGCATTGACCGGCGGGGCGATCGATCTGTACTGGGAGTACACCGGAACCGCATGGATCAGCTATCTGAAGAACACCAAGCCCATCGAGAACCCGCAGGGTCAGTTCGACGCGGTCGTGAAGGCGGATGCAGCCCAGGGCGTCACGTGGTTGGACAGAGCTCCTGCGAACAACACCTACGCGCTGGCCCAGACGCAGGCGACGCTGGCAAAGTACGGTGTCAAGACGCTGTCTGAGTACGCGGCGCTGGCGAAGAAGAACCCGGCGGCTGCGTCTATCTGTGTCGAGAGCGAGTTCCAGGGCCGCGACGATGGTTTCCCGGGTGTGCAGAAGGACTATGGGTTCAGCCTCCCTGCCGCCTCCGAGCACCTGCTGGACACCGCGGTGGTCTACACGGAGCTGGCCAAGGGCGGGGCATGCAACGTCGGTGAGGTCTACACGACCGATGGCCGGGTGGCGTCGTTGAAGCTCAACGTGGTCCAGGACGACAAGAAGTTCTTCCCGATCTACAGCCCGGCGCTCTCCGTGCGAAGCGAGGTCGCCAAGAAGTACCCGGCTCTGGAGTCGCTGTCCAAGCCGATCGCAGACAAACTCACCACTGAGGCACTCATTGCCATGAACAAAGAGGTCAGCGTGGATGGGATGAAGCCTCGCGCGGTGGCCGAGGAGTGGATGCGGTCGCAGGGATTCATCAAGTAGCCCGCACGTCCATTTTCGAGCGGGCGTCGGGCACGCAACTGCGGCCAGCGACACCCCCGCGGTTGACCCGACACTGACGTGCCATCTGCGAAGATCGACTCGGCTTGATTCGATCCCATCCTGGCCGCCCGCTCGAAGGTTGGCATGACGTGCGCTGCGCATCCTCCCGATCACCGCGCTTGATCACGTGCGCGTCCGCGGTCATCCTGCTGAGCTCCTGCACCGGCCAGGCCACAGGGAACGCCTCGAAGTCGGTGCAGACCAGATCACTGCCATCTGGGTCTGCCGCGTCCTCGTCGAGGTCGCCTACATCTGCCACTTCAGCAGGCACAGTCAACGTCTACGCGGGCGCGGGCGCGGGGAGGCTGTCAGCGACTGCGCGGGCAGCCAAGACCTTGGTCTATGTCCCGAACAACACCACCAACACGGTGCAGGTGATCGATCCGGCGACGTTCAGCGTGATCGCGACCTATCCCACGGGTCGCGAACCCCAGCACGTCGTGCCGAGCTGGGATATGAAGACACTGTGGGTCAACGACGACCTCGGCAACGACATGGTGCCGATCGACCCCGTCACGGGCAGGCCCGGCAAACCTGTCAAGGTCGAGGATCCCTACAACCTCTACTTCACTCCTGACGGTGCGCATGCCCTCGTGATGGCCGAGCGGATGCATCGCATCGACGTCGTCAACCCCCAGATTATGGCTTCCGAGCGTTCTCTGCCGGTTCCCTGTGACGGGGTGAACCACGCCGACTACTCCGCAGACCTGTCCTTCTTCGTGGCTAGTTGCGAGTTCAGCGGCCAACTTCTCGTGGTCGACCGCAGTGCGACCAAGCTCCTCAAGGTGATCGACCTCAACAGCACCAAGACTCCCGGCGCCACCAGCGCCCGCGAGGCGATGCGGATGGGCGGGCCCAAGAGCGGCTTGACCCCAGGCGCCTCAGCGATGCCACAGGACGTGCGACTCACCCCCGACGGCACCCGATTCCTGGTGGCCGACATGTTGCGCAACGGGATCTGGGTCATCAACGCGAGCACCCAGAAAGTTGAGCGCTTCATCCCCACCGGCAAGGGTGCTCACGGCATCTATCCCGACCGTGAGGGCGGGAGGGTCTTCGTCAGCAACCGCGATGAGGGTTCCGTCTCGGTCCTGGACGCGTCGTCGTTGGCCATCACCGCGACCTGGAAGATCCCCGGCGGAGGGTCGCCCGACATGGGTGGAGTCACTGCGGATGGCTCGCAGCTGTGGCTCTCGGGACGCTACAACTCAGAGGTCTACGTCTTCGACACCACGACCGGGGCCCTGATCAGACGAATCAAGGTCAACGCAGGTCCGCATGGTCTCTTGGTGTGGCCGCAGCCGGGCTCGTTTTCTCTGGGACACACGGGCAACATGCGATAGGGACAGTCGGGCCCACCGGGGTCGCCGCTCTTGCAGTCGCGCTGGCCGAGTAGCCGGCCCGTCGGGCGGTTGCTGCATGGAAGGCGTCTGCCGCTGGTGTGACCGCTAGATCGAGCCCCTGTTCCGGGTCGGGAACGAGGGTGAGTGCGTCCCCAGGTTTGAGCGGTCGACGCAGCGGTCTGCGTGGTCCGGGAGCTCAACGAGGTCCACACCTTGGTGTCGCGCATCCAGCGACGGCCGGCCTCTTCAGTCCCGACCTGCGGGCTGGGTAGGGCTCACCCGCGCAGGGTGGCGCTCAGATGCGGGCGCCCACACATCTGCCGCGTGGACCAGATCCGGTCCGGTGTCGATGATTGGCAGGCGACGGGACGGTCAACGGTTCACCACGTGGCCAGCCATCCGTCTGCGCCCGCACCCACTGGGTGGTTGGATAGGCCTCGTGAAAGAACGCAACACGTCAGTTGTCATCATCGGTGGTGGCCCAGGTGGGTATGAGGCGGCCCTGGTGGCCGCTCATCTTGGAGCCTCTGTCACCGTCGTCGACCGCGACGGCCTTGGTGGTGCTGCGGTCCTGACCGACTGTGTCCCGAGCAAGACCCTGATCTCGACCTCGAACTCGCTGTCACGCATCGAGGTGGCGGGCGGGCTGGGCGTCCGATTCGACGGCGAGGAGACCGGCCATGAGGCCGCCGCGGACCTGGTCGCGGTCAATGAGCGAATCCTGGAGCTGGCTGCCGCGCAGAGCCGGGACATCGAGGAACGACTCCAGACCGTCGGTGTGCGGGTGTGCCGCGGTGTCGGGAGGCTGGTTTCACCGGTGAGGGTATCAATGGACCTCGTCGTGGGCACTACCGAAGAGCTGGACGCCGACGTGGTGCTGGTCGCGACGGGGGCAACCCCTCGTGTCATGGGCTCAGCCTTGCCCGATGGGGAGCGGATCCTGACCTGGCAACAGCTCTACGCGCTGTCCGAGGTCCCAAAGCGTCTCATTGTGGTCGGTTCGGGGGTGACGGGGGCGGAGTTTGCGGACGCCTACCTCGGCCTGGGCAGCGAAGTTGTCTTGGTGTCCTCACGTGATCGGGTGCTTCCGGGTGAGGACGCTGACGCCGCCACGGTGATTGAGGACGTCTTCCGGCGACGCGGTATGCAGGTGATGAACCGCTCCCGTGCGGCCGGTGCCAAACGGGCCGGCGATGGCGTGGTCGTCACGCTGGAGGATGGTCACGAGATAGTCGGCTCACACGTGCTGCTTGCAGTCGGCTCGATTCCACAGACCCGGAACATGGGACTGGCGAAGGCTGGCGTGGCGCTGACCGACTCCGGACATATCCGCGTTGACCGGGTCTCGCGCACATCGGTCAGGGGCGTGTATGCCGCGGGCGACTGTACGGGGATCCTCCCCCTCGCGTCCGTGGCCGCTATGCAGGGTCGCATCGCGATGTCGCACGCTCTGGGGGACACCGTGGCCCCCTTGCACCTGCGAGGCGTCAGCGCCAACATCTTCACCGACCCCGAGATCGCGACGGTCGGCTACTCCCAGAATGACGTCGACGAGGGTCGTACCGATGCGCGAGCGGTCATGCTGCCCCTGTCGACAAACCCCCGGGCCAAGATGCAGAACGCACAGGACGGGTTCGTCAAGCTCTTCGCTGCCGCCGGAAGTCACTCGATCGTGGGCGGTGTCGTGGTAGCTCCGCATGCCTCCGAGCTGATCTTCCCGATCGCGCTCGCGGTTCAGCACCGGCTTACGGTGGACCAGATGGCCAACACGATTACGGTCTACCCGTCCCTGTCGGGCTCAATCGCCGAAGCCGCCCGGCGCCTGCACTCCAGCGACTGAGGCTGGCGCAGGCGACGGCCGGCGGCTTCAGTCCTTGATCTCTGCGATCACGAGGCCGTTGGTCACAGTCAGGCCCACGGTGGCCGTCAGTCCGGTGATGGTGCCGGACTTGTGGGCGTTGATGGGTTGTTCCATCTTCATCGCCTCGAGAACGACCACGAGCTCGCCGACCTCTACGACCTGGCCTTCCTCAACCGCGATCTTCACGATTGTTCCCTGCATGGGTGTGGTCAGCGCGTCGCCCGAGGCACCGGCTCCCGCCTTGCCGCCGCCGGTGCGTTTGGGTGCCTTCTTCTTCGCGCCGCCGCCGCCACCAAAGGTCAGCCCGCCGGGGAGAATCACCTCGAGGCGCTTGCCGCCGACCTCGACGACCACGCTCTGGCGCTCGTCGGACCCCTGCGGAGCATCAGCGACGACCCCGGCATAGGCAGGAATGTTGTTGACGAACTCTGTCTCGATCCAGCGCGTGTGAACCGTGAAGGGCTCGGCGGGGTTCTTGGGCGCGAAGGCCTCGTCGGCGACGACTGCCTGGTGGAACGGCAGAACGGTGGGCATGCCTTCGATGACGAACTCGCCCAGCGCCCTGCGCGCCCGGGCCAGCGCCTGTGTGCGGTCCTTGCCTGTGATGATGAGCTTGGCCAGCATGGAGTCGAATGCTCCACCGATGACGTCCCCGGACTCGACTCCCGAGTCCAGCCGCACGCCCGGGCCGGACGGCGGGCGGAAGCTGGTGACCACACCCGGTGCGGGCATAAAGTTGCGGCCCGCGTCCTCTCCGTTGATCCGGAACTCGATCGCGTGGCCCGTGGGGGCTGGGTCGACATAGCCGAGCGCTTCACCGTTGGCGATGCGGAACTGCTCACGCACCAGGTCGATGCCGGTGACCTCCTCGGTGACGGGGTGCTCCACCTGCAGCCGGGTGTTGACCTCAAGGAAAGAGATGACGCCGTCCTGGCCGACGAGGAACTCGCACGTGCCGGCCCCTTGGTACTTGGCCTCCTTCAGGATGGCTTTGGAGGCGCGGACCATCTCGGCGTTCTGCTGCCGCGACAGGAACGGCGCGGGCGCCTCCTCGACCAGTTTCTGGTGGCGTCTCTGCAGCGAGCAGTCGCGGGTTGAGATCACCACGACGTTGCCGTGGCTGTCGGCCAGGCACTGCGTCTCGACGTGGCGAGGCTTGTCCAGGTAGCGCTCAACGAAACACTCGCCGCGCCCGAAGGCCGAGATCGCCTCGCGAGTGGCTGAGTCGAACAGCTCGGGGATCTGCTGGATGGTTCGCGCGACTTTCATCCCGCGACCGCCACCGCCGAACACCGCTTTGATGGCGACTGGGAGACCGTGTCTCTTGGCGAACGCCACGATCTCGTCGCTGCTCTCGACCGGGTCGGAGGTGCCGGGCACCAGGGGCGCGTTCGCCCGGGAAGCGATGTGGCGGGCCTTGACCTTGTCGCCCAGGGAGTCGATCGCTTCCGGGGAGGGCCCAATCCAGATCAGCCCGGCGTCGATGACTGCCTGCGCGAACGATGCGTTCTCGGCCAGGAAGCCATACCCGGGGTGGACGGCGTCAGCGCCGGCCTTGGCAGCGACGTCCAGGAGCTTGCGCTGCACGAGGTATGAATCACCAGGAGTCGTTCCGCCAAGGGCATAAGCCTCGTCCGCGACCTTGACGTGCAACGCGTCACGGTCCGGATCGGCGTAGACAGCAACGGAGATAATCCCGCTGTCCTTGCATGCGCGAGCGATCCGCACGGCGATCTCGCCTCGGTTAGCTATCAATACCTTCCGGATGGGCGCCATTTCGGGAGCCTAGCGTGTGTCGTGGGGGTAGGCGGACGCGACCTCTGCCACCCCGGGCACGGACAGGGGCACTGCGGCGCTCAGGCGAAGTGCCGCGGAGACCCAACTCATACGGACGGGCCAGGTTGCTGGGTCAGCTGGCCCAGGTCGCTCTTGCAGCGCCGCTCGAATTCGTCCAGCTCGTTCAGCGCGTCCTGGATGTCACGGCGGCGTCGCTCCAGATGTCCTCGCCGGTCGTGGATCTGGTCCAGCACGTAGCGGAGCTGACTCGCCTGGCCCGTCGGCTCGTCGTACAGGTCGATGATTGTGCGGATCTCCTCGAGAGGGAAACCAAGGCGTTTGCCGCGCAGAATCAGATTGAGCCGGGTACGTTCGCGGCGGCGGTAGATGCGCGCGGTGCCGCGCCGCTCGGGGGAGATCAGGTTGAGCTCTTCGTAGTGGCGAACAGTGCGGTGAGTGATGGCGAACTCCTCGGCCACCTGCCCGATTGTCCAGGTTCTTGCGTCGTTCGCTGTTCCCGCGTCGTTCGCCGAATCAGTGCTTGTCATGTTCGTCAGGATGCTCTACGTTTACGTTTACGTCAACGTCAACTTCAATGATGTTCGTCACCGTGCTGGTCAGGCGTGTTCGTCAGGCTTTTTCCGTTCCTCGGCGCCAACGAAGGGCCCACTAACTCATGTTCGAGCTCAGTAAGGATCACGAAGACTTCCGCGCCGTCGTACGCGAGTTCGCCGAGGCGGAGGTGGCGCCGCACATCGCGACATGGGATCGCGAGGATCACTTCCCTGTTGATCTGATTCCCAAGATGGGTGAGCTTGGGCTGTTTGGCCTCGTGGTGCCGGAGGAGTTCGGGGGTGCCGACGGCGACTTCACGAGCCTGTGCGTAGCCATCGAGGAGCTTGGCAGGGTAGACCAGTCCATTGGCATCACACTGTCGGCCGGTGTTGGACTCGGCATCAACCCGATCCTTACCTACGGCTCCCAGGAGCAGAAGGAGCGCTGGCTGCCCGATCTCGTTGCCGGTCGGGCGCTGGCAGCCTTTGGCCTGACCGAGTCCGAGGCTGGCTCCGATGCCGGTGCCACTCGCACCAAGGCCCACCTCGAAGGCGATGAGTGGGTTGTCAGCGGTTCCAAGGCGTTTATCACCAACAGTGGCACGGACATCACCTCCGTCGTGACGGTCACGGCCCGTACCGGTGAGAATCCTGACGGCTCGGCCCAGATCAGTGCGATCCTGATTCCCTCTGGCACAAAGGGATTTGCCATCGAGCCGCCCTACCACAAGCTGGGCTGGCATGCGTCCGACACTCACGGCCTGAACTTCGATAACTGTCACGTGCCGGCAGAGAACCTGCTGGGCGAGCAGGGTGCCGGCTTCAGGCAGTTCCTGAAGACTCTTGATGACGGACGCATCGCGATCAGTGCCCTCGCCGTGGGGCTGGCCCAAGCCTGCCTCGAGGCCTCTACCGAATACGCCAAGACGCGGATTGCATTTGGCCGACCCATCGGGGTCAACCAGGGTGTCTCCTTCCAGATCGCGGACCTGGCCGTAATGGTCGAGGCGGCCCGCACGCTCACCTACAAGGCCGCCTGGCTTAAGGACGAGCTCCATGCCGGGCGCCGCTCCATCAAGGATGTCAAGCAGGCCGCCGCCGTGGCAAAGCTCTACTCGACCGAAGCGGCCGTAACGGCCACCCGCATCGCCACGCAGGTTTTCGGCGGCAACGGCTTCATGGAGGACTTCCCAGTGGCCCGTTTCTACCGGGATGCCAAGATCCTCGAGATCGGCGAAGGTACCAGTGAGGTTCAGCGCATGGTGATCGCGCGGGGCCTCGGCCTGCCCAGCGCCTGATCCATCCATGGCTTCAATCTCAGGAGATGTCGGTATGACGGACGTCCAATCCCAAAGACAGCCATCCTTTGCCGGCCCCACCGAGGGCGGCGACCCGCGGGTCGCCGACGTGCGCAGGCGGTTGAACGCCGCTCATGCTGCCTCAGCGGCGCCACCGCAGAAGGCTGCGGCCAAGCTGGCATCGCAGAATAAGCTGTACGTGCGTGAGCGCATCTCGTTGCTTTTTGACGAAGGTTCCTTCGTCGAAGATGGGCGCTACGCCAACGCAATGTCAGCAGGGTTGCCCGCGGACGGTGTCGTCACTGGGCGAGGGACGGTGGGCGGTCGGCCGGCGGTCGTGGTGGCTAACGACCCTACGGTCAAGGCCGGATCGTGGGGCGCGCGCACGGTTGAGAAGATCATCCGCGCCACCGAGATGGCTTTGCGCGAGGAACTGCCGGTCTTCTGGTTTACCGACTCCGCCGGTGCACGCATCACCGACCAGGTGGACCTCTTCCCGGGCCGGCGTGGTGCCGGTCGGATCTTCCACAACCAGGTCGCCCTCTCCGGCAAAGTCCCCCAGATTTGCTGCCTCTTCGGCCCGTCGGCTGCGGGCGGGGCATATATCCCGGCCTTCACCGACATTGTGATCATGGTCGACGGCAACGCGTCCATGTACCTCGGCAGCCCTCGCATGGCCGAGATGGTGGTGGGCGAGAAGGTCTCCCTGGAGGACATGGGCGGCGCGCGCATGCATTGCACGGTCTCAGGCTGTGGTGACCTGCTCGCATCCGACGATGCCGACGCCATTGACCTGGCGAAGCTCTACTTCTCCTACGTGCCGTCCAACTGGCGCTCAGAGGTTCCGTCCTATATGTCGGAGGAGCCGATCCGACCGTTGACCCGTTCGACCGTTCCCGAGATCGAGAGCCAGCCCTTCGACATCCACGACTTCATCGACGGACTTGTGGACGATGGCTCCTTCTTCGAGCTGAAGCCGTTGTACGCCGCCGAGCTCGTCACCGGTTTCGGCCGGATGGCGGGCTCGACGGTGGGTGTGGTCGCCAACAACTCTGCGACCAAGGGCGGCGTGCTCTTCGTCGACAGCGCGGACAAAGCGGCGCGGTTCATCTGGCTGTGTGACGCTTTCTCGATTCCTTTGCTCTACCTGGCTGACGTCCCGGGCTTCATGATCGGCTCGGAGGTTGAAAGAGCTGGAATCATCCGGCACGGCGCCAAGATGATCACGGCTGTATCGGAGGCAACGGTTCCGCAGTTCTCGGTCATTGTGCGCAAGGCCTATGGCGCCGGCCTCTACGCGATGGCCGGACCGGGCTTTGGCCCGGACGCAACCCTGGCACTGCCCACTGCACGGATCGCGGTGATGGGACCGGAGGCAGCGGTCAATGCCGTCTATGCGAACAAGATCGGTGAGATCACCGACCCCGGCGAGCGAGAGCAGTTCGTACAGGACAGACGTCGCGAATACGAGCAGGATGTCGACCTGGAGCGTCTTGCCGCCGATCTCGTGCTTGACGCCATCATCGAGGCTGACGAACTGCGGGCAGAGCTGGTTCGCCGACTTGCGTACGCGAGTCGGCGAGACCGCACGTTCAGCCAACGCCGTAGGGGTGTGCCGCCGGTCTGAGCGGGGACTTGCCCGGCGGCGAACGCCGTTGCTGCGTTCGGCTAGCGGATGTCTGGGCGCCCACGAGGCGCAGGCACAGCGGGCCGGGACGCCGCGGTCAAGGGTGGCACCAAACGGTGCTAAAGTCATCCACGGCCCAAAAGTCCCGCCGGGCAAACTCCCCTTGATCTTCGATCGGGAGCCGATTTGACTGGCGAGATGGGTCAGAGTAAATTAGTGGGGTTGCCCCGGTGTGACGCTGGAAGGTGTTGTGTTGGTGTGCGTCCGATTCTTGAGAACTCAACAGCGTGCCAAAAATCGATGCCAAGTTTGATCTCGG
>Ga0208079_1000163_pt1 | contig 37659 bp, 34 predicted proteins | sample NGESurdeep092012_5_FD_184474 | JGI IMG/M metagenome (GOLD analysis project Ga0208079, IMG submission 184474) | Arctic peat soil microbial communities from Barrow, Alaska - NGEE Surface sample 210-2 deep-092012 (SPAdes) | ecosystem: Environmental > Terrestrial > Soil > Wetlands > Peat ... | reverse complement strand
CCGTTTCAGTCAAATTCACAGGCGGCGCATGACGTGGCATGAAGGAAAAATACCACAGATCACATATAACACCAGTTATTAATGAGACACTACACTAGTTTGGACACTTTTCTCCACGGACCAATATTGGAGATGGGAGACAGGAGATGGAGTCGCCGCCGATCCGCCTTCGTTCACTACGGCGCGACGAGGGGTTGAGGGTTGAGAGTTGAGGGTTGAGGGCGAAGGCGGAAGAAAACATCGAACATCCAACTCCGATAAACTCCATTTCCACGAGCACGCGACAAAGTCGGTGTCGCGAGCAGGCATCCAACGCCGAACATCGAATTATTGATTACGCCGTGGTTGCCGTGAAGACTTTTCCGTCCCGGGCACAGATCATCTGCGCCACATACCGGCCGGAAATCGCGGCCGACGGCAGTCCCCCGCCCGCCACCACCCAGTGGCCGGCCATGTAGAAATCCTTCAGTCCCGGCAGCGTATAGGGGATGCGCCGGCCCAGGATGCGCGGCGTCGGCAGCCAGCCTTCGTAACTGCCCTGCCAGTTGCCGGTATAGCGCACAAAGGTGGCGGGTGTCGCGATGTCAGAGCACTCGAGGTGCTGGGCCAGTCCCGGAAACCTGCCATCGAGAACATCAATGACTGCCCGAAGGATGCTTTCTTTTTCGGCTTTGTAACGGCCGGGACTGTTCTTCTTGAGATTGGTCCAGAACTCGTAGCTGGTTGACATCCTGACCGTCATGACGGTTTTGCCTTCCGGGCAGAGTGCCGAATTGGAACCAAACGTCTCGACTTCCAGCCGGGAGTGCCGCGTTTTGTCGTCCACGATGAGCGGTTGGAGCAGCGGCAGATTGAGTGTGTGTGGCGCATCCGCGAAGGTTTTGTTGATCCCCAGCGAGACCTGGATGATGGCCGGAAAAAGGTCACAAGTCTGGTACAGGTAGAGGATCTTCTTGTCAACAAATCGGCCGTCCAGCATCTCGAAAATCGTCGTATGACCGTCCGCACAGGAAACGACGGTTGAGGCCGGGACAACCGTCCCGTCGGCGCACTGCACGCCGGTGGCACGGCCATGCTCGACTTTTACCGAAGTCACCCGGGTTTTATAACGCACGGTGCCGCCCAGACGAGCGTAGCGGTCCGCGATCGCCATCGCAAAGTCCCACGAGCCGCCAGCGACAAAGCCGGTGTTGTTACGGGTCCTGAACGCCAGCACCATCACCAGCACCAGGGCCGACATGCGTTCGTTGCTGACGATCGCCGTCAGCACCTCGCGGAGGAAGTCGTTCTGGTAGCGCGCGAGGTAGGTGGTGATCGGCAGATTCTTCCATTTTAAAATGACGGGCGCCATCGGAAGGTAACGCAGCCCCGTTCTTATTTTCTCGAAAAGCGTCATCAATTCCACCGGTTTGTCGAGGGGTGGCTCAAGCGGCGCGCAGCACCGCGCGGCGCGCACAAGTTTATCGATGAGCGCCGTGTCTTCGGGCGCGATGCGTTTGAACTCGCTCGAGAGTTTGTCCAGGTCTGCGGGCACGGCCAAGGTTCTGCCATCGACGCCTTCGACCCGCAGTATCTCGTCATTAATGAGAATCTTCCGGCCGGCTATCGCGCCCAGTTCCTGCCAGACCTGGTGGAAGGCCGAGGGCGGATGCGTGCCCATCAGCCAGCGCAGGCAGCCGTCAAAAACATACGGTCCCCGGTGCCAGGCCGTGCATAATCCGCCCGGGAGCAAGCCCGCTTCAAGGATCTCGGTCTGGAGGCCGTTCATCTGCAGATAGCAGCCGCAAGCGAGTCCCGCGATGCCGCCCCCGATGATGATAATCTTGTCACCGGCGGCTGCGGTTGCGGTTCCTGACACGGCCGCTGCCGGAGAATGATTGTCTCCGCCCGGAACGCTCATCCGTGGCGCACCTTTCCGCTCGACGTCAGGGGGATCTCGGCAACCAAATCGAGCGAGGTCGGCACCTTTTGGCTCGAGAGCCGGCGGCGGCAAAACGCGAGGATGTCCTCGGTCGTTGTCGAGGGGCTGCCGCCGCGCAATTGCACTTCGGCGTGGATGGCTTCGCCCAGTTGCGGGTGCGGCCGGCTGGTCACACGCGAACGCAGCACCGCCGGGTGCTGGTCCAGAACGCCGGCGACCTCCTCCGGAAACACCTTGTGGCCCGCCACGTCAATCACGGTCTTCAGCCGTCCGTCAATGACGATCCGCCCGGCGTCGTCGCGATGCGCTAGGTCGCCGGTCAGGAACCAGCCGTCGTGCAAAATTTCTTCGCGCCGTTTTTTGGGGTTCAAATAGCCGGCAAACATTCCGGGCCCGCGCAGGCCCAGCTGTCCGGTCTGGCCAGTCGCGAGGGGTTTCATTTGCTCGTCCAGGATGACCGCGTCGTAGCCGGGCAGCGGACGTCCCACCGCCTCGGGATGTTCCGCGGCGTCGTCCAGGTTCATGAGCGGCACGCCGACCTCGATGATGCCGTAGCCCTGCGCCACCGGCACTTGATACCGCGCCTGGAAATCCCGCGCGATCTGGGGATGCAGCCGGCTGGAGACGGACATGATCCGCCGGAGCGACGGCGGCAGGGCGCGACCGGAGATCTCGGCTTTCAACATGCGCACGTGCATGGGGGTCACGTAGAGAAACGTGGCTTCGTGGAGTTGAGCCGCATCCAAAATGCTGCCGGCCAGGTAATCGGGGCTGACCACGATGGTGGCCCCGACTTCGAGGTACAGGAGGATGGAGGCAAAAAAGTGATACGACATCGGCAGGACCCAGAGCACCTTGTCGCGGCTGGTCAAACCCAGTCCCTGGTTGGCGCCATGCGTCCGCTCCAGGACACTCTGATGCGTCAGGATCACACCCTTGGACGCGCCGGTCGTGCCGGAAGTGAACCGCAGGAAGGCGGCGCCTTCGACCCATGGCGCCAGCGGCGCCGGCGGCACGGCCAGCCGCGTAAACCGCATGGATGTGCCGTCCTGCAATTTCAGATCGCAGGCCATCTCGCCGGCCGGCGGGGTGGCGCTGCCGTCGTCGAGAATCGCGCACAACGGCGCGCGCGCCAGCATCTCCGATATTTCGTCCGGTTTGAGCAGGTGATGAATGGGCATGACGACCGCGCCGCAACCCAGTGCCGCCAGGCAGCCGATGACGAGCGCGCGTCCGTTGCGGCCGCGCACGCCCACGCCCTGTCCGCCGCCCATGCCCAGCCGTTCGAGCTGGGCCCGGAGGGCTTCGATTTCACGCCAGAGCGACTGGTAATCCAGCGGGCCGGCGGCATCAATGATCGCCGTCTGATTGGGCCATTGGCGCGCGGCTTGGGAAAGGGTTTCGTAAACGTTCATTTTGATCTTCATCCTACTCTTAATTTTAATCTTAATCTTAATCTCTCACGCGATACTCAATTGTTTCGTCGTGCAGCTGGTCCGGCGGGTTGCTCCGAATCAGTCCGACAAGCAGAGAGATAATTTTCATGGATGGATTCATTTCCCGATAATAATCGGCACCTATTCCAGACGGTAGGGCCGCGCTGCTGCGCGGCCACCATACCCGGCGGCGCAGCAGCGCCGCCCTACCCATTGCACCGATTGTCTCTGGGAATTGGTACAAGATTATGAGCAGGAGTGCTCCGGTGTTCATTGATTCATTTGCTGCCGTATGGTTTCCACCGCCCCGTCGAGCGGACGGCCCAGGGCCTGGAAGGCGGCGACGGTTCCCGCCGCCCAGCCGGTGGCCAGCGCGGTGCCGATGACCCGGGCCGAAGTCATTGCCCCCGCCGCTGCGGAGAGGCATCGACCGGCCACCAGCACATTGTCCAGTTCCACCGGGCGCAGACAATCCAGAGGGATTTCATAGTAGCCGCGCTCGCTGAAAAAAGTCATTTCCGGCCGCGGGCCGTTTCCCCAGCGCTCCATCGGCCAGGCGCCGCGGGCAATTCCGACGGAGGATTTCCGGGCGGCCAGCACATCCTCGTCGGCAAGCCGGGCGCGTCCCTGAATGCGGCGGCCGGAACGGATGCCGAGTTGCGGAGCGATGGAGGAAAGGTGCGCGTTCCGGCACGCGGCAATGTTCCTGACCAGGAAACGCTGGAGTTCATCCACCAGCGCGCGGGCCTCGCGTTCCCAGTCGGTAATCTGCTGCCAGAGCGGGCGGTTTGATTCCGCGACAGCCAGGTTGAGTTTGAGGGCCAGGCGGCCGTTGCGGTCCATACCGGGGATCAGCGCCAGCCGCTCACAGGCGGCCGGCAAACTTCCCGCCTCGACGGCCCGGCGCAACTCGCGGCGAACTTCGAGCAGGCCGCGTTCCACCAGACCGGGATCGATGTTCTCCATCACAAATACCAGGGAGGGCGCCTGATCGGCGATGCCGCTTTCCACGCCGGCACCCGCCAGGGCGGCGACCGTCGCCTCGCCGCTGCAATCCACGACGGTGCGGGGGCGGATGACCAGCGGCTCGTTCCACGCCAGGGCGCGAACTTGGACCAGGCAGGGGCCTTCGGCCTGCGCCTCGGCGACCGTGGCGTGCAACACCACGGTGACGTTTCCGGACTCGCCGATCACCACGTCGGCCACGCGGGCAAAGGCCGGTATGGGAAACGGCAGCACCCAAAGGCCGGCCTCCAGCCGCATCGGCCGGCAACCGGCGGCGCGCTGCAGCCGCGAGGCGTATTCCTGCACAAACCCGCCGGCGACCGGCAAGGCTTCCGGGTTCGTCGTGTCCCGCAGATACAATCCGCAGATGGTGCCCACCTGGGCGGCCGTGGCCAGCCCGCCCAAAAAACCATATCGCTCCAATAACACAACCTGCGCGCCGGCCCGCCCGGCTGCGGCGGCCGCCGCCACGCCCGCCACGCCGCCGCCGCCGACAAGCACGTCGCAGGAAATGGTGGCCGGACCGGTTCGAAGAGCGTTGGTCATTTTGTTTGTCGTCGCATGTACTGGCCGTAGTACCGGATGTATTTCCACTGTGGCCGCACGTTCAGCCGGACCGTCACTTTCTGCCCCCAGCAAACCAATGGCTTGCGCCAGTCCGCCGGCGAGGTCCATTCCGCCCGCCGCCGCGCGATGCGGTCAAGGTTCTCCTCGGTATTCCCGGCCAGCCCGGGCGAGAGGTAATAGGTCGGCTCGAAAAGATCGTGGTCTGGCGCCAGCGTGCCTTCCCGCACAGCCATCCCGGCCAGCGGCGTGCCTTCGTAAATGCGGATGCCAAAGGAGGCAAAAACGGCGTTGGCCGGCGCACATCCATTCAAAAAGGCCTGCGTTTCTTCCACGTCCGCCCACGTTTCGCCGGGGCCGCCGAATAGCAGGTGGATCGCGAAAGGCAAGCCAGCATCGCGCGCCGCTTGCAGGGCAATCCGGGTCTCCTTCTGTCCAAATGGTTTGTCCAAGGCAGCCAGCATCCTGGGCGTGGCGACATCCAGCCCGAACTCCACCCCGGCGCAACCAGCTTGCGCCATTGCTCGTGCCAGTTCCGCATCGAAACCCACCGGGTTGCAAAAGGCCAACCAGCGGACCGGCAGCCGCCGGCGGGAGAGGGCGGCACAAATCGCCAACGCGTGCGCCCGCGGGTCGTTGAAGACGCTGTCAACGAAAAAGAACTGACGCATCTTCGTCCGGGTGGCCACAGTTTCAATCTCCTGGACCAGCGCTTCCGGCGGACGCAGCCGGTAACGCCGCCCCTCCAATTGGGGATAAATGCAATAGACACACTTGAAAGGACACCCGCGCTTGGTTTGCACACCAACAAATCCGCCCCGTCTCACATACGGCGCATAGTCGCATAGTTCGTGGGCCGGCAGCGGCAACTCGCCCAATCGCTCGACCGCACGGGTGGGGAGAACGCTGGCCGGGCTATCACTCTTGGGCGCGGTGATGACGCCGTCAATCCCCTCCAGGGAGCTTCCAGCTTCCATTCGCGCCAACACCTCCGGGAAAGCCCGTTCGCCCTCGCCGATCACGCCGCAATCGGCCTCCAAGCGCTGCATCCAGCCACGCGGCGCGACCGAGAAGCCGCTGCCTCCCAAGATCAGCGGCCCCTTGAAACAGCACCGCACCGTTTCCGCCAGTTCGCGCACCTCGTCAAAATACATTTTCGGCGCGAACGACCAACAGTTGTCGAGGTTGCGGATGCCGAACGCCACGGCCTGGTATTCGCCCTTTCCCAGCGCCTGGCGCAGCGCCTTTTGCGGCGACGAGGCCAGCCCCAAATCCAAAAAATCCACGGAATGGCCGGTCGCGCGGGCGGCGGCGGCAACGCACAGTGTTCCCAGCGGCGCCACCGGGTAGGGAGAACGTTCCCGGTTTGTGGCCACCAGGAGCACGTTCATGACACCTTCTCCTCCAGCAGAGCGGAGCGCAGGCCCTGTTCCAGCGCATCCACTTCGGACACGCTCAGGCAGTCATCCACCCACGACAGCAGAACAGAAAGCCGCCCGCTGAAACTCCAGAACACCACGGTCAACCCCGGCGGCCACCAGGTCGGCACCAGATGGTCAACCGCCCGGATCCGTCCGCCCAGCATCTCGGTCATCCCGGCGCAGGTCTCGCCTGAATCCGAAAAGCAGAGGGTGGCGAACTTGCTGCGGGTGGGCTGTCCCAAGTGGTGCATGTAGTAGTTCAGCGGCAGCGGCTTGAACATTTCCAGCGCCGCCATGCACGACTCCGGAAACCGGGTGCGGATTTGGTCCATCATCTGGCGGGACAGTTCGCTGATGATGCTGGTCAGGCTGCCGGCCTGTTGGGGTTCGATGCGGAAGAACAGGATGGAGAGATGGTTTGAGAAAATGGGGCCCTTGTCGCTGCGCCGGCGGGTGTCATGCGCCACGGGGATCAAATAGGCCCCGTCCCGGTTGCCGCGCCGGGTGGCGACGGTGTGCAGCGCCCGGAGCGTGCCCGCGAGGAGGAAGTGACTGCGCCGGAAGCCGGCGTTGAGGCGCTCGCAACGGGCCGCGATGCACGCCGTTTCCTCCGCGCTGAAGGTCACGATGCGATACTGGTTGCGATGCGGGCCGGCCGTGCGTTTTTCCGGCAGCAGCGAGAAAAGCGGTTCGCTCCCGGACTTGCGAAGCCATTCCACCGAGCCGCGCGCCAGCTTCGCGTTGCGCCACCATTCGGCCAGGCTCCCGCCCCGTTGTTTGGGATGGATCAGGTCCTCAAGGGAGGGCGCTCCGTTCCCCCCGTTGCCGTCGTTCAGATGCAGCCAGATCAATTCCGCGCCGCGCGCATCCATCAGCGCATGGTTCCAGGATAAGACCAGGTGCCGGGTCCCGTCGGCGTGCCGCACCAGGTCGAACGCCAGCGCCGGCCCCCGGCTGGCGTGCAGGTCGCGTTCCAGGACCTCCGGCGGCAGGACCCCGGGCTCGTGCCCGTTGCCATCCTGATGATTGTGTTCGAAAAAGATCGGGCCGGGCCGCGACGACGCGCGCCAGAGGGGGAGGAAGACCGGCAGCGGACGGGTGAGGCGCACGCGGGCCAGCCAGTCCAGGACCGGCGAAGTTTCCACGCGCCGGCGCAGCCGCTCCACATCCAGACCGTCCTCCAATCGGAGGGCCACGCGGCAGATGTAACCCGGCAGCCCGGCCCGCCGCCGCTTGTGGTCCTGGGCGTGCATGTAGTAGTCACCAGCGGCCAATCGAATCTCGCGAGGCAGGTCAGGCATAGTCAGTGACTACTTGCGGCGCTTAGGGTGATGAGTCGCTGCTGCGGGCCAACTCGGCAATGCAATGTGCCAGTGTAGCCACGGAAGCCAGGTTTTTGCCCGTCAGGTGGGAATCCGGCACGCTGACACCAAAGGTGCGCTCGCAATAGAGCAGCAGCTCGACCAGCGCAAACGAATCAATGCCGGCCTTGGCCAGGGGGCTGTTTTCATCAAAATCCGCTCCGTCGGCTACATAGTTCTTCCGGGCAAACTGACAGAGTTGCTCGGCAATGGTTTTGGAATCCTTCTGTGAAGTCATACATCAGTCCGGACGGTGACGGAGTTGCGGTCCTTTGCGACCGCCGAAGAAATAATTATCGTCTCTGCTCATGCCCGCAATTATGACCTGCACCGGGAGATGACGTCAAGCATGGAAGCTCGGAAAGGCCGGTTGCCAGAAAGGCAGCCAGTCCAGGACGGGTGCCTGCACGCAGCGTCAGTAGTTATCAAAGTTGTTGTTCGGTTGTTCGGTTCGGGCCATCCGGCGCTGGGAAAAATTAATGACCCAAGAGGCGATGCTCGCCTGAGTGAATGGCAAGGGCAGACGGGACACCATGGACGGCAGGCTGTAGAAGTCACGGTACAGCCGGCGAATGTCGTTTTCCATGGACCCGGGCGTTCCGTACGGCGGCCGGATGTGGCAGATTTGGCCCGGCCAACGGTCGATTTCCTGGTCATTGAGAATCCGGCCTTCGCTTCGTATCCGGTCGTAGAGCGGGGTGCCTTTCACGGGTGTGAGAATGTTGAAGTAGGCCACCGGCGCCTTGTGCTCTTGAAGGAACTTGAGCGTGGCATCGAAGGCGCTTTCGGTCTCGCCGTCCCAGCCGAAAATGAAATTCAGGGAATAGCTGATGCCCCGGCGGCGGAGGCCGGCCAGCATTTCGTCGTATCGGTTGGTCTTGTTGAACGTCTTGTTCATGCCCGCCAGCGTATCGGGGTTGATGCTCTCCATGCCGATGTTGACGTGCAACAGGCCGCTCCGCTGGGCCAGGTCCATGAAGGGCGCGTCGTTGCAGAGATACGACGACCAGAGCGCCGACCAGCGCAACCGGAGAGGGATCATGGCCTCCATCAACTCCATCGCGTGGCTCCGCTTGCCCCCAAAATTGCTGTCGCCGAAAAAAATGCTGCGCGAGCGGCAATGCCGGATTTCCGCGACGACTTCCGGCACCGGCCGGCAACGGTAGTTCTCGCCCAGCAGGAACCGTTCGGAACAAAATTCACAGCGGAACGGGCAGCCCCGCGATGAGGTGACGGCAAAGGTCCGGAACGGGCGGTAACGCCGCAGGTCCAGCAGGTCGTAACGCGGCAGCGGCAGGCCGGCCAGATCCGGCAGCGGGTCGGCCCGGTACAACCGGTTCAACCGCCCGCCACGGGCGTCCTCCAGTATGCGCCGCCAGATGGACTCGCCTTCGCCGACGCCGACCGCGTTGCAGTGTTCCGCCGCCTCCTCGGCGTGGAAGAAAGTGTGGGGGCCGCCGAGAATGACGGACACGCCGCGCCGGCGAAACTCATCCGCAATGTCGTAGGCGCGGAATGAGTTGAGAGTGGAGGAGCTGATGGCGACCAGGTCGAAGCGGCCATCAAACGGCACCGGGTTCAACTGTTCATCCAGAAGCGTGACGTCCCAGTCCGCCGGGGTCAGGGCAGCCAGATAGGGCAAGGTCAACGGCACTACGCTCCGGCGGCGGGACTTGAACACAGTACGGTCCGCCTTCGAGCGATAGTAGGACGGCTGAATGATGAGAAGCTTATGACTCATGCCAGGCTGGCATCGTTCTAATGCTTGATGATTTTCGAATTTACCGGGTCCCCGGTTCCCCCGCTACCATGGTTTCTGTTACACCAGCCCGCCGCCAACTTAGAGGGCCACGCCAGACCCAGACTGGACCAGAGCCAGCCTTGGAGCAAGCCGGAAAATGCCCGGCGTTATTTGCTTGCCCGGCACTCCCGCCCTGGAACATCCTGATGTATGGCAGCCTCGGCTCCAAACCAAACCGCCGCCTGCGTCCCACGCCCGTGGGTGAAGGAAGTGGTGGTGAAAGCCACGGTCCTGACCCTGCTCGGGCTGTTCCTGGCTCTCGGTTATGGCTGGGCCAAGCCCCGGTTCTACGAACCCGACCGCGTGGCCGGCTTCGGACTCGGCATGCTGCACGGGGCCTTGATGCCCATGGCCCTGCCGACTCTGCTGATCGGGGAGGATGCGCCGATTTACGCTCCGAACAATGCGGGCCGGATGTACAAACTGGGCTACATCGCCGGCATCAATCTTTGCGGCATGTTGTTTTTCGGCTCCGCCTTCTGGCGGCCGCGAAAACGGTGATGTCACGGAAGCAACGGAGTGATGGAGTGATGGAGTGTTGGAGTATTGGGGCTTTCAGCACTCCACCACTCCATCACTCCATCACTCCGTTTCAGTATAACCCGCCGCGGAAAATCTCGACCACGCTCACCCTGCCCCCCGCCCAATAACAGGTCGGTGGAAAGCAAAATCTCCTCAGGGCCCGGTCATAGATGAGTTTGACCGGGTGGGCCGGAATGTTTGGATCATAAGCCTCAAATTGGATGTCGCCCTCCGACTCCGAGAGTCCGAACAACGCGATTCCGTGGTTGATGGTGATGCGGGGAAACCGGAAGAGATGCACGGTGGGCACCGCGCCCTGGCGCACGCGTTGCGCCAGTTGCCCGGCCATCCGCTCCTGGTGCCACGCCGGAACCATAAAAACCATGCGCCAATGGCTGCGCACAAAATAGGATTGCCACGGGCCGCCGCATTCCGCCTTGAGCAGCGGTTCATGGGCCCGGCTGAAGGCGCGCAAACCATCGTAGCCGGGGATCACGATCCGCTCCGATTCCGCGCCCGCCCGGCGGGGATTGCGCGAGACGACCTGGCGGATGAGCCGGCGATAGGTTTCCGCATCCGCCGTGGGCAGGCCCGGGTCGAAACGGGCATGATAAAAAAACTGCCGCGCCGACCTGACGATCACGAAACAGCGATGGGTATAGACGGGGGGCGTTTCGTTGGGCGAAACCGTCATCGCCCCACTCGTCGGGTCGAAGCGGTATTGCCAGACCAGTTCGTTGGCAAAAGTAAAAGTGTCCCGCTCGAACCGGAACGAGCGGGCGCAGTGGTCTGGTGGCGGACCCATTGTGCCGGGCGGGAGACTACTGGGAGCCGGCGGTTCGCTGGAAGAAGTTCGCCAGGTCGCGGGCGAGGACGCGAATGTCGTTGCGCTGGATTTCCTCGCTGCTCATCGCTTCACCGACCATCCTGGCTTCGGCTGACTCGCCGCTGCGCTTGATTTCATAGACGCACACAAGCTTGTCCCCGTCGAAAATCTGGCCGCGCACCTTGATCACGGGCTGGCCGCCGCCGCCAAACGGGCCGCCAAAATGCCGCGCGGCGGCACCGCCCTTGGAAAATTCGATGATGGTGTTGTCCAGCTTGAGGGTCTTGGCTTTGGACTTCACGTCCTCGCTCCGGGTTGTCACCGTGGCAAACACCTTCGTGTCGCGGAGATGCTCCACGAGCTGCTCCGGCAGTTCCTGCATGGCCGCGGCACGGGTGTCAACCTCGTTGTCGCGTTCGACGCCGGCGAACACGGTGGGCGCGATGTAAAGCGTCTGGTAGCCCTTGAAATTGAAACCGTCCGCCAGCCAGACGCCCTGGATGTTCTGGTCCTTGTGCAGTTTGACGCCTTCCGGCAACGGCGGCACATTCGACTTCTTCTTTTCCTTTTGCTTCGGTTGCGTCGTTTGGTTCGTTTGCGCCATGGAGCTGGAGGTGAAGCCCATCAGCAGGCTCAAGCCACCCACCAAGCCCAATCGCACCGTGTTTTTTATCCATCCTTGAAATATAGGGTTTATTTTCATATTGATCCTTTCCCACTTTGTATAACTCTCCCCGGCGGGTGGCAAGCTTTTCTTAATAGGCACGATCATTCAACGGTTTTGGGGATGCCCAACCGCGAATGAAAGCGGCGGTGAACGCGCCGCAGTCCAGACGCTTCGCGACTTTCGTGAGTCATGCCCCATCGTGTCAGTCCCGCTTTGCGGGAGAGTGCGGTGGCTTCAGCCCCGCTTTTTGGGAGAAATCATTTCAACGGGAGCCGGAGTTTTAACCGCGAAACAAGCGAAAATAAAAAGCGGCGGTGAACGCGCGCGCAGTCCAGACGCTTCGCGACTTTCGTGAACCATACCCCATCGCGCCAGTCCCGCATTGCGGGAGAGTGCGGTGGCTTCAGCACCGCTTTCAATTTCGTTTTCAAGTCACATCAATCAACGCGGGGAGATGTTGCCAGGAAAGTATGCGGGTGGTTTTGCGTTGATGATCCTGGCTACTAATTGTCAATTGAATTTACAATCAGCCATGGTGCCGGTTGGGGGCGTTTCCCGGAACCCATCCCCCGTCCCAATTTTTTTCAAACTGTTTTACGGTCGCGGCAGATATTCGATGCGATCCGCCCAATCCCAATCCTCCGCCTCACGCCACAGATCCACCAGCAGGCGCGCCTGCCTGCCATACGCGATGGCAGACATCGAACGGCGAAACAGAATGACGCCGGCATGCCCCAATCCCTCGCGTGTCAATTCGCCCGCGTGCATGGGAATGCTCGCGCGATCAAAGCCGACAAGGATCATTTTTGACTCGCGCAAAGTCATCAGCAGGGCGGGGTCTTTCACCGACCGATACGCGCCGTCCTGCCAATCCGAGATGTGGACGAGGGGAAAGCCCGAATCAATTTGCTGGCACGCCGCCACCAACCGGTGCGATGTGTTCTCATCGGCCAGCAGTCGCGGCTTCACACGGCGGCCTCAGCTTCACGCTGTTGCACAATCTCCTTCGCAAACATTTTGGCATACGCCAGTGCACACCGCACCAGCGCCGGGGTCCAACGAAAGTGATCCGCTGTCTTGGCGATGGTTTTGGCTTCGTGATACACGTCCACCACTTCCCACACCGCAACCCGATGTCCCTGCACATACGCTTCACGTCCGCCGACCGAGTCGCGAAACCCGATGCCGGGATATTCCTCCTCCAGGGCTTTTTCCTTCAGGTAAAGGCTGCTCAGGGTGGACACCTCCAGATGCCGCCGCTTCGCCTGGCGGGAAAGCAAAGCCGCATGGTCTTCTTCAATCCGGCACGATTGGACAATGGTTGGCATGACCAGACTATCGTTTACAATGTAAACGCTGTCAAGACTCACTTTGTCCCAACGCGCAGCCCCGGGCGTATCTTGATACCTGCACCAAATGGAAACAACTCCCTCTCCCCGCCAAACGGGGAGAGGGCTGGGGCGAGGGGTTCGTGCTTGTAAACATTGGCTCCTCACCCCGCCCTTCACCGTAGCAGCCGACGTGAGGAGGCTCTAACTTTTGCCGGAGAAGAATGAGCGGACTCATGTCCGCTGCTACATCAATAGACGAGAACGAGGACTGCGGCGTCTTGGGCGGATTTGACCACCTCCTCAAACTTTCGGTCAACCGTGACCGGTTCCTTAAGTTTATTGGTCACGTTCGGCACCGATTCGAGGAAACTCAACAGAAAACTGCTCTTCACCGCGTAATTCACATTCTCCGGCAACGCCCCACTCGCCGCCAGCGCCGCCGACGCATTCAGCTTGGCCGACACGATGCTGATGACGTTGCCCCGGTCATCCACCAGCGGACGGTGCCCGTCCTGCCATTTGCCCGGCTGCATGGTGGCCGTCTGCAAAGACCACGCTGATTTGAAAAAACCGCGCATCATCCCCCGCACCGGACAGCGACGCGATTTCCCCCTTGGCCAGCTTGGGCGCAAACCCCTGCAAACCGATGTCGGGAAAACTGACCGTCGCCACCGTGCCGCCCAGAGCCACCGTGCGACTGGCGGCAATTGGCAGCGCTGCAAACCGCCCGTCCGCCTTCAACAAAGCCAGATCATTGGCCGCGTCCACCTTTTCCATCTAGCGACTGAACAGAATAAGCGCAAACTTCACCAGCAGCATTAATATCATGAGCCAGAGAACCAATCCGAGACCTGTTGGCATGTTGGGGCTGGGCGAACCAATGCCTTTGCCGGCTTGGCCATTAAGTTCCCGCGCCTTTGCGGACACGGGCTTTGTGTTGCGAACCAGCGCGATCGGGCTGGGGGCCGGGGAAGTATCGCCACTTTTATTTTTAGTCATCGCTAAACGCGCGGAGTCAACCGAGAGAGTTCCTACACTCCTTTTATTTGAAGAATTCCCAATAAAATTGAGATTTGTGAATTTTCGCGGCTGCTGAATTAGTAGGCACCAAATTCGGGCGTTTTTTTGATGATGCCATCGCTGACACAAGTGCCTGTTGACGGAGTTTCTTCTCTTCTCTCATCTGCTTTGTCAAACGACTCCCCGACTGATTGCCGCCACGCGGCTATTTGTTTTACAATCTCGCGGATTTTTTCACGCTGTTCGGGTGTCAAATTGATGCCGGGTGTCTTGGCCAATTGGCCGTCGTCCTTCTCTGCGATTTTTTCACGACGCCTGTATTGACGCCGATAGAATTCAGGTTTCGGCAATTCGGGTATTTGTTTTTTTAACTCTAGCAATCGCAAATAAATGGACTGTGAGAAGTGCTCATCCGAATAATCCTCTTTGCCTCGGTTAAGCCAGGGTGTTCGCCGGATTAAATCCCTTCGCTCAAGCCCGTCCGACAATTGCGCAATGCGCTTGATGCAACCATACCGGCTTACGATAGCGTCGGTTTCGCGATTGCCCCAATAGATCTGGCGCTGACGCCAGCGACCGTCTTTCGCTCGATACTTCCAGAAAAATACAAGACGTGCGCCGTATTTATATGGCTTCTTGCGAGAGTAAAATTTCATCGCGTAATTGTCATTTAGAGGTGCGTCGGATTAATGTATTTCCGTGACCTGCCGCGCTTGCGCTTCACGGCCTGAATTTAGCGGATTGGCTTTCCCATCGCCAAAAGCATGGCCAGCTTCGTGGCAATCCACCGCCAAAGGCCATCATCACGAGTTGGACGAGGCTTTGTGTGATTTTTCATTTCCGTTCTATGTCTTTGGTGTTTGCCAATGTTCAATCTCAATTACCAAACACGACGCCACAATCTAAAATGCGGCTTAAATCCTTCCCCGATTTCAAAGTATTGGGCGTTTTGGGAATATTCCAAATCGATTTTATTGCCACCATAATAATCGCCGCTGGCATGTTGAAATTGAAATTCGCGATGAACGGTTATTCTCGAAAGAGTATCCTTCATTCCCAATTCAATCTGATTGTATCTGCTGCCAATGAAGCGACTAAACAGGTCTTGCGCTTGAATCAAAATTAGCTGGTTCAAATTCCTGTGGTTTTTTTCGCTATACTTCCGCGTGTGAACCTCCGGCACTTGAACGCAACATATTGAACGAATTATCCATTTTTCCCCATTTACCAAAAAGTGATTTGTAATTGCATACCACGCCCACTTAAATGGGTATCCATGTTGTTCCCATTGCTGTTCCCTAATTGCAAATTGGATTTGTTCAACATCCGAAGTGCCAAGGTGTTTTACCTCTAGTGGCTCTTTGAGAGTTTTTGGTTTTCTCATATTTTGGTCTTGATGCTAGGAACCACTTTAACCGTCTGTCCGGCAGCTTCACTTGGAAAAGCGATATGTTCCCCGCAATGCTGGCAATAACACGTGGATTCTTCACTCATAAATTTCCATTCGTGTAACAAGATTCAAACGCCACTCGCCCCAATCGTCCATCCCAAAAAGAATTCAGGAAAAGAGTCCGTTGCCAATGCGGAATTCAGAATGCGGAGTGCGCTGATCCGCCGCCGTTTCACTTTGGCCTGACAAGCAAGTCCGTCCCGTTTGCGGCTGCGCCCTGTCCGCTTTTGATTCACGACCTCCCTCATCCCGGCCTTCTCCCCAAGGAGAAGGAGAATCGTCCGCCGTCTCTTTGAAAATTCGCGCGACTGGATTTGCCGGACGGTCATCCGCATAACCAGAAACGCAGTGCAGCTATTCCTTCTCCTGGGGGAGAAGGTCAGGATGAGGGCGAGCGTCAAAACAAGATTTATTCCGCCAATCGTCCATCCCAAAATGATTTCAGGAAACCGAGTTCCCTTCCGCGAGGCCGGCAGCGGCTGTGCCGCTCAGAGTGAGTTCTGCGGTCATCACTTTGACGCCCGCGATGGTGGCGGAAACTTTGGCCTGGACCATCAGGCCCAGCCGGCCGGTGATGGTGGCTTCGATGGTGAGGGTTTCCCCGGGCCGGGCGGAACCGAAAATTTTGACTCCCCGCAGCGCGGTCAGCTTCAGTCGCGGCAGGGACGGATTGGCGGGGTCTTCCTGCGCCACCATCCCGGCCACCTGCGCGCCGGCTTCAACCAGAAGCACGCCGGGCAGGATTGGCTCGCCGGGCAGATGGCCGCGCAGGTAATATTCGTCGCCGCGGACGCGGTATTCGCCCACGCCTTCCTTCCCCGGTGTCAAACTCAGCAGCCGGTCCACGAAGCGGAATTCCGGGCCGTGGGGCAGCGACCGCATCGCGAGTTGCAGGAGGTCGGTCATGGCGATGATTGGCGCAGCGGTTCCACCACGGTGAAATCCGGCGCCAGTTTCACTTCGAACAGCGCGGGGTCAATCGGCCGGTTGAGCACCACGTTGGTGAAATCGTTGCGCAGGCTCGAGCCGTCGGCGAATTTCATCTCGGCAACTGCGATCGAGAAATCGTTGGTGCGAAAGCCGATCAGAATTTCGCTGATGAATTTGCGGGCGGAAGCGCTCCTGGGCTGGAGCGTCATTTGCAGAATCGAGTTCGTTTCCGTTGCCGAGAGCAGACGAAAGCGTTCTTCTATGGTTGCCTGATCCCGGGGAAGGATGGCATCCATCAGGCCCAGCGCGTCCTTCAATGGCCCGGGCGGCACGCCTTCGAGGGAATACTTTTCCACCCGCTTGAGGCGCGGATAGATGATGAGCAGTTGGTCGGGCTGGCGCAGCACGATGGTCTGCACCGGCTGGCCCAGTTCCCAGCGGACCCGGTTGGGCACTGTCACCCAGACTTTGCCGGTGGAAACCAGCGGCTGGGATAGCACCTTGAGCGACCGGGTCTGGGTAAAATCGGCGGACCAACTCTGCAGGTTGGTTTGCACGGCAACCCAGCGGGCGAACTGAACGTCACGCTCGTCGGCGCGGGCAACCATCGCCGCCAGATACAAAAAGGCGAAAATGGAAGATAGAAGATGGAAGATGGAAGGCTGCCCATGCCGCTCTGCCGAATGACGAATGACTAAACCATAATGACGAAAGAATGACGAAGCCCGAATGATAAAACGATTTCCAATATCCGCGCGGTCATCTGGTATTTGAGCATTGGTGCTTGGGAATTCTTTAGTCATTAGTCATTAGGGTTTAGTCATTTTCCAGGCCAGATGGGAACGAATTGATACCATTGGTCTATATCTTTGCGAATTTCCGGCTCGAATGCACGCAGGATTTGCCGGGTCAATTCCCGGCGGACCTCGCGATCGCCCAACGCCTTGCGGTCATAGGCAAATTCCGGGAGCACCTTCACGGCGTAACCGGCGCGCCGACGGACAATCGTCACCCCGATCAATGCGCAGCCCGATGCCCGGGCCAGTTCCGCCGCCGCCAGTGGCGCTTCGAACGGCTGGCCGAACAATTCCACCGGAACGCCGCCCTTGGCCGGCGGCCGGTCGAGCGATATCGCCAGGGCCGCCCCCGCCTGGAGCCGTTTGATGACCTCCACAAAGGCGAAACTGTCCTGGCCGATGATGAGGGTCTCGACCCCGCAGCGCCGCCGCAACGCGATGCGAAGGTCGGTGAGACCATCGTCGGGTTCGGCCTGGGTGAGGACCGTCAGGGGGATGCCGAGCTGGCTCAGCAACAGGCCGCCATGCTCCCAATTGCCGAGGTGGAGCGTGATGAAAAGGATGCCGCAGCCGCGTTGCTGGGCGGTCCGGATGATTTCCAGTTCGCCGGAATTGGTCAGCCAGTTTTGCACCGGCACGCCGCCCTCGACGCGCCACAGGTCCACCAGTTTCAAGGCAAATTTCCGATGGAGCCGGTGGGCGGCCTTTTCGGCGGCGGCCCGGTCGCCGGCAAAGACAGGCAGAAAATTCCGCACCACAACCTCGCGGCGCTGGCGTCGGAAAAGAAAATAAAACTCGGCCACGATTACGGAAAAGCCCTTCGCCAATCCGGCCGGCAGGATTCGCACGACGGCCAGTCCAAACCGCCACAGTCCGGCGCGATAGAAAGAAGAAGTGGACGTGACGCGTGAAACGTGATGCGTGAAAGATGACGGCTGACTGTCACCATTTTCGGACTTTGGACTTTGGACTTTGGACTTTGGACTTAACCAGACCCACCATGCCGGGAGCAGAAACACGGAAATGATCATGTTGGCGCCGATGCCGACGGCGCAAACCCTGCCTAGGCTGGCCATGCCGGGATTGCTGGAAAATCCCAGCGAACCGAACCCGGCCATGGCGGTGGCGCCGCATAGCATCAACGCGCGACCGACGGAGCGCCGGACCAGGCCGAGGTCACCGCCATGCCGGCGCAAGGCCAGTTGGATGAAAATGGTGTAGTCCACCCCCGCACCCAGCATCAGGGGCAGGGCCATGAGGTTCATCAGGTTCCAGGACCAGCCCGCAACCGCCATCGTCGCCAGCAGGCACAGCCCACTCAGCAACAACACCGCCGCGCCCAGCAGGATCTCGGTTGGCCGGCGGAAGGCGAACCAGAGCGAAGCCAGCACGAGGAGAACCATGGGCGTCACCACCTGCCACATTTTTGCCTGTACCCGCTTGAGGGTCGTGCTCCCAAGCAGTTCCCAGCCGGAGAGCAGCGCCCGATTTTCGGCCAGCCGGGTGGACAGGCCGGCGAGGGCGGCGGCCTCAACCCGGTTGGTCGCCGGATAAATCAAGCCCATCACCAGCCATTCGTCGGGCGTGCGCGCCACGAACCTTTTCAGCAGCCACTGGCTCACCGGATTGGTCGGCCAGACCACGCCGGTGGTGGCGCCGGCGCGCGCCCACGTCCGCACCAGTTCCTCCGTCAGGACCAGGGCGTTGGTGTTGAAACCTTCACGCAGCGCTGCCTCCCGCAGCACCGGGCCTTGTTTTCCCAGAATGGCCGCCGTCGCCCGGTTCGCCGCCTGCAACTCGGCCCGCGGCCACAGCGCGGTCGGCAGCAGATACCGGCCGATGACGTAATTGGAAACCGCGTCGTTGAGCACCCCTTCGGCAAGGGATAGACGCCGATAGACTTCCGGTTCATCCCGGCCGGAGATGATCAGCCAGAGCGGGTCCGGCGGCAGTCCCATCGCGGACTTGATTTCGTCGAGCGTCGTCTCCGCCTCGCCGCGCGCCGGGCGCAGGGCGTTCCCGCTGCGGTCCAGCCCGGGCCGGTGAACGCACAGCACCGCGCCCGCTGCCAGCAAAACCAGGCCGGTCACCACCAACGCGGAACGGCAGGATTGTTTTGTCGGCGCAGGTCCGGTTGACGGCGTTTCCTGAGGCGGCAGAAAATAACTCCACCAGCGGAGTGGCGTCTGGACCGGAGGCGCTTTTCGGCGGTTGGGAAACAACGGCGGCAAATAAATCATCACCATGACCAGCGCCGCCAGGCCGACCCCGATGGCCACGAGCGTGCCCAGTTGTCCCAGGCCGGGCAAACCGCCCAGGTTCAAAACCAGGAACGCGCTCATGGTGGTGATGGCCGCCCATAGAATGCTCGGCGCAATGGCCCGGCGGATTTCCGGCACGGACAATTGCGGGTGCGCCAGCGCCTCCTGGTAATGCACCACGGCATAATCCACCGCCAGCCCCAGCAGCACGGCGGCAAATCCCATGCTCACCACGCTGATACTCCCCAACACCAGTCCGCCCAGCGCCAAGGTCGCGCCCAAAATCAACCCCAGCAACGTCAGCAGCCAGAGCATCGGCAGCCAGCGCCGGTGCGTCAGCCAGAACAGCAGGGCGATGATGACGGTCGTCCCGCCCACCGAACCGCTCATGTCGTGCTGCATGCTCGCGGCAATTTCCGTCACAAAAACCGGACGGCCGGTGTAATGGACCACGACGCCGTCCCAGTCCACCTTCGGTTGCTCCGCCCGCAGGCCGGCCACCACCGCCCGGATGGATTTCAGCCAGCTTGCACACTGACGATAACTGGACAGGTCCACGCCGGATTGCACGAACACCAGCCGGAAATTTCCCTCCGAGGAGGCAAACATTTGCTGCCCCTGTTCCATGGAAAAGCCGCTGAAGTTGGTGAGCGCCGGCAGGTTCAACAAATCGAACGGGTCAAAGGCGCGCCGGGCGATGTCCATCGGCGACATGGAAGTTGCAAGGACTTCCTTGGTTTCGGTGAGCACGGCTTGCAGCCGGTCGGGTGCCAGCCGGTTGGTGAGGGCGGCGAAGGATTCCGGCGGTTGATTAAGCCACAGGCAGCCGAGCAGTTCGGCCATCTGACCCGGATTTTCCATCCACGGCGGCTGCCAGGACACCGTGGCGACCAGATTCGTCTGCTGCCGCAGGCGGGCCGCCAGCGCATCCGCCAGCCGCTCGGCCCGTTCGGCGTCTGGGGCGCGGAGGGTGACAACCAGTTCACGGGCGTTGGTGAAATGTTTCTGGTAAAGCTTCAGTCCCTGGACCGTCGGTTCGTCCGGCGGCAGCAGGTTGAGGATGTCCACGTCAAACCGGAGCCGGCACAATCCGATGCCGACCGCCACCGTGAGCAAGGCCCACCACCAGCGTTTCAGGAACAGACTCACGGCCCGAGAAAGCCTTCCAGGGTTTCTCCCGAGCGGGTGTTTTCCAGCCGCCAGCCTCCGTCTGGTTTGCGCTCAAAACGCAACGGCGGCGGGAGCTGTTCCCCGAAAAGGGCCGCATGCAGATAAAGCCAGGCAAAGCGGGCCGGCGGCTGCCGGCGCCCGGTGAAGCCCATTCGGCCCGCCGGGAATTGGATCAGCCAATTGGTGCGGGTAGTTTGGGCCGAAACCAGCGACAGCGGCGTTTTCGCAAACTCGATGGCGCACCGTCCGTCCTCGTGGCTGACCATCACCAGGTCTCCGCCCAACTCCGGCAACCCGCGGCCCGGTCGCCAGAGGGCCTGCCCTTCTTGCACGTGCCAGCCCGGGCCTGAGGTGGTGAATAGTGAAGTCTCGGTTGTCGTTCGGCAACCTGAGGAAAACATGGCGATGGTCAGCAGTGCCAACCAAAGCACCGGACGAAACAAACGACCTTTGTATAGTCCCATAGAGGTCTGATTATTGTTATGTGACTGAGGTTGTTGTCAAAGCTTGATTACACAATCAATGAACATATCGCCAATGCATCCTCATTTGCCTGTATGCTGACCGGACTCAACTTTTCGAGTCATCCAAATGCCGCCAACGCCAGACCAGACGCCGTTTCGTCTGCGGCGTCAGCTTGAAATGCTCGCCCATCCGCAAATTTTCGACCCAGAAAATTTCGCCATCCTCCGTTGCTGCCACCATCAATTCGCGCCGCCGGGCGCGTGGAATTTTCCGGTTTGTAAACAAATCCTGAAGTTTCGCCGATGACTTCAAACCAATCGGTTGAAACCGGTCGCCCGGACGCCAATGACGCAACGTGATTCTGCCACCGACCTTGTCCGCGTCGAAAGATTCACACGCTTTCTGGCCGTATGGCCGGGCAAAATTTGCCCCCGCTTTGAGCCGCCAACCAAAACGCACGCCATCAAACTCCACGTCCCCTGCCCTGCCCGCGAGTTTCAGAACCATTTCATGGGCGTTGAATTCCCCCGGGGGTTCCGTCCGCAAATCCACCCCGCCCGCGGCATCGCGCAAAACAAAAAGCTCGGAACCAACGCTGATTCGAACACCGGCCGATTGCCGGAGCGATTCGATTAACTCAAAATCCGCCGGCACGCCAACCTCCGACAATTGCAATTGCAGAACGCGACGTTGAACTGCAACGGGCAAGGTTTCAAAAACCAGTCTGGTAGGGACGCGTTGCCGCGCGTCCGGGCCGACCAGCAGGTCGGCCCTACCGGGTTTGCGGGCATGGCCGGGGCGAGGGGCGCGTTCAATTTTTCGTTTTGAGACGAGCCATTGCCGCGCGGCTTCACCGGCCAAATCCGATTCCGCGCCGACGATTTCCATGAGCCGCAAAACTATTTTCGTCAGGGCCGGCTGGTAGCGACGTTGCAGCAGCGGCAGCAGTTCGTTGCGAACGCGATTGCGTGGCAGGTCGAGTGACGTGTTGGTGGCATCTTCCCGGAAGCGGATTTTGTTTTCGCGCGCGAACTCAAGCAGCTCTTTCTTCGTCACATCGAGCAACGGACGAACGAGCATGATTTTTGAATCCACCGGCGACGGTGACCGCCATTTCATTCCGGCCAGACCTTCGCCGCCCGCGCCGCGCAGGACGCGCAGGAAGAAAAGTTCCACCTGGTCATCGGCGTGGTGCGCCAGTGCCACGACGCGGATTTTGTGTTCCTTCGCCATGCGTGCAAAAAAATCATGCCGCAATTTTCGCGCGGCCATTTCGACGGACAATTTTGTTTTTTTCGCAAATTCCTTCACGTTTGCCCGTCCGGCGGCGAAGGGCAGCCTCATCGCAGCGGCGGTTTGACGGACCAGTTTTTCGTCGGCGTCGCTGCTGCGTCCCCGGAGCTGGTGATTAAAATGCGCGACGGTCAGTTTCCACCGGTGGCGGGATGAAAGTTCGTGGAGCGCGTGCAGCAGCGTCATCGAATCCAAACCGCCGGAGACGGCGACCAAAACCGCCTGCCCGCGTTTGAGCAGCCGGCGGTCCTGGATGTTGTTCTCGACGCGCTGAAGCAAATCGCTCACGCCTTGATGCTACCGCATTGGCGGAGCGGAGCAAGAGTGGAGGAACTTCAGGGTGACTCCATGAGGCGATAAAACCGCTGCGGCGAGGAACCGATGGCATTGGTGTCGGACACCGTCAAATTACCGTCGGTGGCAATGAGTGGTTTGCCAAGATTAATCCAGTTGGTCTGAAGCAAATTGGTCTTGTATTGCACCTGATAAACCAAGCCCGTTATTGTCCCCCAAGTGAGATTGAAAGTGCTGGAAGTTTTGGTTGCTGCCCGGAACGCCAGCACTGGAATCGGTGCTACGTTGATGTCATCAAGGCCGAGGTAATAGGGGTCGTCCCGAAATCCCAACTGGAGAACCGTGCTGGGGCCGGTGGCCGTGACGATGAATAGCAAATTGGTCCACCCGATTTTGCCCATGTCTGATTGGTCGAAAATTATATGGCCGTTCCATGACACGCTGAATTCATTCGGAGTGGCAGTTCCGGATATTTTCGGGCTGTCCACCCAGAGCGAGAGCAAATAGTTCTGTCCGGCAAAAGTCGGCAGGGTTTGGGAAAGATAACCCAGTGAACCAGAAGGGCCCAGTGCCGCACCGTATGTGCCCGAATGAACGAACCGAGAATTGCCGCTGGTAACGGAGGTGTAAGCGGGGTTGCCGGATTGAGTCCAGCCGGTGAAATCACCGGTCTCAAACCCGCCGTTCTGAACCAGCGGTTGTCCAACCAGCAAAGTGAACGGCAGGGCGACAGCCCCGCCGTTCTGGTTGGTGATCACCACGTTCGCATTGTAGATTCCAGAGGCAAGACTGTTGGCGGCGGAATTCAAGCTCACCGTTAATGTAGTTTGCCCGCCCGCCGCCAGCGCGCCGCTGTTCGGTGAAGCCGTGAGCCAGGATGCGGTGTTATTAACACTCCAATTCAGTGAAGCTGTTCCCAGGTTGGTCAACGAAAAGTTTTGCGTGGTCACGCTAAATGGACCGCCAACCGGCCCGCTGGAAGTAAAGCCGTTGGTCGGCGAGACGGCCAGCGGCTGGAAGACTTGCAACGTAAACTGCCGGCCTTGCGCCACCCCACTGGTTAGATTGGTGAACCAGACATTGGCGGAGTAAGTTCCCACCGCCAGACTGCTGGCCACCAAAGTCAAACTCACCGTGACGTTCGTCTGCGCGCCGCTTGCCAGCGTGGTGCCGGCGGGTGAAGCATTCAGCCAGGCCGAAGTGTTGATGATGCTCCAACTCAATGAGGCCAACCCCGTATTCGTCAGGGAAAAATTTTGAGGTGCGCCATTGAACGGACCGCCAACCGGGCCGCCGGCGTTAAAGCCGGACGCCGGTGTGATGACCAGCGTGTCGGGCGGACCGGCAAGAGCGTTGATCAAATTTTGACCGGCAGGCGTGCCCCACCCGGTGCAAAGATCGTAGCCGGGCACGGCGTAAAAATTGGCCGGGCTGCTGGGCCAGGTGTTGTTGCCGGTGGTGATGTCATGAAAATCAACGGCGTAATTCGCACCCTGGCCAATCGTGTAGATGGCCGGGTTGACAAACCCGACGGTGGACCTGCCGCTGGCAACGGCTTGTTGATTGACCAGCGCCGTAAATCCAGCCCACAAAGGCGCCGCGCAGCTTGTGCCGCCAAACGTGCCGCTCGAACCATTGCCGTATCTGACATAGACATTGTCAGCAGTCAGGGCCACATCGGGGACATTCCGCATGGTGGTTGAACCCCGATTGGTTGCCATGTTGATGCCTCGCTGCCAGCCTGGAATCGGATAGTAGGTGCTGATGCCGCCGCTGCTGCCAACATAACTGCCTTGGTCGAGACCCCAATTCCAAACCGTTTCCGATACGTAGGAACCGTTTGGCCCGGTCGTGGTCAGCGTCGTTCCGCCAACCTGGGTGATGTTCGTGCTGTCGGATGGAAACGTTATTGATCCCGTGAATGCATCGGAATCACCGGAAGCATTGAAGAAGGACTGGCCTTGGGAAGCCATCTGTTTGAAAATTCCCTCGGAAGTTGGATCGACCGAACCACCGCCCCACGAGCAACTGATTTGTTTCGCCAGGTTGTCATTGGCCATGCGGTTGAGCAGATCGGGCCACGGGCTGGGATTGGGCGCTTCATAGACGATGATTTTTGATATTCCCGGCGCCATGGAAATCACCATTTCAATGTCCAACGAGACTTCGCCATTGTCGCTGCCCGGAGTGCTTACCCCGCCATCAACCGGCACGTTCACCAGTGTAACACTCGGCAAACCGGCCAGACTTTCATAGGCCGCAATGTCACTGGAATAGTAGCCGTCGAATTGCAGCAACCCGACCGTCTGCCCGGCGCCGTTGAGTGAAACACCCGGAACATAAGCCGCGCGAAAATCGTTGCCCAGGTAAGCGTTACCCGGCCCGGAACCGGCATTGGGCGTCATTCCCGCTGTTTGAGCGGCGGGCTCGATTTTAAGTTTGGGATGCGGCAACTCGAAATTATCCAGGCCGCTGACGTGCAAAATGGGAGCCGCCACGTCAACCGAAGGTTCGGCATCCGGAGCGTAAAACATCCGGTTCTCCTTCGGATGCCGGTAAGTCCGCATCGTCACCTGAAACGCTTTCTCGATGTCCGCCACCGAACCGCTCACATCCAGCAAAACCCGGTTCGCACTCATCCCGGTCACCGTCAACCCGTTCGTCTTCGCGAAATCAATGACCGCCTGATAATCCTGTTCCGGCGGGCCAAACATTTCCGTGAATTGTTCCGGCGTCAGATACTGGCGAAAATTGGGGCTGGCCGGGTCGTAGATTTGCTGGAGCAGATTGTCCAGCGCTTCCTGGTTCCGCAGCGGCAATCCGATTGCCAGGTTCAGACGATTCGTGCCCGGAAAGCGGCCCATCGGCTGCAAGTGTGACACGGCTTCCGGTATATGACCGTGCAAACGCTGTCTCACCGTTGTCTGGGCGTGCGTCGTGAAAGCAGAAAACACTGTCAATCCAACGCTCATGGTGAGCAAGAATCGTTGGTTTTTTATCATATGAAGTAAATTTATATCCCTAATTAGGCAGACTTTGTGCCAGTTGTCAAATTTCCCACCGGAAAAAATTTGCCCGTTAACTTGCCTGCCGCTAACGTCCATGCGTGGCTGTCAAATTCACCATCCTCGGCAGCGGTTCCGGCGGCAATTGCGCCTACATCGAAACCGATGAAGCCCGCATCCTCGTGGACGCCGGGTTCAGCCCGCGCCAAATCCGCCAGCGGCTCGCCACCATCAGTCGGGTGCCGGAAAATCTCACTGCCATTCTCGTTACGCACGAACACTCTGACCACGTCCAGGGATTGATCGGAATCGCCGCCAAACTGAACATCCCGGTTTATTGCAACCGCGCCACGAAAGAAGCATTTGAATTTCAGTTGCAGACCAAATTTAACTGCAACCTCTTCAACACCGGCGCGAGCTTTGAAATCGGCGACCTGCTGGTGGACACCTTTACCATCCCGCACGATGCCCAGGATCCCGTCGGTTTTTTGCTGCGCACCGCCGCGGGCAACATTGGTTTTGTCACCGACCTCGGTCACATGACGAAACTGGTCATCGAGCGCATTCGTCCGGCGAATGTCCTCGTCCTCGAATCCAATCACGATGTGAAGATGCTGCAGGATTGTCCGCGCCGCTCCTGGAGCCTCAAACAACGCATCCTGGGCCGTCACGGTCATCTCTCGAACGAAGCCGCCGCCGAGGCCGTTGCGCAAATCATGTCCGCCGAACTACGCCACCTTTACCTTGCCCACCTAAGCCGCGAATGCAACCGGCCCGAACTGGCGCATTACGTCATGGCCGAGCAACTCCATCACATCGGCGCCAAACACGTTCAAATGCAAATCGCCGCGCAGGATGTCCCGTGCGCGGCTTTAAACTTATGAACTACTGTGGAATTTCTGAAAGTGATCGCCGAGAATTTTCCTTACTTCCAAAACACATCCGTCGGGAAGTTCAACGTTGGATATTGTGGCTTAATGTAATTGCGAACGAAAAACCCGCTTTGCCAGCCATTCGCAAAGTTGCAGAGCAAAACAACCTCAAAGTCAAAACCGTCTATCGCAAATTACGAGCCTATGAGAAATATGATTGGCGCGGACTTATAAACCGCGCGAAATTTCCCGCGAAGCCTTCGCCTGCATCGTCAAAAACATTCCTCCGTTTTCTACATGCTCTTTGGCTGGCCAACAATAAAAACTATAAAAATACGCACTTGCAAATTGTAGCTATTTGGAAAGGCCGTGTGCCAATTCCCGGCTACGATTATTTACCCGAGAAATCACCGTTCAACGAATGCCCTAGTGGATGGACTTACTGTAACCTCCGTTATCACATCAAAACTTTCATGGAAAATTATCCCGAGGAGACTATCTCGCGTTGATTTATGTTCCAACTCGCTGTGGAAGAGGTGGAGGCTGTAAGATTCCAATTTGGAATCTTACAGAAAGGTTTGCATTTCAATTACTTGCCGTACCACCACCGGAGCGTCCGTACAGCGCGGTGCAGCCGCAACCAAACTTTTTTGGAGTGCGGCGGGAAGCGAAGCGCCACGCCGCTTTTACAGCGTTTAGCGGCGCCCCAAAGCGGTGTCGCCGCTGCGCTCTGCCACCGCACTCCAAAATCCTCGCGTCACTCCGTGCGCGCCGCGATTCACATTTGAGCGTGCGGCGGGCAGAGGACTGCCCGCCCTACCAACATGTTTCGCGTTCAAAAAATCACCTCCCTCGACCTGCCTGAACTCGCGCCGTATCGCACGATGCGCCGGCCGTTGGAACACGAGGCGCAAGGCATCTTCGTGGCTGAAGGCGAAAAGGTCGTGCGCCGCCTGCTCGAAAGCCGTTTTGAAGTTGTGTCCGTCCTCCTGCCCGAGAAGCATCTGGAAAGTTTTCGTCCGCTGCTCGAAGCGCGCCCGGAAAATCTCAACGTCTATCTCGCCGACAAAAAATTGCTCGAGCAACTCATCGGCTTCTCGATGTATCAAGGCCAGCTCGCCGTCGGGAAAATACCCCCGCCCGCTTCGTTGGATGACATTTTATCGAAGCATCCGAAACCGTTGCTCCTCGTGGCCGTGGACGCGCTGACGAGCGCGGAAAATCTCGGCGCGCTGGTGCGCAACTGCGTCGCCTTCGGTGTCCAGGCGCTGATCGTCGGCGAAACTTCCAGCAGCCCGTTTTTGCGCCGCGCCGTGCGCAATTCCATGGGCACCATCCTGCAGTTGCCGGTCATCGAACTGGCGAAACTCGGCCAGCGGCATCAGTTCACCGCCAAACCGCACACCACGGACCTGACGCTCGTTGAATGCCTGAAGGACCTTCGCGCTCGCGGCATCCGTTGCCTCGCCGCGCATCCGCACGCCAATGGCAAAACGCTTTCGCAGGCGGATTTTTCCGGCGATTGCTGCATCGTCTTCGGCAGCGAGGGCGACGGCATTTCCGCGCCGGTCCTGGAAACTTGCGATGAAGCGGTGGCCATTCCCATGCCGCCCACGGTGGATTCGCTCAATGTGGGCGCGGCGGCGGCGGTTTTTCTCTACGAAGTCAACCGGCAGCGGGGGAAAACTTGAATACCTTGTTGTAAACCTCGCGAATGGCCTTTCGCCATTTCGCCAGCGCCTTTCCAAATTCCTCCGGCGTGGCAAAACCGCAGCGCACGGAAACGCGATAATACGGCGCGGGATCGTCCGGCAAAACCGTTTCACCTTCGTAACTCCAGCGGCGCAAAATACCCTCGACGCGGCGCAGTTTGCGGTAATTTTCCAGCAGCTTGTCCGCGTCCGGCAACGCCCCGGCATCGCGCGCCCGTTCGAGCGCGCGCACGGTGTTTGCCTCCGGCCAGCCCTTTTCAAGGCACAAAGCCTGGGCGATGAATTCCGCATCCATCAAACCGCCTTTGCCGGTCTTGATGGCCAGGTCGTCCTGACCCTGCGGTGTGCGCTCTTTCTCGATGCGCAGCCGCATTTGATGAATTTGCTCTTTCCAGTCGGGAGCGAAGCAGGCAGGCAAAGTAGCGCAGACGTCCCGTCTGCTCTGCCTTGACTTCATTTTCGGCAGGCGAGACGCCTGCGCTACTTTCGAGAAATTCGTCAGTACCGCCGCCAGCTTCTGAAATTTTTCGCCCAGCGCAAAATTTCCGGCCACGGGTCGCGTGCGGGTGAGCGCCTGGATTTCCCAAAGCTGCGCCCGCTGCCGGTAATATTCCTCGTAAGCTGCCAGCGTGTTGACCAGCAAACCTTTCTCACCGTCGGGACGCAACCGCGCGTCGGTGTGAAACACCATCCCCTGCTCCGTCCGGCGCGACAGCAATTCCTTCATGTTCACGGCCAGCCGCTGCAATTTTGGCAGCTCCTTTGCCCGGGCGTCCGTGACAAACAGGAGGTCAAGGTCGGAACCGTAATCAATTTCACACCCGCCCAGTTTGCCGAGGCCGATGACGACGAACGGCGGCGTCCGGATTTTGTTTTTGCGCATGACAACTTCAAGCGCGTATTGCAGGCAGGCGTCGGCGAGTGCGGAGAGTTCGGCGAGATTTTGCTCGAAATCGGCGAGGCCCAGGATGTCGCGCAGGCCGAGGCGCATCAATTCAGCCTCATGATAGCGGCGCAGCCAGAAAAACTGGTCTTCGTCATCGTGTCCGTGACGCAAATCCTTCAAAATCTCCGGCGCCATTTTGCGCTGGCGCAGGCGCCCGCCGGCCACAAAATCGTCAATTAAATCCGGATCGCGAATGGCGGCCTCGGCCAAAAATTCGGAACGGTCGAACAGCAACAGCATCAACTCAAACGCCGCCGGGTTGCCGTTCCACATTTCAAACAGCGCCGTGCGCGTGCCGTAAGCCTCAATGAAGCTGTCCAAACGCGTCACCACGCGGTCGGGATCGGACAGTCGGAGATTGGAGATTGGAGATCCATCGTCGCCAAGGCTATGATGGACAGGTTGGAGATCGGAAGCCGATGATGGCAAATCCGGTTTCTGAGGGCTGGCTTCCGGATTCTGCCTGGGACAAAGAGCCAGGAATTTTAGAATCAATTGCCGTGCCAGTTCCGTCGTGTGCGGCGATACATGAACGTAACCCGGGCCTTCGGCGAATTCCTTGAGCAGGCGAAACGCCGTCTCCGGGTCGCGAAACGAATGCGCGGCGAGCAGGTTTTCCCATTCCGCCTCCGCGCCATCGAATTCCGGTGGTAGAACCGCGTGCGCTGATTTTGGCGCGTCTGATTTCAGGAGTTTGTCATAAACCCGCCGCACATTGCCGGTGTGCATTTGCAGCGCGGCCTCAAATTCTGCCAATGACTTGAAGCCCATCAACCGCGCCAGCCTCAGTTGCGCATGGCGGTCGGTGGGAATCGTGTGCGTCTGCTGATTTTCCTCCATTTGCAGACGATGCTCGACATCGCGAAGAAACCGGTAGGCGGCGTCGAGTTGTTGCGCTTCCTCTTCCGCCAGCAATTTGTACTGCGCGAGTTTGGCGAGGCACGGAAGCGTTTGCGCAGTTTGCAGAAACGGCAGCCGGCCCGCGTGTAAAATTTGCAGCGATTGGGCGACGAATTCAATTTCACGAATGCCGCCGCGCCCCAGTTTGACGTTGCGCTCCAGTTCTTCCGCCCCAACGATTTCCTTCTCGATTCGATCCTTGACCGCGGCGACTTCGTGGAGCACGTCGGGGCTCATCGAACCGGGAAAACGGAACGGCTGGATCATTTCGAGGAACTCGGCAGCCAGGCTTTCTTCGCCGGCAACATGCCGCGCCTTGATGAGCATCATCCGCTCCCAGGTCTGTCCCCATTCCGCGTAATAATTCTCATAGCTTTCAAGCGAACGGCACAGCGGCCCGGCGTCACCCTCGGGTCGCAATCGCAAATCAATGCGGAACAACATTCCGTCCGGCGTCACGCGGGAGACCTCGGCGATGAAAGCCTCGGCGAGTCTGCTGAAAAACTGGTGGTTCGACATCGTGGCGCGCTGCGTTTTTTTCTTCGCCGGCGGCGCTTTGAACACTTCGCCCTCATCGTTGTAGAGGAACAGCACGTCCACGTCCGAGCTGTAATTGAGTTCCTGCCCGCCGAGCTTGCCCATGCCGAGCACACAAAATTCCGTGCGCTGCCAGTTGCCTTGCACATCCTGATGAAAAGGCTGGCCGAATCGCCCGGTGAATTGCAGCCGGCAAATCCGCCACACGGCGTCAAGGCACACATCGGCCAGGTCCGAAATTTCGCGGGTGATTTCAACCACGTTGCTGAAGCGGGCGAGGTCACGCGCGGCGATTCGCAGCATTTCGCGCTGCTTGAAGCGGCGCAGTTCCGCCAGCGCGCCGGAGTAATCGCGCGCCTCGAGCTTCGGTTTCAACCCGCTTTCGATCTCGCGTCGAAAGCCCTCTGCGCGGCGTGGAAATTTAAGTTGCTGGATGTCGAGCACCGACAGCCAGTCGGGATTCGCGACCAGCAAATTGCCGAGCACCGATGAACCGCTCAACAGCGCAACCACAACGCGAATCCGGTCGGCGGAAAATTTTTCAAGTTGGGGGCCGGCGCCCGTCGCGGCGAGCAAATCGAGGAAATGTTTGACCCGGGCCGGATCGGCGGAAGTTCCTGCCAGTTTTTGCCAGTCCGATTTTTTCATGCGACGAGCGCGCGTCAGTTTTTGGAACGCGTGTAAATTCCTTCAACAAAATCAACCGCCCGGCGGCACAGCGGCCCCCAGTCGAGTTCGGCTTCGACCCGCGCGGCGGATTGGGCGGCGCGGATTTGCCAGGCCAGGGGCGGTTCATCAAGCCAGTCGAGGATTTTTTTGCCGAAATTCGCGCCATTGAATTCCGAGAAGCGCACCATCGGGTCGTTTTGGAAATAGCCCCGGATGCTTTGGAGGGGCGTGCAAACGCTGGGCAGTCCGCTGGCGACGTATTCGACGACTTTGGCGACGAACGCGCAGTGCGTGCCGGCGGATTCCTCATAGGGCACGATGCCCACGCTGGCGTCGGCCAGATGTCTCGCGACTTCGGCGTAAGGCACAAAGCCGGTGCATTCGAAGTGGAAATGGGGAATGGATTCCTGCGCGCGGTTCAAAAATTTTTCCAGTGCAGCGGTGCGCTGGCCGACAAATCGAAAGATGGTGCCGGGACGGTTTTGAGTCACGTGCCGGATCGCGCCAAAGGCAATGTCGCCGAGGTGATGAAAATCCAGCGAGCCGTGCATGACGACGACCGGCGGGAGTTTTGGCGCAATCATCCGCACATAAAATGGAAAATATTCCGCCGCATAGCCGTAGTAAATCGGCAGGATTCTTTCGCGCGGATAACCGCGTTCGACAAAGTAATCGGCCAGGGTGTCGGAAATCGCCAGCACACCATCCACGCCGTAACGGACGGGCATGGAAATTTCGTAGCGTTTGAGCATCTCGACGAACGGGCGGGGCGCGATGTAGGCCGGCCAGGTTTCCATGAAACCGGTAAGGAGGTCGGGAAAATTCATCACGACCGGCACGTTCAGCCGGCGTTTCAACCGGCCGGCGGCCACGGCGGAAATCGCGTGTTGCGAGAGCAGCAAATCGAATTTTATCGTGCGCGCGGCCCGGACAACCATGCGCTGCAAAAAGGATGGATAGAGCAGGTATTTGAAATTCCGCAGCCGGGCATAACGGCCCATCGGCCAAGCGGTGAACAGGTGCAAGCGGACGCCGAATTTCTTTTCGACGGCCTCGGGTTCGGCGATTTGCGGACAAAAAACGTGGACTTCATGGCCGCGCCGGACCATTTCTTCGACCAGATAAACGGCCTCCGCCGAGCCGCCGCCGGAGGGCGGATAAAACGGTTCGTGCGTCAGAAACGCGATATGGAGCGGAGATTGGGGTTCGTGCACGGGATGACGCTATGAAATTTTGGCGAGGCCGTTCAATCACAATTCGCTTGGGCGCATTCGGGGGCACTGCCCCCGTAACGGCAGCCATCCCTGACTGCTCCCGCAATGCGGGACCCGGCTTCCAGCCGGGTGGTCTGATGTGGAAGCGAAGTCATGACGTGGGTTCGGTTTTGTCGCCCGGGCGGCAGGGATGCCGCTGGCTACGGCAGGCAAGGATGCCGCTACAGATCGGTGGCAGTGTCCGGATGCGCCCAATTCGCTTGAAGTGACGGCAAAAAGTTTGACAAGCGCGGGTGGGACTTTAGATTGCGTGCTCTCCGGATGGGGTCGTAGCTCAGTTGGTAGAGCGCCTGAATGGCATTCAGGAGGTCAGGGGTTCGAACCCCCTCGGCTCCACCATCCTACGCTCGGAACCGACGTTTGGAAATTCCGAGTGCAGGATGGTGTCCTCCATAGCCCCCGTCCTCCATAGCTTTAGCGACGGAGGATCGGCGAAGGAGGACTTTTCGCCATAAGTTCCGAGTTACGGATGGCAGGCCAATAATTTCGCTGATAACCAAAGACGCTCCGAGCTTCGACTCGGCAAGCCAGCAACAAAGCCGGAGGATTTCCTGTGGGATTAAATTGAACCGTTTGACCCGCCTTCTTCAGTCAGGCTGGTTTTGGCAGCGCACGACATCAGGGTGTGGCGGACACAAAGTTTTCGTCCGTATCCGGCCAGCAACCAGCCTGAGAACACAATAAAAAGAAAGTTCTCCAGCAGCTTGCGACAGATGAAAACTTCGCCGGTGCCGCAACCACAATCGAATTTCACGGCGCAGAACGGGATGGCCTGCGCCGACTGGATGGCCAGGGCGCGTCGGAACACCAGCACCGTGAACGGCACCAGCATCACGATCAGCATCACAGCCGTCCCGCGCACCGCCACACCCGCCAGCAGCAGCAGTCCGCAAAATATTTCAAACCAGGGCAAGGCGGCGGCAATCGAGTTCAACAGCAGGGAACTTTGCACCAGGTCGTATTGCCGCACCAGTTTGAGGAACTCGACCGGATGCAACGCCTTGTTCAAGCCCATGTAAAGAAAGACCGCGCCCAACAACCACCTCGCCAGCACGGCAAAAGTGTCCGCGGCGATGCGACTCCAGGACGATTGGCTGGTATTCATTTGTTGGTGCTGCGCAGGTTCCCGCTGTTTCGCCCGCCGATCTCGACTGGCAGTCCGTTGGTGGTCCACTCCGTGATCCCTCCCGTGTAAACAAAAAGTTTCTGGTTCGCAATCCCGACATCCCTGAGTGCAATGGCAGCGGACTCGCTGTCGTCGCAATCACCGCCATTGCAATAAAACACGATCTGCTCCGCTGCCTGGCAGACCGGAAGCACGGTGGCAAAGTATTTTTCCGGACGATAGGGGTCGAATTCGTAAGCCCCGGGGATGTGCCCTTCCTGGTAGTGCGGTTCGTCGCGGGCATCAATGAACGCGATGCTCCCCTGCTTGAAACGCGGATCGTGGAAAAGCTGCGCTGCCTGGTGGCCATCAACCCATTGCAATCCCTGTTCCTTCAATCGCACCGCCAGAAGTTGAGCGGGAGAAGAAGACGCCGGGGGATTTGTGTTTGCAACGTCGCGTGGCAAACCAGCGCCGGTTGCCGCCGGCACCGGGCGGTTGATGTCTGCTGGAAAATAGTTGCGCGTGAGCGCCAGACCCCGCGGTGAAACCCGGTTGGCGGCAAACGCAAAAAGGGCGCCGATGACCGCCACGAGCGCAGCTTCCAGGAAGACCTTTTTGACTGCGAGCCAGCGGCCAGGTGCCATGGACTGAATTGCATTGTCTTTCACACGATCTGGCAACAGTGTGAGCAATCCCACCGCAGGGGACAAACACTTTTTCCAGCGCAGGCCAACGAGACGTTGCAGGAGTTGAACCCATACAAACCGCTGGTCACCTGCGACAACCACGAGGAAATCCGCAAAAGCTCGGTGTTCGGCCCGATGTGCGACGCGCTCGACGTGGTCTCGATGGTGGAAAATTTGCCGGGCGACCTGCAACTCGGCGACCTGCTTTACAACGAACAAATTGGCGCCTACAGCCACGCTTCTTCGACTTACTTCAACGGTTTCCCGCCCGCAAACGTGGCGCCTGTCAACCAGTGAATTGACCGGCAGCGATTCAGAGGGCGGGCTGACTTGAATCGTCCTCGCTTGTCGCGTCGTAGCGCAGCGAAGACGGATCCTCGTCCTCGAATTCTCTTCGGTTGTCCCACCACGCTTCCGCTTGATTCGAGATGGTCAATTTCAGATGGCAGATGCGCTTGAGGCGGCGCGGCCAGCGCGTGGTTGGCGGACGCCGATAATAGAAAATAAAATGCTAAGTATAAAAGATGATTATAATATAATCTTAATTGTTGACACGTTTATCATTTTAATAGATTATGACCTCATGCTTTGCCTCTCGCAGACCACCGGTTACGCCGTGCACGCGCTCGTCTGTCTGGACGAACAAAGCGGTCACGGCAATTTGATCCGGGACATTGCGAAGTGCACGGGCATCTCCAAGCCTTATCTCGCCCGAATCATCAATGACTTGACCCACCAGGGACTGGTGACCGCCAAGCGCGGCTACCGGGGCGGCATTGCACTGGCACGGCCGGCCGGGGAAATCTCGTTGCTCCAAGTCGTGGAGGCGATGGAGGGACCGAACTGGATTGGCCCCTGCCTGCTCGGCCTGGATGACTGCGCCGCCCGCAGTGTTTGCCCGACCCACACTGTCTGGCAGCGCGTCTCGAAGCAGCTCAAAACCGTGCTGGGCCGGACCACGCTGGCCGACGTGGTAGCCTCACCGATGCGGAAACGGGCGCTGCGCCAGGGGAAGCGCCACTGTTGATTTTTATGCCGTTCATTACTTCCCATCTCAACCCCCGACTGACGTCACGGAGGGCAACAGCATGAAACTGTTTGTCACAGGTTTGAGTTACAAAACCGCGCCGGTGGAAGTGCGCGAAAGGCTGGCGGTGCGCCCCTCCCTTTTGCCGTGTCACGGATGCCGGCTCAAGCTCGGCGCCGGTCTGGATGAAGTCGTGCTGCTTTCCACCTGCAATCGCGTCGAAGTCTATGGCGCGACGTCCGCCTGGTTCCAAGGCCGGGTGTTTCGCATTTTCCAGCAGCTTTGTCCCGAGGTGGACGTGACGCCTTATGTATATGTCAAGGAAGGCGCCGCTGCGGTGGAACATCTGTTCTCCGTCACCAGCGGCCTGGATTCAATGGTCATTGGTGAAACGGAAATCACCGGCCAAGTCAAGAATGCCTATCAGGCGGCACAACAAGTCAGGCTGACCGGCCCGGTGCTGAACCGGTGGTTTCAAACCGCGTTGCAAGTCGCCAAGGAGGTCCGCACGCACACGGGCATCGGCCGCGGTGCCACCTCCGTCGGCAGCGTCGCCGTGGAACTGGCCGAGAAGGTTTTTGCCGGGGATTTGTCGGACAAGACGGTGATGATTCTGGGTGCGGGCAAAATGGGCGAAGCCTGTGTCCGCCACCTAGCCAAACGCGGCGCCCGCTCAGTGCTGGTGGCCAATCGTTCCCTTGAGCGCGCGCAGACGCTGGCCGCGGAATTCGGCGGACGCGCCCTGTCGTTCGACGAGCGCATGGCGGCGCTGATCGAGGCGGACATTGTGGTCAGTTCCACCGGCAGCCCGACGACGGTTCTCCATAAGCACGAGATCGCCGGTATTTTGACGGCCCGATCGAACCGGCCGCTGGTCCTGGTGGACATTGCCGTGCCGCGGGACATCGCAACGGACGTGGAGGAACTGGACAACGTTTACCTCTATAACATTGATCACCTCGAAGCGGTTGTCCGTGAAAATTCCCGGATGCGGGAACAGGAACTTTCCAAGTGCAATGAAATCATCGCCCGGCGCGCGGGGGCGTTGATGCTGAAATTGAATCCGCCGCCCATCGCCCGGCTGGTTGCCGGCGTGGAATTGGTGCCGGACTGGACCCTGTGCGAGGCGGCGATATGAACGAAACCGCAATTGCGGAATAACAAAAAATGACACGGACGGTAGTGGTCGTAAACCCAGACAAAATTCAAAACTTATGAAAATACAAAATCCCCCATGGAAAATGTTTGCCGGCCTTGCGGCGGTGGCATTGGCATTTATCGGGGCCGTGGCCACCGTCAACGCGGCGACGCTCTCAATGAATGGCCAGGTTGTCCTGCGTCCCCTCACGCCGACTGAGATTTCAGCGTATGGGCTGACCAATGCCCAGTTCTCCGCCGGCCTTGGCACAGTCGCTTTGGGCGAGCCGGTCTATCTTGACGCCATGGTGAGCGCCACTATTGCGCCTTCGAATATCATCAGCGTCACCTGGTCGCTGCCCAGCACCAACAAACCTCTGAGTTCGGCGGCGGTGTTAACCAACAGTCCGCTGGGCACCAATGTGCCTCTCTACAAGATGGCCGACCGTTATAATCAGGCCGGCGCTCCGGTATCTCAATTGGCCGGACGCAAGTTCCTGCGCCCGGATGTCGTCGGACAATACACCGTCCTGGCCACGATCACCACGGCTGCCAGCAGCGGTGGGACGAACATCGTCCCGACCACGACGAACATAGCGACGACCATTACGGCGGCCACTTATCTGGGCATTAACGCCTGCGCCGCCTGTCACAGCGGCAGTTTTGTGGGTGTGCCCAGCATTTACCCCACTTACACGAATACGCCCCATGCCTCGTTCTTCACCCGGGCCATCGACGGCCTGGTCAGCAGCCACTACAGCAAGAGCTGCATCGCCTGCCACGTGGATGGCTACGATACCAACTCTTTTGCCAACAACGGCGGCTTTGATGACATGGCGACGCTGTATGGTTGGACTTTCCCGGCCGTGTTGACCAATGGCAACTGGGCCAGCATGCCGGCGGAGTTGCAGAGCCTGGCCAACATCCAATGCGAAAACTGTCACGGTCCCGGCAGTCAGCATATGTTTTCGCATGGCATAACGGGAAATACCAATGCCATCTCCATCAGTTACGGCGCGGGAACCTGCTCGCAATGTCACGACGCAATGCCCAACCACATCAAGAGCGCTGAATGGAACAATTCCATCCATGCCAGAACCACGCGCACTCCTTCCGGCCCAAGCCGCGCTGCCTGCGCCCGCTGTCATACCCCCGGCGGTTTTGCCCAGTACGCAGCGACTTTGGGCACCACCAACACCTACACCACCAACAACGCCTACACCGTTTATGAAGCACTCACCTGCCAAGGCT
>Ga0208079_1000161_pt1 | contig 37877 bp, 32 predicted proteins | sample NGESurdeep092012_5_FD_184474 | JGI IMG/M metagenome (GOLD analysis project Ga0208079, IMG submission 184474) | Arctic peat soil microbial communities from Barrow, Alaska - NGEE Surface sample 210-2 deep-092012 (SPAdes) | ecosystem: Environmental > Terrestrial > Soil > Wetlands > Peat ... | reverse complement strand
CGCTGGCACACCCAACTCCTTCGGCTTGGCCACCGAACGCCCGCACTGTGCGGCGAACAGAGCCAGGTGTGGATGAGCTGTGTGCGAGACGACCCACCTCATGTGACGCCCGAGGTGGGCGCGCCCTGGGTATTATGCTCAGGGCGCGCCGGGTCGAGTGTTCGAGTTCAGTGCAGGATCTTAAGGGTGTTGTCGCCGTCGTCGACGAAGTACACGCCAGTGCGGTCGGCAGTGACGGCCAAGCCAAACAGGGTCCCAGCGCCGGGCGGTATGCCGGTCGCGTCCAGGGTCCTGTTGGCGACTTGTGCGCCGGCTGGGGTGGTCTCGACGACCAGACCGTCAGCGGCGTTCACCGAGAGCACGTCCCCGTTGGGGGCGAGGGCAAGGCCGAGGGGGCCGTTCAGGTGGCCCCCTGAGGTGAGGTTGGCGCCGGTGAACGCCGTGCGGGTGCGTGTGGAGGCGTTCGGGATCGCGGCAATGCGGTTGGAGGCGGTGTCGGCGACGTACAGCGTCTGGCCGTGGCGGCCGAGGGTGAGCCCGGTCGGACCGACGACCAACGCGGCGGGGTCGCTGTGTTCGGCGAAGCCGGATCCGATCACGACCGGTGAGGATGCGACCGGGAGACGGTGGCCGTGGTCAGGAAGGCGCAACCGGATCCGCACGACCGTGCCGCGGTTGACGTTTGCGCCCCCGGCAGCCACGGTGCCGTTCAGGACATTGGTCACGAACAGATCTGCGGTGTTGCCGTGTTCGGACGCTGTCATGTCCCAGGGCCCGTTGATCTTCTTGTCCGCGATCGTCTCGCGGACCCGTCCATGACTGTCTAGCACCAGAAGGCAACCGGCCTTTGCGGTCGCCGCGGTGCCGTCAGTGGTCGGCAGGCTTCCGACGATCACCCAACCCGAGGACAGCACGGACAGGGCCGTGGTCAGACCGACACCACCTGGACAGCGACCTGGCAGGTGCGCCGGGTCGACCTGGGCGAACAGTGACGCTTTTCCGGTTGGGCTGATCTGCATGATCGTCGTGCCGGTTCCTTGCTTGTTGGAGGCCGCATTGAAGTTGCTGACCAGCACCGCCCCCCTTTGCAGGTGCCCGGTGCTGTGGGCCACCACCGCAACGCCGTAGGGGTTGATGTCCCCGTTGCCAGGAACAGTCGAGCTCACCGTGCTCACCGTGGTCAACGCGTTGAGGAACGGGGTGGCTGCCGCAGCTGCGGGCAGCGCGGTACCGAGCAGTACTGCCCCCGCTGTAAGGAGGATCGATGTCCGCGATACTCGTGTCATGAAGACCTCCGAGACCTAGCACCGGGTAACCGGCCGGATACCCGTTGAGACTGAATACGGAAACCAGACAAGAAAGGTTCAAGCAGCAGGGTCTACCTCGGAAGGGACCGCCCACGTCTTTGGTGCCGGGTGTGCCGCCCGGGCACAAACGTCCGGGCAGCGAAGGACAACAGGGGTGTTGGTTAACGGCCGATGGACGGGGCTGTGCCTGGTGCGCTGCGGGGTCGATCGCGGTTGTACTGGAGGATTGGTCACGGGAATGCTCTCTTCGCCGAGCAGGTTTCTGAGTTGTAGAAGGGTTGAATGCCCATCGCATCGGAGGGACAAACCAAGGACCCTGCGCGCCCCTCCGCGACGGCCTGATCCGCCCCACCTACATCGGCCGGCCCTCCACTGACCAGATCCACGCAGCGGATCGTCGATGAAACGTGCACAGGGATCCTTGGCCACACGACGTTCCCAGACAGTAGCCGGACTCCCGGCCCAAGTCCCGGCCCACCGCCACCACGAGCAGGTGGAGGTGGTCGCGCCCTGTGGACCGGCCGGCCTGGATGGTCCCTACAAACCGGTCTGCGCGGGAAGCCGCCCCGATTTCACGGCCTTGACCAGTGCTTCGTAGTCCTGCTCGTTTTGCTCGGCGTAGCTGGCGGAGAAGTCTGCGATGGCCCGGTCGAAGGAGTCGCCTCGGCCAGGTAGGAGGCGATCGCGATCCGGTCCCCCCATCGGGCATGGGCGCGAGCCAGGGCCGTCCCACAGACCCGGGCGTACAGAGTCGCCCCCGGCACACTCAAGGTATCCACCTGCACAGACCCCTTCCAGTCGTGGAACTGCCGTATGTAGTAGTCACGGCTGTGGTGGTCGATGTCGGTGACGCGCTGCCAACCCAGAAAGATGTCGGTCGCGGCCTGCATCAGGTGCTGTCCGGCCACGATGCGCTGGCCGTGGTTGGCGTACTCGCTCGCGGCGACGAACCGCTCCAGGACCGAGGCCTGCGCCTCCTTTGCCTGCAGGAACAGGGGATCGTCCAGGTCACGGCCCTCCATCAGGAAGATCCAGCACCGGGTTCCGACACTGCCCACGCCGACCACCTTGCGGGCCATGTGCACATAGCTGAACTCTTCGATCGGATGGTGCTCGTGCGCCAGCGTGCGCCGGTATGACCCGAGCAGCCTGCTGATGTTCTTCTCGGTCTCCTGGCGCGCAGACTGGGACAGGACCAGGTCCTCGATCGGCATGATCAGTGGCGGGTCGCGAACGATCCGCAGGTCTCCATCCACCTCGCCGGTTCGCTTGGAGAACACCCGCACGCTGTCGCGGGTCCGCGCCTTGGCGATGTCCCGCTCGACCTCCTTCTCCTGCCTTCTTCCGAGGCGTTTCTCGCTCACCTCGGCGCTGATCCAGGCGGTGACCTCATCGATGTTCAGATGGGCATACCAAGCGTCAAGGGTGCTCATCTTCGCGGCTTCCCGCATCCTTTCCCGGTATTCGCCGACACCCGCCTTGACGATCGCGCGTCGATCCGATGGGGCGAAGCCAAGGTCACGGCCAGCGATCTCGAAGCTCGCGGCAAGCCTTTTCACGTCCCACTCCCACGGACCGGGAAGGGTCTCATCGAAGTCGTTGATGTCGAACACGAGCTGGCGCTCGGGCGAGCCGAACAACCCGAAATTGGACAGGTGGGCATCACCACACAGCTGAACGGTGACTCCCGACCGCGGGGTCGCTGCGAGGTCGGAAGCCATGATCAGGGCGGCACCCCGGTAGAAGGTGCCCGGCGAGACGAGCATCCGCCCATACCGGATCGGGACAAGCTCCGGGATCCGGCTCTCGGCCTGCTCCTGCAGTAGCGACATCGGTTCGGGTCGGGTCCCGGCTGGTCCCCAGGTCCCATGGCTCGACCTGGGCGCCTGAGCGCGCGCATCCTTACCCCTGGCGGCCCGCTGCTCCGGAGTGAGGTGAGCGTGCCTCCACGCCGGCGTACGCCGCCGACCGGCCGGGCCTGCCCCGGTGGCACCTTCGGAGCCAGCGACGCTCCCTGAGTCGTCAACGCCACTGAGCTTGCTCATCGCGATCCCCGCGCCGGGCTGAGGCAGCAACTGCGAGGACAAGAATCTCACAGGACCCCGCGACATTGATATCTGTTCAGGGGTGTGTGGCCGTCAGTCTGGCCAGTCCATGCATATCAACGCGCAGCTCATCAGCCGCCTCGCGCGGTCGTCTTCCCGGTTGGCGCAACGACCCGACGGCGGGACCTCATACGGCGCAGTTGAGCATCCGAACTGGACGTCGACGACAGGTCCCTTGGCACTCTCACATCTGGATCGGTCCGCGATGGCGCACGACGGCGCCGCCATCGCGGAGACCAGGGTGGCTGGACCGCCTCAGGGGACATATGCACCGTGGTTGCCCACCCGATCCCGGCGCGCACTGCGGCGATTGCGAGTGCGACGACAACCGCGGTGAGGGTCCGGCCCCCTTGGGGATGCTCATGATCCACGCGGGACCGTCCGGTTGGGCAATCACCTGCGGACGCCACCGAAGACGTCTATACTGTTTCGCCGCCGTCCGTACCCAGCAAACAAGGGTACGGTCAGGCCATGCAATGCCGGTCTTGTCACACATCGAGGTTTCCGCCCATGGTCACATCAGTTCGTGGGCGCGGCGACATTCAGGTGTGTTCGACGACATTGCCGGCAGGTGTCGGCCGCGTTCAGGTAAGCGCCCGCACCACGTACGCCGAGCGGCGCTCGCCCCTGGACAGTGCCAGCGTGGTTGACAGGCCCGTCGCGGGCCGCGGGTCGCCAGTGGCCCCTGCCGTCGACCGACCCCACCGTGGCGCCTACCCAGCCCAGCCCAGCTCAGAGCCTGCGGCAGGTTTGGCGCTGGCGAACCTGACCCGCACCTTCGGCACCCGAACCGTCGTGAACGGGCTCACCCTGACTGCAGGCGCCGGGCAGGTCGCTGGGCTGCTCGGCCCGAACGGTTGTGGGAAGTCGACCACCATGAAGATGCTGGGCGGGGTCCTGGCGGCTACGTCGGGAACCTTCACCCTTGACGGGGCCCCCGGTGGTGTCGGCGCGCTGGGTGTCAAGGCCCGCACGGGTTTCATCCCTGACGTTGGCGGCCTGTTCCCGCGGCTGAGCGCATGGGAGCACCTGGAGCTGTGCGCGCGGCTGTTCGCTGTGCCGAACTGGAGGATGCGCGGCGCCGGGCTGCTGGCCGACCTTGACCTGGACGGTGCCACCCACGAGCGTGCGGGGGAGTTCTCCCACGGCATGAGCCGCAAGCTATCCGCGGCGATCGCGCTCCTGCCCGGCCCGGGTTTGCTGCTTGCCGACGAACCGTTCGACGGGGTCGACCAGGCCGGGATTGACTCCTTGTGCACCCTGTTTTCTGGCGCTGCCGCCCGCGGCGCCGTGGTCTTGGTCAGCACGCACCTGCTGGGGGTGGCCGAATCGTTGTGCGACCAGGTGCACCTGGTCAAGGCGGGCTCGGTGCTGGCCGCCGGGACCCCTGCCGACCTGGCCGGATCAGGGTCGCTGGCTGGCGCGTACCAAAGGGTGCTGTCGGCACGCCAGCACGCTGGTCGATGACCGGCAAGCAGGCACTGCTGGACTCGAAGAGGCTGCCCGCCGGGCGCGGGACGGCCGGTGGACAGCTGCGCAGCGATGTTGCCGTCGTCATCTGGCTCAAGGGCAGGGACCAGGCCGCGATGACCGGGCGCCCAGCCCTGGTCCGGGCCGGCGCAGCCGGGTACGTCCTGGCCGTCGGCGCGTTGCTGGCTGGCTCGTCCTACCTGCACAGTGTCGCGCCGCTGGCCGTTTCGGTGGTCGGGAGCGTCCTGGCGCCGTTGTGGCTGCTGTGGGCGCTGCTGCCGGCCATCGGCGGCGGCGGGGGTGTGGCGGAGAGCGCTGCCGCCCTTGCGCCATACCCCGTGCGCCCGCGGGTCCACCTGCTGTCTGCGTGGCTGTCAACGGCCCTGGACCTGCAGTACCTCGCGGTGGTGCCCGCGCTGGCCGCGGCCTTAGTCGCCACCTACGGGCTGGCGGGGCTGGTCCCGGGTTTCGGGTTTGTTGTGGGCGCCTCGGCCATGGGCCAGCTGCTCGCGTGGGCGCTGGGCGGAGGGCTGCGCCCGGCCCGCGGCGTCGGTTTGTCCGGTACGGCCCTGGTAGTCGTGGCCCTGGTTGCCCTGTTCGTTGTTCGCGGCCAAGGCGCCCTGTCCGGGCTGGGGGTGTGGCCCGCCGGGTGGTTGCTGGCAGCCTGTCGAGCTGGTGCCATGGGCTCGTGGGGGCCGTGTCTGGGCCTTGCGCTGGTATGCGCGGCGCCGGCGCTGGTCCTGGCCGGTGTGGGGACTCCGCTGGTCGGCCGAGCGCTGCTGGCGCGGGCCGTTGGAGTCACCGCTGGGCCTCGTAGTGGTCGAGCGCCGAGTCGGGGACTGCCGCAATGGTCCCGTGCAGCGCTGGTCGTCGCCGCTGTCCGGGGTGTGCTGCGCTCGGTGGCGTTCCGGGTGGCAGCGATGATGGCTCTGGCCATCCCCTTCGTTACCACCGCCGTCTTCTCCAGGGTGAGCGCCACGATGCTGGTTTCCATGGCGTTGATCTCGGGCGGGCAGTCGGTGGCTGCCAATGCGTGGGCGTTTGACGAAGGCGGGGTGGTGGCGTGGTTGAGCGCCCCCGTGTCCCTGGTGCGCCTGGTTCTGCTCAGGGCCGTGGTGGTCCTGGCCTGTCTGTCCGTCCTGGTGGGTGCGGTTGTGGTGGGCGCACTTGCCGCCCGAGTGCCGCTTGCCGGCTGGGGCACGGCAGGTTTCGCCGCGATGCTTTTGCTGGTTGTGACAGCGGTCGGCCTGCGTACCGCGACGAAGTACCCAGCAGCGGCCGACCTGGACTCGCTGCGCGGCCGGCCGACGTCGTCGTGGGCAGTGTTGACATACACGGTACGGGCCGGTGTGGGGGCCGCGGTCCTGGCGCTGGCATGGACGGTGCCCGGCGTGGGCCCTGTGCTTGCCGGCGCCGGCGTAGCACTGTACTGCCTGTGGGCTCTGCAAGCGGTTGTCCGGTCCTTGCGTAACCCCGCCCCGCTGCTGGCTGCCTTCGCCGGGGTCCGCTGATGCTCGGGTCCTGCGGGGAGCCCAAGGACCGCCTCACAGGTGTGCACTCCATGACCTGTGCCCAGTCGCGAGCCGCGGGTACCCGCTTGCGGGTGCCGCGCGGCGTTCATTTCCACGGGCACGAGGCGCATGTCGGGGTCGCCACCAGGTTGGACCCAGGCAGGTGCGGCCGGCTCGGGCGCCCTAGGGTGCTTCCCAGTTCTCTGGCGAGGCGGCCGGACTTTGCCTCGGCCACATGATGACACTCGATGGGACACGGGATATCTGTGCGGGCGGCCAGCGCCGGGGTGTGGTCCGCAGCTCTGGCCGCATCGATCAGTTTGTGGGATGACAACAGGGCCACCCTTTGCTGGCCTGAGGCGGTGTTCCCACAGCCGCCTGCTCGGGTGCCCGACCCTGGGCCGAGGACCTGTGAACCTCAGCCAGGGGACCAATGCCGCCGGGTCGATCCGTTGGTCAGTGGCTTACAGATGGAGCCTCGGCCATCGCGCATACCATCCTTGATGCTGACCGCAACCCGATGAGACCTGGCGTCCGTCCGCCGGTAGGTAACCGCAGGCGCAGCCCGGCACGGGAGCAGGTCACACACAGATCTGTGGTGGACAGTCACGAGCCAGCGAGTCGGTAGGTGCCAGGCAGATCTTCAACTGTGCCCATTGCCCCGACTAGCCAATTGGCTCGTACTCCCGATGCCGTCTCGGGTTGAAGTGCCTGCGTAGGAAGGCTCGGTGAGCGACTTAAGACCTCGCCACTGCAGGATGGGCGCCAAGTTGCTGTTGGTCTGGATTGCCGAAAGGATCGAAGGAATCACAGGCTGGCCCTGCTCATCGACCAGAACACTGCAGAAGGCGCCGTAGTCAGCCGGGCTCTTGTCGAAGGCCACCTTCAGCAGGGAGCTGGCCGTACGGACGCCGTGCTTAGCCAGTCTGCGCCGCGCAGACTTCTCGTCGGCGTTCGTTGCTTCGTCGGGGCCCAGCTGGGTCAAGAGGATTGCCTGGTCGATCCAGTCTATGACGCGATCCGCCGGGATTCGGGTGTCAACCAGCAGGTCGACGATGTCGGCCGTGGCCATGTTGTGAACGTTTTCGATGTCCTCCTCCTCGAGTCGGGTCTCGTGCCACACAGTGAGACCGTCGAGGCGGTTGAGCGGCATCCGTGACTCCACCGAGGGCAGGGCAAGGCGGAACAGCTTGGTCGTCGCGCTACGGATCACCTGCCACACCACCATGGGAAAGACCCCGATGACGAAGGCGAGCAGCAACATCTGTGAAGCGCCCTGCCACCCGGCCGCCTTCCCCACCGCCGAGATCACCCACACTCCAATCACGGCCAGGACGATACGCATGACAACGGCCACATATGCGGTGCCGCGAAGATCCGCCCGTACGTACCTGCGAAACAGGGCTCAGCCCGCAGCGCTCGCGCTGAAATCGTCGTGTCGCCACCGCTGAAAACGTAATCTCTCATCACTATTGAACGCGTCTTGGTTAGTTGTCAAGGCCTTAAGATCCACGCGCTGTCGGCCCCCTTCTGGGCGAATTTGGCAATTGTCTGACACGGTCATGGGCAGGTCGCCGTGACGACTGATACTGGACCGCTACGTGTACAGGCCCCATGAGGACTAACAATTGTGGTTGTTGCAAGACGTTCGGCACAGCACTGCTGAGCATCCGCGATAGTGGCCGTGACCCGGTCGGTGACCAAGATGCGACCAGACTCCAACCTGCCGGGTCGGGACGGATGCGATATCGCGGCCGACGAGCCCGACCAAGGGGATGGAAAGACCGATGGGAGCCCCGAAGGTCTGTCTTCTCATTACCGCGAAGGGCGCGCATTGACCTCGCCAGGTGCGACTAAGTCAAGGGCGAGGCCGCGGAGCACGTCCTTGCACGCGATCCCGGGGGCGCACGAGCAGGTCGACCCGCAGCAGTTGGCGCAGCCCGTCGCGGGGTGGAAGCGGGGCGTCAGCCCCCAGTGGTGGGTAACCCGAGAGCTGCCTCGCGCCGGAACGCGACGGTACTGGTGGTCATGGTCTGAGCGCCCAAACGGGCCATCGCTCGGATGCGAACTGTTCCTGGCGCAGCGTAGGGTGTGCGCGTGGCGCAGCATGCAGGCAAGTTCGGTGCATACGTGGCGGGCGAGCCGTCGCGGCTTCTCTTGCCCAACCGCCAAGCCGGGTCCAGTGTGCGTCAGGTCTTCGGTGGCTTGTCCGGCACTGAGCTGGTGCGTGCCAGGATCGCACTTGAGGTTCGACTCGGGGACCTGCTGCCGGGGGACCGGCTCACCGACGCTGGCGTGATCTCGCAGGCGCTCGGCGTCAGCGAGATCACGGTGCGCAGGGCGCTGGAGACGATGGGCCAGGACGGTCTGCTCGAACGGCGCCGGGGACGCGCTGGCGGCACGTTCATCTCCCAACGCTGGGAGGCGGTAGCCGCCGCAATGCGCGACGATCAGCAGGCCATGCAGCTGGTGGAGTTCCAGAGGGTGCTCGAGTGCGGGTTGGCGGCACTCGCCTGCGGTGAGCTCGACCTGGGCGACCTGGCGGCTTTGGGTGAGCATGTCCAGCTCGGCGAATGCGAGCCAGACCCTGACTCCTACGCCCTGGCAGACGCGCACTTCCACCTCGCCCTGGCCACCGTCCTGGGTGGTTGGCGTGCCCGGGAGCGTCAAACCGACCTGTTGGGCAAGCTGTGCCTCCTGCTTCCCAAGCCGCCGCTGGACGTTGCCCAGCAGCAGAACCGAGCTCATGCCCAGCTGCTGACCGGTCTGCAGAGCAGGTCGATCGGCCTGGCGGTCGAGGCGGTCAAGCTGCATGCGCGGTGCTGGCCCGTGAACGGCGGCTCGTAGCCCCTGTCTTTCATAACGGTTGCTCGCGGACCATTGACTAATGGATCGGCATGAACTAATTTACCGAGGAATCGGTGTAGGCCTCCTGGCCCAGCACCGACTCGGAGGCGGCGATCTAGCCCCGACCCATTCAGTCGCCCCAGGGCGAAACCGACGTGGCCGCTGGACGGTCCGAGTGGAGTTGCCATGAGCCCGACCGACGACCGACCGGTGTTTGCTGAGTCGAAGGCCCCGGTGCTTCCGGCTCGTGAGCCGGAGAGGTTGCGGTCCGGGGCTCTGGGCATGGTTGATATTGCTGCTGCGACGATGGCGAATATCGGGCCGGCGATGAGCTTCTTCTTCGGGTTCGCGTTCCTGGCCGAGACTGCGGGGGTTGCCTCGCCGCTGACCATTATTGCTGCGGGTATCGCGGTGGGGCTGCTCGGTAACACTCTGGCGCAGTTCTCGCGGGCTCAGCCGTCTGCGGGTGGTTTCATCACGTTTGTGGGTAAGTCGTTCGGCCCGACCAGCGCGGTCACGACGGCGCTGCTGGCGGGGTTGGGCTATATCATCGCGATGGCCTCGGTGATCGCGGTCTCTGGTGGGTTCCTGGCGATCACGGTCAAGCACTATCTGGGCTGGGATGTCCCGTGGGTCGTCTGGACCTTGGTGTTGACGGCAGCCTCGGTGGTCATGATGGTCCGGGGTGTCGCGGTCTCGACCAGGCTGGCTGGTTTGTTCTTCGGTTTCGAGATGCTGGTCCTGGTCGTGGTGTCGGTGGCGGCCATCATCAGCCATCATGGGCATCTGTCTTTGACGCCGTTCGAGCCCAGTCACATCACGGGTGGGCTGGGTGGTCTGGCTGCGGGGTTCCCGTTGGCGATCTACCTGTTCATCGGCTGGGAGAACTCGGCGGCGTTGGCTGAGGAGACCGACAACCCGCGGCGCAACGTGGGTCGGGCGGTGTTCTCCTCGGTGGCCATCATGGCGGTGAGCTACATCTTGTTCGCCTATGCCACGGTGACGGGGTTCGGGTACAACGTCGACAAGCTCGCCGCCGCGCAGATCCCGTTCATTGATGTTGCGCAGGGCACCTTGGGCCTGTTCGCGTTCTTCGCCTACCTGGCTGGTCTGACGTCCACGCTGGGCTGTCTTATCGCGGGAACGAACTCGCAGGCTCGGTTGGTGTTCAACGCCGGTCGTGAGGGTCTGCTGCCGTCTTTCATGGGCCGGGTCCATCCCGAACGTCGTACCCCCACCAACGCGATCTTCACGTTCATCTCGATCTCGCTGTTGATCATCGGCGGGTGGGGTGCGGGTCATATTGTCGGCGGGCATGCCGACTCGATGGACCCGGTGACCTTCTTCGTCGAGGCTTCCACGATGGGCACGATCCTGGTCCTGCTGGTGTACCTGGCCTCCAATATCGCGTTGCCGTTCTACTACAAGAAGTTCCGGCCGGCGGAGTTCAGCTCGATCAAGCATGTCCTGCTTCCCGGCCTGGGTGCGGCGGCGATCGTGATACCGCTGTTCTACCTGGCCAAGCCCGGACAGCCCGCCCCGTACAGCTGGTTCCCCTACGCCGCGGTGCTCATCCTGGCCGCCTCGATCCTGTACGCGGTGTACCTGACCCGGCGGGACCCGAGCCTGGGTGAGCGAGTGGGGTCCATCGTCGCTGACGCGGAGTGAGCGACGCGCTGGATGCGGGTGCCGGTAGGTCGCCGGCGCCCGCCTGCGGGGTCACCGTGGCCGTGTGTCAGCTCGGGCCGGTGTTCGGCCAGGTCGGCGCCAACCTGGCCGCGGTCCAGGATGCTGTGCTGGCCGCGGCCGGGGCCGGCGCCGCGGTGGTGGTGCTTCCCGAGCTGGTCACCACCGGCTACGCGTTCGAGTCCGCCCAGGAGGCGCGGACTCTGGCAGAACGTGCCGACGGGCCGTGCCTGGGTGCCATCGCGGCGCTGGCCGCCGAGCATGACCTGGTCATCGTCGGAGGTTTCGCCGAGCTCGCTGACCACGACGGGGTGTACAACAGTGCCTTCCTGATCGACCGGTCCGGGCTGCGAGCGGTCTACCGCAAGGTCCACCTGTGGGCCGACGAGCGTCGCTGGTTCACCCCAGGCCAGGGGCCCGCCCCCGTCGTGAACACCCACCGCGGTCGCATCGGGATCCTCATCTGCTACGACCTTGAGTTCCCGGAGTGGACCCGCATCGCAGCCCTGGCCGGGGCGGACCTGCTGGCTGTGCCGACCAACTGGCCGGCTTCGTCGGTTCCCCATGGGGAGCGCCCCATAGAGGTCATCCGGGCCCAGGCGAGCGCATCGGTCGACCGGGTCTTTGTCGCGGTCTGTGACCGGGTCGGTCCAGAGCGGGGCTTGGAGTGGGTAGGCGGGTCGGCCATCATTGGCCCGGACGGGTATCCGCTCGCCCTGTCCGAAGCTGGTGGCAGGCCGCAGACCCTGCTCGCGCGCTGCGCCCTTGCACAGGCGCGCAACAAGTCGACCTCTGCGGTCAACAACGTGGTCCAGGACCGTCGTCCGGAGCTCTACGGTCGCATTGCTGACGCCCGAGGCATGCGACCGTAGAGTCCTGCACTCAGCGGAAGGCGGCCTGGCCGGTCAGCGCCTGGCCGATCATCAGCGTGTGCATCTCGGGGGTGCCCTCGTAGGTCAGGACTGACTCGAGGTTGGCCATATGCCGGATGACGGGGTACTCCAGGGAGATTCCGTTGGCGCCCAGGATGGTTCGCGCGGTGCGACAGATCTCCAACGCCTTGGTGACGTTGTTGAGCTTGCCGATGCTGACCTGCTCGGGGCGCAGGCCTACCAAGTCCTTGCGACGTCCCAGGTGCAGGGCGAGCAGGGTGCCTGTGGTGAGATCGACGGCCATGCCCGCCAGCTTGTTCTGGGTGAGCTGGAACCCGCTGATCGGACGGCCGAACTGCTCGCGTTGGCCGGCGTACTCCAGCGCGGCTTGGAACGAGCTACGCGCGGCGCCCATCACGCCCCACAGGATGCCGTAGCGGGCCTCGTCCAGGCAGGACAGCGGGCCGATGAGGCCGCGGACCTCTGGGAAGACGGCATCGTGGGGCAGACGCACCCCGTCCAGGACCAGCTCACTGGTCACGGAGGCTCGCAATGACATCTTGTGCTTGATCAACGTCGCGCAGAACCCGCGCGTGCCGGTAGGTACGACGAAGCCGCGGATACCGTCGTCGGTCTGGGCCCAGATGATCGCCACTTCTGCCACGGAACCGTTGGTGATCCACATCTTTGACCCGTTCAGGATCCAGTCCGCGCTGTCGCCGCCACCGTCTCGACGGGCCCTGGTGCGCATCTTGGCGGGGTCGGAGCCGTGGTCGGGCTCGGTCAGACCGAAGCATCCGATGGATTCGCCGGCAGCCATCGCGGGCAGCCACTGCTGCTTCTGTTCAGCCGTGCCGTGTTCCCAGATGGCGAACATCGCCAAGGACCCCTGGACACTGACCAGAGAACGGATGCCGGAGTCGGAGGCTTCCAGCTCCAGGCAGGCCAGGCCATAGTCAACCGCAGACATGCCTGCGCAGCCGTAGCCCTCCAGGTGCATGCCGAGCAGGCCGAGCCTGCCCAGCTCCTTGGCAAGCTCGTGGATGCCGGGCAGGTCGCCGGACTCGAACCATTGCGCGACGTACGGGTCGACACAGGACGCACACACCTGACGCACGGCGGCCCGCACCGCCTTCTCCTCGGCGCTGAGCATGTCGTCGATTCCGGCGAGGTCCAGCGGGTCCGCCTTGACGCGTGCCCTAGGTGGTCTTGGGCTCATCGAGATGCACCCGAGAAGGCCCCGGCTTGGGCCGTGGGCAGGCAACGGTGTTCGCTGGCTCCAAGTCTGGTGGTTGGCCAGCACGGGGCCAGACACCTTTTTGAATCGAAACGTTGAACAACGCGGCTGGTCTTGACCGCGCTGGTGGGGACGAGGTAGGTCATCTGTGTGGTCTCCTTCGGGTTTCGCTTTGGTGCGCTCTGAGCCAGGAACTTCCTTACTCCATCCCTGCGGGGGATCAACGGTGCGCCTCATCGGTCGCGCTGTTCGTCGATAAGGCCTTGCCTGACCGGTCGGCCAGCCAGGCCCGTAGCGCGTCCGTATCTGCGCCCAGGGCTGGTGGGGGGGTGGGGCTGGTGACCAGCTCGGGGTGGAAGGTGGCGGCATGGCGTACCTGACGGGTATGACCGGGACCAACCTCGACAGTGGGCGCGAGCCCGAGCCGCTCGGCCAGCGCGAAGCCGTCGGCTATGGTGCCGACTTTGCCCGCCGGGACCTGCACCGCAGTCAGTCGCCTCGCCCAGGAGTCGGCGTCGTGGCTCGCCAGGGCTGACTCGAGGGCGGCGGCGAGCTCGCCGCGGTGGGCAACCCGGGCAGTGTTCGTCGCGAAGCGAGCGTCGTAGCTCAGCTCTGGGGCGCCGACCACCGCAGCGAACCTGACGAACTGGCCGTCGTTACCGCAGGCCACCGCGAGCAGACCATCTCGGCAGCGCAAGGTCTCGTAGGGAGCGATGGAGGGGTGGCGGTTGCCCATGCGCTGGGGCGCGCTGCCGGTCTCGAGGTAGCCCTGGGCCTGGTTGACCAAGGCGCCCAACAGGCTGGACAGCAGGTTGACCTCCACCCGGTACCCGTGCCCGGACCGAGCGCGGGAGGCGAGTGCGGCAAGCACGCCTATGGTGGCGTCCTTGCCGGTCAGAACGTCCACCAGCGCGACCCCAGCCTTGGTGGGCGGCCCGTCGGGGTCACCCGTGATGCTCATGAGCCCGCCCATCGCCTGCACCACGAAGTCATACCCGAGCAGGTCGGCGCCTTCGACGGAGCCAAAACCGGTGATCGAACAGTAGATGATGGCCGGGTTCAGCCCCTGGACCTCTTCGTAGCCGAGGCCGCAGCGCGCCAAGGCCCCGGGACGGTAGTTCTCCACCAGAACGTCAGCGCGAGTGGCAAGCTCTCGGGCCAGGCCGCGATCGGCTGGGTCTTTCAGGTCGAGGGTGACACTGAGCTTGGACCGGTTGATGCTCTCGAAGTACGTCGACCCGCTCGAGGACCAGGGAGGGCCCCAGGTGCGCGTGTCGTCTCCGGTCCCAGGTCGTTCGACCTTGACGACAGTGGCCCCAAGGTCGGCAAGGTTCACGGTGCACAGCGGTCCGGCAAGCACGCGGCTGAAGTCCGCGACCAGGACCCCGTCCAGGGGGCCGCCCATCAGGACCCGCCCCGGGTCTGGGCCGGGTCTGCGTTGCCGCCGGCTTCCCGTCTCGGCTGGCCGTTGACCCGTCGGGGCACTGCCCAGGGGTTGCCACGTTGCAGAGGCGGCGGCAGAACGCAGTCGTCCACACCCTGGAAGACCACCGGCCGGGTGAACCGGTCCAAAGCTGAGGCGCCCACGCTGGACGCGTCCGGTCTGCTGGTTGCCGGCCAGGGACCTCCGTGATGCTGCGCCCAGGTGTTTGCGACTCCGGTGGGCCAGCCGTCGACGATCACGCGTCCAGCCCGACAGGCCAGCAGCGGAACCAACCACGGCAGGTCGACGTCGTCGGCACCCTCGGACGCGATGGTTGCCGCCAAGGCTGGCTGAAGTCGCCCGAGCACCTCGCGCAGCTGGTCGAGGTCGGCATACTCGATGACCAAGGCCGCCGGCCCGAAGCACTCCTGCAGCAGGGGGGACCCTGTCGTGAGGTCATCAGCGGCGGCGGTGAATACCGTTGGTACCGCCGCGAACCCAGCCGAGGCGCTGTTACCCTCCCCGGCGACCATGGCCCCGGCCGCAGTCAGGGACGCGCAGCCTCGACGGAAGGCGGACGCCATGGCCTCGGTGAGCAGCCATCCGGCGGGCAGGTCCGCAAGGGCCACGGCGAGGTGGCGGGCGGCGTTGCTGCCGGTGGGGGCGAGCAACAGGCCAGGTTTGGTACAGAACTGGCCGGTGCCCATCGTGAAGGACCGCGCGAACCCTTGGGCCACGTCGCTGATGCGAGTGCGTGCCGCCGCAGGTGTCACGACCACAGGGTTGACGGTTCCCATCTCTGCGAACACCGGGATCGGGTTCGTGCGCTGACCTGCTCGGGCGACCAGTGCCATTCCGCCGCTCGGGGACCCGGTGAAAGCCACAGCCGCGACGGGAGCGGCGTCAACCAGTGCCAGGCCTGCGTCAAAGCCCACGACGACGGCGAAGACGCCTGCCGGAGCGCCGGATTCGGCTAGTGCAGCCGAGGCGATCTGCCCGAGACGGACGCTGAGCCGGGGATGGGCGGGGTGAGCCTTGGCCACCACCGGGCAGCCGGCGGCGATCGCTGAGGCGGTGTCGTGACCTAGCACGCCGAAGCCGAACGGGAAGTTGCTGGCACCGAAGACCGCGACCGGTCCCACCGGTAGGCGCATCCGGCGCAGGTCAACTTGTGCCGCGGCCTCGGCGGTGTCGATGGTGGCCTGAAGGTAGCCGCCGTCGCCCGCGACGGCGCCATAGAACCTGAGCGAGGCAGCCGCCGTGGCGAGCTCGCCGCTCAGGCGATCCTGCCCGAGGGCAGTCTCGGCATCAGCCAACGCGACGAGCGCGTCAGTGTGCTTCTCCAACGAGGCAGCAATGGACTCTAGCCACGTCGCTCGCGCCACCGGCGCGAGCGAGCCGACCAGTGGCGCACAGCTAGCCGCGGCAGCCACGACGCGCGCCACGTCGCCGGCGGTGGTGTGCCGGACACCGGGGTGTGCTGCACCGGTGCGCGGGTTGCGTCCGATGTCTAGCCCAGCGGCCGCGGCCGGGGCGCCGTAGACCGGCGTGCTCACCGCTGGCTCCGCAGCGCGCCGGCGAGAATGTCCAGGCCCTCGGCCAACAGCTCCTCGCCGATGACCAGCGGGGGGAGCAGCCGGATCACATTGCCGTACGTCCCGCACACGAGCAGGACGACGCCTTGTGAATGGCATTGTGCGCCAACAGCTTTCGCCAGCTGTGCAGCGGGAGCGAGGGTGTCAGGGCTGACCAGCTCGATGGCCATCATTGCCCCGCGGCCCCGGACCTCCGCGATGGCATCCACTTCCTGGGCCAGTGGTTCCAGCTTCTCGCGGATCACGGCCTCTATCCGGCGGGCCCGGCCGAGCAGGTCATGGTTCTCCAGCATCTCGAACACCCCCAAGGCTGCGGCGCACGCCAGAGGGTTGCCTGCGTACGTGCCTCCCAGACCACCGGCCGGGACCGCGTCCATGAGCTCGGCCCGACCGGTCACCGCCGCCAGCGGGATGCCCCTGCCGAGGGCTTTGGCGGTGCAGATCAGGTCGGGCACGATGCCCTCGTGATCGCTGGCGAACATGTCGCCGGTGCGACCGAGTCCGCTCTGGACCTCGTCGGCCACCAGGACGATCCCGTGCCGCTTCGCGAGCGCGGCAACTGCGGGCAGGAAGCCGGGGGCCGGCACGATGAAGCCGCCCTCGCCCTGCAGCGGCTCGACGACGATGGCGGCGACGTGGTCGGCGCCGACCCGTCGGAGCAGCCTTTCCAGTGCCTGGCTTGCCTCGCTCGCGCAGCGATCGGCGCCGCCGGGCCAGCGCAGCGGATATGCGTAGGGCGCCCGGTGCACCGCGCCGGGGAAGGGGCCGAACCCAGCCTTGTAGGGGACATCCTTGGCGGTCATGGCCATGGTGAGCAGGCTGCGCCCATGGAAGGCATGCTCGAAGACCACCACGTCGGTGCGCCCGGTTGCCACCCGCGCGATCTTGACGGCGTTCTCAACGGCCTCCGCGCCGGTAGAGAACAGCGCGGTGCGTTTTGCGTGTGTGCCCGGGGTGAGTCGGTTGAGGTGCTCGGCCACCTCCACATAGCCGTCGTACTCGGTCACCAGAAAGCAGGTGTGAGTGAAGCGGGCCACCTGAGACTTCACGCGCGAGACGACCTCGGCGGCGCTGGCGCCGACGCTGGTGACGGCGATGCCGGAGGCCAGGTCGATGAGGTGGTTGCCGTCGACGTCGACGATGACGCCACCACCAGCACGTTCCACGAACACCGGAAGGGCTGACCCGAGCCCGCTGGGGATGGCTTCGTTGCGGCGTTTCTGCAGTGCACGGGACAACGGCCCTGGCAGGTCCGTGACGAGCCTGCGACTTTGCTCCGGCTGGTCCAGTGAGCAGGACGCCGCTGTGATGGGCGCGGTCTCAAGAGCGGTCATGACGTCCTTTCGCAGCGCCACCGGCGGATCCGGAGCTCACTGCGAACGGTAGGTCCTGCGGCTCCTAAGAACTTCGTATGATTTGCTGCACCATGTGATGAGATTCGACGTTCTGTCCAACTTTGGAGGATGAGCTGTGCCTACCCTCGCGGCACTGTGCCGGGCACTGGGCCCGGATCTGGCTCCGGCCTGCGAGCTGGCCATCCCTGACGTTGAGGTCGGTGGGGTCCATGTCAGCGAGCTCACCGATCCCACGCCCTACCTGCAGGGTGGGGAGCTGCTGTTGACCACGGGCATGGGTCTGACCGGGCACGGGGCGCAGGCTGGCGCCTATGCCGCGCGGCTGGCTCGACACGGTGTCGTGGGTCTTGGCCTTGGGCTCGGCCCGATCCACGACGCGGTGCCCCCAACCCTGCTGCGTGCCTGTGAGGCCGCCGGCTTGGTGCTGTTTACGGTGCCCGCGCCGACGCCCTTCCTGATGGTTGCGCGCACCTACTGGGAGCTCGTGGCCCAGGCCGGTCATGAGGAGCTCAGCTCGGCGCTGGGCGCCCATCGCGAACTGGTTCGCGCGGCTGCCGGTTCTGCTCCGGTGCCGGCCGTGGTACGGACCCTGGCGGCTGCGGTGGAAGGCTGGGCAGCACATCTGTCTGCGGACGGCCAGGTCCTGGAGGTGTGGCCAAGGGCGCGCAGGGCATCGGCCAGGGCGGCCGCCTGGGAGATGAGCCGCCTTCGCACGGCCGGCCCGCACTCCTCGGCCACCTTCCCGATCGAGGGCGACGACGTCGTGCTCCAGCCGCTGAGCAGTCGCGGCCATCTGACTGGGTATGTGGCCACTGGCTGCCCGCGTCCGATGCGCGCCCAGGACCAGCAGCTCGTTCTGGCGGCATGCTCGCTGCTGGCCCTACAGAGCGAGCAGTACCGCCGCGGGACTGCCGGCCCACGCAGTTCACGTGCCTGCGTGGCCAGGTTGGTGACTACGGGGTATGTCGATGCCGCACGCTCGCTGTGCGGTGACCTCGGACTGGGCGCCCTGCCCTCCTCGGTGCGGATTCTGGCCGTGGCGGGTCTTGGCGAGGGGCGCGGGGATGACCTGTATGACGCCGTGGCCCGGACGGTTCCGCCGCGCAGCAGCCAGCTGTTGGCCATCGGCGGGTCCGGTGACCTGTGGGTGCTGCTGCCGGACAGCGATGTCGGCTCCGTCCTGGATTCGGTACGACGGTTCCTGCTCTCGCAGGCCAAGACAGCCCGCGGGGTCGTGTCGGCGCTGACGCCTCTGGGAGAGGTCGCACGGCAGGCAGGGCTGGTGCACCAGGGGCTGACCGTGGTGCGACCTGGCCAGCTACGGGACCTGGCAGAGCGTGAGCAGGCCGTCCTGGGCGACGACGTGGTCGACCTTGGGCCGATCGTGCAGTACTCGCGCGCTGATCTGGTCGCCTCGGTCGTGGCCTATCTGCGCCACCGCGGTCGTTGGGAGGACGCCGCCCGGGATCTTGGCGTTCATCGCAACACGCTTCGGCACAGGGTCGGTACCGCGAGCCGGGTCATGGGATCGGACCTGAACGACCCGGACGTGGCCAGCCGGCTGTGGCTGGCGTTGCGCGCGGCCGGGCTTGCCTGAGGCCACCTCACCTGAGACGGCGCTGATGCAGCGGTCGTGGAATACGCGGCGGTGCCTGTTAGTTGAAGGATCAACAAAACAACTCGCCAGCAAAGGAACTTCTCATGGGTATCTTCACTCGCAAGACCACCGGCGGCTCCGTCGCCGTTCTGGACCGTGACGACTTCGACGCCGCCACGCAGGCCGTTGACGACGTCTCGGGCGACTACGTGCTTGACCCGTCCCACACCCGTATCGGCTTCTCCGCCCGACACGCCATGGTGACCAATGTCCGCGGCCAGTTCGACAGCTTCGAGGGCGCCGCCCACATCGATGTCGAGGACCCGGCAGCCTCCACCGTGTCAGTGACGATCAAGGCCGCCAGCGTCACCACGGGCCAGGAGCAGCGCGACGGCCACCTCAAGACCGCCGACTTCTTCGACGTGGAGAACTACCCTGACATCACCTTCGTGTCCACCGCAGTCGAGCGTGACGGTTCCAGCTGGAGTATCACCGGCGACCTGAGCATTAAGACCGTGTCCCACCCGGTGAGCGTTGTCTTCGAGGAGATCGGCTCCGCGAAGGACCCCTACGGCAACATCCGCGTGGGCTTCGAAGGTGGCGCGAGCCTCAGCCGTTCCGACTGGGGCCTCACGTTCAACGCGGCGCTGGAGACCGGTGGCGTACTGGTCAGCGAGAAGATCAGGCTTGAGTTCGACATCTCGGCGATCGCTGAGACCACCGCGCCTGCCTGAGGCATAGTCGCCCAGGTCACCACCGTCACCCGTGGGAGACGGTGCTGACCTGGAGGGTAGGTCGAAGGCCACCGTGCGGGCATCACTGCTCTGAGCCGGGCTGCTGCACCAACCAGCTGGTCACTGGCGCCAGATGATCGTCGCGTCTTGGCAACCTCACCTTCGGCCAGCGGGGTTGGTGAGGTCAGCGGTGGTCGATGAACGGTTGCGGGATGCCGAGTCGGCCGTCGCTCCAGGCGAAGTAGGTGTGGGTGCCGTCAGTGGCGTTGTCGGTGTAGTCGCCGAAGCTGGGGAAGATCAGCGAGGAGGTGGCAGCCCAGTCGGTGGCGCCCGTGGTGACCCGGATGTCCCGGCTGTTATCCCCCGCGGTGGCCCTGCAGTCGGCGAAGTAGTCGGTACGTGTCGAGTTGGCCCCGCCCAGGCGCCGGTCATACCACGAGGTGCAGATCGAGCCGTTGCTGCGGACGCTGACAGCCGGCAGGAAGTGCAGGCCATAGCTGGAGTCGTCGTTGACCCGGACTGTTTTGCCCAGCCCAGCCAGGCCCAGGGGCGCTGTTCGGAGCCAGATGTCACCCAGGGGGTGCAGGCTGGCGTCGTTCCAGACGAACACCACGCTGCGGGTGGCGGTGTTGATCGCCAGGCGGGGGAAGTCCTGGCCCGGGCCACGGTCGTAGCCGGCGATCGAGACGGTGTCCAGTGACTTGACGCCGCCGGATGGGTTGGCGTGGGGCTGACCGGCGCTCAGGACGACCGGGTGGGAAGGCCCGCCGACACTGGCCTGGCTTGCTCGCGCCGGGACGAGGGCGGCGTGGATGTATACGGAGGGGTCGCCGTTGCCCGAGGAGTTGCTGTTGATATTGCGCTCCCACCCGAGGTAGGCGTCTCCACCCGGTGCGAGCCCAACGTAGGCACCCTGGTCCGCGGCCCCGCAGCGAGCCTTCTCCGATGAGGGCCTCCCGGCCGGGCACGCGGGTTCTTCGCCCCACGCCACCACCGGCTTGGTGAACGACACCGTGCTCAGCGCTGCGGGATTCGTCGGGACGTGGGCGCGGATGACCTCGATCTGCCCGGTGCCGGTGTGGCTGCCCGGCGGGACGGTACACCCGTTGGGGCCACAGACCGGCGGTGGCGGGAAGAAGAACCTGGTGTACGAGACTGCCAGGGTCCTGGACGCCGGGTCAAAGGATATCCAGTCCTTGTCCAGGGTGCTCAGCTGGCTGGGTTGGCCGGGGGTGCCCAGGCTGCACAGGTTACCGGGCAGGGTCACCGGCACTGGCAGGCTCAAGGTCGCGCTGGTCCCGGCGGCGTTGGCGGTTGCCATCGATACCGCGATCGTTCCGTACGCGGGACGGCCATCACTGCACGCGCTGGTGGAGGGGTAGTAGAGGCTGCTCACGGCGAAGTGCCGGCCATCTCCCAGCGCCGCGATCGACGGGTCCCCAGACCAGTGCTGGTCGGGATTCTGGTTGGGTAGCCCGATCAGGTCGGTGAAGTGCCGGCCGCCGTCACCGGAGACAGCGACGCCGGTCAACGAACCCGACGCGGTGGTCGGGACGCCGAACATCCCGCTCGCGTCGTTCCAGCCCACCAGCAGCAGTGTCGAGGCGCCCCGCCGCTGCGCCGCGACCGCGGTCTCGCTCTGTCCTGCGCCCAGATCCAACGCCGGGTCGTTCGCGTCGACGTTGGTGCCGATGGAGGGGGTTGCCGCCGTCCGCCGCGCACTGGCGGGTTTCGAGGGCGGGCCGGCCAGCCAGGCTCGCAGCCCCGAGGACAGCGGGTCGGTCCTGCCCAGGCGCGAGGCGACCCGCGAGCGCATCACCGACGATGCGGACGCCTTGGCCGGAACTGGTGTCGGGTGCGCAGAGGGAACGGCCCCGGCCGTCAGGAGTAGTCCCAGTCCCGCGACGGTGGTCCCTGCCCGGTTCAGCTTGTTCCTCGCCACGGTCACTACGTCTCCCCACGTCATAACCAGTCCCAGTGCCGACTGGCAAAATCTAGCGGGCGGCAGGTGCAGTACCGGGCACAAGGCGTGCGACTCGCCGGCCTGGGACATGCTCATCGTGCTTCCGGGGTGCAGTACTGACACCAGCTCGCCCCTGGGGTGAGGCACGGCCCCTGCCGGCACGACCGGTTCCCCGCCGCCATCACGTCCTGCAGGACCTTCGCGACGGGGTGACCGATTCCGGTCGAGCAGCCGGTGACCAGAAGGACCCGCGAGTCGGCGGGCCGCCTACCCATGGCGAGCGCCTCGGGCCGCGGGCAGCCAGCCACGATCGAGGTGGAGCTCTTCGGCGGCAGCCAGCGGCGTGCTCGCGGGTCAGCGCCTCGTGGCGATGACCTCAGGGGTCGAATGCGATGCCCCGTGGCGGATGGTGGCCAGTGCCCACAGTGCCACCATCGTGCCCGTCAGCGTTGCCAGCGCCGCCGTGCTGCCGCCGGAAATCGCGACGAATCCCGCGACGAGGGTGAGGCCACCCAGAACTGAGGTGAGCACGACGTACAGAACCGCAGGACGCGCCCTGCCACCGACGCCGTACACGGCCTCCATGTTCGATCTGGCCGTGGTGCACCCCCCGATTCCCAGCGCAAAGATGGCGACCGCCAGCGCGCGGGGCCCGGACAGTCCCGCGACCGTCGTGCCACCCACCCACAGCAGGTAGAACACCCCGGCGGCACCGACCAGGGCAGTCGCCAACCCGCCCCTCCAGGTGAGGCTCATGTTGACCTCCTTGCGCTACCCGCCCCATCAGGTCGCGGCCTCAGGGCGGCTATCTGTATCGTCGCGCGGCACCAGCGCCCGGCCAAGTGACAAAAGTCCTGCCCTTGCGGTGCCCGACCACCTGGTCGCAGCCCCGCACGTCCTCGACCCTTGCCTCAGCGCGCCCCGGGGTCCGACCAGGTGAGGGGGTGCAACGACGCGTTCGGGCAGATCTGGCGCACAACGGGCGTGCGAGTCACCGGTGGTGACCCCCTGGGGTTGCGGGCCGGGGCGGACTTCGGACGGCCAGCTGCACCAAGACAACCCGCGCGGCGTGGGGTCAGGCAGGTTCGACCGTGACGTCTGCAGCTTGCTGGGTTCAGGGCGCTGACGTGGAGGCCGGGCTGCGGGTCCCGTCGCCGATGACGAGGTCAAGGCGCGGCTCGCGACGTCCACCCACGAGACCGCACTGGTCGCGGTCTCGGAGGCGGCCCGACTGGCGCTCCTGCACTACATCCACGAGGGTGATCTCGCGCGCAACAGGTACCGGCTGACCTCGAGCATCCCCGCCCTGCGGCACCGCGAGGTCGCCAGCATGGAGCAGTACCAACGTGTCTTCCGCGAGTTCCTCCATGCCTGGATGGGTGGCGGCTCGGACTCCGGGCTCAGGGCCGAGCTCATGGCCACCTCGGTGGTGAGGGCGCACAACTACGTCCTGCGGCGCTGGCTCCGCGGCCTTACCCAGCAGCCCGAGGCGGAGTTCGACGCTGCGATGGCAGAGGTGATCTCGCTGTTCGCTGAGGCCAGCGCGGACCGCTCGGGCGGCCGGGAAGCCTCGCTGGTCATTGTCCGGACCACCCGCGAGCTTGACCAGGTCATCCCGGCGCTACGAAAGATCCTCGGCTGATCGCGGGGGCCAGTACGCCAACAGGGGCAGGTGGAAGCACACGGTGGCCATGCTCGTGCGTGCCGTGCTCAGCCGGCGTTCCATCGCAGCGATCTGCCATGCCGGCCCAGCAACCACGCCACCACTGGGGGAGGGCCTGCGGGCGGACCGAACCACCAGGGGGCGCCAGCGGCCCGCCGTGCCTTGAGTCAGCGCGGACCGGGGAACTCAGTGGCCAGCACGCCCATGATGATGTCGTCGTGCCACTGGCCGTGGAACCAGCAGCTGTCCCGTTCGCGGCCTTCCTGGACGAAGCCACACTTGCGGTAGGAGGCAATGGCGCCGTCGTTGAACGCGAGGACTCGAAGGTCCACGCGGTGCAGGTTCATCGACCCGAACGCGTGGGCCAGGACCAGCCGCGTTGCCTGCGTCCCGAGCCCGCGTCGCATGTGGCTGGGTGCGAACATGCCGATGACGAAGTGTGCCTTGCGGTCGGTCCGTTTAAGCGAGTCGAGTCCGGCGCCGCCGACAAGGTGGCCTTCGGCCTCGATGACCCAGTAGCGCCTGGACGGGTCGGCGGCGCGGGCTTGCTGCTGCTCGTACCAGGCGCGGGCCTCGGCAGGGGTCATCTGCCGGGTCTGGACCTGGGGTGCGTCGTTGCGTTCGACGGCGGCGTGCCACCCGAGGCTCAGGCGGGCCTGCTCGTCCTTTGGCTGTACGCCACGCAGCGTGACGCGCTGGCCTGTGAGCGTGGGCATGGTCATGGCGTTCATGGTGTCATCCATCATGGATCAGGCACCGAGCCAGTAGCGGTCCTTGTCCTTGCGCTGCCCCGCCCGTTTCCGCTGGCTCGCCCGGCCCGCCGATGAACGCGGGGCAGCCCATCGCCTGGCCGGGCGAGGGGCTCGTTACCCTTGTCTGGTCCGTTTCAGCTACCCGACAGGAGGCCCATGCGCAAGGGTTTCAAGGACTTCTTGATGCGGGGCAGCGTCGTTGACCTCGCTGTCGCTGTCGTCGTCGGTGCAGCTTTCACCAAGGTCGTCGGCGGGTTTGCCCACGGCGTGGTCAACCCCCTCATCGCCGCCGTGGCCGGTAGGCCGAACCTGGACAGCGTCGGCCAGTTCACCGTGCACAAGGCGAGCTTCAGCATCGGCCTGGTGCTGACCCCCCTGGTCAACTTCGTGTTCGTCGCCGCGGCCATCTACGTGCTGGTGGTCATGCCCCTGAACAAGCTGGCCACGCGTCGCGCCACAGGCGTCGAGCCCACAACGGCGGCCCCCAGCGAAGAGGTCGCACTGCTCACCGAGATCCGCGACGCCATGGCGGTTAGCAGCTGAGCGCGGCCCGGGAGATACCGAGCCACAGGCGGCAAGCCTGCGGCAGTTCCACCAGATCGTTCACAGGACAGGAGCTTTGCCGTGTGGACCCTCTCCGGATTCGCCGACGAGATCACCGCTGACCTACAGACCCAGTGCGAAACCCTTCAGGGCCTTGGTATTGGCTCCATCGAGCTGCGCAGCGCGTGGGACACCAACGTGCTCGACCTTGACGACGGCCAGCTCGAGGCCGCACGCACGATCCTTGCCTTCCATCACATCCAGACGTCATCGGTCGGCTCGCCGATCGGCAAGATCTCGATCACTGACGACTTCGAGCCGCATCTGGTCCGGTTTGAGCGAGCGCTGCACGTTGCCAGGGTCCTGGACGCGCCCTACATCCGGCTGTTCTCGTTCTTCATCCCTTCGGGGCAGGAGCCCGGGCGGTACCGCGACGAGGTGCTGCGCCGGATGGCTACGCTGACCAGCGCAGCCCACGGCCATGACGTGGTGCTCCTGCACGAGAACGAGAAGGACATCTACGGCGATAACCCGCAACGCTGCCTGGACATCGTGGAGTCTGTCGGATCGGAGCAGCTGCGACTGGTCTGGGACCCGGCCAACTTCGTCCAGTGCGCCGTGCGACCCTTCACCGACGGTTACCACCTGCTGCGGCCCTATCTGGAGTACCTCCATATCAAGGACGCCGTGATGGCCACCGGGCAGGTGGTCCCAGCCGGCGAAGGAGACGGCGAGCTGGCGCAGACCCTGCGCGCCCTGGCCGCCGACGGGTTCGACGGGTTCTTCTCGATGGAGCCACACCTTGCCTCGGCCGGGACCATGGGCGGCTTCAGCGGCGCGAACCTGTTCACCAGGGCGACCCGGGCCTTCACCGAGATGCTGGACGCCCAGTCAGCGACCTACCGATGACGGACCAACTGGTGGGGCACCAGATGAGGTTCGCCGTTGTCGGCGCCGGGGTCATCGGGAGTCTGCACGCCCAGATGACCACCGACCTGCCAGGCGCCGAGGTCGGTGTCCTCGTCGACGTCCAGCTAGAGCGTGCCCAAGACCCTGCCGGGCGGCACCAGGCCAGGGCGCTGAGCGACATCGCGGCGGCCCTGTCCCTGCCGGACATCGACGCCGTGGCCATCTGGGTCCGCAGCGGTGAGCACGCCGACCTGGTCGTGGCAGCGCTGCGGGCCGGCAAGCACGTGGTCGTGGAGAAGCCCCTGGACGTCGCCCTGGCAGCGGCTCGGCGGGTCGCGGTGGCCGAACGCGAAGGTGGGGGGTGGGTGAGCGTCATCAAATCGCACCGCTTGGACCCCTGCGCCCTGGTGGTGCGCGAGGCGCTGTCCTCGGGACGGCTGGGAAGGGTCACCTCCGGCAGCGCGTCCGTGCCGTGGTGGCGCAGCCAGGCCTACTACGACTGGGCCGGCTGGCGTGGCACCTGGGCCTTGGACGGCGCCGGCGCGCTGATGAACCAGGGGATCCACACCATCGACCTGTTGGTGTGGTTCCTCGGAAAGCCCGTCGAGGTGTTCGCCTGGACGGGACTGCTGGCCCACGAGCGCATGGAGGTCGAGGACACCGCCGTGGCGACGATCCGTTTCGCCGGCGGCGCGCTGGGGGTCATCCACGGAACAACGTGTGCCTACCCGGGTCTGAGCGTCCGGCTGCAGATCTATGCAGACCGGTGCAGTGCGGTCATTGATGACGACGAGCTGACCCACTTCCACGCCGCCCGCGACTGCGACGTCGGACCCGACATCGGAGCTGGTTCACCCGACAACCAGGGCGCCGCGGTCCTGCCCGCCGCGCCCTGCGACGCCGGCCGGAGCACTGCGGGCCTGTTGCCCACGTCCCACCCGGCCCAGTACCAGGACTTCCTGTCATCGGTGGCCGGCGACCACCCGCCTGTGGTCACCGTCGCCGAAGCCACGCGAACGCTGGCCGTCATCGTGGCCGTCGATGAGCCCGCCGAGGCCCGGCGTCCAGCTCTGGTGGCCGATGCCGACGGCGGCGGTCCACCCCGGCAGCGCCGCAGCAGGCCGGGCAACGACCGTCGGCCGGTGGCCCCTTGACCGTGCCTGCTCCCCGCCGGTTGCTGGTCGGTGGGTACACCGACGAGCCGAACAGCCGGGTCGGGCCCTGCGGTGTCGTCCCGATCGTGCACGACCGGTCCAACGGCTGCCTTGGGCAAGACGGCCCGGCCCTGGAGCTCGCGTCACCGTCGTATCTGCTGCGGCACCCGGCACAGCCGTTGGTCTACGCGGTGAACGAGACCCAGTCCGCTGCGGTATCGGTGGTCGAGATCAGCGGGCAGCTCCAGGTCCGGTCCACGCTGGCCATTCCCGGCCAGCTGCCATGCCACCTGTGCCTCAGCGCCGACTCTCGATACCTGCTGGTGGCCAACTACGGCAGCGGCGACGTCGTGGCCCTGCGGCTGGGCGCCGACGGCACGGCACTGGAGGTGAGCGCAGTCCTCGACTCCCACGGCTGCGGCCCGCACCCGCGCCAGGACGGACCCCATGCGCACCACATTCAGCGTGGCCCCGACGGCACGTACTGGGTGGTCGATCTCGGCGCTGATGTGGTTCGACGCCTCCAGATAAGCCCCAACGGCGCCCTGCAGGAAGGTGAGCCCGTCGTCGCGCTACCGGCTGGCACCGGACCGCGGCAGATCAGGCTGGGCCGCAGTGCCAAGACCGCCTACGTGCTGGGGGAGCTGAGCGGAGAGCTGATCACCGTGGCGCTGCGACCCGGTCGACCAGCCGCGGTCGTCAGCCGTCGCCCGGCATGGCTGACTGAACCCTGCGGGGAGAACCTTCCAGCCCACCTGCTCGTCGTCGGTGACCGGTTGTACGTGTCTCACCGCGGGCTGAACCTGATCACCGTCTTCGACCTGGTCAACGACCTGCCCGTCCCGGCCGCGGAGATCCAGACCGGTGCATGGCCGCGTCACTTCGCCGTTGCTCGAGGATGGCTCTACACCGCAGACCAGCTCGGCGACCAGGTGACGGCGCGTGCCCTCAGCCCGTCGGGGGACTCCTTGGCGGCATCGGTGCCCATGGCCGTGCGTCGACCCACCTGCATTCTGCCGCTGTAGCCCCCTGGCCTGTGAGCGGCTGGTTGCTCAACGCTGCGTGGTCGACGGCTCAGCGACCCACGGTGGTGCCCAACCTCGTCCCCGCGAACGCGGGGCAGCCAGCATGCCCAGTCCGCGGCCTGACCAGCTGTGGTCCAGTGCGGTCCACAGGGTCGGCCCGGGGGCGCGGCGACCAGGTCAGCACGCAGGACAGGTCAGCACGGCGACCAGGTCCACCGGCTGCAGTCCGGCTCGCCGGCGTTGGCGAGCACCGGGGCTGCCGCGCCCACCTGCCGTCGTCGGCTCCGGCCTGCACGCGCGCCTCCTGGGGGCAGAAGGGGGGCTTTCGGCCCAGCAGCATGGCCAGACCCGACAGGGGCCGAGCTGCCGGCTGTGCCTAGGCTGGACGCGGTCCCTTCCGCGAAACACATGGAGCTGGCATGGCTGTTGTCCCTGACCTGATGTTGAATAACGGCGTCACCATTCCCCAGCTCGGCTTTGGCGTGTTCCAAGTTCCGCAGGCACAGACGCAGCGTGTGGTCGAGGACGCCCTGGGAGCCGGCTACCGACACATCGACACGGCCGCCGCATATGGCAACGAAGCCGGCGTGGGTGCCGCGATCGCTGCCTCAGGGATACCGCGCGAGGAGATCTTTGTCGCGACCAAGCTGCGCAACGGGGAGCACGCCATCGCTGCGGAGGCCTTCGAGGCCAGCCGCAAGGCGCTCGGTGTTGATGTCATGGACCTGTACCTCATTCACTGGCCGGTCCCGTCCCAGGGCCTGTTCGTCGACGCCTGGCAGGCCATGGAGAAGATCTACGCTGCCGGCGGTGTCCGGGCGATAGGGGTATCCAACTTCTTGCCGGACCACCTGGACACGTTGCTGGCCGCCACGACGGTCGTGCCTGCCGTGAACCAGGTTGAGCTCCACCCGACTTTCCAGCAGGGCGCCCTGTGCGCAGCCTTCCGCGCCCATGGGATCGCGATGGAGGGCTACAGCCCCCTGGGCCGGGGGGCTGATCTGAGCTCCGGGACCGTGACCGCGCTGGCGCACAAGCATGGGGCAACCCCCGCGCAGATCGTGCTGGGCTGGCACCTCGGCGTCGGGAACATCGTGATCCCCAAGTCCACCCACCTGCCCCGGATGCGCGAGAACCTCGGTGCGGCACAGATCACGCTCAGTGCGGACGAGCTGGAGGCCATGGCGGCGCTGGACTCGGGCACCCGGATGGGCGCCGACCCGGCCGAGGCCGCTTTCACCCAGATGTAGCGCGACCGCGCCCACCGGCTCGTGGGGGTGGGCGCGGTCGTCGCCGGCTCAGCGGTCGACCCGCGCGCCACCACCGCCGGCGAGCTTGAGGACCTCGGCCTTGGTCGCCATGGTCGTGTCGCCCGGTGTGGTCATGGCCAGGGCGCCGTGTGCGGCGCCGTACTGCACGGCGGTCTGCAGCGGCTCGCCGGCCAGCAGGCCGTAGATCAGCCCAGAGGCGAACGAGTCGCCGCCGCCCACCCGGTCGAGGATCTCCAGCCCCGGGCGGTGGGTCGCCTGCACGACGCCGGTGGACGGGGACCAGGCGATCGCGCCCCAGTCGTTGATGCTGGCCGTGCGCACGGTGCGCATCGTGGTGGCGATGACCTTGAAGTTCGTGTACTCGGCGGCCGCCTTGGCGATCATCGCGGCGAACTTGTCCACCGCCAGGTCCGAGAGGTTCTCACCGGTGCCCTCGACCTCGAAGCCGAGGCTGGCGGTGAAGTCCTCCTCGTTGCCGATCATCACGTCGATGTGCCGGGCGATCTGCCGGTTGACCTCCTGGGCCTTGGCCTGGCCGCCGATGGCCTTCCACAGGCTGGGGCGGTAGTTCAGGTCGTAGGAGACCACGGTGCCGTGTCGCTTCGCCGCGGTGACCGCCTCGATGACGGTGGCGGCGGTGGACGCCGACAGGGCGGCGAAGATCCCGCCGGTGTGCAGCCATCGCACCCCGAGCTCGCCGAAGAGGTGGTCCCAGTCCACGTCCCCGGGCCGCAGCTGGGACGCCGCGGTGTGGCCGCGGTCCGAGACCCCGACCGCCCCGCGCACGCCGAAGCCGCGTTCGGTGAAGTTCAGCCCGTTGCGCACCGAGGCCCCGATGCCGTCGTAGGGCACCCAGCGGATCAGCGAGGTGTCCACGCCGCCGGTGAGGATGAAGTCCTCCACGAGGCGCCCGACCTCGTTGTCCGCCAGGGCCGTGACGACGCCGGCGCGCAGGCCGAACGCCCGGCGCAGGCCGCGGGCCACGTTGTACTCCCCGCCGCCCTCCCAGGCCCGGAAGGACCGGGCGGTGCGGATGCGCCCCTCCCCGGGGTCCAGGCGCAGCATCACCTCACCCAGGGACACCGCGTCGAAGCGGCACGCCGATGCGGGTCGGATGAACAGGTCAGCCATCGTGGTACTCCTGTGGTCTGGTCAGTGCTCTGGTCGGTGCGTTGGTGGTCGCGGGGCTCAGGTCAGCGGTGGGCGGCAGCGACGGCGTCGGCGGTCAGCTGCTGGATACCGGCGAAGTCGCCGGCCTTGACCCGCTCGCGCGGAACCATCCACGACCCACCGACCGCGGCGACCGCTGGGATGGCCAGGTAGTCAGCCAGGTTCGCCGGGCCAACCCCGCCGGTGGGCACAAACTGGACATCGCTGAACGGTGCAGCCAGCGCCTTGATCGCGGCGGGCCCGCCGGAGGTTCCCGCCGGGAAGAACTTGACGGTGCTCAGGCCGAGCTCGAGCGCGGCCTGGACCTCGGTCGCGGTCACCGCACCGGGCAGGGCCAGCACGCCAAGCTCGGCGCAGCGCTCGACCACGGCGCGGGACAGGCCCGGGCTGACCACGAACCTGGCACCGGCCGCCACGGCCTGGTTGACCTGCTCGGCGGTCAGTACGGTGCCTGCGCCGACGAGGATGTCACCGCGGGCCGCCATCGCGGCGATGGCGTCCGGCGCGGCGGCGGTGCGGAAGGTCACCTCGGCGACCGGCAACCCGCCGGCGACCAGCGCTGCGGCCAGCCCGTCGGCGTCGGCGGCGTCGTCCAGGACCACGACCGGAACCAGCCGTGCGGCGCTGAGGGCTTTGCGGACATCGGTGGTGCTGGTAGCTGGCAGGACGTTCATGAGGGGATCGCTTTCACTAGGAGGAAGGGTGATGTCAGTGCGTGGGTTTGCGGCGGTCAGCGGGCCATCCAGCCGCCGTCGACGGCGAGCACCTGGCCGTGCACGTAGCTGGCGGCCCTGGAGGCAAGGAACACCACGACGTCGCCGATGTCCTGGGGCTGCCCCCAGCGTCCGGCCGGGATCCGGGTCGAGAGCTGCTCCAGGCGGACGGGGTCTGCCAGCAGCGCAGCGTTCATGTCCGTGTTCATGTAGCCCGGCGCGATCGCGTTGACGTTCACACCGCGGCCCGCCCACTCGTTGCACAACGCCTTGGTCAGCTGCGCGACGGCGCCCTTGCTCGCGGCGTAGGCGGGCACGGTCATGCCGCCCTGGAAGCTGAGCAGCGACGCGAGGTTGACGATCTTGCCCTGCCCGCGCTCCAGCATCGGGGCCCCGAACAGCTGGCAGAGCTGGAACACCGCACGCAGGTTGATGTCCATGATCCGGTCCCACGCCGGCAGGGGGAAGTCGATCGCCGGGTAGCGTTCCTGGGTGCCGGCGTTGTTCACCAGGATGTCCACCCGGTGGGTGGACAGCACCGCCTGGGCCGCCGAGGCGATGGCCTCGGAGTGCGCCAGGTCGAGCCTCACGACGTGCACCTGGCGCCCCAGCTCGTCTGCGCGGGCGGTGAGCTCGGCCGCTGCCGGGCTGCGGGCCACGACGATGACGTCGGCGCCGGCCTCCAGCAGTGCGCTGGAGATGCCGAGCCCGAGGCCGCGGCCACCGCCGGTGACGGCGGCCGTCTTGCCACTGAGGTCGAAGGGGGTGCTCATCGGTCGGCCTGCCCGCTCACCGGGGTGAGCAGGACCTTGAGACACTCCTGGCCGGAGGTCGCGGCATCGAAGGCCGCGTGGACGTCGGTCAGGTCGAAGGCCTTGGTCGGGAACGCCTCCAGGCCCAGGGCCCCGGAGGCGATCAGCTCGATCGCACCGGTGAGGTCGGCGGTGGTGTAGACGCGCACCCCGATGAGGCTCTGCTCCTTGAAGCACACGGCCTGCAGGTCCACGGCGGCCGGCGCCTTGTAGACGCCGACGACCACGATGCGCCCCCGCACCCGGGTTGTCGCCGCGAGCTGCGCGGCGACGCTGGGGTGGGCCGAGCAGTCGAAGGTGGTGTCCGCACCCTCGCCGCCGGTGAGCGGCGCAAGGGTCGCCGCCACAGTGGAGCCCTGCGCGACGACGGTGAAGCCAAGGCGGGCGGCGACCTCGCGGCGCCAGGGGCTGGGCTCGCTGATCACCACGGCGGCGGCGCCCTTGTGGCGGGCCACCAGAGCGACCAGGATCCCGATCGGGCCGGCGCCGTAGACGGCGACCGTCTCACCAGCCCTCATGGCAGAGCGCTCGAGCGCGTGCACCGCGACGGCCAGCGGCTCGGCGAGGGTGGCGGTGCGGGGGTCCACCCCATCCGGCACCGCGTGCAGCACCTCGGGCGGCAGGGCCACGTACTGCGCCATCCCGCCGGGGGCGTCGATGCCATACAGGCCAAGCTGCCGGCAGACGTGGGTGAGCCCGTTCTTGCAGGACCGGCACCGCCCGCAGCTGATCAGGGGCTCGACCACCACGAGGGTCCCGGCGGTGGGGCCGGTGGCGCCGGCCCGCTCGACCCAGCCGGAGATCTCGTGACCCATGATCAGCGCAGCGGCCGCCCTCGGGTGCTTGCCGTGCACGATCGCCAGGTCAGTGCCGCAGATCCCGTTGTAGGCGACCTTGACCAGCGCCCAGCCCGCCGGCACCTCGGGGATCGGGACGTCGGCGACGTCCACCTGGTCGATGGCCGTCCAGATGGCGGCCTTCATGCTGGTCATCTCAGGGTCCCTGTCCCGGCGGCGGCGCAGGCGCTGTTGCGCCCCGGTGCCGGCAGGACCTGCGGGTTGACGATGTTGCGCGGGGGGCGCCCGGCGCAGACCTCGACGGCGCCTGCGACCGTGCGGCGTTTGAGCTCGTCGTAGGACTCCTCGGTGTACCAGGCCAGGTGCGAGGTGAGCACCACCGAGTCGAACGTGGTCAGCGGATGCCCGGCCGGCAGTGGCTCGGACTCGTGCACGTCGATGGCGGCCCCGAGGATCCCGCCGGTGCGCAGCGCCTCGACCAGGGCGTCGCCGTCGACGACGCCACCGCGGCTGGTGTTGACCAGAATCGCGTCGCTGCGCATCTGGGCGAGCTGTTTGGGTCCGATCATGGCGCGGGTGACGTCGGTCAGCGGCGTGTGCAGGGAGACCACCTGCGAGCGCTCGAGCAGCTCACCGATCCTCACCGAGGCGAACCCGTGGTAGGTCGTCGCGTCCGGGTTGGCGGCGATGTCGTACCCGATCACCTCATAGCCCAGGCCGGCCGCCCTGCGGGCGGTGGCGGTGCCGATGCGTCCCATGCCGATCACCCCGAACACGCGCCCGCGGGTCAAAAAGAGGGGGCGAACCGCGGCCAGGTCGAACGACCCCGCCCGCAGCCCGCGGTCAAGTCTCGGGATGCCCCGCGCCGCCGCGAGCGCCGCCGCGAGCGCCAGGGCGATCGCGTGGTCGGAGACGGACTCGGTGCCGTAGTCGGGCACGTTGCACACCGCGATCCCCCCAGCGGTCGCCGCATCCACGTCGACCGAGTCCACCCCGACGCCGTACCGCCCGATCGCGCGCAGCCGTGCAAGGGCGTCCATCACCGGTGCGGTGATCTGTGCGTACTGGACCAGGGTCGCGTCGGCGCCCAGGGCGCCCGCCACGAGCTGGGTGGCCGTGCGCGACTGGGTGAGCACCAGCTCGGCGCCGATCGGGTCGGTGACCTCATGCTCGGGGGCGAACGAGTCGTGGTCGCACTCCGTGATGACGATCCTCATCGCGCGAGCCACCCGCCGTCGACCGCAAGGGTGATGCCGTGGACGTAGTCCGCGGCGCGGGAGCACAGGAACAGCACCGCCCCGGCAACGTCGCAAGCCTGCGCCCAGCGTCCAGCAGGGATGCGGTCAAGGATCTCCTGGCTCCGTTCGGCGTCCTGGCGCAGGTCCGCCGTGTTGGCCGTGGCGACGTACCCATGGGCGACGGCGTTGACGTTGACACCCATCGGGGCCCACTCGTTGGCCAGGGCCCTGGTCAGGCCGGCGACAGCCGACTTCGAGGATGCGTACCCCGGCACGTTGACCCCGCCCTGGAAGCTGAGCAGGGAGGCCGTGTTGACGATCTTGCCGTGGCCGCGCCGGACCATCGAGCGGCCCACCTCGCGGGACAGGATGAAGGTCGAGCGCAGGTTCACGTCCAGGACGTAGTCGAAGTCCTCGTCGCTGTGCCCGGCCGCCGGGGCCCGCCGGATGGCCCCGGCGTTGTTGACCAGGATGTCGACGCCGCGTCCGGCGAGGTCCTCGGCCAGCTCGATGACCTGCTCGCGGACCGAGAAGTCGGCCCGAAGCGGGGTGAACTTGCGGCCCAGGGCCTGCAGCAGCGTGCGGGCCTCGCTGTCACCGTCGGGCATGCTCGCGCTCACGGCGATGATGTCAGCACCCGCGGACGCCAGGGCCTCGGTGACCGCCAGGCCGATGCCCCGGCTGGCTCCCGTGACGACTGCCAGCTGTCCTTCGAGACCGAACAGACTCTCGGTGTAGCTGGCGGGTGTGGTGGCGCTGGTCATGTCGGTACGGCTCCTTGTCGGTCATGCGGGTTGCCCAGCGCAGCCGAAGGCCGCGCGTGGCTGAGGTCGTGCAGGGGGCGGCCGGGGGTCAGGCCCGGTAACCAAGAGCGGTGGAGATCTTGTCGGCGGTTGCGACGGCCATACCCGACATGGCCTGGATCTGTCCGGCGGTGTGCTCGATGAGCAGGGTCGAGATGCTGATGCCGTACTTCACCGTGCCGGTGTGGTCCCGGACGGGCGCCGCGACGCAGCCCAGACCGACTACGTTCTCCTGGCGGTCCAGGGCGTAGCCGAGCCTGCGCACGTCCGCGATCTCGGTGCGCAGTCCTTCCAGCGAGGTGATCGTGTGCTCCGTGCGGGCCCCCAGGCCCGCCCGCGCCACGAAGCGCTCCAGCTCGTCTTCGGCCCAGCTGCCGAGGACGACCTTGCCGATCCCGGTGCAGTGCATCGGGATCGAGAGCCCGACCCGCGAGGGCATCACGTACGGCCGGTCGGAGTCGGCACGGATCAGGTAGATGATCTCGTCGCCGTTGGCCACGCCGAGGTGGACCGTGCAGTGAGACCTCGCCACGAGCTCGTCGACGAACGGCCGCGCGATCGCCGAGATGTCGATGCGCTGCAGCGCCCTGCCGGCCAGCGACAGGATCTTCGGACCGGGCAGGTAGTTGCCGTCGACGTCCACCGTGACGAACTGGCGGTCGACCAGCGTGCCCAGGATGCGGTGAGTGGTGGCCTTGGCCAGCCCCGTGGCCTCCACCACCTCGGTGAACCGCGAGTGGGTGAGCGCGGCCTCCAGCACGAGCAGGGTCTTCTCGCTCGCGCCGGCGCTTGCCGCCCCGCCCGCTCCGGTGGCCGTCGGGCTGTGGTGGTTCCTCGGGTGTGGCGGTGCAGTCTGGATAGCCATGGTCCTCAACCTGTGATGTCGCCTGGTGTGTCGCGGTGGTGTCGGGTGGCTCAGCGCATCGCCGTGATCGCGAAGCCACCCATGTCGTCGAACCACTGGTTCTCCCCGGCCATCGCCCACACGAAGCTGTAGCTGGCAGAGCCGACACCAGAGTGCACCGACCAGCTTGGGCAGATCACAGCCTCCAGGTCGGCGACCACGATGTGCCGGGTCTGGGTCGGCTCCCCCATGAGGTGGGTTATCCTCCAGCGGTGTCGCCTTCCGGCTGAGCTCCATTCGAAGTTTCACTGGACGGAACTTGGTTCCGACTTATGGAACAAGATAGCACGCTCTCTGACCATCACAGCGGGGGGTGCGCTTCGGGGGCCACAGTGCTTGGACCGCATCCGACTCTGCGTGGGCAGGGCCGCAGGGTGCCCGGGGTTGACCTGCGACGCGGCGGGCGCCACCGCGCCGGGCTGGCTCGGCGCACATCAGGGGCTGTCATGACCGGGGCGACCGGTCCTGGCACAGGGTCCTGGGTCCTGACCCGGCCGGCGACCCCGGTGGGCAGGCAGGAACGGCAACGGGCTTGTCAGCCGAGCATCGCCGCGATGATCAGCAGGGCCGGCACGGCCAGGGTCGTCGTCAGCACCCCGGCATCGCGCGCCAGTGCCTGACCGCGCCCGTACTGGGTCGCGTACACGAGCACGTTCTGGGCGGTGGGCAGCGCTGACATCGTGACGACGGCGAGCAGTGCGCCGTGGTCCAGGCCAAAGCCGTGCCCAAGCAGGAGCGCCAGGCAGGGGCTGACCACGGTTCTCAACGCCGTGACCAGGACCAGCTCGCGTCGCCGGGTGGGCTCGCCCTCGGCGCGGGCCGCGGCGACCGACATACCGAATGTCAGCAGTGCCAGCGGCGCCGCCGCGGCCCCGATCAGCACGAACGGGCCGAACAGCAGCGCGGGCAGCTTCCAGGGGAGCGCGGCCAGGAGGAGCCCGCTGAGGGACGCGACGATGATCGGGTTGCGAAGCGTCCGTGCCAGGGTCCCGGCCAGCCCGGCCCGAGTGGCGGCCAGGTGCGCGTCCAGGACTGTGAAGGCGATCGGGGCGATGACCAGCAGCTGGAACAGCAGCGGCGGCACGACGGCGACGGCGTTGCCGAGCAGGTAGACGGCCAGTGGCAGGCCGAGGTTGCCCGCGTTGACATACGAGGCGGCAAGGGTGCCGAAGACGACGTCGGCAGCGGCTCGGTGCCAGACGAACCCCAGCATGACGATGGCGATCAGCGCCACCGTCGTGGTGCTCAGCGCCGTGACCAGCGCCGAGCGGGACAGCAGCAGGCGCAGGTCCGCGTGCGCCACGGTGCTGAACAACAAGGCGGGGGTCGCCACCGAGAAGCAGACCCGCGCCAGGACCGGCAGCCCGCCGGGGCCCAGGGTGCCGGCCCGACCGAGGAACCAGCCGGCGCCGATGATCGCGGCCATGGTGCCCAGCGCGGTCACGACAGCTCCCATGCTGGCGCCCTCCTTCGGTGGCGACTTGATGCTCCCAGATCCCGGCTCCGCTCAGCTGCCGGCCGGCAGGTCGGGCAGCTGAGCAGTCAGCCAGGCTCGCCGCATCCATCGGGCGCGGGCGCGGTTGTGGGCGCTGGCTGCTAGTCCTCGCGGGACTCCGTGACCCGGGCGACGAGCTGGGTGGGACTCACGAACCTCAAGGCGACGACCAGGATGACCATCATCGTGATGGTGTACACGACCGCCATGGAGGAGATGAGCTGGCGTGCCTCGCCGCCTCCGGCGGCGGTCATCGCGCGGTAGATCGCCACCACCAGGGTGTCCGACGAGGGGCCCGACACCAGGAAGGTGAGCTCGAACATCCCCACCGTGCGGACCAGGACCAGGATGGATGCCGCGAGGACCCCGGGGATGAGCAGCGGCATGAGGATCCTCGTGAAGACCCTTCGCATGCTGGCGCCGGACATCCGCGCCGCGTCCTCGATCGTGGGGTTGATCTGCTCGATGAACGGGGTCATCGTCATGATCACGAAGGGCACCGAGGGGACCAGGTTCACCAGGATCACTGCGGTCAGGGTGCGGCCCAGCCCGAAGTTGTACATCACGGTGGCCAGTGGGATGCCGTAGGTGATCGGCGGCATCAGCACGGGAAGCAGGAACAGAAGCGTGATGGTCCTCTTGAGGGGGAACTTGCGGCGCGCGAGCAGGTAGGCCGCTGGAACCCCGACCAGGACAGACACGAGGATGACTGTGGCCGCGACGATCAGGGTGACGATGATGATATGGGCCATGCCGAACTGGTCCCAGGCGTCGGCATACCAGCTCGTGACGAAGTTCTGCGGAAGCCAGGAGTCGAACCATGGCTTGCCGAGCGAGTCCACCACCACGCTGACCAGAACGCCGATCAGGAAGACGAAGAACGCCGCCATGCCGGCCCAGACGAACCACGTCGTGGGGGAGGCAGC
>Ga0208079_1000159_pt1 | contig 38015 bp, 30 predicted proteins | sample NGESurdeep092012_5_FD_184474 | JGI IMG/M metagenome (GOLD analysis project Ga0208079, IMG submission 184474) | Arctic peat soil microbial communities from Barrow, Alaska - NGEE Surface sample 210-2 deep-092012 (SPAdes) | ecosystem: Environmental > Terrestrial > Soil > Wetlands > Peat ... | reverse complement strand
ATATTTCAGCATATCAATGAATTGCCCCCTCTTTACGAAGTAGAGAGGGGGTCAGGGGGGTGAGTATTAAAAAGCTAAGATGAAAAGATGTGTATAAAGGGTAGTTATTGTTTAAGGGAAGGGTTGGGGAAGGGTTAAGAATGTAGAATGTGGATTCATGCTTTGATTCAACTTAAAACGCTTTTTCGAAAATTTCGCTAGCTTTGCACAGAATTTTATTAAAGTAGACAATGGACACAGTTGTTAGCGGTATCAGATCGACAGGAAATCTGCATCTTGGAAATTATTTCGGAGCTATAAAGAACTTTCTGAAGATGCAGAAAGAGAATAATTGTTATTTCTTTATTGCTGATTACCATGCTCTTACAACTCATCCAAAACCCGGAGACCTGCATGGGAATATCAAACAGGTACTGGCAGAATACCTTGCATGCGGCATCGATCCGGAAATAGCGACAGTTTTTATTCAGAGCGATGTCCCGGAAGTCTCGGAATTATATCTTTTACTGAATATGAATGCCTATGTGGGTGAACTTGAAAGGACCGCTTCATTCAAAGATATTATAAGAAAACAACCCGATAATATTAATGCGGGATTATTGACTTATCCTGTTTTGATGGCTGCCGATATAATAATTCATAAAGCCAATAAAGTGCCTGTAGGTAAAGATCAGGAGCAACATGTTGAGATGACAAGAAGATTTGCCCGGAGATTTAATATGATGTATGAGGTAAACTATTTTCCGGAACCTGATGCATATAATTTTGGCCAGCAGCTTATTAAAATACCGGGTCTTGACGGAACAGGTAAAATGGGAAAAAGTGAAGGAAATGGGGTATTTCTGTTCGATACTCCACAGGAGATAAGGAAGAAAGTGATGAGAGCTGTTACCGATACCGGTCCTACAGCCCCTGATCAGGAACCATCTGAAGCGGTGAAGAACCTTTTTACTTTAATGGAAGTAGTATCAGATCAGGATACTGTTAAGTTTTTTAAAGATAAATATGCCTCATGCGAAATACGATATGGTGATATGAAAAAGCAATTGGCGGAGGATATTGTGAAGTTTACAGAACCGATACGTATCAGGATCAATGAAATACTTGCCGACAATAAATACCTTTCGAGAGTTGTTTCTGAAGGTGGTGAAAAGGCAAGGGCCAGTGCATCAAAAACCATCAGAGAAGTCAGAGAAATAATCGGCTACAGACCATTCTGATTTAAAAAAGAAAGCCAGGGTTTTGACCTGGCCGCCCTGATTGATCAGGGATATGATAGAGATTGTCTGTGTAATAATCATAATTCAAATTGCGTGCCAAATGGGCCAGGTTCAGGAGGAATCTTGCCGGTTCATCGTTAATTCGGTGACGGATACGGGCATTATCTTTTATTTGTTAATTTTGAAGTGAACTACAAATAATCCATCTGTGGGAAAAAGAATCGCTATTATATCGGGGATACTTCTCATTTCAGGTCTTGCAATAATGGGATATTTTCTCCAGCAGGGCAGAAAGAGTTTATTTACTGATCCTTATAAAACGATTTCTCCCGATGCCTGTGTTATAATTGAAACGGTTGATCTGAAAAGCTTTATGAATTCGCTTACTACAGGCAGGGGCTTATTTGGAGAATTAGGGAAGGTTAAGGAACTGGCAAGGTTTAACAGGGAACTCAAATATATCGCTGACCTGCTTAATAAGCAAAACTTTAAAAAGCTATTTACTGAAGGTGTAGCGACCATTTCATTTCATGCCGTCAAAAATGGGGGGCTTCTCCCAATGCTTTCCATGCCTGTACCAGCTGACATAAAGGCCCGTCACATAAAGGAGATGCTGAGTTCAACAGGTATCATCGGATCAACTGTAACAAAAATAAATGGCAATTCAGTTATTGAAATACCCGTTTTAACAAATGGCCGGACAGACACAGTTTACGTTTCACTCATTTCGGGGTTAATGGTTTGCGCAGAATCCAGAGAGTTGGTGAAAGGAGCTGGAATACAGGCAGTAAAAATGAATGATATCAGAAACATGCCAGGATTTAAAAGAGTGTTACTGGCATCGGGGAAAAATGTGGATAAAATATTTGTTGTTTTTTCCAATCTTCCCGTGGTGCTCAGACCTCTTCTGATTTCAGACAGAAAGGGTTTATCTGATAAGATTGGAAGGCTTGCCGGAACAGCCGGAGGAGATATTTATATAAGCGAAGATGGCCTGGTTCTGAGTGGTTACACCGAATGTCCCGATTCATCTGAGTCACTGTATAAATATAAATTACTTCCTTCGAGGGATTTTCATACTTATAAGATTCTGCCTTCTTCAACAGCTCTGTTCGAAACATTGGTCCTTCCTTCACTAACCCTGCACAATCTGTCTGATACCTCTGTAACCCGGGAAGCAAAAGGTCTTGCTGGTAAGATAAGGCCTTATATGGGAGAAGAGATAACAAGGGCAATAATAGATATCAAAGGAAGACCCGTGACGGATAATACTCTGATTATTTATGAACTGAATAATCGCGATCAGGTTGAACAGCTTTTTCTTGACGAGCCAGGAGCTAAAAATGAAATCCTGTATTTTGAACCTGATGATCAGGTTAAGATCCCTGTTTACAAGACCTCTTTCAAGGGACTGATAAAAGTATTTTTGCCAGGATTTTCTGAAGATTATAATGAAACCTATTATGCATTTTATGATAAGTTCATGATTGCAGGAAACTCTTATGCCACCGTTTCAAGAGTGCTGTATGACAATCTCCTGAATAAAACCCTCGCTAACGATCTAACATATCGTGATTTTGAAAACACCCTGCCAAGCCGTGCCGGGTATTACTTCTACTGCATTCCGTCGCATATAATAGATTTCCTTTCAGGTATTCTGAATGAAGACATTGTCAATGCTCTTAAATCGAATAAAAGCTCACTGAATAAAATTCAGGCTGCAGGTTATCAGTTTGCCTCAAGTAATGGCATGATCTATAACAGTCTGTCAGTTAAATTTAAAGAGGTGGCCAGGGAAGAATCAACGACTGAATGGGAGACCCTACTCGATACGACAGCAAGTATAAAACCCTTCTTTTTTACAAATCATATTACAGGGGCAAAGGAGATTTTCATTCAGGATATGAAGAACAATACATATCTGATAAATACGGCAGGGCGTGTTTTATGGAAAGTTCCGCTTAATGAGAGAATTGTCGGTAATATATATATGATTGATTATTTCAGGAACGGGAAATTTCAGTTACTGTTTTCCGGCAGGAATTATATACATCTACTCGATAGAAACGGCAACTACGTTGAAAGATATCCGGTAAAGCTCCGGTCGCCGGCAACAAACCCGATGGCAATGTTCGACTATGATAATAACCTGAATTACAGGATATTTATTGCAGGTGAAGACAAGATGATATATTCATACGACAAAACAGGCAATGTTGTAAAGGGATGGAACCCTTTCAGAACAACAGGTGTCGTAAAAGCAGAAATAAACTATTTTAAGGTTTCAGGTAAAGATTATCTTGTAGCCGCTGACGAAAGTTCCGTCTATTTTCTCGACCGGAGTGGCAATAAAAGATTAAACCTGAGTGAACCTGTTACCAAAGCTGTTGGGTCACCAATGAGACTGAACATGGGGTCAGAACCATATGTAGTATGTTCATCTCCTGACGGGACAATACAGCAAATATATTTCGATGGCAGCGTGAAAAAATATGGGATTAAGAAATTTTCAGACACACATTCTTTCGACATTTTTGACGTAGATGGTGATGGTTTCGGCGAATATATTTTTATTGATAAAGGTATATTGTATCTTTATAACCATAACAGATCGGAGATATTTTCACGGGAATTTGGTTCTGATGATCTTGGCGGGCCGATTAATTTTGTCTTTACTGCCACCGACAGGAAAATAGGAGTGTTTGATGGGAAAAAGAATCTGATCTATCTGATCGGCAAGGATGGTAAAACAATGAATGGATTCCCTCTCAGAGGTGCATCTATGTTCTCAATCGGGAAATTGTCTGATAAAAGCGGTTGGCATCTTATTGTAGGCGGTACAGACAGGTTCCTTTATAATTATAAGATTGACACAGAAATTAAATGAATAAGTTTATGTTAAAGAGATCATTTCTGTACATTTCAGTAATCGTGGTTCTCTTCATTACGGGTTGTATAAAAGAGACTTACAATATGAAAATGCTCTCAAAACAGGCGCATCTTTCACCCACTTTGGCATTATCTGCAGTTAAAGGTGATATCTCATTCAGCGATGTAGTAAAGAAGAGTGATACTGTGGTCTTTGATCAGAATAAGCTGGTCATCCTCGTTTTTAAGAAAGACTCTGTTGTTGATTTGAAATTGTCAGATTTTACCAAGGCAACAATTCAGAAGACTGCAACAATTGATCCCAGCTCCTATGACCTTAATCTGGGAGATGTTCTGAATCACATCTCAGGAACTGTTAAGTTCTTTAATCCTTCAATAAAGTTTAATTATACAAACTCATTTCATGATCCAATAAAAATAAGTTTAAATGTGTCAGCAACAGGCAAAAGTGGTACTAAAACTCTTAGTCTGGCTCCTTTTACACTGTCAAAACCGAATCTTCCGGTTCAGCAGGAGATTACAGCTTCGTATGTAATAGATACAACCAACTCAAACCTGCCAAGTCTGATCTCGCTTCTTCCTGAAACTATTAACTATTCCGGTACTGCTGTAATTACATCTATTGTAAAAGGCAGTGGATCTGAAAACTATGCAATAGGCGCCAACCGGCTTACAGGATCGCTTGAGATTGATGTACCAATGGATTTGTCACTTAATAATCTGCAATTTAAGGATACAGTAAATAATTTCATAAAAAACAACAAAGGGGATAATCCTCTGGATCCTGCAGATTTTCAGTTGTTACGGATAGATGTATCTGCTAAAAATGGGTTCCCTCTGGGAGCTACTTTGAAAATGAGCCTTTACGATTCATCCACAAAAACTGAGAAGAGCACTGTTGAAGCAACCAAACGCTTAGATCCGGCGCCCGTCGATGGCAATGGCAAGGCTAGCGGTGTAACTGAAACCACTACTAGTTTTGAATTTACGAGCGTTTTTTTCAGCAATGTGAATAAAGCAGATAAAATTATCTTCACGGTAATACTCAATACAACAGGGACCCCTCCACAGGAAGTTAAGATCTATTCCGATTACAGGATCAATTTCAACGCGGCCCTGGTTGTTAAACCAGATATAAATTTTAAATAAACCGACAAGCAACTTTTATGACCGGGAAAGTAAAATATATTCTGATATTATTATTGGCAGTTTTTTTTGCTGATGTATCAGCACAGAACAGCCAGGTATTATACTATATGAATCTGCCACAGAACCATATGTTAAATCCTGCTTTAAGGCCCTCCAACTCGGTTTACATCGGATTGCCGGTAGTTTCGGGGATCAATTTTAATATAAACAACAATTATGTGAATTTTTCGGATGTATTCCTGAAAGGTCAGCCTAAAGATTCAATAATATCATTTCTTCATCCCAGTTATAATGTTGATAAATTTCTGGCTAAAATAAAGGACAGGAACTTTTTTGCGCCCGAATCAATGATTCAGCTGTTAGGCATTGGATTTTCAGCAGGTAAAGACACTTATATTTTTCTTGACATAAATGATCGGATCGAAGGTAATATTGTGATACCGGGCGATCTTTTCCGGCTTGCATTAAAAGGAAATGAAGGCATCGTCGGGAGTAAGATAGATCTATCTTCTCTAAGAGCCGATATGAAATATTACCGCGAGTTTGGAGCTGGCTTTTCAAGGAATTTTACAGATAAACTCAGAATAGGTATAAAAGGAAAGCTTCTGTTCGGAATTGCTACAGCCTCAATGAATAATAAATCATTAGGGATTAGTGTAAATGAGGATTATAGTCATACTCTCGATGCCAACATGACTGTCAACATGAGCGGTCCTGTTACTGTCAATATGGATTCGAAACATAATATCAGCAGCGTAGTATTTGACGATAACACTTTTAAAACTGCAAGTGGAATAAGAGATTTTTTTTCCGGGAAAAAGAACATGGGCATGGGTCTGGACATCGGTGCAACATACGATCTTAACGACAGGATTGTTTTATCGGGGTCAGTAACTGACCTTGGTTTTATCCGATGGAAAAAGAATGTAACCAATCTCAAAGCCAATAATAAGTTTGAATTCAGTGGCCTGAATATGCTTGATGTTCTGAATGGCACAAAAACAATAGATGAGGTCGGACAGGAGATGCTGGATTCTCTGAAAAATGCCTTCGTTGTTTCAAACACTAAATCACCTTTTACAACTTATCTCCCTTTTGGTGTTTCCCTTGGAGGCAGCTATAATGTTACAAAGAAGTTCGCTGTAGGTTTGTTGTCGTATAGCAGGGTAATTGACAAACAAATACGTGAAGCTCTTACTTTATCAGCAAATCTGAATCTTGGTAATGCTTTTTCTACTTCTCTTAGCTATACAGCTGAAAATTATCAGTACGATAATCTTGGTGCAGGATTGGCATTCAGAGCCGGAATAGCTCAGTTTTATATACTTACAGACAGGATACCGGTAATGTGGAATATAATTAAAGGTGAGAAGACAACTCACGACCTTATTGGTAGTGGAACACATACAAGTACTTACAGCGTCCCTGTTCCGGCAAAGTGGAATTCATTCAATTTAAGGTTGGGTATGAACCTGGTATTTGGGAACAGGCTAAAGGAAAAGAATGATAAACCTATGCTTATAATCGAATGATGATGTTTAATAGACCCCTTTGTGAACCTTCATGTCTCCTTCGTGTACCTTTGTGGTAAGATCTTTTTTTAAACACTAAGGATCACTAAGTTAGCACAAAGTAACACAAAGGGAAACCAAAGAAATTGATATTCTTATGATTCTGATTCGTTATTTATTGATATGTGTAATTGGTTATCTTATAATCAGATCTTTTGTGAAGTTTGGTCAGGACAAATCATCAGGAGACAGGCGTGAACCTCTTAAAAATGATAAGGCAGCCCAAAAGAAAGTGTCGAAGGAAATAGGAGAGTATATCGACTACGAAGATGTAAAGAAATCAGGGGGCTCTTAAGTTTTTGCCTGTGTTCTGAGTTTCTTGGCGAGAGAATTGGCAAATACAAAATCATTAAGTGAACTACAGTCAGAATTGAGGATATCGTTTTTATTTCCTTCCCAGCATTTAACCCCTTCGCTGATAAAAACAATTTTTTCGCCAATCTCCATAACGGAATTCATATCGTGAGTATTGACAATAGTTGTCATCGAATACTCTTCCGTAAGTTCCTTAATAAGTGCATCAATAAGAATAGCGGTGATAGGGTCGAGTCCGGAATTGGGTTCATCACAAAAAAGATATTTTGGATTCAGTGCAATAGCTCTGGCAATAGCCACCCTTTTTTTCATACCTCCTGATAATTCTGAAGGATACAAATTGTTGGCATTGAGAATGTCGACTCTCTTGAGACAAAAATTCACTCTGTCCATTTTCTCTTCAGGCGGACTATCTGTAAACATATCAAGAGGGAAGCCTACATTTTGCTCAACTGTCAGGGAATCGAAAAGTGCACTACCCTGGAATAGCATTCCCATCTCACTTCGTATCACTTTTTTCCCTGCAAAATCGAGTTTATTGAATAATGTTTTCTCATACCAGATCTCTCCGCTATCGATCTCATGCAAACCGACAATCGATTTGAGCAGAACTGTCTTCCCCGACCCGCTTCTCCCGATTATAAGATTAGTCTTGCCCGATTCGAATGTTACAGAGATATTTTCCAGAACTGTTTTTCCATTAAAGGATTTATACAGATTTTTGACTTGTATCATGACAGCAGAAGTTGAGTAAGTATTACATTGAAAAGTAATATTAAGACACTGCTGAACACAACAGCTTTGGTGCTGGCCCGACCTACTTCGAGTGATCCGCCATCAACATAATATCCCTGAAAGGCTGAAACACTTGTTATTATAAATGCAAAGAATACGGTTTTAATCAACGAATAAACAATATAATATGGTATGAAGGCATATTGAATTCCATAAATAAAGTTCTCTGTAGTTATAACTCCTGCAAGGGTACCGGCTATTCCCCCTCCGAAAATCCCTACAATTATTGCTATAAGTGTAAGTAACGGATTAAAGATAAGTGTTGCTATTAATTTTGGAAGGATAAGGTAAGAAGCGGAATTGACTCCCATAATCTCAAGAGCATCTATTTGTTCCGTTACCCTCATAGTACCTATTTCAGCAGCAATATTGGAACCTACTTTTCCTGCAAGGATTAGTGCTGCTATTGTCGAAGAAAACTCCAGGATCATGGAATCGCGGCACCCAAGACCAATAAGGTATTTAGGATATATGGGATTTTCAGTATTATATGCAGTCTGCAATGTAATAACCGCTCCCATAAAGAAGGAGATAATAGCAATGATACCAATTGAATTTAGCCCCAGGTTTACAAATTCACTCATCGTTTGCTTGAAATAAAGAGAAGGTTTTTCCGGTTTGGAAAATACCTTCTTCAGGAGCAAGATGTAACGCCCGAACTGTGTAAGGAATTTTATCATTCTTTTATAATTATGCCCCTCAAAATTACTAATATTTATGGTATTTCCGTTAATTAGGTTTTTGAATCCCCGCGAGTGCATTCTCCGTTGCTTGCTGCGGAGTAAGCGAGCAATACGAATTTACATTAGGGGATCGAAGATTCTTCGTTGTTTGCTGCGAAGAACTTCAAACCGGTATGCATAATTAATTATATATTTGCATTAAGGTTGTAATATATATTTCTTATGGATAACAGGTATGTCATTATTATGGCAGGAGGAGTGGGGAGTCGTTTCTGGCCTCTTAGCCGTCGTGAAAAACCAAAACAATTTCTTGATATTATTGGTAGCGGAGAGACCCTGATTCAGCAAACATACAGGCGTTTTAAGAATACCTGTACCGAGGAAAATATTTTTGTTGTGACAAATGCTGAGCATAAAGATATTGTAATTGAACAGTTAGGGATTGACCCATCGCGGGTGCTGGGAGAGCCATTTCGCCGTAATACAGCGCCATGTCTCGCCTATGGGACATTCAGGATATTAAAGGAGAACCCCGATGCTTTAATTGCAGTTACCCCTGCTGATCACCTGATTGTCAAAGAAGACAAGTTTTGTGATGTAATACAATCCTGCTTCGATTTTGCTGAAGGGAATGATGCACTCATTACTCTGGGTATTAAGCCCGACAGACCAGAAACGGGATACGGCTATATACAGGCTGATCAGAAGAAGACCGTCAAAGGGTTTGAGAATCTGCTGAAGGTTAAGACATTTACCGAAAAACCTGATATTGACCTTGCCAGGGTTTTCATTGAAAGCGGTGATTTTTACTGGAACTCAGGGATCTTCATATGGAATATTAAATCAATACTTTCAGCTTTTGAAAAGCATATGCCGGATATGTATACTGTGTTTGATGAAGGCAGGGATATTTTCGGGACGAAACAGGAAAAGACATTTATCGGGAAAACCTATGCTGAATGCAGAAGTATCTCAATTGATTACGGAATAATGGAAAAGGCCGATAATGTTTATGTTATGTGCACAGACATCGGATGGTCCGATCTTGGAACCTGGAGTTCGTTATATGAACATTCAACGGTCGATAATGAGGGAAATTCACTGATACGGGGCGAAATTTTCCCATACGATTGTAAGGGGAATATTTTTAATATTTCCGAAGGGAAAGTTGCGGTTATCCAGGGGCTTAAAGATTATATCATAGTTGATTCGGACAATGTTCTTCTGATTGTAAGGAAGGAAGAAGAACAGAACATCAAACAATACCTTGAGGATGTAAAGAAGGCGACGAAGGAGAAGTACATGTAACCACATCTATTTTCGTTTCTTTTTTTAAACCCATCACCCAACCCCTTCCCTTAAGTCTAAGCTACTTTTTATACACATCTTCTCAATTGCGAATTTCCTTTGTCTCTTGCATACTCACCCCCATCCCCTCTGCCACCACTGCAGTCTGGCTCCTTCGCTAAAATAGCCCGCTGGGCTATTTCATAACGCTTGGCCCTGTAAAGAGGGGAGTACAGTTGATAAAGTTTCAAATATGATTATTAAGATTCTACCATTTAGAACTGGGGGTGTTTCCATCCTGAAACAATAATGTAAAAGTACTTTTTGACTTCTTGGGGATGACTCATATATTTAAGCATATCAATGTATTGCCCCCTCTTTACGAAGTAGAGAGGGGGTCAGGGGGGTGAGTATTAAAAAGCTAAAATAAAAAGATGTGTACAAAGGGTAGTTAAGTCTCAGGGAAGGGGAGTAGCTACATATATATCAGCAGACTTACCCTTCCCTTATTGTTTAAGGAAAGGGCAGGGAAGGGTTAAGAAAATAGAGAGGAGTAAAAAAAAAAGACAGGTCTGAAACCCGTCTCTTTTCATATATTATATATTAGACTAATCAGTTTAGTATTCCCAGAGATCGTGTTCAAAATTGAACAATTCGTTTTTAATACGCTCGGCTTCATAAAGAGCAGATTTCCCTATCTGGTATTCCGCAATTATTCTGTCGTTATAGACATTGGATTCTCCGACTATATAACCCTCGAACCTTCGTTGCAGGAATAGATCATCGAAGGATATTCTCTGAGCATCATTATTACTTGTGAATACCTCTTTTTTTGCCAGAATATCTCGTACATCGTCAAATTTGATCCAGAATAATCCAATCTTCTTTGCTCTTCCAACCTGTTCGTCAAATCCCATATATATAGGTTGTATAGCAATAATTCTGACATCGAGTTTTGAGAGTTTCTTGTCGAAATACCATTCTTCGTATAATAGAAGTTCTTTTACCTCTTCAGGTTTAGCTTCCTGTCTTACTGTGTCTTCTCTTGTAGCTCCGGCAGCATTTAACTGTACTGTAACAACCTTTTTTACAGCTCCCAATTTTACCTGTATATCGCCATATGTGGTCGGTACAGTTCTGTTCTGAGGGTCGTAGGCTGTAAGCTTACCTGCCTTTATCTCATCAAGAATAATATTTATAAAGCTTTGCCTTCCATCGAGAGTTGAGGTTGTGGGATAGTACAGTGATTGATTCATCTTCTCACGAAGATCAATCATACGGTATATTTTTCTCGACCAGATAACATCGGCCTCCCTGAGATATGGGTAAGTTATTTTGCTTGCATCCGGAATTGATTTCTGGTAAATATCACCAAAGCTCTGTGCATTCAGGATGCCTGAAAGAGAGAGGGCGATAATTCCAAAAAGTATTTTCTTATTCATGATGGGACGTTTATTTTATACTAGTTTATCTTTAATACTATAGCATTCAGATCTCTTGTTTTATTATCGGGACCAACTGCTTTGATATCCTTTATCATAAGGTTCTTTCCTCTTGTGAGTCCGTTCAAGGCATTTTTCTGTTTCGGAGTAAGATTACTCTGTGTACAGGGCTCCTCAATATCCATTCCTTTGTCAGTATAAAAAATTGTAAAACTGGTAACTGTGTAGTTCAGCTCAAAGTCGAAGTCGGGCATTATAGCGAATACGCCTTGTTGAGCAAGAGCATCAGCCCTTGAAATACTACCCGTACTTTTCCCACCAAATACCGCAACAGGACTAGGTATGGATTTTACCCTGAATGGATAGGGAGCATATTGTACCGGTTTGCCATTAATATCAGCCGAAACTATAACCTGGACATCCTGACCAACAGCATTTGGTTTAATAGCCCATGCTCCTTTAAAATATTCGCCTTTGGCGTTTTTAACCTTTTCTGTTGTGACATTGCCGTTGACAACTTTGATCCTTAACTTATCGGGACTTACTCCGGGAACAGAAACATCAATAGGGTTTGCAATACCTGCGTACATAACGTTCATTGCTGTAGGCGACACGATAACATTAGGTTCTCCCACAACATATGAATCACTGAAAGGATAACTTTTAATTGAGCCGTCAGGAGCCTTAAGAGAGATTATCCCACCCCATTTTTTCGGGCCTACTGAACTAGCGCGTACTTTATATATTCCTTTTCCGGCCTCATCGCGTGGAAGTTTAGTATCTCCTATTATATATTCCGGAAACTGGGTTGTATCTGTTGCAGAAATAAATACCCGTGCTTCATAATCGCTTCCCACAGTTATGTAATTTGAACTGACAGGGATAACGGTTGCACCCAGTTTGGTAAATTTAAATGAAGAAGCATCAATCTGGGAATATAGGTAATTAAGGACTTCAGTTTCTCCATTTCTGACATTGACCTGATATTCTGAAAGGATGCAGATAACTGCAACAAGCGGCAATGTCTGGAAATTCAGATTTTCCCATCGTTCGGTTTTTCCGTCTATATTTTTAGCGTCGTCGGTACTCAGACTTTTTTTCAAAGCCTCTTCCGCAGTAGGATTTTTTCCATCAAGAGTGGTGATAAGAAACTGGCGGTATTCTGCGAGCAATGCCTTCAGGTCGTTTGCCTTACCGTTTTCATTAGCACCGATCAGTATTTCGGACGGTACATTTGTATCATCAATCCTTTTTACTTCTTCAATTATAACTTCATTACCTTTTACAGCAGGTGTTTCGGGATCTTTTTCAGCTTTCTTGATTATTTCTATTTTAAGACCCTGTATAAAGTTGAATGCTTCATCAGCCCGCTCTTTAACCTGGTAAGCTGATGTTTTGTATTTGCCAGCTTTTGCAGGGTTTTCAGATGCGGCTCTGTCGAATTCTTTATAAATGACATCGTTTTTGAGGGTGTAGTTTGCTATTGTCTGAGTAAGACCCTTGTCAACTTTTTTAAATGCTTCAACAGCCTCCTTCGATACGTTAAGTGCAAGCATGGCGGTAAGCACCAGGTACATCATACCGATCATTTTTTGCCGCGGAGATAGCTTTTCGTGAGCCATTTTGTAGGTTAGTTTAGTTAGATAAAAAAGCCACGTTATTTAACATTCATTGCTGCGAGCATATTCCCATAGACATTGTTCAATGCCGAAAGGTTATCGTTGAGCTTAGTTATCTGGTCGCGGTATTTTTTAGTATCTCCGGCTGATTCCGAAAGATCTTTCATTAATCCCTGAATTCCCTTGTAAAGTGAATCAGATTCTTTTAGATGATTGTCTGCTCCCTTACGTTGAAGTTCATAGACTGCATTGAGAGCCGAAAGGTTTTTGTTAAGTGATTCGAGTTGTTGCTGATAAGATTTTCCACCAACTTCAATAACTGATAATGAATCAGCCATTTTACCATATGTAGAACTTGTATCATTAATTAATTTTGTTGTTGACTGGTAAGAATCTGATAGTTTACCAAGTGAATCATTCGCAGAATTAATTGTATTCATATACTTTGAAGAAGCTGCAGTGACATCTCCCATAACATTCATGTTTGCGGTTGTTTCGCTGAGTTTTTTCATACCTACTCCCAGTTTCTGGAACAGATCGGGAGAGATCTCAGCTTTCTCAAGCATCTCATCGAATTTAGCAAGAGCAACAGATCCGGCTCCGCCACCATAACCTCCTCCGCCACCGGAAACGCCATGATATTTTCCTCCATGGGATGCAAGTTCAGGTGTTTCGTCTTCCGGGATTCCTGCAAGTTCGGGATAAACCAGCGACCAGTCAACTTCTTCGTGTAATGGTTCAAATGCAGAAAAGAAGAATATCACTGCTTCGGTAAGAAGACCAATAGTAAGCATGGTTCCTGCCAGTGGCCAGTGCTGTATTTTAAACAGTGCACCAATTATAACTACGGAAGCACCTAAACCATATAGTTTAGCGATGAAATTTTTCCACCCGCTGCTTTGTACTAATTCTGCTAGGCTCATTTTACCTGATTATTTTAAGGTTAATTCTAATTATTTAATTTACTCCGATATAAGATCTGACATTGCGGAAACCTACATATGATTTTGTAGAATCCTGATATTCATAATCCCTTGCGCTTGTCTGCAGGAAATATGCAATATCTTTCCATGACCCGCCACGTATTACTTTTCTTTTCATAACCGGAGGATCCTGTGGTCTGGCATTATATTCATAATTTGGCTGAAGATCGTGCTGGAAGATGTATGCTGAAGGAGAGTATGCACAGCATGTCCATTCAGCTACGTTTCCTGACATATCATACAAGCCGTACTCATTTGGTTCATATGATCCGACTTTCCCTGCATATACGTTTCCATCGTCAATATAATTGCCCCGCAACGGTTTGAAGTTGGCCAGGAAGCAACCTTTGTAGTTACGGGTATATGGTCCTCCCCATGGATACATTGACAGGTCGAGGCCACCTCTTGCTGCATATTCCCATTCAGTTTCGAGCGGGAGCCTGTATGCATGTACATCAGCAACTCCGTCTTTTCTGAGCGCTGTGTTCATGTAGTTTGTCCTCCAGATACTGAATGCTGTTGCCTGTACCCATGATACACCAACAACAGGATAATCATCGAACGAGGGATGCCAGAAATAAAGTGAAGCCTGGGGATCATTGAATGAATAGGTAAAATCGCGTATCCAGCAGAGAGTATCTGGATAAACATTTGTGATATTGAGTTTGATAAATGACGAGCGGTCTTTCACATCTGTAGTAGTTCCGTCAATGTTTGTAACTTTTCCTTCGTATTTTCCTGTATTATTGACATAATCCTGTTTGTAGTTAGATTTAGCAGCTGACTGATAATCAACCCAGAAATAGGAATAATTTAGTTTTCTGACATCAACCTGTTTTTTCCCGTTATATCTTTCTTCGGGGGGATAATACATCTCTTCGAGTGTAGCTTTTGTTGTCTCTTCTCGCGGATCTATTTTTTCATCCCAGTTAATAACATTTGGTTCGATGGCGTTTCCATCTTTATCTACCATAAAATACTGTCTGTCAGGAACACTGGCATTACCAAGCTTCGTCCTGAGAATGGAATCGCGAACGTAGTATACAAACTGACGATATTTATTATTTGTGATCTCAGTCTGGTCCATCCAGAAAGCATCAACTGTAACGGATTTTGATATGCTGTTCAACGCAAAAACAGCATCCTGTTCGCTTGGTCCCATCATAAAATTCCCGGCTGGTATGAATGCCATTTCAAATGGTTCAGGTTCAAAGAATTTTTTTCGTCCTTGAACGCCAGTCAGCTCCCCGTTATTTGAAGAACCACAACCACTTAATAGGAGTATTAATATTAGAGCAGATAGGGTTACCTTTTTCATAATACTTTTGAATTTTATATTGCAAGTAAGTTATTATTTTTCAATAATCATAAAAATCTGATACTTTTATATTTCATCGGGCTTTTGCCCAGGCCCAGGTCGAAACAATAATTGATCATGAATTCATGCGACCCGCTGCTGTTCTTTCCCATGTCTGAAATTGTAAAATCATAAGAATATCCCAGCCTGATTCCATTAAAAAGTTCGAGTCCTACAATTCCGATCAAAGCATCTCCGGCTCTGTAGGAAACGCCTCCCCATACTTTTTTATTGTATCTTACCAATGAAGTTATTGTAAACTGAACGACCTTGCCGTCGCTGAATGCAAAAAGAGAAGGGACTAATTCAAGCGACGGATTTGGCAATTGCAGTGTATATCCTCCAGTCAGATAATAATGTCGGCTGAGATATGGCGTTCCTTTTGTGAATTTGATTTTTGGCTGGTTAATATGCGTCACTGAAAGGGAAGCATAATACTTGTCTGCTTTGTAATAGAGGCCAAGGCCGGCATCAAAAGCAACATAGCTCTCTTTGTTTTCCGGAATCAGTGGATCGCCCGACACAGGAGTATGTTCATCTCCATTGGGTATATACCATGTGGGTGTAATAGTTGTATTATACATGCCCATACTTATACCAATTCCGAGTTTCCCTGTCCCAAGATCCGCATGGTATGAGTAAGATCCTGAGAGATTTATGTTTTTATCAAAACCCACATTGTCACTTTCAACCAGTATACCGACCCCGCTCTTTATACCAAAAGGCGAAACAGGAGCACTGATATTAAAAACTGTTGTGGAAGGTGCCCCTTTAAATCCGACCCATTGCTGACGGTTAAGTGCAGTAGCACAGATCATTCCGGAGGTACCTGCAAACCCAGGATTAAAAGTAAGCATATTGAACATATACTGACTCGACAGAGGATCTTGTTGAGATAAAACCGGCTGTAGAAACAGTACTAAAAAAAGAAATGTAATATTTAGCTTTTTCATCTCTTTATTTGCAGGTGCGATTCACATATAATGAATGAGTAAAATAAATAAAAATCTAAGTCGTATACAAATTTACCGGTATTTATTTAAAATTTCGAAATACCTGTTATACGAGCAAATTAAAATTTTGTTTACTTTAATCTTTCCATTGCCTGAACCCATCTGTCGGGTACTTCATTATGGTTAGCTTTAAGATAGTCTTCATGCGAGCAGGCGACATAATGATTCTGATCCTTTTCTGCGGGAAGTTCAATCCACCATCTGTCGGTCAGATTGCTCTTTACAAATATAAGGTCATCTTCCAGATCAGTAACCCTGACATGATATTTAATGAATCTTCCTGAATTGCTGAGATTTAAAACTGGAGTTTCATATTGCTTTTGCGAAAAGCCTTCAAGGAAAAACCAGAGGATCTGGGCAGCTAAACCGGTAGTCTGGTTGCGGATATCAAATTCAGGATTAACATCGAAAAGACCAAATATTTTAAGCTTGTCGGAGATCCCTGCATACCTAGAAAGCAGACAGATCTCTTCTCCGTAGAAACCATTTGGGGAAGGACTGATTGTCGCGGGTGCATCTGATTGCCTTACAGCCGATATATCAAATATTGCCACATCAGAATCCCTGAACAGCGGTTCAGTAAGATAGATCGCCTGTCGCACATCGCCTATCCTGAGAAGTTCAGATCTTCTTTTCAGAAACCTGTTTATTATCTGCTGATCATTCAGATAGGTCTGGTAACCTATATTTATATAATGAGAAAATCTGCTTTTGTGATTATTGAGTATTGAATTCAGATAATTAAATGAATCGGGTTCTTTTCTTTCGTTGCTGTAATCAATCCTTGGGTCGACAGCAATTAAGGTATAACCGTTTTGTAACTGTGATATGGCATGGTCGATGGCAGGTATAAGAGCGCTGCTTCCTCCGATTATAACCGGAAAGATATTTTCACTGATAAGTAACGATAATACATCTGTGAGACCTGCAAGAGTATCATTGAATGAAACACCCTGTTTCATGTTGCCGAGATCAATAATCTTAGCTTTTCCGGGGATTTTTGCAAGCCGGTATAATTGCTCTCTTATCTTATCGGGTCCTTTCAGCGAACCTGTATTTGGTGAGTTCCTGCCGTCGGGTACTCCAAATATTGCTATTTTGTGCTTACTGATATCTATAAGGGGAGAATTATCAGTATGAACTTTAATATTATGGGGAAAGCCGGCTTGCCCTGTCAGGTGTTCAAATTCGGGACTGTCGATGCTTACAGGATTAAAATAATCATTCAGATCTACCATGGTATATTTTAAGAACTCTTTTTGGTTTTATCACTGTTTTCGATAATCTTGCTGCAATCTTCTTTGGTGAGTTTTTCCGCATCTGTACCTTTGGGGAGCCGGTAGTTTTGTTTGTCCTTTACAAGATAGGGTCCGTATCTTCCATTCAGGACCATAATATCACCTAAGTCTTTAATGACCTTTTTCTTATCACTTTCATTTTTTTCAAGGATTATCTCAACAGCCCTTTCAAATGAAATGACATAAGGATCATCCACCCCCTTTTTTAAAGAAAAGAACTTGCTTTTATACCTGATATAAGGACCGAATTTGCCAATCCCTACTACCATTTCTCCGCCATCATATTCGCCTAATGAACGGGGCAATCGGAACAGATTTAGCGCCTCATCGAGTGTTATAGTTTCCAGTAGCTGGCTTTTTGACAGGCTGGCAAACCTTGGTTTCTCTCCATTTCCCGAATCTCCTATCTGGGCAACAGGGCCGAATCGTCCCATACGTACAGTTATAGGTTCACCTGTTTCCGGATGGTTTCCAAGGACTCTTACCCCCGTTTTTCTCTCTTTCTTTTCAAGTGTGTTTGTCACTGTCTTGTGAAATGGAGAGTAGAATTTTTGAATCATGCCTGTCCACTTCAGATTACCTAGAGCTATTTCGTCGAACTGTTCCTCAACATCAGCAGTAAAATTATAGTCAACGATCTCAGAAAAATTCTCAATCAGAAAATCATTTACTATCATTCCGATATCCTGCGGAAAAAGTTTAGATTTTTCTTTTCCTGTTAATTCTGTTTTAGTTGAATTCGCTAACTTTCCATCAAGCAGAGTAATAATTTTTATCTCTCGTTTTTCTCCGGGCCTGTCTTCGCGTGAAACATAACCGCGGTTCTGGATTGTTGAGATGGTCGGAGCGTATGTTGATGGCCGTCCGATACCCAATTCCTCGAGCTTCTTAACAAGGCTGGCTTCAGTATATCGTGGTGGAGGTGTTGTGTATTTTTGTGTGGCAGTTATATTTTCATATGAGAGAGGCATCCCTTTGGTTACCGGTGGTATCACATACCTGTCTTCGTCGGTGTTCTCCTGATCAGAAGATTCTGTATAAACTCTGAGGAACCCGTCGAACTTGATAACTTCCCCGTTAGCCTGGAAGGTAACCTGGGAATTATTCATATCGATCGATATTGATGTCTTCTCAATAATGGCATCGGCCATCTGAGAGGCAACGGTACGTTTCCAGATCAGCTCATAAAGTCGCTTTTCATTCTGGCTTCCTGCTGTTGTAGGATTTTCAATGTATGCAGGACGAATAGCTTCATGCGCTTCCTGAGCCCCTTTGGATTTCGTTTTAAACTGACGTGTCTTTGAGTATTTTTCACCAAATTCTGAAGTGATCGTCTCCTTGGATTTGACAAGTGCCAGGCTTGAAAGATTCGTTGAATCGGTTCTCATGTACGTTATCTTTCCTGCTTCATATAATTTCTGTGCCACAGCCATTGTCTGTGCAACTGAAAATCCGAGCTTCCTGTAAGCTTCCTGCTGAAGTGTTGAAGTAGTGAAAGGTGGAGCAGGTGAACGCGTACCGGGTTTGATGGTTATACTGCCAATTGAATATTTTGAACCTTTACATAATTCGAGGAATTTTAAAGCCTCTTTTTCATCCGGGAACCGTTTCGAAGCCTCGGACTTTAGGGTGGCATTCTCACCATTCGCTGAATCGATCAGAAAAATTGCTGTAACCCTGTATGCGGATTCTGACTCAAAAGAGATAATCTCCCTTTCCCTTTCAACAATCAGTCGTACGGCTACCGACTGAACTCTTCCGGCTGAAAGTGACGGCTGAACCTTTTTCCAGAGTACCGGTGAAATTTCAAAGCCGACAAGGCGGTCGAGGATGCGTCGCGCCTGCTGAGAGTTAACAAGGTTCATGTCAACCTGTCGTGGCGTTTCAATTGCATTAGCAATAGCTTCTTTGGTTATTTCATGAAAAACAATTCTCTTCGTTGTCAGAAGATCGAGTTTTAACACGCTTGCAAGATGCCAGGCAATAGCCTCACCTTCCCGGTCCTCATCGGAGGCGATCCAGATATTCTTTGAATCTGAAGCAGCTTTGCGCAACTCGCTGACTACTTTTGCCTTTTCCTTTGGAACCTCGTAATCGGGAGCAAAATTATTTTCAATATCAATACCCAGATTCTTTTTGGACAGATCTCTGATATGTCCGAAACTCGATACAACACGGAAATCTTTTCCCAGGAACTTCTCAATAGTTTTCGCTTTGGCAGGCGACTCAACAATAACAAGATTTTCGATCATTACAGCAGATATTTATTCTTTTTTTCAGACGACAAAGTAAGTCAATTAGGTACCAAACTTCAAAATAAACCGTTAACATTCTTTAATATTTACTATTTTTGGGCCAAACTTCTTATCTAAATGAAAGGCAATACTAACAACAAAAAATACCTGATCTGGTTCTGGGCTCTCTTCACTTTTCCGTTCATTGTTATCATAATATTGTTCGTTCTTATTTCAAAGGGAAAGCTTGGTCCGATGCCTTCTTTTGTGGAGCTTGAAAATCCGGAATATTATCTGGCAGCTCAGGTTTTTTCAGAAGACGGGGTACTTCTTGGGAAAATAAGTATTGAGAACCGGACATGGACAGAGTACAAAGATTTGTCACATTTTCTGACTGACGCCCTTATTGCCACTGAAGATGTTCGTTACACGAGACATTCAGGTATTGATATAAAGGGTCTGGGTCGGGCAGCTATACGTACAGTTCTTATGGGTCAGAGTACCGGAGGCGGAAGTACAATTACACAGCAGCTCGCAAAGCAACTTTATCCGAGAGATACTGCTAGGAACTCATCTGTTATGAGAAAGATAAAGCTGGGTGTTTCAAAGGTTAAGGAGTGGCAGACAGCAATTAAACTTGAAAGGAGCTATACAAAAGAAGAGATAATAACAATGTATCTGAATAAGTTTGATTTCAGCTACGGGGCTATCGGCATCAGATCTGCAGCAAGGGTATATTTTAATACAACACCCGACTCGCTTAATCTTCAGCAGGCAGCAGTGCTTATTGGAATGCTCAAGGCTTCAACAAAATATAACCCGATCAGGAATTATGATCTTATGGTTCAGAGAAGAAATGTCGTAATTTCCCAGATGGCAAAGTATGGTTATGTAAACACAAAGATTGCTGCTTCTGCTATGAAATTGCCAATTGATGTCGATTTCAGGGTAGAGGACCATAACAGCGGAATGGCAACTTATCTCAGGCGATATCTCACAAAGACTATGAGGAGGCCTGAACCGGACAGAAAGAATTATGTCAGACAGGAGTCGTACGACGAAGCAATGTGGGAATGGAACAGTAATCCTCTCTACGGATGGTGTAACAAAAATAAGAAACCAGATGGAAGTCCATATGATGTATACAGAGACGGTCTGAAGATTTATACAACGATAAATTCGCGTATGCAGAAATATGCGGAAGAAGCTCTGGCAGAACATTTATCTAGAGATGTGCAACCTGTTTTCTATAGACGGGCAAGACACTTCAAGAATCCTCCGTATTCCGATGATATTACAAAGAAAGAGGTTGATGATCTTATCATGATATCTCTTAAACAAAGCGACAGGTATTATATTATGCATGCGAGAGGTATTTCGGAAGATTCAATCATGCTGGCATTTAACACCCGTGTGAAAATGAGAGTATTTTCATGGAAAGGTGACAGAGACACTACAATGACACCACTCGATTCTATCAGGTATTATAAGTACTTTGTCCGGTCGGCTTTTATGGTGGAGGATCCTCATAATGGTTTTGTTAAAGCTTATGTTGGAGGACCCGATTTCAGATATTTTAAGTACGATGCTGTAACTGACCAGAGGAAACAGGTCGGAAGCACAATCAAACCTTTTCTTTATACCGTTGCAATGCAAAACGGCTATTCACCCTGTCAGGAAGTGGAGGATATTCCATATACTTTTGATCTTCCAGGCGATTCTGTTCCATGGTCCCCGAGGAGTACCGGACCGCCGGCTTTTCATGGTAAAATTGTTACGTTGGCATGGGGTCTGGCACATTCTGAAAACTACATTTCAGCATGGCTGATTAAACAGTTCAAACCGACTGCGGTTGCCGACTTAATGCACAAAATGGGGGTAAGAAGTTTTATTGATCCCGTACCATCGATCTTTCTCGGGACCTCAGATATAAAACTTGAGGAGATGGTGGGGGCCTACGGTACTTTTGCAAATAAAGGAGTCTATACGAGACCGATGTATGTAACGCAGATAGAGGATAAGAATGGGAATATAATTTCGAGGTTTACACCTAAGATTGAAGAAGTTTTGAGTGAGGACCAGGCTTATCTGATGTTAAATCTTCTCCAGGGGGTTGTCCAGTTTGGTACAGGGAGTAATTTAAGAAGAGAGCCTTATAACCTGTTTAACCAGATCGGAGGGAAAACCGGAACGACCCAGAATCATTCAAATGGATGGTTTATGGGGGTTACACCTAATCTGGTGGGCGGGGTGTGGAGTGGCTGGGAGGACCAGGCGATACATTTTGAAGCGCTGGGAGAAGGATCGGGAGCAGCTATGGCGCTTCCTATAATGGGTAAATTTCTGAAAAAGCTATATGCTGATCCTCAATTAGGAATTATGGAGGCAGATGAATTTGAACGCCCGTCGAATTTCAACATGGAACTTGATTGCAATAAGGTTAAGAAAAGCAATTCGAGGGGGGATGTTTCGAGAAGAGTAAGGTATTAAATGGATCAACGGCACAACGGCACAAGGGTCTTAGATAGATTCCTCACGTGATAGGAGGATTGTTTCGTCGCTTCGCTCCTCGCAATGACCGTACATTTTACCAAATTCGATACTTCCCCTGGAGATTCCTCATTTCGCTTCGCTTCATTCGGAATGACAATCGATCTTTTTGGCATGTAAAGAGGAGGCGGTTCGCACCAGCGAACCGCCTCCTCTTTACTATTTACCCCAAAATGCATGTCATTCCGAGCGTTAGCGAGGAATCTCCGGATTGCGAAACAGCACTTCTAAAAAACCGGGTCATTGCGAGGAGCAAAGCGACGAAGCAACCTTTAAATCGCATCCACAGATCAACTAAACAGCGACCTTATCAGGTTCTCAATTTTCCCCACCTGGATGACCTCGATATTCAGACCTTTTGCGGAAATGTTCCTGTGAAATTTTGATACATAAATTTTAGTAAATCCCATTTTTGATGCCTCACGGATACGTTGTTCAATGCGTGATACCGGTCGTATTTCTCCTGACAAACCTGTTTCTCCCGAAAAACATACTTCACGTCCTATAGGGATATCAAGATTTGAAGAGAGAACAGAACTTATAATAGCCAGATCGATAGCAGGGTCGTTTACTTTAATGCCTCCGGCAATATTAAGGAAGACATCTTTTACTCCCAGTTTAAAGCCTGCTCTTTTCTCAAGAACAGCCAGCAGCATATTCAGTCTTCTTATATCGAAGCCTGTAGAGCTTCGCTGAGGTGTGCCATATACGGCACTGCTTACCAGCGCCTGTGTTTCAATTAGAAAGGGTCTCAACCCGTCGACAGTTGCCGCAATGGATATACCGCTCAGAGCCTCATCGTGCTGATTGATAAACATTTCAGAAGGATTGTCAACTTCTCTTAAGCCTGTCTCGACCATCTCAAAAATACCTAACTCAGCTGTGGAACCGAACCTGTTTTTGACTGACCTCAGGATGCGATAGACATAGTTATTGTCGCCTTCAAAATATAGTACCACATCGACAATATGTTCAAGAACTTTCGGACCTGCAAGTGTACCATCTTTTGTAATATGTCCGATAAGGAATATTGGGATGCCTGTTATCTTTGAATATTTGAGAAGTTGGGCTGCACACTCCCTTACCTGTGTTACCGATCCCGCAGAAGACTCAAGCATTGAATTGTTTATTGTCTGGATCGAGTCAATTATAATTAGTCCGGGTTTAATATTTTCCGCATGGTTAAGTATACTTTCCAGATCTGTCTCACTCAGAATATAACATTGTGGGTTGGAGTTCTTCATCCTTTTTGCTCTGAGACTTATTTGTTCTTCGCTTTCCTCTCCGGATACATAAAGGATGTTTTTTCCTTTAAGCGCTAAAGCAAGCTGAAGAGCGAGTGTTGACTTCCCTACACCCGGTTCTCCTCCAAGAAGAATGAGAGATCCGCCTACAATGCCGCCTCCCAGTATGCGATCGAGTTCTGCGATTCCGGTTTTCTGACGGCCATGCTCATCTGACTTAATACTGTCGAGAAGTTCAGGTTTCCTTTTTTCCTGGTTTGTGACAAATGAAACATCACGTGAGGATGCAGGTGCAATTATCTCTTCATGATAGGTATTCCACTCTTTGCATGAAGGGCACCGGCCAATCCACTTGGGAGATTCCACCCCACAATTCTGACAGACGAATACTGTTTTGCTCTTTGCCATAAGTTTTACTCCCCATTGTTTTTGCCTCCATCCACTACTAAAGTGGTACTGACCCTCTCTTTTCTGAACATGATGAAGAAAGATATTGTGCCAATAATCGCGACAAGAATAAGTTGTGATTCATGAGTAAGCAATGCATAAGCCAGTCCATCTTCGAGAGGTATTCCGTTAACAACAAGAAGTCCCCTTGAAACAATATAATGGAATGCGCCGAGTCCGCTCTGCACTGGAGCTGACATGGCAAGTCCTCCAATTACCAGAATAAAAATACTGTTCCCGAAAGTCAGATGCGAGGTGCTTGGAAGCGAGAATACGACGACCCAGGTCATAAGCGCATAATTGATCCATATGAAAATAGTATGGAAAATGAATTCCCATTTTCTTTTAAGATTTGTAATTGATTTTAGTCCGTTTATAATTCCTCTGGCCACATCGAAGATCTTTGAAAAAAAACGGATCTGGCGCAGTCTTTTTTTATACCTGATGATCAGAAACAGAGTGATTACTCCGAGTGAAAAAAGGATTACCCAAAGAACCCAGGTGTTTCCGAAGATGGAAAATACTTTCTGCTGGATTGGCACAAGAATGCTTTCTTTCAGAAAAAGACCAATCTGTTCTCCGCTTGTGAAAATGAGAATTATCATTATTATAAGCAGTGAGATGAAGTCTATTGTGCGTTCAATTACTACAGTACCTATAAGCTGATCGACAGGGATTTTTTCTTTTTTGCCCAGAGCAACACAACGGGTTATTTCTCCGATTCTGGGCAGTGCAAGATTTGCCAGGTAGCCGGTCATAAGGGCATAGAAAGCATTCATGGTAGATGGTTTGAAACCAAGAGGGTTCACAAGCAGAACCCATCTGCGAGCACGGCTTATGAAGGCGACAAGTCCAAAAAAAGCTGAAAGCAGGAGCCATGAGTAGTCTGCTTCTTTTAATTCCACCCAGAGTTTTGAGAAGTTAACCGTGCGGAATGCAATCCACAACAGAACTAGTCCGACAGCAAAGAAAGCCAGAAATTTCAGAGTCTGCAGAATACCTTTTCTCAACTTCAGATAAGTTTATTGGTTTTTGTATCGGGGAATATGACCACAGGTTTGAATGATTTTGCTTCCTCGAAATCGAGATGAGCAAACGACATGATAATAATAATATCACCGATAAGAACCTTCCTGGCGGCGGCACCGTTCAGGCATATTTCTCCCGATCCGCGAACACCTTTTATAACATATGTCTCCAGACGTTCTCCGTTATTCAGGTCCAGGACATGAACTTTTTCGTTTTCTATCAGATTCGATGCATCCATAAGGTCCTCATCAATTGTTATACTCCCGATATATTGCAGGTTTGCCCCGGTAATTGTGACCTTGTGAATCTTTGATTTAATTACTTCTATTAACATGTTTTGATATCTGGTTGATCCTAATTACAGTATTACAGTGCAAAGGTAATTATCCTTTTGGTTCAGACCAATCCAATTTCAATATTATCTATCAGGCGAATTTTTCCTGCCTGCACTGCGATGCATGCAAAATAGTGCTTGTCTTTTTTCATTTCATCTTTTGTGATAAGAGGAATAAGTTCTGTATCATCCACAATTTCAAAATATTCAACTTTGAAACCTTCCACATTGTTGATTGTGTCTCCTACGAATGATTTTATTTCTGGAATATCAGATTTTTTAATTATTGAAGGTACACCTAAGATAGTTTTGTAGATAATACTTGCATTTTTTCTTATTTCGCGGTCGAGGAGCAGGTTCCTGCTACTCATCGCCAATCCGTCGCCCTCACGGATAATAGGATTCCCGATTATTTTCACCTTATTGCCTGTTTGTTTTACCAGAGCTTTGATTACAGCTAATTGTTGAAAATCTTTCTGGCCAAAAAAGGCTATGTCGGGTTTTACTATTTCGAACAGTCTGCTTACAACCTGTGCAACTCCGTTAAAATGACCGGGACGATGGAGGGCCTCCATTACATTATCAAGGTTACCAAAATGGAATTCCCTTTTATCTTCCTCAGGGTAAATATCTTTCACTCCTGGAGTAAAAACAAGATCATTCTCCCTGAGGACCCTCATAAGAAGTTCCAGATCACTTTCGGGAGTTCTCGGATAGTTCTTAAGATCATTCTTATCATTGAACTGGGACGGGTTCACAAAGATGCTGACAACAACAACATGACATTGCCTGACTGCATTTTCCACGAGTGATATATGCCCTTCGTGGAGAGCTCCCATTGTAGGGACAAATCCAACAGGAGAAAGTAGAATTCTCTCCAAATTGGATTGCAGTTCAATCACAGATCTTACTACCTTCATAGGTCAAATTTTCTGCAAACTTAATCTAAATTATTTAATCTCTTATTATGAGAATTTAATACTAATTAATTGATTTTCAAGCGACGTACAATATGATGTACATGGATATCTCTGAATATCCGCATATTTATTATGTTATTAATTTTTACTATCTTTGCACCTTAAATCGAAATGGTATATCCAGGCAGGTAAATGGAAAGCAGAAAGGTATTATTCATTTCACAAGAGATCACTCCGTACCTGGGTGAGACAAAATTGTCGAAGATCGGAAGGTTTCTCCCCCAGGGCATTCAGGAAAGAGGCAAAGAAATCCGGACTTTCATGCCGAGGTATGGCTGTATAAATGAAAGAAGGAATCAGCTTCATGAAGTTATCAGGCTATCGGGTATGAATCTTATTATAGACGACACCGACCATCCTCTTATTATTAAGGTTGCTTCAATACAATCTGCCAGGATGCAGGTATATTTTATTGATAATGACGATTACTTTCAGAGGAAACATATTATCAGTGATGCTTCGGGCAAAGAGTTTGAAGATAATGATGAGCGGGCTTTGTTTTTTGCCAGGGGTGTGATTGAAACAGTTAAAAAACTGAGATGGGCCCCCGATATTGTTCATTGCCATGGCTGGATGTCAGCTCTTGTACCGGTTTATCTGAGGAGCATTTATAATGATGATCCGCTGTTTCATAATTACAAAATAATCTATTCCATTTACAATAATGATTTTAAAACTCCGTTTAGATCAACATTCGCAGATAAGCTGAGATTCGATGGAATAGATGGTGAGAATCTTAAAATGGTCAAAAAACCAGATTTTGTTAACGTATCAAAATTGGCTATCAAATATTCTGACGGAATCATTATCGGAAGCGAGGATATAAATGAGGAATTGAAAAAATACCTGAGTACAGTTAACAAGCCGGTTCTTGAATTTAAGGATGAGACCGAATATATTGATGCCTATAATGATTTTTATGACAAGATATTGTAAAAGCTCCCGCCATAACGCCAGATTTGTTTCTGTCTTTCAGCAATTCATCAGATTATTTCAGTTTTCACTTTTCATTATAGCGGCTGTGCTTTTGAGTTTCTGCCAGAAACAGGTATTAAAGGACGGGTCTGATCTTCTTCCAAACAGCGATTTTGTTTCCATTAAATCAATCGATACTCTGAGTGTTTTTTCATATACCATGTATGATGATTCTGTCAGGACTGATCTCCCTGCAACCTCTTATCTGGGACAGATTTATGATCCCTATTTCGGAACTACAAATGCTGGATTCGTGACACAAATAAGGCTCAGCAATAAATGGGACGGACTATCCTTTACTACTGATTCAGTTAAATTGTACCTGTATCTGACCAGTGAAAAAGGAGGAGGATCTGATGTTCCGCATACTTTGAATATTTCGGAGATAGACGACCAGATATATGTCAATACTCCTTATTACTCAGGCACAACTGTAAATACTCATGGATTTAAAATGACAGGTATTCAATTGCCTGCATTGAAAGTTGACACAGCATTGGAAATAAAACTACCCGGGAATGGAGTGGAGTTTGGTAATTATCTTACCCGCGATACATTAAAATTATTTTACAATAATAATTTACCCGATTTCAGGGCTTTCTTTAAAGGACTGTACTTCCAGATGGAGCCCAGTTCTGATCCTCTGCTTCTTTCATTAAGTCTGACCTATGATCAGACAAGCTATTACAATTATTTCATTTTGTACGGTCATGATGATACGGGTCTTGCCAAGGAATATTCATTCATTCTTGACGCCAAGAATAAAAACGCATCCTTTAACACGTTTTTGCACGATTACACTACAGCCACTCTGGGAGATAAAATGGCCCATAGAAATACAACTTACAGGGACAGTCTGTCGTACCTTCAGTCGCTGAACGGTGTATATACAAAAGTTGTCCTGCCAGGGCTTGAAAAAATAAAAAATGATCCCTCATTTGCCAAAATTGCAGTAAATAAAGCCAGGCTGGTCGTTCCCGTGAAATTCAATAAAACCAGTACTGATCAGTATTTTGCCACTACCCTGCCACCAATTCTTGGTCTCAGGTATAAGACGAAGAAAGGGAACAGATATATTGTGCCCGACTGGAATATTGAGACAACATATCATACATTTTTTGATGGGAAACTTGATTCCACCGCACAGGTATATAATTTCAACATACCTGCTTTCGTTCAGGCATATCTTGAAAATAAATCTGATAGTGTTAAACCGGAGCTGGAGATCTTTCAGGGTAGCGGTACAAGAAATGTAATCCTTAAAACAAATAAGAACAATCCTACTGTCAAATTTGAATTTAGCTACACTAAGTTCTAGATTTTGTGAACCAAAATCACTACTTTCGTTCTTACATTCTAAAACTATCTGAATATGTGCGGAATTATTGGTTATATTGGAACTAAAGATGCAAAGGAAATAATAATAAATGGTCTTAAAAGACTCGAATATCGTGGATATGATTCTGCAGGGATGGCTCTTGTGAACGGGGAGACCAAAATCTTTAAATGTGCAGGCAGAGTAAGGGACCTTGAGGATCTGGTAAACAAATCAAGTTTTAATGGTACGATGGGAATGGGCCACACCAGGTGGGCCACCCATGGCGAACCTAATGAACTGAATGCACATCCCCAGGTTTCATACAAAGGCAATTTTGTTGTCGTTCATAATGGTATTATTGAGAATTATTCAACTCTTAAGAAACACCTTGAGAGCAGGGGTGTGAAATTTTCAAGTCAGACAGATACCGAAGTCCTCGCAAATCTTATAGAGCATCTCTACATTGAGGGAGATCTTTCTGCTGAACAGGCAATAACATCAGCTCTAAACAGGGTTGTGGGAGCATATGGGTTGGTTATTATTTGTACAAATGAGCCCGACCGGCTGTTTGCTGCAAAAAAGGGAAGTCCTCTTGTAATAGGAGTAGGTGAGGGCGAGAACTTTATTGCTTCCGATGCTACACCCATCGTTGAATTTACACAGAGAGTAATTTATCTTAATGACGACGATCTTGCCATAATTAAAAAAGATGAATTAATTCTTAAAACTCTGCGAAACGACAGTATACAACCTGAAGTAAAAGAAATTGACCTCAAAATAGGAGAGATTGACAAAGAAGGATTCGCTCATTTTATGCTGAAGGAAATTTTTGAACAGCCAAGAGCAGTTCACGATACTTTCAGGGGGAGGATATTACCCGATAATTCAGGTGTAATGCTCGGAGGGTTGCATAATGTTATCGATTCAATGAGCGAGGCTGAAAGAATTATTATAATTGCATGTGGCACATCATGGCATGCCGGACTCGTTGGAGAATATATTTTTGAAGAGTATACCCGGATTCCCGTTGAGGTGGAATATGCATCAGAATTCCGTTACAGGAATCCAATTATTAAAAAAGGTGATTTCGTAATAGCAATAAGCCAGAGTGGCGAAACGGCAGATACACTTGCCGCAGTTAAGATGGCAAGGGAGAAAGGGGCAAAAGTAATCGGAATATGTAATGTTGTAGGCAGCAGTATACCACGCGAAACCGATGCAGGGGTTTATACCCATGCAGGTCCCGAAATAGGTGTTGCTTCAACAAAAGCGTTTACTACGCAGGTATTGGTTCTGGCAATGATGGCATTTGAAATCGGTCATAATAAAGGAACCATCTCCGATTCTTCTTATAAAGAACTGATTACAGAACTGTCATCAATACCTGTAAAAATAGAGAACGCACTTAAGGTGAACGACCAGGCCCTTGAGCTTGCTAAAATATTTCAGAACACACACAATGCATTATACCTTGGCAGAGGATATCTGTTTCCGGTTGCCCTTGAAGGCGCTCTTAAACTGAAGGAGATTTCCTATATTCATGCCGAAGGCTATCCTGCCGCTGAGATGAAACATGGTCCAATAGCTCTTATTGATGAGAATATGCCTGTTGTTGTTGTTGCTACCAAAGATGACACTTATGAAAAGATAGTAAGCAATATTCAGGAAATTAAAGCAAGAAAAGGGAATGTAATTGCGATTGTAACGGAAGGAGATGAGATCATCAGTAAAATGGCCGACTATGTTCTTGAAGTTCCGGAAACATTTCCAATCTTTTCAGGATTGCTGGCCGTAATCCCCCTGCAGTTGTTTTCATACCACATTGCAGTGCTGAGAGGTTGTAATGTTGATCAGCCCCGCAACCTGGCAAAATCGGTTACTGTAGAATAAAAAGATGATTTTTGTGACATTCTATCTTCCTGAATACATCTTATCGTAATACTTGTTGTAGTCGCCCGATAATACCCTGTCGAGCCATTTTGTATTTGTGAGGTACCAATCGACGGTCTTTTCGAGACCAACGGCAAATTCCGGAATAGGCGACCATCCGAGTTCCTTTTGTAACTTTGTGGAGTCAATTGCATATCTCATATCATGTCCGGGCCTGTCCTTAACATAAGTTATCAGCTTTTCTGATGTTCCGGCCATCCGATTTAGCTTCTTGTCCATAATCTGGCAGAGAAGAAGTATCAGATCAATATTTTTCCATTCATTGTTGCCTCCGATATTATAAGTTTCTCCGACCCTTCCACTGTGAAAGATCAGATCGATGGCTGAGGCATGATCTTCAACATATAACCAGTCGCGGATATTCTCCCCTTTTCCGTAAACTGGGATAGGCTTACTTGTTTTAATGTTATTTATTACCAGAGGAATAAGTTTTTCGGGAAACTGGTTTGGACCATAGTTGTTAGAACAATTTGAGATCACCACAGGGATCCCGAAAGTATGATTATATGCTCTTACCATATGGTCGGAGCTGGCCTTGGAAGCTGAATAAGGACTTTTAGGATCGTAAGCAGTTTTTTCTGTGAACAAGCCCATTTTACCGAGTGAGCCATATACCTCATCAGTCGATATATGATAGAAAAGCTTACCTTCAAATGCACTTTTCCACTTATTAAGAGCAGCATTAAGAAGGTTAACAGTACCGACGATATTAGTAAAAACAAACTCATCAGGCCCGGTTATTGAACGATCGACATGCGATTCGGCTGCAAGATGAATTACTCCGTCAAAATTGTACTTTCCGAAGAGATCCAGAACAGATTGTTTTTCAACAATATCAGTTTTTTCAAACCTGTAGTTCTTTTCACTTTCAATATCCGTAAGGTTTTCAAGATTGCCGGCATAGGTGAGCTTGTCGGCATTAATAATAAGGTATTCAGGATATTTGCTGACAAATCTTCTGACAACATGTGAGCCGATGAAGCCCGCACCACCTGTAATAAGGAGAGTTCGTTTCAAAATTATAGCTTGTTACTCCTAATCATTTTTTCCCAATCCCAGGCAGTTTTCATTGCTTCATCAAGTGTACTTAAGGTTTTCCACCCCAGCTCCTTATTTGCAAATGAGGGGTCGGCCCATATTTTTTCAATATCACCGGCTCTGCGTCCAACTATCCTGTATTTTAATTTTATCCCTGAAACACGCTCGAATGATTTTATTGCCTCGAGAACAGAAACGCCATTACCTGTTCCAAGGTTAAAAACCTCATAATTTTTTTTGTTCTTGTTTTCAATAAGTCTCTTTATGGCAATTACATGTGCTTTTGCAAGATCGACTACATGAAGATAGTCTCTTATACATGAACCGTCGGGCGTGTCGTAATCGTCTCCAAAGACTTTGAGTTCCTCTCTTATTCCATATCCTGTCTGAGTTAAATAGGGCACAAGATTTTCAGGAACGCCTCTCGGAAGTTCACCTATAAGGGACGATGGATGTGCTCCTATGGGATTAAAATATCTTAATGAGATTGCTTTAACATTTTTATCAGAAGCAACAGTATCACGGATAATTGATTCACCTATTTGCTTTGTGTTTCCGTAGGGTGAAGTGGCTGGTTGCAGTGGAGCATCCTCAGTTACGGGCAGTTTTTCCGGCTGGCCATAGACTGTACAGGAAGATGAAAATACCAGATCGGGGATGCCGTAACGCTTCATTGATCCGAGGAGATTAACCAATGACAACAGATTATTCCGGTAATAATCTAATGGTATATTAACTGATTCGCCCACAGCCTTATACGCGGCAAAATGAATTACAGCTGAAATATCCTGATGTTTCTTGATGAATTGATCAAGTTTAGGCAGGTCGCAAAGGTCGAATACTTCCAGAAGTGGTTTGACTCCGGTTATTTTTTGTATCCTGCTAATTACCTCTGCTTCTGAGTTATACAGGTTGTCTATAATTATTGGTTCGAATCCTTCCCCGATAAGCTCAACAACAGTATGTGAACCTATATATCCGGTTCCACCGGTAACCAGTATCTTCTTTTTCATTTAGAGGCTCCAGTATGTATGATTCTTAATTTTTCCGCGTAAAACGCCTTTCACATCCACAACGATTCCATCTTTATTCAGTAACGAAGCAAAATATGATTCATCCAGTTTCATATATTCTTTATGACAAACGGCGAGTATAACAGCGTCATATTTTCCTGAAGGCTTCTCACTTAGTTCAAGCTGGTATTCTTCCATGACTTCATGCTTTCCGGCTCCGGGATCTATAACATCGACAGGGATTCCAAAATCATTAAGTTCTTTAATAATATCGAGAACCTTAGAGTTACGGATATCTGTAACATCTTCCTTAAAAGTTATCCCCATTATCAGAACACGACAACTTTTAAGATTTTTTCCGGCAGCAATTATTTTTTTTACAGTCTGTTTTCCGATATATCCTCCCATACTGTCGTTGATGAACCTTCCGGAGTCAATCATCTGAGGGTGATATCCCAGGGCCTTTGCCTTGAATGACAGGTAATATGGATCAACACCAATGCAATGTCCTCCTACAAGGCCTGGATAAAACTTAAGGAAGTTCCATTTTGTGCCCGCTGCTTCCAGCACTTCAAATGTATTTACCCCTAGTCTGTTAAAAATAATTGAAAGTTCATTCATAAACGCGATATTAATATCACGTTGTGTATTTTCAATGATTTTAGCCGACTCAGCAACCTTAATTGAGCTTGCACGGTGGACACCTGCTTTAATTATAAGTTCATATGTTTTTGCTATATTTTCGGCAGATTCAGCATCACAGCCACTTGTTACTTTTACAATTTTGGTAAGAGTATGATGACTGTCTCCCGGATTTATTCTTTCGGGCGAGAAACCTACCTTAAAATCGGTACCGCATTTTAACTCAGAGTATCTCTCAAGTACAGGTATGCAATCATCTTCTGTGCATCCTGGATAAACCGTGGATTCGTACACCACATAGTCTCCTTTTTTTAAAATCTTGCCAACTGTCTCCGACGCTTTAAGGACTGGAGTCAGATCGGGAAGATTATTCTTAGTTGTAGGCGTAGGTACTGCTATAATGTGAAATGAAGCGCTTTTTAAATCTGAAGGATTGCTTGTAAGGACAATGTCGGTGTTAAGGAAAGCTTCAGATGTTAGCTCATTACTGGGGTCTATGCCTTTTTTCATAAGGTCGACTCTTTCAGGTTTAATATCAAACCCGACAACCCGGATCAGTTTTGCAAATTCAAGCGCGATTGGCAGGCCTACATAGCCCAGGCCAATGACTGACAGTTTTGTCTCCTTGTTAATTAGTTTAGTGTACATAGATTATATTGTTCTTAAAATTGGATGATAGTCTCCCTGAAGTCCCACCGGTTTTGAATTTCTTATGTTGTAGGCTGTCTCTACCGACTGGCGAGCCTCTTTAAGCCCGAACCCTTTTCCTGCAAGTATTTCTTTGTATGACTCAGTATGCAGGTCAGCGAATCCTTCGCTGAATTCGATCTCCTCCCCGTTTACCGTGATAGATCTGTAAGTCCTCTTCCCCGATTCTCTGAATGAGAGAGGAATATCGTTATAATCGAGACTCAGGAACCATCTGACTCTGGCATTTTCAAGTTCAAGGTATCCTGCAGCTTTATGAGGTTCAGAGATATGAACAATGTTTTTCCGGGTATCTCCAAAGATCCAGCTCAGCATATCGAAAAAGTGAATACCAATATTTGTTGCAACGCCTCCCGATTTCTGAATATCTCCTTTCCATGATATTGAATACCAGTTTCCCCGGCTCGTTACATATGTCATATCAATATCATAAACCTTCCCTTTGGGTCCGTTTCTGATTTTCTCCCTCAATTCCAGAATTTTCGGATGAAGGCGAAGTTGAAGAACCGTATAGATTTTATGGCCGGTCTCATTTTCAATCTCCTGCAATGCGTCTATATTCCATGGATTGAGAACAATCGGTTTTTCACAGATCGCTTCAGCCTGATGACGAAGTGCAAATCTGATATGGGAATCATGCAGATAATTGGGAGAACAGATGCTTACATAGTCAATTTTGGTCCCTGTTCGTTTAAGTTTATCAAAATGTCTGTCAAACCTTTCGAATTCCACAAAAAAATCACTATCAGGAAAATAGCTGTCGATGCGTCCGACACTGTCAAATTTATCAAGGCTTGCAAGGAGATTATTGCCGGTTTCCTTTATGGCATGAAGATGTCTGACAGCGATATATCCTGCTACACCTATTATCCCAAAATTTTTCGGAGAATCTGTCATAATCACTTTCTAAAAGCGTATAAAAATACTAAAATATTTTAGAAACCTTGCCATCTTCAATTTTGTATCTCTCGCCGCTTTCAGGACAGGATGCAAATCCGGCGTTGTCAAAAATCAGTTTATGTCCATATTCACTCATCCATCCTGTTTGTCTCGCAGGATTACCCACAACAAGAGCATAGGGCTTAACATCTTTTGTGACGACGGCACCGGCTCCGATGAATGAATAGGTCCCGATTTTATTCCCGCATACAATCGTGGAATTGGCGCCAATCGATGCCCCCTTTTCCACTATAGTGGTATAGTAACTGTCTTTCCTGATAATTGCACTCCGGGGATTAATTACATTTGTAAATACCATTGAGGGTCCCAGAAAGACATCGTCTTCGCAGACTACTCCCGTATAGAGCGAGACATTATTCTGAATTTTGACATTCCTGCCCAGTTTAACACCAGGTGATATGACAACATTCTGGCCAATATTGCAGTTGTCACCAATCTCCGAACCCGACATAACATGACTGAAGTGCCATATTTTTGTTCCTTTTCCGATTTTACAGCCATCATCGATAACGGCTGTTTCGTGAGCAAAATATTCCTTCTCCATTATAAATTTTTATCGAAAAACTCTAATATGTTAAGTGTTATATAATCAATCTGTTCCCTCTCCATATCTGGATGCATTGGCAAGGAGAGGACTTCTTTGCAGAGAGTTGTTGTAACAGGAAAGTCATTCTCTAAATAACCAAGGTAATTGTAAGCTTTTTGTGTATGAAGAGGTCCGGGATAATAAACCATTGAAGGGATATTCTTCGTCTCCAGATACCTCTTCAGCTCGTCTCTTTTGCCGTTTTTAACCCGGATTGTATATTGATGAAATATGTGTGAAGAATATTTTACTCTTTCAGGGGAGAATATTGATGCACATCCTTCTAATGCCTTGTCATACAGGTCAGCAACCGCTTTCCGTTCAGCATTGAATTTCGAAAGATATTTAAGTTTTACTCTGAGTATTGCTGCCTGAAGAGTATCAAGCCTTGAATTAACACCAATGTCATCATATTGATACCTTACCTTCATCCCGTGGTTAGCGATACTTCTGAGTTTTTTTGCGAAATACTCGTTATTTGTATATAGGGCTCCTCCGTCACCATAGCACCCCAGATTCTTTGATGGGAAAAATGATGTAGTCCCTATATGTCCGATAGTCCCTGCTTTTTTAATTGTCCCATTTTTAAAGTAATAATCTGCACCAGTTGCCTGGGCAGCATCTTCGATTACGAAAAGATGATGTTTCTCCGCAATCTTCATAATGCTTTCCATATCAGCGCATTGGCCGAATAAGTGAACGGGAACAATTGCTTTTGTTTTATGAGTGATTGCTTTTTCAACAGCTTCGACAGAGATATTAAAACTTCCGGGTTCAGGATCAACAAGAACCAGTTTGAGACCCAGTAAAGCAACAACTTCAACCGTAGCAATGAAAGTAAAATTTGTGGTAATTACCTCGTCTCCGGGTTCCAGACCGAGAACCCTCATTGCAAGATGAAGAGCATCAGTTCCATTTGCGCATGAGACCACATGTTTTATACCCATATATTCCTGAAGCTCTTCTTCAAATAGCTTAACATCAGGACCTTTAATAAAGGCAGTGGATAAAATAACTGATTTTATGGCATTGTCTAATTCCAGGCCGATCTTCTCATATTGAGTTCTCAGGTCGACCATTTGTATCTCTCTCATCTCATGAAGAAATTTGGAAATACGAAGATAATGTTTTTTATTGAACTACCCCCAAGCCCCCCACTTGGGGGGCTTTGAGATAAAACAATGTTATTGACCCACCATTGTGAGGATATGGAAATGCATTATTGTACATAGCCCCCCATTTGGGGGGTTTGGGGGTAGAAAACTAAAGGAAACCTGTCTTGCTGAAAGGTGAAAAAGTTTTCGACAGGTGCATAATACTTTTTGTGACTAAACTTTTTTTTATTAAATTTGTATTGATATAAACAAGAATTGGCAGTGGATGTAACAGCATATATAAGAGAATTGTTATTTGGGCATGATTGCGTTATTGTCCCGGGTTTTGGCGGATTTATTGGTAACTATACGCCGGCCCGAATTGACAGGAGCACTGACACTTTTTATCCACCTGTCAAGAAGATATCCTTTAACAGGAATCTTAACCATAATGACGGACTTCTTGCGGGAAGAATCTCCGGTTCCAACAAGATCAATTATGGGGATGCCAGAAATCTGGTAGAAGAATTTGTTGCTGGAATACGGAAGAAACTTGAAAAGGGAGAGAAGGTTGTTTTTGATAATATCGGAAGCTTTGTCAATAACCACGAAGGTAATATTCAGTTTGAACCCGACAGCAGTGTTAATTATCATCTTGATTCATACGGTCTTGAACCTTTCCAGTGTTTGCCACTTGAAGGATATGATGTAAGGAAAAGAATATTAAGAAACATAGAAAAAGATCCCGTAAAACAGGCATCAATAAGAAAGATAATGTGGAGGGCGGCTGTGATCGTTCCGCTTCTTTCGCTAATTGTTGCGGTCTCACTTAAAACAGAACTATTCAGGACAAAAGTGGAAGCGACAACCATGAATCCGCTTGTGACAGCTGAATTTGAAAATAATAAAAAGGCTGTGGATGAAAGTAATAGCATCAGAGCTCCACAAATAAAGGAGAATGCCAAACCAGTCTTTACTGAAGTATCCACTCCAGAAGTAGAAGTATCTGTTGCTACAAGTGTAAGTGCTTATTATGTTATTACAGGTAGTTTTAAATCAAAGGAGAATGCTGAATCACAGTTAAATATGCTGAAAGAAGAAGGATTTTCCCCCGAGATTGTTACATTGGACAATGGTTTTTACCGAGTTTGCGCTTTGCATTGCGGTGATCTCAAAACAGCTGATATAAAGAAAGATAGCATAGTAAAAAAATTCCCTGGAACCTGGGTTTCAAGGAAGAAATAATCCGATTATATATATCAATGAAGCCGGCTCTGAAGAGGCGGTTTTTT
>Ga0208079_1000158_pt1 | contig 38116 bp, 34 predicted proteins | sample NGESurdeep092012_5_FD_184474 | JGI IMG/M metagenome (GOLD analysis project Ga0208079, IMG submission 184474) | Arctic peat soil microbial communities from Barrow, Alaska - NGEE Surface sample 210-2 deep-092012 (SPAdes) | ecosystem: Environmental > Terrestrial > Soil > Wetlands > Peat ... | reverse complement strand
GCGCTGCAGCCCGAGGACCAACCTTGGCGCGCTGCTCGCAGCTTGGAGTGGTCTCCAACCGGCAAACGTGCGCACCGGGCAGCGAAACGGATAGCCCACAAGACGAATTCAGTCAACGAGGTGCGTACGCTCCTCCCAGGGGGTTGAGAGGACCACCGTCGTACGCGTGGACACCATGGCCGAGGTGCGCACCTGGGCGAGCAGGTCCTCGAGATCGCCGGGCGTGGACAGCCTCGCCTTAAGGATGTAGCTCTCCTGCCCCGCGACCGAGTGACAGGCCTCAATGTCACCGATGTCTCGAAGATGGTCTACCACGTCGTCGGGGGCTGCCGGATCAGTGGGCGTGATCGAGATAAAGGCGACGAGCGGCATCCCCAGCGCGTTGTAGTCGACGATGGCGCGGTAACCCTGAATCACCCCGCGTTCCTCGAGGCGTCGCACCCGTTGGTGGACCGCGGATGTCGACAGCCCAGTGACCTTGCCAAGGTCGGTGAAGCTCATGCGGCCGTCCTGCAACAACAACCCGACGATGCGGCGATCCAGATCCTCCATGACGCAAGGCTACTAACGTCTCAGCACCCGCGCGTGGCGGCAGGCTGGTGATGACACGATGAACGACATGACCCCGCGCCTGATGCTCCTTGACTCTGCCTCCTTGTACTTCCGCGCCTTCTACGGCGTGCCAGACCAGCGACGCAGCCTCGACGAGCCGCCGACCAATGCCGTACGGGGTTTCCTGGACATGATCGCAACCCTGGTCACCACTCATCGCCCCACGCATCTGGTGGCCTGCTGGGACAACGACTGGCGGCCGGCGTTCCGGGTCAACGCCATCCCGACGTACAAGACGCACCGTCTCAGCGAAGGCAGCCTGGTCCAGGAGGAGAGTCCCGAAGAGCTCACCCCACAGGTTCCGTTGATCGTGGATGCATTGCGGGCCTTGGGGATTGCCCGCATTGGCAGTGATGGCTACGAGGCCGACGACGTGATCGGCACGCTGACGCATCGAGCTCGTGGCGCGCAACCGGTCGATGTTGTCACCGGCGACCGCGACCTGTTCCAGCTCGTCGATGACCACGCGGGCGTCCGGGTCCTCTACACCGCTCGCGGCGGGGTGCGAGACCCCGACGTCGTGACTCAGACATTCCTGCAGACCAAGTACTCGGTGCCCACGGGTCAGGCCTACGCCGACCTGGCGACCCTGCGTGGTGACGCCAGCGATGGGTTGCCCGGTGTGGCGGGGATTGGGGAGAAGACTGCGGCCGCACTGATCAACAGGTACGGCGACCTGGCCAGCCTGCGTCGTGCCCTCGCCGACGGCGACCCACAGATCAAGGGCGCGCAACGACACCGCCTCGAAGCCGCTTCGGCCTACCTCGACGTGGCACCTGTGGTTGTCCAGGTCGCCCTGGACGCGCCGATCCCGGAATTCGATGCCTCGCTGCCCCAAGAGGTTGGCGATCTCACCTTGCTCTCGTCGCTTGCTTCGGGGTACGGCCTGACCAATCCCCTCAACCGGGTGCTGAGCGCCCTGGGGCTCGGCGACAACGACTAGGACGGCGGCACACACGGGCTACCTCGTTGGGGCGCCACGCCGAGATAGCAGCGGCCTTGGTCGTGGTGGCCGCGATGAACCTCGTGATTGGGGGGCTCATCGCCGCGGCGTTGATCGGCCAGCGGCTGTCCGTTGCTGGGTCGTTCGTGTTCGGCGCGTCATCCATGGCTCTGGGCATGTTCTTCAGCGCCGTCGCGCTGGCCAGAGCCCAGGTCACCGAGAACAGTCACGTCGCCTCCGGCCTGGCCGGCGCGGTCCTCGCTGTGGCCTTCATGCTGCGGGCGCTCGGCGACATCAAAGACGGCCGCCTGTCATGGCTGTCACCGATCGGTTGGTCGCAGAGGACCCGTCCGTTCGCCGGCGGCCTGTGGTGGCCGCTGCTAATCTCGTTTTGCGCTCACCGTGGTCTTTCTATCTGTGGCTCTAGCGTTCAGCTCCCGGCGTGACATCGGCGCAGGCCTCGTCCAGCCTCGGCCAGGACCGGCGCGGGCACCACGCAACCTGGGTACCCCGTTGGGCCTGGCTATCGGGCTCCAACGAGGTACGGTGCTGACGTGGGCGGTGGCCATGCTCGTCCTCGGGGCCGGGTTCGGCTCGGTCGCGAACGCGATCAACGGCTTCGTGGGGGACAGCCAAACGATGAAGGACATCATTGCCCGGATGGGGCCCACGACCCTGGTTGACGCCTACCTCGGCACGGCCCTGTTCATGATGGCGATCATCGTGGCTTGTTACGGGGTCGCGTCAGTCGAGCGGCTGCGCAGTGACAAGACTCTTCTGCATGCCGAACAGCTGCTCACAACCCCGACATCTCGCGGCGCGCGGGTAGCCGGCCACGTCGCGGTCTGCCTGGTCGGCAGCGTCGTCGTGCTGCTGGCTGCTGGCTGCGGCGCGGCCGCGCCCTGCGCCCTGGTCACCCACGACGCGGGCCAAGCCCCCCGCATCATCGCCGCGATGCTCATTTACCTGCCAGCCGTGTGGCTCATGGTCGGCCTCAGCACCGCCTTGTTCGGGCTCCTGCCGCAGGCCATAGGCGCAGCCTGGGCAGTGATGGCTGCCTACTTCGTGCTGGGATTCTTCGGGCAGCTGCTCAAAGTGCCCACATGGGTCCAGGACCTCTCGCCGTTCGAGCAGATGCCCCATCTGCCGGCTGGCACCCTCACCCTTCTTCTGCTGGCGGCCGAGCTCGACGAGACCATCTACCCCAAAGGCATCAAGATCACCGACCGCGAGATGGCAGACCTAGAAACGCAACACCTCACCAGACACGACTTCCACGGCGAGTGGAACTACAGGGTGAGTCCAGCAACATGATCCCCAGCAACGCGCCCAAGCGGCGTGATCCCAGCACATGGGACGAGGTACTGCGCGTGTCTTTGAATTACGGGCCCTTAAAGGATGTCTTGGCCTTGTACATCGCGATGTCGGCCTTGCGAAGCAAGGCGCTCAGGCCGGAGCCATCGCGGGGGAACAGGGCGATCCCGACGCTGACACGGCTGTGCAGCGCCATGTCCTCCAGGGCGAACGGCTCGTCCATGGCCGCGCGCAGCTTGACGGCCACCTCGACGGCCTCTTGCTGGCCGGCGTCATCGAGCAGCACCGCGAACTCGTCCCCACCCAGGCGTGCCAGCATGTCTGCGTCGCGCAGGTGCGCGCCGAGGCGCCCTCCTACCTGGATCAGGAGCTGGTCGCCCGCGCGATGGCCCAGGCTGTCGTTGACCTCCTTGAACTTGTCCAGGTCCAGCATCAGCAGAGCTTGACGCTGGCGCCGCTGTTCAACCAGGCGAGCCTGCCCCTCCGCATACAGAGCCCGTCGGTTCGGTAACCCGGTCAGGTCGTCTGTGGCTGCGGCCAGCCGGCGAAGGTCCGCCATCCGCGCCAGACGGCGAAAAGCCAGCTGGGAGCGGGCTCCCGCTGCCAGCAGGGTCACCCCGGCCAAGGTCACAGCCAGAGCCGACACCGGTAGCCTGGTTCCCACGAGAAGCACCGCCAACCCCGCGACGGTGGCCACCGATGAAACCGCCAGGGGCCTTAGCACCTGTGGCTGGTCGCATCGCCTGGCTCGGCGGCCCCTCGCGTCCGGCAGCGCAGTCGACCCACGTCGCCATGACGACGAGCCCGATCGTCCATCCAGCGTCTAGCGGTGTACCGAGCACATAGGTGCCGGCGGTCACCTGAAGCCCGTAGACCACGTCCGCTGCGGCGAAGACCAGCAGGCCCGCAGCCGGCAACGCCCAACGGCTACCCATGCGCCCGTCCCCCAGAGCCGCGATTCCAGCAACAGCGGCGACGAGCAGCAGGTCGAACAGTGGGTAGGCGACCGCCACTGCCCTGGCCAACGGTCCGGAGCCCACGGTGGCGGAGGCCAGCACCGGGCTGAGCAGGACTGCCAGCACCGAGGTCGCGCCGAGTGACCCGACCGCGCCGTCCAGCCAGATCGCGGACGCCAGCCCGCGTAGATGACCACGCACCGCCACAACCAGGGCTGCGAGCATCAGCGGGTAGAAGCAGAGGTACCCCACGTCTGCCAGCCAGGGGTACGGCAGCGAGCCGCCACCAACGGTCATCACCGTGTAGTACGTGTCCCCGAGGGTGAACGAGGTCACGGCGGCGGCTGAGAGCAGGACCTCTGGGCGCCGAGTTCCGACCCGGGACACCGCCAGCCAGCACACCGCTGTAGGCACCCACAGACTCAGCTCAGCCAGCCAGCCGTTGACGGCCGTGTTGAACCCACCGCCCAGGGCCGGGGCCCACCCGAGGCTGTGCAAGGCCAGAGCCACAACATAGACACCCGTGAGCAGCCACATCGCCCACAGCAGCCCCACTCTCAGGCTGGCGGGCACGCGCAGGCGCACCTTCACACCTGGCATCTGGGGCGCCGCGGTTTTGTCACCGGCGACTCGACCAAAACCGCAAGCCCAGTGATGGGCATCGCGGTGCACGGTCCCGGAGGGTCGGCATCCTCACCTCTGTCTCGGCTTGTCCTTGGTATCGCTCTTTCGGACATTACGGACATACTGAGCACGGCAATGGCAGTTCCAGGGAACTCTGCCCGAATGACCGATGTCAGGTCGTCCAAGCGACTGAGGCGCCGTGCCCAGCGCACCATCGACACCCAGAGCAGATCAGGTTCGGACCCTCCGTGGGGGGATCTACAAGCCATAGCCGGGAATCGAGCAGAGGCTCCCGGCCTGTTCTTCGGTTACGAAGGACCGACGCCATGCAACCCGGGAACGGCAGGGAGAGCTCGTCTGTGACATCAGCGACTGCACCCCCGAGCTGAGCGCAGCACGGGCCCTTGGACTGAGGTCACACCGACGGGAGAGCCGGCCAGGGCTCATGACGGCGAAAGTGTGGGTCCACCACAGCTGCCTGAACCGCCCTCTGAACGCCGCGTCAAAGCAAGCTTGAGTGCGCGGCGACGAACAGCCACACCCGCGCGAGCCGGCCGCTTTCAGTCGATCCGGTCGGCTGCGACGACCCCCCGCATCACCGCGTCGATGGAGCGCCTGGCGGTGACTGCCAGTGTCCGGTCCGGAGCTGCGTCACCGATCTGACCGAGCAAGTCGACAACCTGCTTGCAACGGCGGACGAAGTCACCGGCACCGATCTCGCTGTCACGAAGGACCACCTCCAGCCGCTGACCGCTGGCCCATCGATGCATCATCCAGGCCATGCCGGCGTCCGGGCAGCTGGTCGTTGGCAGCATGTGTGAGCGCTCACTGTCCTCCAGCAGGCTCCACCTGCGGACCATGGCCGCATGCGCCTCCCCGACCTCGTCGTTGGGCATCCGTGGCGAGAGGTCACCCTCATCCCGTCGCGGCTCGTGGAGCATGGACGAGACAATGGCCGCCAGGCTCGGCGGGTCCAGACGCTTCCAGATGCCAAGACGCAGACACTCGGCCGCCAACAGGTCCTTCTCGGTGTAGAGCCGCTTGAGGTAGTCGCCGTGCGACGTCACCGCGGCCCCACCCTCGGTGAGATATCCGAGGTCTACCAAGAGCTCGCAGACGCGGTCGAACGTACGCGCCACAGAGTTGCTCCGGCCCTCGACCGTGCGGGCGACCCGGTCGGTCTCGCGGCGCAGCCGCCACCAGCGTTCAGCCCAGCGCGCATGGTTCTCGCGCTCGGGGCACCCATGGCACGGGTGGGCGCGCATCTGCCGGCGCAGCTCGCTGACGCGCTGCTCTTCCCCAGAACCTGCGGAGCCGCTATGCCGCGGCGGTGGCGGGTCGTGAGGCACCTTGACCCGCATCGTTGCCGCAAGGTCCTTGCGGGACTTGGCATTTCGAGCATTGAAGTGCTTGGGGACGTTGAGGTTCATCACCGGGTCGACTGGGGCGGGGATGTCCATCAGGGTCAGCCGGCGCACCTGCGCATCCGAGGTCAGCACGGTCGGCGAGGCGCTCTCCTTCTTGCCACCGGCGTTGCCCTGGATGACGATCGCGTAGCCCGAGCGTCGACCGCCTGGGATCTTGATGACGTCGCCGGGACGTAGCCTCTCCAGACTGACCGCAGCCTCAGCCCGTCGGCTCGCCGATCGAGCCTTGGCGGCCTCCTTCTCGATGTCACGAATCTCGTTGCGCAGCGCGGCATACGCGGCGAAGTCGCCCAGATGGCAGGTCATCGACTCGGCATAACCAGCCAGTGCCTCTTCGTTGCGCTTCACCGTCAGTGCCATGCCGACGACGGCTCGGTCGGCCTGGAACTGTGCGAACGACGTCTCCAGGATCTCGCGGGCCCTCTGGCGCCCCACCTGTCCGACGAGGTTGACCGCCATGTTGTAGGTCGGATGGAAGCTGGACTTCAGCGGAAACGTGCGCGTCGACGCCAGCCCACCCACCGCAAGTGGGTCCAGGCCTCGGTTGTAGAGCACGACAGCGTGACCCTCGATGTCGATGCCGCGCCGGCCCGCGCGTCCCGTGAGCTGCGTGTACTCAGCCGGGGTGATGTCAGCGTGAGTCTCGCCGTTGAACTTCACCAGCTTTTCCAGGACCACAGAGCGCGCCGGCATGTTGATGCCCAGTGCCAGGGTCTCGGTGGCGAAGACCGCACGGATGCGTCCTGCGGTGAAGAGCTCCTCCACGATCTCCCGGAAGGTTGGCAGCATCCCGGCGTGGTGCGCCGCGAAACCTCGGGTAAGACCCTCGACGAACTCCCAGTAGCCCAGCACGTCCAGGTCCTCGTCAGCCAGGCCCTGAATGCGCTCCTCGACCGTGCGGCGAATCCGGTCTCCCTCCCCAGGTGGAATCAGTCGCATGCCGTTGGCCAGGAGCTGGCTCACTGCTGATGTGCAGCCGATGCGACTGAAGATGAACGTGATTGCCGGCAGCAGGCCGTCGCGGTTCAGGCGCTCGATGACCTCCGAGCGGCTCGGCCCTCCTGCGAACCGACCGCCCTGGCGAGGTGGACGCCGGCCGCGACCACGTCTATCGGTACCGCCATCGCGTCCGCGACCATCGGAGCTGCCATCGTGGCCCGTGAGCCGGTCGCCCGTGCGGATCCGTTGCAGCAGCTCGGGATTGACCCGGCTCTGGTCCGCGACCCCGGTGGCGTCGGTGACCTCGTCGGTGAAAAGGTCGTACAGGCTCTGACCGACCATCATGTGCTGCCACAACGGCACTGGTCGGTGTTCCTCGACGATGACCGCAGTATCGCCGCGAACCTCACCGAGCCACGCGCCGAACTCTTCTGCGTTGCTGACAGTGGCCGACAGCGAGACCACCTGCACATCTTCGGGCAGGTGGATGATCACTTCTTCCCAGACCGCACCGCGAAAGCGGTCGGCGAGGTAGTGCACCTCGTCCATCACGACGAATCCGAGCCCGCGCAGGGTGCTGGACCCGGCATACATCATGTTGCGCAGCACTTCGGTGGTCATCACGACAACCGGGGCTTCACCGTTGATCGAGGAGTCGCCGGTTAGCAGACCGACCTGGTGGGCGCCGTGACGGGCGACCAGGTCGGCATACTTCTGGTTCGACAGGGCCTTGATGGGCGTGGTGTAGAAGGCCTTGCGCCCCGTGGCCAGTGCGAGGAACACCGCGAACTCCCCCACGATGGTCTTGCCGGCACCGGTGGGTGCGGCCACCAGCACCCCCGCCCCGTGGGCAACGGCCCGGCACGCCTGCACCTGGAAGTCGTCGAAAGGGAAGTCGTAGCCCTTGGCAAAAGCGTCAAGCCGGGGCTGTGCGGCGTCCGATGAGGTGGCCATGGCGATCAGGCTACGTCAGAGATCCGGGGACCAGGATGTTCAGCGCGGCGGGTACGCTCTGGCAGGTCACCGGCAGGGGCGCAAAGCGTTCGCCGTCGCCGTAGCTGATGATGCCAGAGGCCTCGAGCCGGACCTGCGTGCCTCGCAAAACCTGCACCGCGGGGTGACCGACGTGCTTGCCGCTGAACACCTTCGGGAAGACCTTGAGGAACTCGATCGTCGAGATCTGGTGCACGATGAGGATGTCGAACAGCCCGTCGTCGAAGCTGGCATCTGGACAGACTCGCATGCCGCCGCCGTATGACGGACCGTTGCCCACCGCGACGAGCATCGCCTGGGCGCGGTGGGCGACACCGTCGACCTCGACGAGGTAGGGAATCGGCTTGAATACGGGCAGCTCCCGGGCGATGGCCAGGTTGTAGCGCATCCGGCCGCGTGGCCACAGCCAGGTGTTGGCGCGCTCATTGACCACGGAGTCGAACCCGGCGCCGAGGACACCGGCGAACCAGCGCGAGAGTCCATGGGCATCGGTGTGACGGCCGGCGTCGATGGCGCGAACAGTGCCGTTGGCGATGACCTCGGCTGCTGCCAGCGCATCGTGAAGGGGTAGACGCAGGGCGCGTGCGATGTCGTTACCCGTACCGGCTGCGACGATCGCCAGGACCGTCTCAGTGCCGGCGCAGAGATTGACCCCGAGATTGACCGTACCGTCCCCGCCGGTCACTGCCAGGACGTCCAGACCTGAGGCGATACCAGCCAGGGCCCGGTCCCGGGCGCCGGCCGCGGTGTCGTCCGACAAGTCGATCACCTCATGACCGCGGGCTTCCAGCCGCGCCGCCACCTCAAGTCCGAGTGCCGCGCCACGGCCCTTGTCCGAGGTGGGGTTGACGATCAACCCGATGCGTTTGGTCACAGCCGAACGTTACAGCGGGCTGGCTTCATCGTCGGCGACGTTGGACCAAGCTGGCACATTGCGCCCGCGCCGTCTGTCCAGGATCGTCGCAACACCCACGGCGCCATAGAACAGCCCGACCATCGGAATGGCAAGAACCAGCATGGTCCAGGCGTCTGGGGTCGGTGTCATCATCGCCGCGAAGACAAAGATGAGCATCACGGCAATCCGCCACCCCTTGAGCATGATGCGCGCCGGCAGGACGTGGGCCATATTGAGACCGACGAGGAACACCGGCAGCAGGAACGCCAGACCAAAGGCAAGGATCAGGCGAGTCACGAAGTTCAGGTAGAGGGCTGCGTCGGGCAGGTTGACGGCTCCCTGCGGGGTGAAGCCGAGTAGCACCTCGACCACTCTGGGCACCGCGTAAGTGGCCAGGAAACACCCCGAGAGAAACAGAGGCACAGCAGCCGCGATGAAGGCGATGCCGGTGCGCTTCTCGTGCTTGGTCAGCCCGGGGACGATGAAACCCCACACCTGGTAGAGCCAGACGGGACTTGCCACGATGACGCCAATGAACAGCGCCACCTGAAGCTGAACGGTGAACGGCTGGGTGATGCCCCCGAAGTTGATGTTGACCAGGCCGTGGCGCTGCGCGGCCACCTCACGCAGGGGGGCCATGATCGCATCGAACAGCCGGGCGTACTCCAGCCATCCGAGCACACTGCCAACAGCAATAGCGGTCGCGGCAACAACGAACCGGCGCCTAAGTTCGCGCAGGTGGTCGCCCAGCGACATGCGTCCGTCGGTCTTGCGTTTATGCCGCAGTACTGCCATGTATCAAAGGATCCTCAGGTGACGGGCAGGCTTGTCGCTTGCTGGCGAGTGGCTCAGAGCGGCGGCTGAGTGCCTCTCTCGCTCTCGGCCGGATCCCATACCGGCCTCTTCGTCGGGTCTTGGATCGGGTCAGAGTGCGAGTCTGAGGTCGGTTGGGCCGTCTCGCCCTTGACCGTGTCACTGCTCGCGGCGCTGGGCGCGCCCTTGTCATCCTTCTTCATCTGATTGATCTCGGACTTGAAGATGCGCATCGAGCGGCCGAGGCTACGCGCGGCGTCCGGCATCTTCTTCCAGCCGAAGAGAGCCACGACCACCACGATGAGGATGAGGAGGTGACTCGGGCTATCGAACAGGTCCATTGGTGTGAAGCCTTCCCGTGGTGACTAAGCCGAGCACGTCGCAGAATTGCGTCACTGTCAGTCTACGTGCTTGGCCCACGCAGGGAGGGAGACTGCCCGACGTAGCCGGCGCGCCCGCCGTCTGTCAGCTTTGGCTCGGTTACGCCGTATCCGGGCCGTGACCGGGCCCGCGAAGATGGCCAGCTGCTCGGGAGACCCGATCCGCTCGCCGAGCAGCTCCACCTGTCCCTGTACTTCAGCAAGACGACGTTCGGCGGCCGCGAGCTCGGAACCAAGCGCCTTGACATGGCCCCACAGTCCCCAGGCGCGCCAGCTGAGGTACGCACCTGACACGACGAGCAGTGACACCCAGATCAAGACCCACCTCATAACAGGGGACTCTATCGGTGTGCCTGCGTTGACCCGATGGGCCCGGCATACAGCTCGAGGGCTGCACACGCACCCTGACGGACCTCGCGGGCCAGCTCCTCGGGCTCCAGCACCGTGGCCGTAGAGCCCAGCTGCCACATCAGGCGGCGCAACCAACCGGTGTCTGGAGTCCGGAGCTCGATGACGGCACCCCCGTCGGAGGTCCGGTCGATGCTCTCGATCGGGTAGTAGTCGCTGACCCAGACCGCTCCCGGTCCCAGTACGAGCTTGACGAGCTGGTCGCCTGCTTGTGGCGTGAAAACCCCAGAGCCAAGGTCGCGCGGCTGCGCCGTTGTCGGTGGGGTGCCGTCCTCATCCAGCACCGCAACGGCCTCGATCCGGTCCAGGCGGAACAGCCGGACGTCCTCGGCCCGGTGACACCAGCCCTCGAGATACCAGTGAGCGTCGAAGTTGATCAACCGCATGGGGTCGACGTCACGCTCGGTTGACTCATCACGGCCCGGAACCAGATAGCGAAGGTGGACCCGCCGTCGAGCCGCCAGGGCCCTGCGGGCCAGGTCCAGGAACTCCTCGCCGGTTCCCTCGTCGATCAGCACCTCGATGCGTGAGGTTCCCGCAGCAGCCGAGCCGGTCGCCGCCTCAAGCTTGGCCAGGGCGCGCACCACGGCGTCACGCTCACCGATCCCTGGGACTGCGGCAAGGGCGCGCAGCCCCACGATCAAGGTCAGTGCCTCGTCAACACCAAGGCGCAGAGGCCGGTTGATCGTGTCGGCGTTGCCCAGAAAGACCCTGCCGCTCTCCCACTCAGCCTCGATCAGATCACCGGGGTAGCCCCCCGGAGTGCCACACAGGAACAACAACGCCAGATCGGCCTCGATCTGCGCCGGGGTCACCGCGAACTCACGCGCTGCCTCCTCGATCTGCACACCCTGCCGGTTGAGCAGCCAGGGGACCATCGTCAAGAGACGCGAGAGCCGGATGGTGGCCGACTCCCCAGGCTGCCCGGAAGACCCGGACGCTCTCCTAGCGCTCATCCGTTTGCCCCTTTGCTGAATCGCCCAGGAAGGCTGGGTCCCTGGCCGAGCACTGCGGTCAACCTGCGGATCACGCAGTCCCTGAGCTCGTCGGGACCCCTGACCACCACATCTGGGCCGAAGCTGCAGATCTCCGCGGCAAAGGCCTCGGTGTCGGTGAAGTCAACCGAGATCAGCGACCAGGTGTCATCGAGGGCGTCCGTCGTGTGCGCACGACGGCGCAGGCTGTGCCCGGCGCCCGCTCGCACCTGCAGCGCCGCCGGCTGGGGGTCGCGGTCGACTGCCACGGTGCTGATCATCTCCGAGGGCCGATGACCGTCGGGTACCTCGTAGGACCCGGCCTCGCCCTCGACCGCGACCTCACCCTCGATCCTGCCCAGCCGGAACACCCGCGGTGCGTTCCTGGATGTGTCGAAGCCCGTCAGGTACCAGCGGCCGTGCCAGGAGGCGATCGCCCACGGCTGCACGTGACGGGTCGACACCTCTGCAGTGCTCGCCTTCCGGTACGCGAAGACGACCGGGGTGTGCTGCAGCACCGCGTCTTTCACGGCTTCGAAGGCCGGCTCAACAGTGCGGACCATGGCCGCGATGCCGATCAGTGAGGAGTCGTCGCGCTCAACCCCTGCAGCCTGAAGCTTGCGCAGGGCCTGGGCTGCAGGCCCGGCAAGGGTGGCCTGGGTCCAGGCCCGACTCGCCAGGCCGAGAACCGCCAGCTCATCGGCGGCAAAGGAGATCTCGGGAAGCCCGTACTCGCGGCGGTCGATCCGGTAGCCAGGCTCATCGTCGAACAATTGGTCGTAAGGCTCGGTCACCAGCGGTATCCCGAGCTCACGCAGCTCGTCCTTGTCACGCTCGAACATCCGGTCAAAGGCCTCCTCCGATGCGCTCGTGCCGTACTGAGGCACCGCACCGCGGATCTTGGCCTTGGACAACGGCCTTCGCGTGTAGAGCAGACAGATCACCAGGTTGAGCAGACGCTCGGTCTTGTCTGCTGCATTGAACTTTGTGCTCATGGGGGTCGACGCTACCGGACCGCAGGGCCCCACGCGGAGTGCCAGCAGCACTACTGTTCGTGGCGTGATCCAATGGCGCGAGGCAACTGTCAAACGGCTCCGAGAACAGTGGCCCGGGGCGGCCGTCTTCGATGTGAAATTGACCGACGCGGCGTTGCGAGACTCGACCAGCGAGACGATCCCGGCACTGGCCTACCCCGACCTGGTCGGCAGGCCCCAGCCCGGAGATCGGGTCCTTCTCAATGTCGCCGCTCTGGAGCGTGGGCTGGGCACGGGCGGGCTGGCACTGATCGTGGCAATCCCTGACCGCCTGCCAGCGGACCCGAAGGCCAGCCCAGGGCACATTGTCAAAGCCCGGTACACACCGCTTCAGACGATGGTCCTGGGCGTCGACGAGCAGCAGAGCCCACATCACGACGTGCTCTGCAACGCCAACGGGATCGACCAGATGCCCGTCATTGTGGCTGACCTTCACTCCGCAGTCCCTGCCATTCTGGCGGGCCTGCGCGACACCGTCCCGCAGGCCAGGGCTGTCTACGTGATGAGCGACGGGGGCGCCCTGCCCATCGCCTTCTCCCGCACCGTGGCCGGGTTGTCCAAGGCCGGGTGGCTCGCCGGTACCATCACGGTCGGTCAGGCCTTCGGCGGCGACCTCGAAGCAGTCAACGTCCATACCGGTCTGCTGGCCGCGGCCCACGTCCTCCACGCGGATGTGGCCATCGTCACTCAGGGCCCGGGCAACCTGGGCACTGACTCACCCTGGGGCTACTCCGGCGTGGCCACCGGTGAGGCGATCAACGCCACCGCCGTGCTCGGGGGTCGCGCTGTCGCGTCGCTGCGGATCTCCGAAGCCGACCAGCGCGAACGCCACCGTGGCATCTCCCACCACTCTCTGACGACCTACGGCCGGGTGGCGATGGCACCCGCAGACATGCCGGTCCCACTGCTGGGCGGTCAGCTCGGTGACCGTGTCCTGCAGCAGGCACGCCGGCTCGCCGCTGTCAGCGCCGGCCGGCTTCAGCTCCGCGAGATGGACATCTCCGGCTTGGTCCAAGCGCTTTCGTCCAGTCCCGTGCGGCTGTCAACGATGGGTCGCAGCCTCGAAGAGGACCAAGCCTGCTTCGTGGCCGCTGCGGCGGCTGGTCGATTCGCCGCAACGCTGATCAATGCACGTCAACCAGGTCCACCACGAAGATGAGGGCCTCGCCCGGTTTGATCACGCCACCTGCGCCTCGGTCGCCATAGCCGAGGGCGGCCGGGATGACGAGCCTGCGGCGGCCACCAACCTTCATCCCGACGATGCCGTCATCCCAGCCCTTGATGACCTGACCCACGCCCAGCGTGAAGTCCAGGGGGGCGCCGCGGTTCCACGAGGCGTCGAACTCCTCGCCCGTCGAGTGCGCCACGCCCACATAGTGAGCGCTGATGGAGTCACCAGACCTGGCCTCGGCCCCGTCGCCGTGGACGAGGTCCTCAATGAGCAGGTCGGTGGGTGCGGCCTCGCCCGGGAAGTCAATCTCCGGTTTGGTTGTGCTGGGGTCAAAACCCATGTTGATCGAGCCTTTCAGTCCAGGGTCGGGGGCTAGGAGCGTGGGTCCGTAATGCCAAACCGGCGGAGGAGTCGATCGACGCGCTCCACCATCAGGGCCCAAAGTCCTAGAAGATGTGGCAGTCGCTCCCTGGAAGCCGGATTTTGAGCTTCTTCCTCCACAAGCAATCATGAAAGTTGTTTCCGACCCACGCTCCTAGACGATCGCCAAGATGTCGACGACGAACACCAAGGTGTCCTTGGGCCCGATCAGCGGCGGTGAGCCTTTTGCACCGTATCCATCGGCCGGGGGCACGATCAGCAGGACTCGGCTGCCGACGGTCTGCCCGACCAGGCCCTTGTCCCAGCCGGTGATGACCTTGCCAGCGCCAATCTGAGTGTCGAACGAAGAGCCGTGGTCAGCGGACGCGTCAAACTTCTTCCCGTCCTTCCACAGCACTCCGGTGTAGTTGACCTTGATGTTCTGTCCGGCTTGGACGACCGGGCCGGTGCCCTTGATCAGCGGCTGAACGACCAGGGTCGTCGGCGGCGCGGTCTTGGGAACCGTGACCTGCGCGGCCTTGGCGCCATCAACGGTCACGGTCGGGAGCCCCGCCTTGTGCGGGACCGCAGCCCCTGTTGCCGTCGCCAGGGGCGTGCTTGCTGAGACGAGGTCGATCAGGAACAGGACTGTGTCAGTGGGCCCGAAGCCAGCCTGCGCGTTGCCCTGGGAGCCAAAGGCGTCGACTGGCGGGATCGCCACCAGCAACCTGGAGCCGACCTTCTGTCCGGTCAGGCCCTTGCTCAGCCCCGGCAGCAGCGAGGAAGACGAGAGGTCCATGCCCGCCGCCTGCTTGCCGAAGCTGGACTCGACCTGCTTGCCGTCCTTGCCGTTGACCAGCACATAGTTGAACGTGATCGCGTTGGCCTTGGTCAGCGCGACCCCCTTGCCTGCGGTGACGACCTTAGTGGTCGTCACCTTCACACTGAACGGTTTGGGATTGAAAGTCAGTGTCGGCGCTGTGGCTGTGCCACCTACCTTGATGATGTCAAGCGCGTTTGTCTTGGCGGCGGTCTTGCCCGAACCGCAGGCAGCCAGGAATACCAGGGGTATGACAGCGACGGAAACAACTCGTAGACGAGACAGACGCACGCGATGACCTTTGATCGTTGGTACAGGGATTTGCCCCCACCATATCGCCACAATCTGTGAAGTTGCCACACGGCAACCTCTGTTGGGCGATGACTACATACCCTCAATCAGTCGTTCGACGCGGGCATCAACGGCAGCGAACGGGTCCTTGCACAGAACCGTCCGCTGCGCCTGGTCGTTGAGCTTGAGATGGACCCAGTCCACGGTGAAATCCCGTTTGTGCTCCTGGGCTGCCCGGATGAAGTCACCACGAAGCTTGGCCCTCGTGGTCTGCGGCGGCACGGTCTTGGCCTCAAAGATCTCGGAGTCAGAGCAGACACGGGCAGTATTGCCATGACGTTGAAGCAGATAGAACAGGCCGCGCTGACGATTGATGTCATGATAGGCCAGATCGAGCTGGGCGATCCGGGGACTTGACAGGGTCAAACCGTGCTTTGCCTGATAGCGCGAAATCAGCAGGTACTTGATGACCCAGTCAATCTCGGTCCCTACCAGGGCAAGGTCCCCCGTGCCGACCGCCATGAGTGTCCGCTGCCATAGCTCCAGGACGGTCTTGTGGATCGGGTCGTCCAGACCTTCACGTGCGACGAAATCAGTCGCGCGCTCGAAGTACTCGTTCTGGATCTCCAGCGCGCTCAGCTCACGACCATTGGCGAGCTTGACCTTCTTGGAGCCAGTCATGTCGTGGCTGATCTCACGGATGGCCCGGATCGGGTTCTCGAGGGTCAGATCTCGCATCGTCACCCCGGACTCGATCATCCGCAGCACCAGGTCAGCCGAGCCGACCTTGAGCATCGTGGTCGTCTCGCTCATGTTCGAGTCACCGACGATGACATGGAGCCGGCGATACTTCTCGGCGTCCGCGTGCGGCTCATCCCTGGTGTTGATGATGGGGCGAGAGCGGGTTGTGGCGCTGGAGACGCCTTCCCAGATGTGGTCTGCTCTCTGGCTGAGGCAGTAGGTCGCCCCCCGGGACGTGGTGGTGATCTTGCCGGCGCCACAGGTGACCTGACGGCTGACCAGGAACGGGATCAGGATGTCGGACAGCCTCTGGAACTCTCCCGCCCGTCCGACCAGGTAGTTCTCGTGGCAGCCGTAGGAGTTGCCGGCCGAGTCGGTGTTGTTCTTGAACACATAGATCTCACCGGCAATACCTTCGTCACCAATCCGCTGCTGGGCGTCGGCGACAAGTCCCTCGACAATGCGCTCTCCAGCCTTGTCATGGGTGACCAGCTGTCGGATGTCGTCACATTCGGGTGTCGCGTACTCGGGGTGGCTGCCCACGTCGAGATACAGCCGGGAGCCGTTGGCGAGAAACACGTTTGAGGACCGACCCCATGAAACGACCTTACGAAAGAGGTAGCGCGCTACCTCATCGGGAGTCAGACGTCGCTGACCGTCAAACGTACACGTCACGCCGTACTCGTTCTCGATACCGAAGATGCGGCAATCCATGACCTCACTCTATGGACTGCCGAACAACCTTGGTAAGTGTTCGACACAGCCCTTCTCATGCCTGTTCGGGTTCGGGCCGGTTGGCGGACAGACCATTGCCCAACGGTGCCGCCCGTTGGGCACAGCCACTGCCCCTTCAACTGACGTACCGGGAGTGCGAATTCCGGACGGACAGGGCGCCATGGCGTGGGATCGTCGGTGGTGTGACTGCCCCACCCGGAGCCCCCAACGACAGATCAGGCGACAAGGTCGCGACCACCGAAGAGCCCAGCACGGCAGCCTTCGGGCTGTTGTCCCGGGCGCAGGACCTTGCCGATCACCTTCGGTCCGATGTCGAGGCCGAGGTGGCCGCCATGAGGGCCGAGGCCAGCGCCGCGCACGACGAGGCCAGACGAGCACTGATCGACGCCCCTAACGTCCACCAGGACGCCATCAGTGCCCAACGTTCGGCACAGGCCCGGCTGAGGGAGGCGCAGGATGAGGCGGCCCAGCTGGTGGCAGACGCCGCGGACCAGGCCACTTTGGTCGCCGACGCCGCAAACCTGACGACCGAGAGCCTCCTGGCCAGCACCCAGGTCGAGGCCGACGAGATCCGCGGCGCCGCCATGGCTGAGGACCTCAGGCTTCGGGGTTTGGCCACCACCGAGCTCGAGCGGACACGGGAGAAGAACGCGGTACTGCTGTCCAAGGCGGCGGAGATCGAATCCCGGCAGCTACGGGCCAGCGCCGAGCTGCGGCAAGTGGACCAGGAGGCCACCGAGCGCGCGACCTCGATCCGCGCCGCTGCCGAGGATTTCTTGACAATGGCTATCTCAAGAGCCGCCGCAGAAGCCAGCGCAACGCATGCCATCACGGTGCAGGAGATCGAACAGGCACGGTCAGAGACTGCCGTGCTCAGGTCGACGGCCGCGGCCGAGATCGCATCTGCCCGCGATGCAGCAGCTGGCGAGGCTCATCGCGTACTTTGTGATGCCGCAGACCACATGAACTGGACCCAGGACACCGTCGTATCGCTGCTGTCGACCGCCAAAGCCGAGGCCGACCGGTTGCGTCACGCGGACCACCAGAGAAGTTCCATCCACCTGGCCGCCCGCCGTCGGCAGCTGCAGGACGTCATTTCCCGTGTCGCCCTGCGAGTACGAACCGCAATAGCCGAGGGCGCTGCTGAGGCCGAGCGACTGCGCGCCCAAGCGAACGCCATTCTCGAAGCCGCCGACAAGGACGCCGTCGCGACACGCGATCACGCCCTGGCGCACGCAGAGAGGGTCATCACCGAGGCGGACCTGACGGTGCACGCGACCCTCGAGCGCGGTCAGCGGCGACTGGATGAGGCCGAGATCGGAGCCAGCGTGCTACGTCAACGGGCCGCGGAACGGTGTCTGGGCTCCAGCGCGAAGCCCACGAGCATCGCCGGGCCGTCCGCGACGAGGCAACGTCGACCCTGGCGGCGGCCCGGGCCGACGCCGACACCATCCGGGCCGAGGCCCGCGACCTGCTCACCCATGCGCGCGCAGAAGTGAAGGTCCTGGCTGCCAGACGCGATGACACCACCGCACAGCTCGGCAACCTCTCAGGGGTGATCGAGGCGCTGGCTGTGCCCGGGCCCCGAGAGTCACCGGGGACGGCGCAGCACCCATCCCCGAAAACGCAGAACCCAATCTTTCCCTCACTACCAACGCCACGACAGGAACCCGATGACCGATTCGAACGCCTATTTCCGCAGCGTGCTCCGCGGATACGACCCGCCCAGGTGGACCAGCACGTTCACCAGCTGGGGGCGGCCACCGCAGCAGCCCGGCAGGAGGCCGCCGAGCGCACCATCGAGGTCACCAAGCTTGAGACCGCGGCGGGTCAGCTGCGCAGCGAGGTCGAACGCCACGTCCAGCGGGCCCGCACTCTTGAAGAGGAGAAGCTGAAGGCGTCGGCACCCACCTTCACGACTCTCGGCGAACGCGTCGGCTCGATCCTGACGCTGGCTGACCAGGAAGCCAACGAGATGCGCACACGGGCGCAGGCGGACGCGGCGAACCATCACGCCCTCGCTGACGAGAGCGCTCTGGCGACCCGCCAGGACGCCGACCACTATTCCACGGAGATGCGCAGCGCCGCCGAGGCCGAGGCCGCTCGCTTCATGGAGAACGCCAAGCGGCAAGGCGGACAGCATCCTGGACGACGCCGACCGCGAGGCAATGGCCCGGCGGGAGGAAGCCGAAGCGGTGTACGAGCGCGCACGCGCCAAGGCCGCGACTGCCGTAGTGGACTTTGAGACCATCCTTGCCGCGCGCCCGGACGCCTCGGCGTTGGAGTTCGCAGCCGAGGCCACCGCCGCCGAGCAACAGCTGACTACCATCCGGCTGCAGTCGGAGCAGACCCGCATCGAGACCGAGCAGTCGCAGCAGGAAGCAGCATCACGCTCTGAGCAGCAGCGCGAGCAGGCTATGAACCAGGCACACACGCTCGTGGCTGAGGCCAAGTCCAAGGCTGAGCGGATCCGAGGCGACTCTGAGCGGGAGCTCGTGGCGGCGACCCAGCGGCGCGACAGCATCAACGCCCAGCTCAGCAACGTCCGCCAGATGCTCGCGGCGCTCGGCGGGGTCGCCGCCGGGAACCCGGTGGAGCCTGCGGCAGCTGCTGCTGGTCAACCCAGGCTGGCAACTGCCGTCGCTGCACCCGCCGAGCAGCACAGAGCTGTCAGCGACGTCAAGGGCGGCAAGGATGTGCCGGCGACCGACAAGGTCGAGACCGACAAGCTGAGGGACGACAAGGCGAAGGGCGACAATACGAATGACAGGAAGGCCGGCTCGAGCCGGGCGCTCGGCGGCAAGGGCTGAGTGTGCGGGACGCCGACGCGGCTGGCCGATCCATGCAGGATCAGCCGGCCGCATTGTCTCTTCTGCTGAGCCTTGGCCGATCGGTGCTAGTCGACCAGGTGAGCCAAGGATGCAGGTTCGGCTGCCAGGAACTCTGACAGCGTCAGCGGGCGCCGACCGGTCAGGTGCTCGATGGTGTGGCTGGTCACCGAGCCTTCGCCGGTCTCGAGCATCAGGTAGGAGCCGATCCAGGCATCGATGAGCCACTGCGGGTTGCCTGCACGCGAGGCTCTTGCCTCGTCGGGGGTCTCGGCGTGGTACGTGATCGCCCGACGCGTGGCCTTGGTCAGAATGCGCGCGGTCTCGTGCAGGTCGATCGCGTGAGGTCCGGACACGTCGTAGATCTGTCCTTCGTGGCCTGGCTCGACGAGCAGCACGGCGGCCAACCGTGCGATATCGCTGCGAGCCACCCACGCCTGACGACCATGCCCGGCCGGGGCGCGAATCACCCCGTCGCGCCCCACGAGCTGTGGCGCGACGTCGGCATACAACGAGTTGCGCATCGAGGTCAGGCTGATCCCCGCCCCGCGGATCGCCAGCTCGGTGGCACTGTGGTCACGCGCGAAGCGGAACGTCGCCTCGGGCGCGGCCCCCATGAACGAGGTGTAGACGATGCGTTCTACCCCGGCCAGGCGAGCACCCTCGATGGCCTTGCGGTGCAATGAGACCCGGTCAGGGGCCTCGTGGCCGGAAACGAGGAACAAAGTGCCCATGCCGTCCAGGGCCTTGGCCATCGCCTCGGAGTCCTCGTACTCCGCGACAGCAACAGCCGCGCCCGGCAGATGCGGCGCCGCAGCGGGGTCACGAACGATCAGCCGCTGCTCGACACCTTGGGTCGCCAGCTCGAGGGCGACCCGGCCGCCGAGGTCACCGGTGGCACCGGTGACCGCGATGGTCACGAAGGATCCGGCTCGGGTCGTTCGGGTGGTGTGCTCCCGCCGGTCAGCGTGTCGTGTCGCCCCGGGGTGGGATCATCGTCGACCGGCACATCCGTGGTGGGGTCCTCGCTGCTCAGCAGCGCGTCGAGCAACGGCCCCACGACACGGCGGAAGGTCCGCCGCGGGCGCGCTCGGTCGAGCACCGCAACCTCGAGCTGGGTCGCCGTCAGCGTGCGTGAGGGCCCACCTGCCGGGTCCTGCCTCAGCAGGTCGACAGCCAGTCCCAGAGCCTCTCCCAGACTCATCCCGGGCGTCCACCGCTCCTGCAGGCCAGCAGTGATCTGCTCCCCGGCCCCGCCCATGGCGATGAAACCCTGCTCGTCGGCCACCGAGCCGTCGTAGGTCAGTCGGTAGATCTGATCCTTCTCGGCACTCTCACCGACCTCGGCCACGACGATCTCGACCTCGTAGGGCTTGGACTCCTGCGTGAAGACGGTGCCCAACGTCTGGGCGTAGGCATTGGCCAGACCTCGCGCGGTGACGTCGCTGCGGTCATAGGAGTAGCCACGCAGATCGGCATAGCGGACGCCGGCCACCCGCAGGTTCTCGAACTCGTTGTACTTGCCGGCCGCGGCGAAAGCGATCCGGTCGTAGATCTCCGACACCTTGTGCAACGCTCGGGAGGGGTTCTCGGCCACAAACGCGATGCCCCGGTCATAGCCCAGCACGACCACGGAGCGACCCCGGGCGATCCCCTTGCGGGCGTAGTCCGCTCGATCCTTCATGAGCTGCTCGGGCGAGACGTAGAACGGCATGGTCATCGGGCACCTCCGGGGTTGCCACGGCGATCGGCGACTATCTGCTCGACCACAGCAGCAAGGGTGTCGTCGTCCAGGAACCTCAGCCCTTCGGCATCCACGACCGCAAGCGTCGGCCAGATCCGCCGGCTGAGGTCGGGGCCACCAGTGGCTGAGTCATCGTCTGCGGCGTCATAGAGCGCCTCCACCGCCACCCGGATCGTGGCGGCCGAGTCCATGCCAGGGTGCCAGAGCTTCTTCATCGCACCACGGGCAAACAACGAGCCCGAGCCGACGCTGTGGTGGTCGTGCTCCTCGTAGCAGCCGCCCGACACGTCGTAGGAGAAGATCCGCCCAGCCAGGGTCGGCAGGTCAAAACCAGCGAACATCGGAACCACGGCCAGGCCCTGCATCGCCATCGCGAGGTTCGAGCGGATCATGGTCGCCAGCCGGTTGGCCTTGCCCTCCAGCGAGAGCAGCGTGCCCTCAATCTTCTCGTAGTGCTCGAGCTCGACCTGGAACAGCTTGACGATCTCGATGGCCAGGCCCGCGGTGCCGGCGATCCCGACCGCGGAGTACTGATCCGCGCCGAACACCTTGTCCATGTCACGGTTGGCGATCAGGTTGCCCATGGTGGCTCGACGGTCCCCCGCCATCACGACGCCGCCGTCGTAGGTGAGCGCCACGATGGTCGTACCGTGTGGCAGCTCGAACGTGCCGCCCATCGGCAACGGGCGCCGTGATGGCAGCAGCTCAGGGGAGTGCACGCCGATGAACTCGGTGAAGGACGAAGAGCCCGTGGTCATGAACGCTGCGGGCAGCCGTCCCTCGCCGCCCCCAGAACCGAGACTCACTGGCCACCCTTCTGCACGAAACCACGCACGAACTCCTCAGCGTTGGACTCGAGAACGCCATCGATCTCATCCAGCACGCTATCGATATCGTCGTCGAGCGCGTCCTTTCGCGCCCTTGCCTGAGGCGTCGCTGCGCTGGGCTCCGGGGCCTCGTCCGGGGTCTCATCGCGACGTTGGGGTCGGCTGTGCTCCTGGCTTGGCATCTGTTCCTCCACGGGCAATCATCGGCGGCGCTGACCTTGCTGAGAGCAAGAACGCCGAACAACCGTCTTCTTTTGCAGCCTAACCCGCTGTCAACCGTTGGCGGCAGCCAATTCCCGTAAAAGGGTCGAAGCGTCAGGGCTGCGATCGATCAGGTCGCCCACACCCTCGCGGGTGCCACGCAGGGGTTCGAGCATGGGAACCCGCTGCAACGCCGCCTGGCCCGGCACATCAAAGATCACCGAGTCCCAGGATGCCGCGGCGATCTGAGCCGAGTACTTCTCCAGGCAGCGACCTCGGAAGTAGGCCCGGGTGTCCTCGGGCGGGTTGGTGATGGCCGCCTTCACCGCGGCATCCTCGGTCAGCGACTCGATCCGACCGCGTTGGGCAAGACGCTGGAACAGGCCCTTCTCTGGGCGGATGTCAGACCACTGGATGTCGATCGCCTTGAGCCGGTGATCGGACCATTGGAGCCCGTCTCTGTCCCGATACCCCTGCAGGAGACCGAGCTTGGCAACCCAGTCGATCTCACGCGCGCACTCCATGGGGTCCCGCTCCAGCTTGGTGAGCACCGAGGCCCAGCGGGACATCACCTCTGTGGTGTCCTCGTCGATGGCACCGGCTTTGTGCACCTGCAGGTAGCGATCCGCCTGTTCGTAGTAGATCCAGAGAAGCTGGACGGCGGTCATGGTGCGCCCGTCACGGAGCTCGACCAGCTCTTGCAAGCTGGGGTCGTGCGACACCGCGTGCAGCGTGGCGACGGGTTTGCGGACGGTGAGGTCCACATCAATGGCCTGGTCCTCGATCATGGCCAGAACCAGGCTGGTCGTGCCCATCTTGAGCAGCCCGGCAACATCGCACTGGTTCGCGTCACCGATGATCACATGCAGCCGGCGGTACAGAGCGGCCACCGCATGCGGTTCGTCGCGGGTATTGATTATGGGACGTTTGAGCGTGGTCTCAAGGCCTATCTCAACCTCGAAGAAGTCCGACCGTTGGGCGAGCTGGAACCCGGCGTTCGTGGAATCCTGGCCGATACCAACCCTGCCGGCGCCGCACATCACCTGGCGAGCCACGAAGAACGGAATCAGGTGGTGGGTGATGTCCGAGAAGGGGGTCTCCCGCCGCATGAGGTAGTTCTCGTGCGTGCCGTACGACGCGCCCTTGCCATCGGTGTTGTTCTTGTACAGATTGACGCCGGCGGCCCCGGGCAGCCCGGAGAGGCGCCGGACCGATTCGAGCATGATCTGTTCCCCCGCCCGGTCCCAGCACAGAGCCGCCCGTGGTGAGGTCACCTCAGGCGAGCTGTACTCCGGATGCGCATGGTCGACGTACAACCGGGCGCCGTTGGTGAGCACGACGTTGGCCAGCGTGGGGTCTTCCTCGTCGGTCAGCTGGCTGGCATCGGCAAGCTGGCGTGGGATCTCGAATCCGCGGGCATCACGCAGCGGCATCTCGTCCTCGTAGTCCCAGCTGGCCCGGCCAGCGCGCGAACCTTGCACGCTCGCGTAGGCGTTGACCACGTATCCGGACAGCAACATGGGGTTCGCTGTCGGATCGCCGGGCACCGAGATGCCGTACTCCGTCTCGATCCCCATCACTCGACGCACCGTCATGCGGCCAGCCTAGGCGAATCTGCCGGATCCGCAGAGGACGTGAGGTGCCGCGACGGGCTGGCTGGCCGGGATCGCTGGTGAGCCGCACCTTGTTAAGGTCGGTTTGTGCGGATAGTTTTGGGCCCAGCTCTCGAGGACGCATGAGCGAGTTGTGGGTTGGACCTGCCCAGTCGTCGGATCTGGTCGCTGTTGCCGCGATCTACGACCACTGGCTGTGCACGAGCACGGCGACGTTCGACGTCATGCAGCCACCCCTGTCCTGGTGGCAGGCGAAGCTTGACAGCACGGACGCCGGCGACCACTTCCTGGTAGTGCGCGACGACGACGCAGTGCTCGGATTTGCCTACTCCGGGGCTTTCCGTACCCGCCCCGCCTACGCACTGACCCGCGAGACGTCGGTCTACCTCGCACGACAGGCAATGGGGCGCGGCGCCGGTTCACGGCTGTACAGCGAGCTTCTCTGGCTGCTTCGCCACGACCGCGTTCATCTCGTCGTGGCTGTGGTGGCTCAGCCGAATCCGACCAGTAATGCCATGCATCGTGCCCTGGGCTTTACCGAGGTCGGCACGTTGGACGAGGTCGGGCTCAAGTTCGGCTCGTATGTCAGCACCACGTGGCGCCGACTGCGCCTGAGCTGACCGATAGCTCGTCTCAGACAGTGAGGTCACCCTCACCGGAGACGACGACATGTCACAGATACTGGCCCGTGTTCGCCACCGCCTCTATGGAGCGACCTGGCTCGGTGCCGTCCTTGCCGGTGACCAGCGTGCGGATGTACACGATGCGCTCGCCCTTCTTGCCGGAGATGCGAGCCCAGTCGTCGGGGTTGGTCGTGTTGGGAAGGTCCTCGTTCTCCTTGAACTCATCGACACACGAGGCCAGCAGGTGCTCGATCCGGATGCCCTTCTGAGATGTTGTGAGGAAGTCCTTGATGGCCATCTTCTTCGCGCGGTCGACGATGTTCTGGATCATGGCCCCGGAGTTGAAGTCCTTGAAGTAGAGGACCTCCTTGTCGCCATTGGCGTAGGTGACTTCCAGGAACCGGTTGGCGTCGATCTCGGAGTACATCCGCTCGACCGCCGACTGGATCATCGCCTCGATGGTGCGCTGGGCAGACTCGCCGTGCTCGGCCAGGTCGTACTCGTGCAGCGGCAGGTCCGCGGTGAGGTACTTGCTGAAGATGTCGCGGGCGCTCTCGGCGTCGGGGCGCTCGATCTTGATCTTCACGTCGAGCCGGCCAGGTCGCAGGATCGCCGGGTCGATCATGTCTTCGCGGTTGGACGCACCAATGACGATGACGTTCTCAAGACGCTCGACACCGTCGATCTCGGACAGCAGCTGCGGCACGATCGTCGTCTCGACATCTGAGGACACCCCGGAGCCACGCGTGCGGAACAGCGCGTCCATCTCGTCGAAGAAGACCACCACAGGTGTGCCGTCTGAGGCCTTCTCACGGGCCCGTTGGAAGATCAGGCGAATGTGCCGCTCGGTCTCGCCGACATACTTGTTCAGCAGCTCGGGACCCTTGATGTTCAAGAAGAAGGACTTGCCGACAGGCTTGCCTTCCTTGGCCGCCACCTTCTTGGCCAAGGAAGCTGCCACGGCCTTGGCGATCAGCGTCTTCCCGCAGCCGGGAGGGCCGTAGAGCAGGACGCCCTTGGGTGGCTTCAGCTTGTGCTCCATGAACAGGTCCGGGTACAGGTAGGGCAGCTCGACGGCATCGCGGATCGCCTCGATCTGACCTGCCAGCCCACCGATGTCGCTGTAGTCGATGTCCGGCACCTCTTCGAGGACCAGGTCCTCAACCTCTGCTTTGGGGATCCGCTCGTAGACAAAGCCCGACCGAGTGTCCAGCAGCAAGGCATCGCCGACGCGGATCGGTTGTCCCTCAAGGCTTTCGGCCATTCGGCACACGCGCTCTTCGTCAGCATGGGCCACCACGAGAACCCTGTCGTCTCCCAGGAGCTCCTTGAGCATCACAATCTCGCCGATGCGCTCGAAGCCGCAGGTCGCAACCACGTTGAGGGCCTCGTTGAGCATCACCTCGCGCCCTGCAGACAGTTCGCTCGGGTCCACCGATGGCGAGACGGCGACTCTCATCTTGCGACCGCTGGTCAGGACGTCAACGGTGGCGTCGTCGTAGGACTCGATGATCAAACCGTAGGCCGAGGGGGGCTGGGCCAGCCGGTCGACCTCACTCTTGAGGGTGACGATTTGCTCACGAGCCTCCCTCAGCGTCCGCACCAGACGTTCGTTCTGGGACGACAGGGTCGACAGCGCGGTCTGCAGCTGCAGCACCCGATTCTCGAGGTCACGCGAGCGGGTTGGCGAGTCCGCGAGACGACGGCGCAGGCCGGCGACCTCCTCGGACAGGAGGGACTGCTGGCGCAATGCCTCCGCCTTGTCGACCGGCTCGACCGAAGGCCCCTGCTCATCCTCATGCTGGGGGGAGTTCTCGGACATGATTGGAACCTCCTCGAGTCGTTAGTCGGCCGCGTAGGTAACCCGACAATTCGACCCTAACCCGACACACGTCTAAGTGGTGGGTGTATCTGTCAAAGATCGGCGAACGCGCCGAATCTTCTTCTCCGACGTTGTCCGCTCCCCCATGTCCTCCGGCGACCACTCGTCGGTGGGGAGCTCGATGTCCCCCTGGGTGGCGCCCTTGGCCGGCCGGCGCTTGCGCAGCGGGGCCGTGACGCCAGGGGCCAGCCGCCTGGTGGTGATCAGGAAGCCGGTGTGGCCGTGCATGCGGTGCTGGGGCCGCACCGCCAGTCCTTCGAGGTGCCAGCCACGGACCAGTGACTCCCAGGCTGAGGGCTCGGTGAAGCCGCCATGGTCGCGCGATGCCTCGGCCACCCGGGAAAGCTGGGTCACGGTGGCGACGTAACAGATGAGCACACCGCCAGGAGCCAAGGCGTCAGCGACAACCTCCAGACACTCCCAGGGAGCCAGCATGTCCAGCACGACTCGGTCGATGGTGCCCGCCTCGACCGCGGTCGGCAGGGTCTGGACCAGGTCGCCGATGCTGATCTGCCAGGCCGGGTGCGGACCGCCGAAGAAGCCTTCGACGTTGCCGCGGGCGATGTCGGCGAACTCCTCACGGCGCTCGAAGGAGTGAAGGTGACCGAAGTCGCCGACGGCCCTCAGCAAAGACATGCTCAGAGCACCTGACCCGACGCCTGCCTCGACCACGCGAGCCCCAGGGAAGATGTCTGCCATGGCCACGATCTGGCCCGCGTCCTTGGGATAGACAACAGCTGCGCCGCGCGGCATCGACAGCACATAGTCACTCAGCAGTGGCCGCACGGCGAGGTACTCGACCCCTGCGCTGTTCTTGATGGTCGAACCATCTGGGGCACCGATCAGGTCGTTGTGCGACAGCCGGCCACGATGGGTGTGGAACTCCTTGCCGGGCTCCAAGGTGATGGTGTGGAGTCGGCCTTTCGGATCGGTCAGCTGCACGCGCTCACCCTCGGCGAGCGATCCACGACGCAGGTGGGCGCCAGTGGCGCTGTGCGGGCTCATGACGGACAAGTCTAGGTGGGTGAAGCAGGCCTTCGAGACAGCGCGGCCTCCAGATCAGCAGCAAGCACGATTCCGCAGATCCGCCCGTCAGTACCACGCACGGGCACTGCACGGACCCCAAGGTGCTGCATGGCCATCACCACCGGGGCGACCGACTGGTCCGGGGTCGCCTGGACGACCCATCCGTCTGGCTGCTGACGCATCGCGGCAGTGACCGAGACACCCGCCCGGGACTGCTCAGGGATCGTCTGCAGCGCCTCGTCGTCCAGGAGCCCGATCGCCTTTCCCCAGTCGTCCTCGACGACCACGGCCGTACCGCCCAGTCCGCTCACACGCAGAGCGAGCGCCTGCTCGGCGCTGGCGCGCGCAGGAAGAGACACTGCCCGCCGCCACACGGAGTCAATCCGGATGCCGCCCAGCAGCCGGCTCCCCCGCCCACTGCGGATGGCGTTGGTGGCGCCCACCCACAGGAAGGACCCGATGAACAGTCCCCAGATGAGGTTGAACAGATTGGGAGGCTGGCCGTTGACCAGTGGCAGGCCCACGAACCACAGGACGACCAGGACTGTGACGGCCCGCCCGCACCAGCCCGCCGCTATAAGGCCGCTCTCGCGGCTGCCGGTGATTCGCCAGACCAGTGAGTCCACCAGAAAACCGCCGTCCAGCGGAAGCCCAGGCAGCATGTTGAACCCGGCGACGAGTGCATTCGTGAAGACGACCGCGCCGACGAGCGTGGCGGTGATGCCCCCGGGCGGGGCGGCGGGCAGGGCCAGCCAGCCGACCAGGGCCAGGAGTGCGTTGGCTGCCGGGCCTGCGATGGCCACCAGTGCACTGGCACCTGGTCGGGCCGTCGAGGAGTCGTATGCGGTGTGGCCGCCCCACAGATCGGCCACGACACGGTTTACCCGGTAACCCATCCGGGTGGCCACGACCGCATGGGAAGCTTCATGAGCGAACACCGAGACAAGCAGCAGAACGGCGTACCCAACGGCCACGCCATAGGCACCGAGCCCAAGGTCTGGGCGATCGCTGGCGATGCTGGGGCCGAAGGTGCCCACGATGATAAGGGCGATGACCGGCCAGGACCTGCCGATGTAGACGGGTACCCCGCCGATCGTGGCAACGCGCCAGCCAGGGGCCGGGCCTGTCGAGCTCTCGGTGCTGGCGGCCATGAAGAGAGCCTATGTTAGTGCCCGCCGTGTGCGTGCGCCCACGTCAGTGCGCCTTGTGTCAGGGCGTCCACCTACAGTGCTCTCCATGGTTGCCGCACTGTCCCCAAGCCGGGCCGCAGACTTCATGCAGTGTCCCCTGCTCTATCGCTTCCGGGTGATCGACCGGCTCCCGTCGCCGCCGAACGCTGCTGCTGCGCGGGGCACCCTGGTTCACGCGGTCCTGGAGAGGCTTTTCGACCTCCCGTCATCGGCCCGGACCATCGAAGCCGCCTGCGCCATGGTCGAGCCGCAGTGGCGTGCGCTGCTCGAGGGCAGGCCGGAGCTCGCCGACCTCGTGGAAGAGAGCGACCCGGCCGCGGTGGCGAGCTGGTTCGGCGACGCCGTCTCGCTGATTGAGCGGTGGTTCACCCTGGAGGACCCGACCCGCCTGGAACCGGCCGAGCGTGAGCTCTACGTCGAGACGGACCTGGACGGGCTGACGCTGCGAGGCTATGTCGACCGGCTCGACGTCGCACCTACCGGCGAGATCCGGGTCGTCGACTACAAGACCGGCCGATCACCCTCGGAGCTCTTCGAAGGCAAGGCCCTGTTCCAGATGAAGTTCTACGCTTTGGTGCTATGGCGGCTGCGTGGGCAGGTGCCGCAGATGCTGCAGCTGGTCTATCTGGCCAACTCCGAGATTGTGCGCTACAGCCCCGACGAGGCAGACCTGCTTGGGGTCGAACGCAAGCTCAAGGCCTTGTGGCACGCCATCGAGACCGCCGCACAGACTGGTGACTGGCGGCCGAGCAAGTCACGGCTCTGCGACTGGTGCGACCATCGCAGCCTGTGCCCGCAGTGGGGCGGCACTCCCCCACCCATACCCGAGGGCGCCGCAGTCCTTGCTCTTGACCCGCACGCAATGGCGGCCTCAGCTCCCGCAGACGACTAGGTTGCAGGGATGACAGCTCGTCGTTCACGGTAGAACCGCCGGGTCACGGCGATGCCGCGATCTGGCGGGAGCTGTACGGGCTTACGCCGACTTCTACCAAGAGGCCGTCACGGATGCGCTTGGTCTCGTGTGGTCATGGATCACCGATCCCGGCCTCGGCCTCAAGGCCCTGCTGGCTCGTGGCGTGGACGGAGAGGCGGTCGGCCTGGCCCACAGCCGGCCCTACCTCCGACCTCGGGCTGCTGCCGTCTCCGGCTACCTCGATGACCTCCTCGTCGCCCCGGCCGCAGGCGGCACGGGCGCCGTGGAGGCCCTCTGGATGCCTTGCGCACGATCGCGCGTACGCGTGGCTGGACCAAGATTCGCTGGGTCACCGCGGATGGCAGCCACCGTGCCCGCAGCACGTACGACCAGGTGGCCGAACCTACGATGTGGGTGACTTATGACATGCAGGTCCGGCCGACCCCGCACTGACCCATGGAGAAGTAGCGACCGGGGCGCAGTCCGGGTGCCCGATGGGATCAGTGCCCGGTGTAGTAGGTGTCGGCCACCTTCAGCGCGTCGTCCAGGATCGCGATGCCTTCCCTGATCTCTTCGGCGGAGGTGGTGCAGGGCGGCACGACGTGGGTCCGGTTGAAGTGGACGAACGGCCACAGCCCCTGGTCCTTGCACCTGGCTGCAAACTCGGCCATCGGTTTGGCCTGTTCGCCGGTGGCGTTGAACGGCACCAGCGGCTCACGGGTGGCCCGGTCGCGCACGAGCTCCAGGGCCCAGAACACGCCGAGCCCTCGAACCTCACCGACGCAGGGGTGGCGCTGCGCCAGGGCCCGCAGCTCGGGTCCGATGACGTCGGTCCCTAGCCGTCGGGCGTGCTCGACGATTCCTTCCTCGTGGAAGATGTTGATCGAGGCCACGGCTGCGGCGCAGGCCAGCGGGTGGCCTGAGTATGTGAGGCCGCCGGGGAAGGCGCGGTCCGCGAAGGTCGCGGCGATCGCGTCCGAGATGAGCACGCCGCCCAGTGGCACGTACCCGGAGTTGACGCCCTTGGCGAAGGTGATCAGGTCCGGCGTCACGCCCCAGTGGTCTACGGCGAACCACTGCCCGCAGCGGCCGAAGCCGGCCATCACCTCGTCGGCGATCATGATGATCCCGAACTCGTCACACAGTGCCCGGACCCCGGAAAGGTATCCCGGTGGCGGGATGAGGATCCCGTTGGTACCGACCACGGTCTCCAGGATGATCGCGGCAACAGTGTGTGATCCCTCGACCATGAGCAGGTCTCGCAGGTGCGACAGTGCGCGCGTGGACTCCTGCGCCTCCTCGGTGGCGTGGAACGGCGAGCGGTAGGCGTACGGGCCCCAGTAGTGGATGATCCCGGGAACCCCCGGCTCGGAGGCCCACCGGCGCGGGTCACCTGTCAGCGCCATGGCTCCGGCCGTCGCGCCGTGGTAGCTGCGGTAGGCGGCCAGGATCTTGTTGCGTCCGGTGTGCAGACGCGCCATCCGGATCGCGTTCTCGTTGGCGTCGGCCCCGCCGTTGGTGAAGAAGACGGTATTGAGGTTTCCGGGGGCGACCTGCGCGATGAGCCGAGCGGCCTCACTGCGCGCATCGTTGGCGAACGCCGGCGAGATGGTGGCCAGCTTGGCGGCCTGCTCCTGGATCGCGGCGACGAGCTTGGGATGCTGGTAGCCGATGTTGACGTTGACCAGCTGCGAGGAGAAGTCGAGGTAACGCTTGCCCGCGTAGTCGGTGAAGTACGACCCGGACGCAGAGGCGATCGGCATCGGGTCGATCTTTGCCTGAGCCGACCAGGAGTGGAAGACGTGCGCGCGGTCATCCGCGCGAACTCGAGCCTCACCTGAGGAGGCTGAGGAGCTTGTGGGGGTCACCGGCGGCGTTGTCTGGGTCACGGGAGCAGTCCTATCGGGTGCGGGGGAAGCCGAGGTCAACGGCGGAGGTGGCTGGGTCGGGCCAGCGCGAGGTGACGACCTTGCCGCGCGTGTAGAAGCTCATGCCCTCAGCGCCGTACATGTGCGAGTCGCCGAACAGCGAGGCCTTCCAGCCGCCGAACGAGTAGTAGGCCACCGGCACCGGGACGGGGACGTTGATGCCGACCATGCCGACCTCGACGTCGAACTGGAACGCCCTGGCCGCCCCGCCGTCACGGGTGAAGATCGCGGTCCCGTTGGCGTAGGGGTTGGCGTTGATCAGCGCCAGCCCTTGCTGGTAGGTGTCCGCGCGGACGACACAGAGCACCGGCCCGAAGATCTCGTCGGTGTACACGCTCATCTGGGGGGTGACATGGTCCAGCAGGGTCGTCCCGAGGAAGAAGCCCCCCGCCGGCACGTCCTGGTCTCGGCCGTCAACCACCACCGTGGCACCCTGAGCCGCGCCGGCGCGGATGTAGCCGGCGACCTTGTCACGGTGCTCGGCGGTGATCAGTGGACCGATGTCGGTGTCCGGGTGGGTGCCATCACCGATGGTGAGCTTCGGCAGCCGTGCGGCCACCGCGTCGACCAGCGAGTCGGCAACCTCGCCCACGGCGACGGCCACAGACAGCGCCATGCAACGCTCACCGGCTGAGCCGTACGCCGCGGAGACCACCGCATCGGCAGCCATGTCCACGTCGGCGTCAGGCATCACCAGAGCATGGTTCTTGGCTCCGCCCAGGGCCTGGACCCGCTTGCCCGCGGCGGTGCCTGTCTCGTAGATGTACCTGGCGATCGGCGTCGAGCCGACGAAGCTCACGGCGGCAACGTCGGGGTGGGCCAGCAGTGCGTCCACGGCCTCCTTGTCGCCCTGGACCACGCTGAAGACACCGTCGGGCAGGCCGGCGTCCTTCCACATCTGGGCCAGGAACAGCGACGCGCTGGGGTCCTTCTCGCTCGGCTTGAGGATGAACGCGTTGCCGCAGGCGATGGCGCCCGCGCACATCCACAGCGGCACCATCACCGGGAAGTTGAACGGCGTGATGCCGGCCACCACACCCAGAGGCTGACGGATCGAGTAGACATCCACCCCGGTGGAGACCTGCTCGGAGAACCCGCCCTTGAGCAGCGCCGGCACGCCGGCGGCGAACTCGACGTTCTCCAGGCCTCGGGCAATCTCACCGGCCGCGTCGGACAGGACCTTGCCGTGCTCGGCCGTGACGATCGCCGCGAGCTCGTCGGTGCGTTCGTGCAGAAGCTGGCGGAAGGCGAAGAGCACACCCGCGCGCTGGGACAAGGACGCATGCCGCCACTGCTTAGCCGCGGCCACGGCCACGGCGACCGCGACCTGGACCTCTTCGCCTTCCGCCAGCTCCACCTCGGCGCTGGCCTGACCGGTTGCCGGGTTGTACACGGGGGCCGTGCGCCCCGAGCTGCCTGCGGTCTTGCGGCCATCCATCCAGTGCGAGATTCGCTGTGTCATAGCGACACACTACGTGTCACCTGCTTGATCACACAATGCACCTTTTGCTATGTTACAAAGATGACAACGACGATGACAGTCATCGAGAAACGGCTCGAGGCGCCGAGTGCACGAGGTCTGGCCCATGCGGTGAGCCGCGCCGTTCGGGACGGAGCTCTTGCGCCCGGCACCAAGCTCCCACCGATCCGGGCCCTGGCCGCCGAGCTGGGGCTGTCCCCCACCACCGTCAGTGCCGGCTGGGCACTGCTGGCTCGTTCCGGGGCCATCCACACCGACGGTCGCCGTGGCACCACCGTGGCCGGCCTGGCCGGCCTCGCCCCCGGCCGGTACCGTCGGGCGCTGCAACGACAGCTCGACTTCGCCCTCGACCTGTCCACGGGCACCCCCGACCCAGCGCTGCTGCCGAACCTCGGACAGGCCCTGAGCGAGCTGACCACCGCCGGGATACCCGGCAGCTACCTGGATGACCCGGTCCTGCCCGGGCTGCTGGAGGTCCTTCACGCCCAATGGCCCTACCCTGCGGCCGAGCTCATGGTCGTGGACGGGGCCATGGACGGCCTGGACCTGGTGTCACGCTCGCTGCTGCGTTTTGGCGACCGGGTGGTCGTGGAGCACCCCGGCTTCCCTCCCCTGCTGGACCTGCTCGAGTCCATCGGTGTGCAGGTGGTGGGGGTGCCGGTCGACGACGCCGGGCTGCTTCCCGAGCCGCTGGCCGCGGCTGTGAGCAGCCCAGCTGCAGCCCTGTTCCTGCAGCCCAGAGCCCAGAACCCGACGGGGGCGTCGATGACCGAGCCACGCGCCCGGGACCTGGCAGCCATCCTCGCCCAAGGCGGCGTGCCAGTCGTCGAGGACGACTCGGCCGGGGCCGTCGCCGCCAGCGCGCCAATCAGCCTGGGCCGGTGGATCCCGGACCAGGTGATCCACATCCGCAGCTTCTCCAAGTCCCATGGCCCCGACCTTCGGCTGGCCGCCATGAGCGGGCCCCCTGAGCTGCTCCGGGAGGTCATCCACCGCCGCCAGCTCGGGCAGGGATGGAGCAGCCGACTCCTGCAGCGCGTGCTGCTGAGCCTGCTCACCGACCCCACCGCCATCGCCGCCGTCGACCATGCCCGAGATGAGTACACCCGTCGCCGTGGCGCCCTGGTCGCAGCGCTGCACGCACGCGACGTGGAGGTATCCGGCGGCGACGGGCTGAACCTGTGGGTACCCGTGCACGACGAGTCCGCCGCCATCGTCCGCCTCGCCAGCCAGGGGGTGGGAGTCACGCCCGGGACCCCGTTCGACGTTCTGACCGGTGGGGGAGGTCACGTGCGCGTCACCGTCGGTCTCGTGGCCGGCGGCTTCGACGAGCTCGCGCAGGCCCTGGCCGCCGCGGCGAACACCACCGGGTGGGCCTCACGGGCCCGCTAGCGGTCGGTCAGGCAAACAACCCCAGCAAGTCCTTGGGTGCCAGACCGGCCAGGGTGGCAATCTGAACAGCCCCTGCGGTTTCTGGCACCGACACGTGATGCGGGACGGCGATCGTCGGTATTCCGGCGGCCACGGCCGAGGCGACCCCCGGTGGCGAGTCCTCGATCGCGATACAGGCTCGCAGGTCAGCTCCGAGCAGACGCGCGGCTGCCAGGTAAGGCGCGGGATGGGGCTTGCCATGGCTGACCACATCTCCGGTGATGACCGCTGCGAAGCTCCCCTTCGGCAGGTTGCTCACCACCGCGGTGGCCAGCGACTCCCACGACATCGTCACCAGTGCACACGGAACCTCGAGGGCCACCAGGTTCGCCAGCAGCTCTCGGGCGCCGGGGCGCCATGGCACGTAGGTGGCGACCCTGGCGACGACGCCGGCCAGCAGCGCCTCGACGATCTCGGTAGGCGTCAGCTCAATCGGCGAATGAGCCAGGATGTACTCTGCCGAGACCAAGAGGTCGTTACCGACCAGCTGGTGTGCATGCTCGTCGGTCCACACACCGCCGTGCTGCTCAACCAGGGAGCGCTCCTCGGCCATCCAGTAGGGCTCGGTGTCGACAAGGGTGCCGTCCATGTCCCACAGAACTGCCGCCGGCAGGGCGCCGGCCATGTGCGGCCAGAGGTCATGTCGCATTGAAGTACTTGGCCTCGGGATGGTGCACGACCAGAGCATCTGTGGACTGCTCCGGGTGAAGCTGCAGCTCCTCCGAGAGACTCACCCCGATGCGTGAGGGGTCCAGGAGCTTGACCAGCAGGCTTCGGTCCGTCAGGTCCGGACAGGCGGGATAGCCGAATGAGTAACGAGACCCGCGATAGCCCTGACGCAAGATGGCGCCCAGGTCATCCTTGTCTTCGGCGCCGTAGCCGAGCTCTTCACGCACTCGCGCATGCCACATCTCGGCCAGCGCCTCGGTCAGCTGTACGGATAGACCATGCAGCTCGAGGTACTCGCGATAGGCGTCGCGACCAAACAGTTCTGCGGTGGCCTCGGCTACCCGGGCCCCCATCGTCACCAGGTGGAAGGCAATGACGTCAGGCTCGCCATTGGCCTCATAGCGTTCCTTCGTCTTGAAGAAGTCCGCAAGGCACAGCCGGCGGTCACGGCGTTGGCGCGGGAAGGAGAATCGCACCCGCTCGCTGCCCACCGCCTCCGCGTGCGCGCCCGCCTCATGGTGAAGGACCACGAGGTCGTTTCCTTCGCTGTAGCAAGGGAAGTAGCCGTACACGACCGCGGCCTCCAGGAGACCCTCGGTCTTGATCCGCTCGAGCCACATGCGCAGCCGCGGCCGCCCTTCGGTCTCGACCAGCTCCTCGTAAGACGCACCGTCCTCGCCGCGCTCGCCTTTAAGGCCCCACTGCCCCAGGAACGTCGCGCGCTCGTCGAGGTAGGACGCGTAGTCGGCCAGCGCGATGCCCTTGACCACCCGGCTGCCCCAGAACGGCGGCTTGGGGATGCTGTTGTCCTGGGTAACGTCCGAACGCTTCGTGTCGGGGGGTCCGTCATCATCGGCCGCGGCCACCACCGCACGAACCCGGCGCTTGCGCAGCTCGGGGAGGGTGTCCGAGACGCTGAGCTCTGGGTCGGCACGGGCGACCGCCACCGCATCCATCAGGCGCAGGCCCTCGAAGGCGTCTCTGGCGTAACGGACCTCACCCTGGTAGACCTCAGCCAGGTCGTTCTCGACATAGGCGCGGGTCAGGGCTGCGCCCCCGAGCAGCACGGGCCAGCGGCCGGCGTACCCGCGGGAGTTGAGCTCCTCGAGGTTCTCCTTCATGACAACCGTCGACTTCACCAGCAGGCCACTCATGCCGATGGCGTCGGCGCTGTGCTCCTCGGCTGCGCGAATAATCTCGGCGATGGGTTGTTTGATGCCTATGTTGACGACCTCGTACCCGTTGTTGGACAAGATGATGTCCACCAGGTTCTTGCCGATGTCGTGGACGTCCCCGCGCACCGTCGCCAGCACGATACGTGCCTTGGCTTCACGCGCGGAGCCGTCAGCATTGCCCTCGATAAACGGCTCGAGATAGGCGACGGCGGCCTTCATAACCTCGGCAGACTGCAGTACGAACGGGAGCTGCATCTCGCCCCTACCGAACAGCTCGCCGACAGTCCGCATGCCTTCGAGCAGGTGGTCGTTGATGATGTCCAGAGCGCTGAGACCCTTGTCGAGCGCGGCTTGAAGGTCCGCCTCGAGGCCTTGGCGCTCGCCGTCGATGATGCGCCGGCCCAGTCGTTCCTCCAGCGACAAAGCGGCGAACTCGTCCGCGCGAGCCTCCTTCAAAGAGGCCTGGTCCACGCCCTCGAACAGCTCGAGCAGGCGGCTCAGCGGGTCGTAGGTCAGCTCGCTGCTCCCCGGCTCACCAGCCCAGACACGCTTGTCGTAGACGAGGTCGAGGGCCACCTGGCGTTGCTCGGCGGGGATCCGCGCGATGGGCACGATCCTAGCGGCGTGCACGATGGCCGAGTCGAGCCCAGCCTTGACACACTCGTGCAGAAACACCGAGTTCAGGACCACACGGACGGCTGGCTTGAGACCGAACGACACGTTCGAGACGCCCAGGGTTGTCTGAACCTCGGGATAGCGACGCTTGATCTCGCGGATGGCCTCAATGGTCTCCAGGCCATCGCGGCGGGTCTCCTCCTGACCTGTGGCGATCGGGAAGGTCAGCGTGTCCACGATGATGTCCTCGACGTCCATGCCCCACTCACCCGTGAGCGCCGCGATGAGCCGGGCGGCCACAGCCACCTTGTGTTCACAGGTTCGGGCCTGGCCGGTCTCGTCGATGGTCAGTGCGATGACAGCAGCGCCGTGCTCCTTGACCACCGGCATGATCCTCGAGAACCGCGAACCCGGCCCCTCGCCGTCCTCGTAGTTGACGGAGTTGACGACCGCACGGCCACCCAACAGCTCGAGGCCGGCCTCGACAACAGCCGGTTCGGTGGAGTCCAGGACCAGCGGAAGGGTGCTCGCGGTGGCGAACCGGCTGACGATCTCGTGCATGTCCTGCACCCCGTCACGGCCGACGTAGTCGATACAGACGTCAAGCAGGTGGGCGCCGTCCTTGGTCTGGTTACGGGCGATCTCTACGCACTCGTCCCACCGGGAGGCCAGCATTGCCTCCTTGAACGCCTTGGAGCCATTGGCATTCGTGCGCTCGCCGATGGACAGGAACGACGCGTCCTGACGAAAGGGCACCGCGGAGTACAAGGAGGCGACGCCGTGCTCGGGTCGCGGTCGACGTGCCTTGACCGGTGTCCAGCCGACAGCCTTGACGACCTCTGCGAGGTGGGCGGGAGTCGTGCCGCAACAGCCACCAACAAGGGAGAGCCCGAACTCCTTGACGAACTGCGTGTGGGCGGCCGCGAGCTGGCCGGGAGTGAGCGGGTATGCCGCACCCGTCTTGGTCAGCACAGGCAGCCCGGCGTTGGGCATGCAACTGATCGGGATGCGGGAGTGCCGTGACAGGTGACGAAGGTGCTCACTCATCTCGGCCGGGCCGGTCGCACAGTTGAGACCGATCGCGTCGATCCCCAGCGGCTCCAGAGCGGTCAGTGCCGCGCCGATCTCGGAGCCCATGAGCATGGTGCCGGTGGTCTCGACAGTGACATGGACGATCACCGGCAGGTTCTCACCGGCCGCAGTCAGCGCGCGCTTGGATCCGATAACCGCAGCCTTGGCCTGCAGCAGGTCCTGGGACGTCTCAATCAGGAGAACGTCGACACCTCCGTCAATGAGCCCGCGGGCCTGCTCGGCATAGGCGTCGCGCAAGGTCGCAAAGGGGACGTGGCCCAGCGAGGGCAGCTTGGTCCCTGGCCCCATCGAACCGATCGCGAACCGAGGGTGCGCCGGGGTCGACCAGTGCGATGCGGCTTCAGAGGCGATCTGCCCGCCCACGCTGGCGAGCTCGTAGATGCGATCGGAGATTCCGTACTCGCCGAGGTTGGCCAGGTTGGCGCCAAACGTGTTGGTCTCGACAGCAT
>Ga0208079_1000156_pt1 | contig 38164 bp, 30 predicted proteins | sample NGESurdeep092012_5_FD_184474 | JGI IMG/M metagenome (GOLD analysis project Ga0208079, IMG submission 184474) | Arctic peat soil microbial communities from Barrow, Alaska - NGEE Surface sample 210-2 deep-092012 (SPAdes) | ecosystem: Environmental > Terrestrial > Soil > Wetlands > Peat ... | reverse complement strand
CTGACTTATGAAAAAAATGATCATCACACTCGTTTTCAGTTTATTTGCCGTAACCGGAATCTTCGGACAGCAGAATATCAAGCTGGCTGTAGGTATGAAAGCTCCCGAATGGATGTTTACAGATGCTGATAAAAAAGAATTTACAATGAACTCATGGCCAGGGAAAGTTCTTCAGATAAATTATGTTGACCCGGATGAATCAGATCTGAATGATGCGTTCAATGATGCTGTAAAAAAGGCAACTGATGTGGATAAAACTCTCAGCAAGGACCTTTTTAAGGGATTTGGTATTGTTGACTGCAAATCGACATGGAAGCCGAATGGACTTATCAGAATGATTGCCGGCAATAAAGCAAAAAAATACGATACAACAATACTTTTTGATTATAAGGCTACCCTTCAGACAGAGTGGGGTTTACCAAAAGATAATTACACTGTGGTAATTCTTGATAAAAACAGGGTTTGCAGATATGTTTTTGAAGGACATATACCTGATACAGATAACAAGAAGATTGTTGATCAGATAATTGCGCTGACAAAAGAATAATATTGAGAAGTACAGTAGTAACTCTGTGTAACTCCGTGTCTTCTCTGTGTTTCTCTGTGTAAGTTCTTGATTTTTTGTTACACAGAGGGCCATAGAGTTTTCACAGAGAGCTGCAGAGTTTTTTATTTAATTAGTATCATAAATTAATGCTTATTCCAAATCTTCTTCTCATAGCGGGAACCGGTAGCAAGTCGGGAAAGACAACAATAGCCTGCAGGGTAATCGAACAATTCAATGAGTTGAATATCACTGCAGTAAAGATTACGCCTCATTTTCATGAGACGACTCCCGGTTTAAAAACTATTTATGAAGAGAAGGGATTCGCATTTTATGAAGAAACAAATCCCGATTCAACGAAGGACACTTCTCGGATGCTTCATTCAGGAGCTTCAAAGGTTTATTTTGCTAAGGTATTTGATGACCAGCTGTTATTTGTTTTCAACAAAATAAAGGATCTTATACCGGAAGGTACCCCAATTATATGTGAGTCACCTGCCCTGCGTAATTATATTGAGCCCGGAGTGTTTCTAATAATGAGCTCAGAGACAACCAGAACACGTAAGGACATCAGCCGTTATCTGGCATTTCCTCACCTTTATTTTAAGTATGAAAAACTTACGGAGATATCATCAATTCCGGTAGGGTTTGAGAATGGAAGGTGGTTTTATAAATATAGAGTTTCTTAAGTACCAGTGTAGCGACGAAGCAATCCTTAACTCACATCCCGAATTAATACTACCTCTCCGCATCAATATCCGAAATATCCTTCCCCAGTTTCGCTTTTATCCTTTCGAGATCGTGTTTCATTCCGGCAACTGCCTGTATAAGTTGTTTTTCGGGTAATACCGGATCGGGTAATTCGCTGCTTATATAATTGACAAATTTCCAGATTTCCTTTACCGCGCTTACATGCACCTCATATGGTTCATAGACAGGATTAAGGGAATACAAAACCAGCTTGCCGTCAGTTTTGATATTATTCTCAGCCACCTTAAAAACAATTCCGTCATCGAGGGTAAAAACAATATAAGCTTTTCCGCTGATTATCTGCATCCAGTCCTGGAGATATTCCCCGGTTACCCATGAACCATCAGGGATTGGAAGCATTGAATCACCTTTCAGCTGAAAGGTCCGGTATTTCTTTTTATCTGAAAGAAACGGTAAAGTGAAAACAGGCAATTCACCAATGTATTCCGGATCAGCGTATCCTGTTGTATAACCGGCTTTGGCTTTCTCAGGCACCAGTTCAATATTTTCCCTGTTGCTGGAATTGACTGTTGTTGTCAGTACTCTGAGGTTGCTTCCCCTTACATAAGCATCGTATCCTCTTTCAAGTTCTCCAAGCTGACTTTCCGACAACTTCGAAATATCCATTTTTAGGATAGTATCGATCGCAATGTTAAAATAGCCTGAAAAGGATATCAGAATTTCTATCCCGGGCTGGGCCACACCGTTCTCATAACCGCTCAGGGTTGAACGTTTAAGATTAAGAGCAAAAGCAACATCATCCTGTGTCCTGCCCCTTCTTTTTCTTAAAAATTTAATGTTGGATGCAAAGTACATAATGAAAATTGATTATATTGTAATCATTAAATTGATTATTTTCTAATCAAAAGTAAAGTTAAATTGTTATATATGCAAGAAATGTGAAATATTTTTTAAAATAATTCGGTCAATGGAGTTGGAGATTGCTCCGCTTCGCTCGCAATGACGGTGCAGGTAAGCATATTTCAGGTTGGGAGCTGAACCGAAGTTAGTAAAAGCCACGGTCATTGCGAGGAGCGAAGCAATCTCACTATCCCATTACGACTATTTAAATTTACAATATGATTCTCTCCGGCAACATAGACCGATCTGTTCTGCATCTCGACCTCGATACTTTTTTTGTATCGGTAGAGAGGCTCAGGAACAGCCGCCTGAACGGTAAGCCAGTCATAATAGGCGGCATGTCGGATCGTGGAGTGGTCTCAAGCTGCAGTTATGAGGCACGGAAATACGGTGTGAGCTCTGCCATGCCGATGAAGATGGCAAGAAGTATGTGTCCCGATGCCATTGTGATAAGAGGCGATATGGAGCTTTACAGCAACTATTCAAACATTGTGACCGGCATAATTGCCGAAAGGGCGCCGCTATATGAGAAAGCATCGGTTGATGAGCACTACATTGATCTCACCGGAATGGACCGTTTCTACGGATGCTACAAATGGTCGCACGAACTGCGCCAGTTTATAATAAAAGAGACCGGACTGCCCATATCAATCGGGCTTTCAGTCAATAAGACCGTATCGAAAATAGCAACCGGCGAGGCAAAACCAAACGGCGAAATTGAGGTGCAAAAAGAGATTGTGCTTCCTTTCCTCGATCCTCTTTCCATAAGAAAAATACCCATGATCGGTCAGAAGACTTACCAGGTACTTCGCTCTATGGGCATTGCTACAATTTATACCCTTAGAAACATCCCCGTTGAGATGCTCGAAAAGCTGATGGGTAAAAATGGCATTGAGATGTGGAAAAGAGCCAATGGTATCGACTCCACTCCTGTTATCAGCTACTCGGAACAGAAATCGATAAGCACCGAGCATACTTTCGAAAAAGACACCACCGACCTGGTGAGGCTGAACCAGCTGTTTGTAAGCATGGTGGAAAAAATTGCATTCGAACTGAGAAAACAGGAAAAACTTACTTCATGCGTTACCGTCAAGATAAGGTATTCAAACTTCGATACACATACACTTCAGAAAAGGATACCATATACATCATTCGACCATGTACTGGCCGATATCACAAAAGAACTCTTTGCCAGACTATACCAGAGACGCATGCTGATACGACTCATCGGCGTAAGGTTCAGTCATATGGTAAGAGGCGTCCAGCAACTCGACATGTTCGACGATACCCCTGAAAAGGTAAGCCTGTACATGGCAATGGACAGGATAAGAAAGCGTTTCGGGCGAGATGCGGTCAGGAGAGCCTCCGGTGTGATGACGGTAACCGAAAGAGAGGAAAAGGCCCTTAAACAGCTTGAAAACGCTATTAAAGAGCAAAATATGATGGAGGAAAGACTTAAAAAGTATATGATGTATGGAGGAAGGTGAAATGGCACAACGGCACAAGGGTTTAATGGCATTCATTAAATAAGGGTTTTGCCGTTGAGCCATTTAAAACGAGCAACTAGCAACTAGCAACATGTATTTAAACTGCCATTCATATTACAGCCTCCGCTACGGAACAATGTCCGTTGAACAGCTTATGCAGAAAGCACTGGCTGCCGCAGCAGATACTATTGTGCTCACCGATATTAACAACTCCACGGGAATTCCCGAATTTGCTGGCGAATGCAGCAAAAACAATATCAGACCCGTTGCAGGAATAGAATTCAGAAATAACAATGAATTACTGTATATCGGAATTGCACGCAACAACAGAGGTCTGCAGGAACTGAATGAATTTTTATCGGAACTGAATTTCAATAAGTCATCAATTCCCTTTCCGGCACCTCAATTATCTGAATCGTATATAATATATTCACTTAAAAAAATTCCTGCACGCAAATTATCCGATAATGAACGTATCGGAATAAGACCAAACGAGCTGAACAGCCTGCTGACACTCACTGCATCATTAAACAGGAACTCGATGGTTTTGCTTCAACCGGTTACTTTTGCAGAAACAGACGACATTTTTATTCACAGGAGCCTGCGGGCAGTCGACAATAATATCCTTCTGAGTCACCTGCAGCCATGGCAATGTGCCGGAGAAGATGAATTCTTCAAAGATCCGGTGCGTATTGAAAAGACCGGGAAAGAATACCCATGGTTAATAAATAATACACTGAAGCTTCTGGATGACTGTAATTTGCAGTTTGATCGCGATAGTCTGAAGAATAAAAAGATCTATTCTGCCAGCAGGTATGACGACAAACTGCTTCTCGAAAAGCTTGCCTGGGACGGAATGTTATACCGTTATGGCAAACAAAACAGCGAAGCAAAGAAAAGGGTCAGACATGAACTCGAGATAATCGACAGGCTTGGTTTCTCAGCCTATTTTCTCATAACCTGGGACATCGTAAGATATTCAATGGCCCGTGGTTTTTACCACGTCGGTCGCGGTAGCGGAGCTAATTCAGTTGTTGCTTATTGCCTTAAAATCACCAATGTTGACCCTATTGATCTAAACCTTTACTTCGAGAGATTCATAAATCCTAAACGAAGCAGTCCGCCCGACTTCGATATCGATTACTCTTGGAAAGAACGGGATGAGGTTATCGATTATATTTTCAAGAGATATGGTTATGGACATACTGCACTCCTTGGAACTATGAGCACTTTCAGAGGGAAGTCGATCGTACGCGAACTTGGAAAGGTACATGGTCTGCCCAAGGAAGAGATTGACTCGCTCATTGATAACCCTTCTGCCGAGACAAACCGGAATGAGATAACCAATCTTATTTTCTCAACAGGACTCAAGATCGCCGACTTTCCTAATATGCGGAGTATCCATGCCGGGGGCATTCTGATATCAGAAGAACCCATCACCTGCTATACTGCCCTCGATATGCCCCCGAAGGGTTTTCCAACCACCCAGTGGGATATGTACACTGCCGAAGAGATCGGCTTTGAGAAACTCGACATTTTGAGTCAGCGTGGAATAGGGCATATCAGGGAGAGCGCGGAAATAATACTGCGTAACCGCGGTATTGATGTCGATGTTCATGCAATACAAAAGTTTAAAAAAGATGAAAAGGTAAAGGAGTATCTGAGGATCGGCGAAACAAAAGGGTGCTTCTACATCGAAAGTCCCGCAATGAGGGGCCTTCTGAAAAAGCTGCAATGCGACAACTACACTACACTTGTCGCAGCCAGTTCCGTTATAAGGCCAGGTGTGGCTCGTTCAGGCATGATGAAAGAATATATTTACAGATTCCATAATCCTGGGAAATTCGAATATATACATCCGGTCATGAAAGAACAGCTTGAAGAGACATTCGGTGTTATGGTCTACCAGGAAGACGTGCTGAAGGTCTGTCATCACTTTGCCGGGCTCGATCTTTCTGATGCTGATACACTGAGACGAGCCATGAGTGGTAAATACCGGTCGAAACAGGAGATGCAGCGCATAATTGAAAGGTTCTTCTCCAACTGTCATGAAAAGGGCTATAGCGATACGGTCACAAAAGAGGTCTGGCGACAGATAGAATCTTTTGCAGGCTATTCGTTCTCGAAGGCACACTCGGCATCATATGCCGTTGAAAGCTTTCAGAGTCTTTATCTAAAAGCCCACTATCCGCTTGAGTTCATGGTGGCTGTAATTAATAACTTCGGAGGCTTTTACAGAACCTGGGTCTATGTACATGAAGCACGCAGGTGCGGAGCAACTATTCAGCTGCCGTGTGTAAATAAAAGTAATTACAAGACCACTATCTACGGTACAAACATTTATATCGGATTCATTCATATCATGAGCCTCGAATACAAGCTTGCACAATCAATAGAAGAGATACGAAATGCGGAGGGACCATTTTCCGGTCTTAACGATTTTGTAGCCAGGGTCAATCCCGGACTCGAGCAGGTCATTCTTCTAATAAGAGCAGGGGCATTCAGATTTACCGGAAAGAAGAAAGCTGTACTCCTATGGGAAGCCCATATGATGATAAACAAAAACAAACCTGATAGTATTCGTCCGCTCTTCTCCTCTCCTGTCCGTGATTTCTCACTTCCCGATCTGGTACAGGGAAAGATGGAAGATGTGTATGATGAGATAGAACTCTTTGGCTTTCCTGTCACAATGAGCTGGTTCGATATGCTTGAAACATCATTCAGGGGCGAAGTGTCAGCACGCAGAATGGGTGAATATACAGGCAGGAGAATAAGGATGGTTGGTCACCTGGTTACTGTAAAATATATCAAAACAATCAAAAATGACTGGATGAATTTTGGATGCTTTATTGATGCCGAAGGTAATTTCTTCGATACAACCCATTTCGCCCAATCACTGAAATACTGGCCTTTCAAAGGAAGCGGAACATACCTTATTCTTGGAAAAGTAGTTGAAGAATTCGGGTTCCCATCGCTTGAGGTGGAGAAGATGGCAAAGCTGCCTGTTAAACCAGATCAGAGATACTAATGGGTCGTGAGGCTTGAGGTGTTAGTCGAGGCTAGCGCGGATTTGTAATCCGTGCAGTTGGTTTTGGATGTCCCGCATCAGCGGGACAGGGGCATCTCATCAATTGTCATGCCGAGTCACTTTCAATATACCTTTCAGTCCTTGTATCTTCCTCATAATACCGTGAATAACATCACTATTAGGAACCATTATATAAAGTATTCCTTCAAACATTCCATCAGCCATATTGTAATTGAAACTTCTTACAACTGCCTTTTGATCGGCAATTACATCAGCAATTTTATTTACCACCCCAATATCCTCAATGCCTGTAATTTTAATTGCAGCTATGAATGAAGGACTATTCTTAGACTTCGACCAGCGTGCAGATATTACCCTGTAAGGATATCTGGCCATCATGTTATGTGAATTCGGACAACTGGTCCGGTGAATTTTTATTCCTTCAGATATAGTGACAAAACCAAAAATACTATCGCCGAATACCGGGTTGCAGCATTTCGAAAGCCTATAATCAAGACCCTCTACCCTGTCTTCAATTATCAGATAATCAGAAAACTGAGAATCGACCTGCTCTTTTGGTTCCTTGTCAGGAACTATTGTCGGGATATTAGTTTCTACCGATTCATCCCTTAGCAGGACCTCTTTTATCTGGAGAAGCTCTATTTTTTCAGTTGCAATAAGGTAATACAGATCCTGTGCAGTTTTCAGACTATAAGAATTGAGCAGTTTTTGTATCAGGGTATCACCATACACTATCTTCCAGTTCTTCATCCGGCGCATAAGGATCTCCTTGCCTTCAGCAGCTGCTTTGGTTTTCTCTTCATTAAGTACCTGCTTGATTTTCGTTTTCGCTTTCGTGGTGACAACAAACGATAACCAGTCCTGCTTTGGCTTCTGGGCCTTGGATCTTATAATTGAAACATGATCTCCGTTCTGAAGAACATATCTTATTGTAACATTCTTCCCGTTTACTTTTCCTCCCACACACGAAGCTCCGACAGCGGTATGAATATCGAACGCGAAGTCGAGAACAGTCGATCCGGCTGGCAATTGCCGAAGGTCTCCTTTTGGTGTGAATACGAATATTTCATCGGTATACAAGCCCGAACGTACCTGATCGAGAAATGCGGTTTCCTCTTTCTCCGGAGACTCAAGAATCTCACGCATTTTTGACAACCATGAGTCGAGTCCTCCTTCTCCCTTGATTCCTTTATATTTGAAATGGGCGGCTAACCCTTTTTCGGCAATCTCATCCATCCTGTTCGAACGGATCTGTACCTCAACCCATTTACCCCTTGGTCCAACAACTGTAGTATGAAGCGATTCATATCCATTTGATTTTGGTATTGAGATCCAGTCGCGCAACCTGCTGGGGTTTGGCTGATACAAGTCAGTCACAACAGAATAAGCCCTCCAGCAATCTGATTTTTCATTCTCACCCTCACTGTCGATTATAATCCTCACAGCAAAAAGATCATATACCTCCTCGAATTCAACACCCTGCTTTTTCATTTTAAGCATTATGGAATGTATGGATTTCGTCCTGCTCTTTATTGTGAATTTAAAACCTTGTTTTTCAAGTTTTTCTTTCAGAGGGGCTGAAAAGTCGCGGATCAGCTTATTTCTCGAAGCTGTTGTCTGTTTCAGCCTGCAATCAACATAATTGTATTGCTCCGGTTCAAGATATTTGACTGCCAGATCTTCCATCTCTGATTTGATATTATAAAAACCAAGCCGGTGCGCCAGAGGAGCATAAAGAAAATAGGTCTCGGAAGCCATTGGCATCCTGTCTTTCTCCGGAGCATTATCGAGGTTACGCATGTATTCAAGCCTTTCAATAAGTTTTATCAGTATGACTCTTATATCATCAGCAAGACTCAGAAGCAATTTGCGGAAGTTCTCTGCCTGGTAGGAAGACTGCATGGAGTCGATACTTGTGATTCTCGAAAAACCATTCAGAATCTCAACAACTTTCTTCCCAAACTCCTTTTCCAGCTCTTTTGGAGCAGGACTCAGATTTGCATAGGAATCATGCAGTAATGCGGTTACAATTGATGTAAGACCTAATCCCATCTCTCCGGCAATTATCCTCGCGACAGAAAGCGCATGAAGTATCTCTGGCTCGCCGGTAAGAATTATTTTATCGCCGCAGGCTTCAATCGCCAGGTCCAATGCTCTTCTTATAACTTTGTTATCTTCAGTTGATACCGTGTTTTTTGCGGCTAACAGAAGTGCACGGTAACCGCTGTTTATTTTATGCGAGTCAATATTCATCAGGCTCTTTGAATTAAGATCTAAGCAATTAACTAAAAAACCGGGTAAATAGTTCTGTTTAACATAAAAGAAATCCCCGGGACTTTCTAAGAACCGGGGATTTCAGTCTAACTATTAAATCTTATCTGAAGGATAATCCTAGTCCTGTCGTGAATACATTATACTGGGCCTTGGTATAGTCGAAATGAATTGTAACAACTGCCAATTTGATCCTGAAACCTATATTAGCTCTCAATCCTGAGAAATTCTTAATATCCATATTCGGAAAATCTGAACCTTTTTTAACACCGGTGTTATTATACTCGGCATAAGGTACTCCTGATGTTGGAGTCACCAGTACCGGGGTAGGAAAATTCCCTGTAAAATCCATTTTTGTTTGTGTTTTGCAATAACCAATTCCTCCATAGAATGTGATAACCGGAAGATTAAGTGAAGCAATTGCGCTTACATTTAAAGCCTGAACACTTACCTTGAGGTTCTGATTACTGAATGATGTAGTTGCATTATAAGGAGTTGTATAGTTTTGAGGAGTGCCTGGTTGCAGACTAATAGGTACATTCGCCTGAAGTTTTGTATATCCCCCGAAGAGTGATACGTCAAATGGTAATAATTTGTTCCCCGGCAAGTATTGCATAATACTGTGAATAAGGCCAACACCCCACAATGAAACATTACCATCTTTGATATTTATTTTAGGCATGTATCTTATTTTCAGTTCAGTCCCAAATGGCAAACCAATACCAACCTGGGCAGTAGGGACAGGTATGTACCTCCAGTTGACACCCTGAGGAGCATTGAAAGAAGCGAGAGTGACTCCACTAACCCTGTAGTTCATGAGCGGACCGTCTGTCTTAGGACCCGCAACAGTGGGTGAAATTCCAGCCCCCGTTATTGATGATGAGAGGCCGATTTTGGATGCATCAAAAGTCTGAGCGGAAGTTGGAACAATTCCCATACTGGCACCAACAGTTATATCAAATCCGCCGAATTTATGAGGTTTTGCAGTATTATACCAGCCACCGCTAAGGCCTGATCCAAACGCATTTGCCCATGGAGAAACATAAGCCTGAAGGTATTTTACCCCATCAGCGGGAGCGCTTTTCAGAAAATCCACATTTTTAAACTGTGAAAAGGACACAGATGAAAACAAAACAAGGATGATCATCAGAATCCCCGATCTTTTAATGATTTGGTTGTTCATAGGTTTAGTATTGGTTCAAGTTTCGGATTAATACAAATATAAAAAAATTCAATCTAAGGAAGTATTGCATTTTCAAACACATCTATTCAATAGACAAATTCATACGAATAATGGTTGCTTCCTGTACTTATGAAATACATATTTTATTCATCCGGACTTTTCTTTTGTATTTTATCAAGGCCTTTAAGCTCTTGCATATCAAGACTTTTTGACAGATCGGAGATATTTTTGAGATTTAATTCTCCTTTAATTGAAATAAGAGAGTTACCTCCAGGTCCTCCTATAATTACAAGTAACTCTGAAATTATATTTCCCGATTGTTTAATAAGAAATTTTGTGATATCGGGTCCCGACTTTACTACCATAAGTTCTTCATATACTGATAAATCGAGTTTATGGCTTAATTCAGTATAAAAATTCAGGTTTTTGTTCAGGAGGGAATCTTCAACAGAGAGTATTTTTATTGACTTAAGTTTGCTTATTATATCATCTGTTTCTTTTTTATCTGCATCCTTATTAGCGAACATGCTGAACATCTTGCTTGAGATTGAAACAACTGTGAATCCCTGTTTTTCAGAGTACCTGTTAAACATCTCATCAACGGGATTGGTTTGAGCCTGTATCATTAATGTCAGGCATAATGCGATGAAAGAAAGAAAAATCTTTTTCATATCATTGATTTTTATTTGTTTATATTCTTTTCAATATTAACATGCGTAATCTCGAAAGCTTGCTGAAGGTAGTTGAGATTCTTCAGGTTTTTCTCAACTATTCCTTTTGGTACATTTAATGAGGCAAAGCTTTTTCTACTCATCTCGTTTATTTTGGCGACAGGTTCCAAAACCCGGGCACCATGATTCAACTGAGATGAAACGTCTCTCAGGATTCTTACAGTTTCTGCATAAGCAAGTTTAGGATCAGTGAATGTATCACCTGTTTCAGCCTTTTTAACAATGAGATAATACGATCCGACAAGTAATAGCAGACCGGCAGCAGCGCTGAGAATCGGCAAAAGATACCTTTTTATCTTTTGCGATCCGTTGTTTCTTCCGGATGCATCGATCCCTGCCATGATCCTTGCTTCAAAGTCAATGGATGGAGCTGGGATCTCTGCAGATTCCGTATAATAACTGAAAATGAGTTTTTCAGCTTCATATCCTTCAGGGATATTCCCCTTCCTGAAATAAACTTTCAGGATATTCTCCTCCTGTTCAGTACTTTCGCCGTTATAGTACTTTTCGATTAACCTCTTCAGTTCCTCTTCGTTCATACTGATATTTATTAAATTCTTCTCTGATCATCTTCCTGGCTCTTGACAAATTTACCCTTAATGTATTAATATTCTGTTTTGTTTTAACAGCTATTTCTTCATAAGTCAATCCATCTATTTCCCTCAATTTTATTACTTCTTTATAAATTTCAGGCAACTGATTAATGATGCGATACAGAATATCTTCAGATTCCCTACTCGCCATTAATTCATAAGGCGATGAATTATCTTGCCAATTTAGTTCCATTCCCTCATATCCTTCCTGCACGAGGTGTTTCTTCTTTCTGATCAGATCAATGCAAATATTTTTTGTCATTGTAGCTGCGAGTGCCCCTATGCTGTTATACTCATCAATTTTCCCTCCCATATTCCAAAGCTTAATGAAAACATCCTGTACGGCATCTTCCGCTTCCTCCTGGTTCCGGAGGATGCGGAAGGCATATCCATACAGATTACGGTTAAACTGCCGGACAAGATCATTAAAATCAATCCTTGTCATTATTGCAATAAGCAATTAATACATTGCTTATAAAGATAACTACATTCTTTATTACTTATGATTCGCTACAAAGTCCGATCCGTGATTTTTCTCTGCATCTTTTGAAAATTTCTTTGCATCTTCATAAGTCATATTGCCTTTAATCTGTATAAGGGCATTATCCTCACCTCCCGCAATAAGTAAAAACTCTTTAAACCTATTGCCTTCAGAGCGTACCAGCATTCTGAGATCCTGATCTGATTTCTTCACTCTCATAAATTCATCATAATTCTTCAGATCAATATCTTTCATTACAAGGTTATAAAAGTTCTCAACTGGCATGTTTTTATCCTCTTGTGCCAGAACCCGTATTTCCGAGATGTTAACGGGTAATGAATTATTTTCATCATTGTCGCCAAGGTGACGAGCCCATTTCAGCAGGTTTCCATTTATAGTAACCGTTGTAAAACCATCTTTCCCGGCATATCTTTCAAAAAGATCATCGATGGATTTTTGTCCGTAAACAAATGTTGCTGTAATCGTCAGAACGATAAATACAAAAATTCTTTTCATAGTACATGTATTTAAATTAATAACTTGTTTTTATATACATGACGCAGGGAAGTGTATTTCATTACAAAAAAAAATTCCCCGTACTCCTACTTAACTAAATTCGCACTTGGGACTTGAGATTGCTTCGTCGCTGCGCTTCTCGCAATGACCGTTTCATTTACCTAATTGGTCTGGGCCCAACAGAATTAACCTTACATGGGCTGTCATTGCGAGCCCGACGAAGGAGGGCGCGGCAATCTTATAATCTCATTTTGAAATTATTTTATCGGCGACTTTGGTTCCTTCGACATTTCAAGATAATAGGCCTGGTCGACTACTGTTAGGATTATCCTTTGGAAAAAAGCTATAAGCCGACAATCTCATGTAAGAAGTTTGTTCCTCTTTTCCTTTCCGATGTCTTAAAGATGTACTAAATAAAAAAAGAAAGCGAATGCTTTCCTTTTTTGTGATCCAGCTGGGGCTCGAACCCAGGACCCCATCCTTAAAAGGGATGTGCTCTACCAGCTGAGCTACTGAATCCTCCTCTATTTTTGCGAGTGCAAATGTATGATAATTTTATTTTAATGCAAAAGAATAGCGCAATTTTTCATTATTGTCTTCTTATTGTTTCCAACAATATTGAATTGCAGGAGAAACTATAAAATAAAAATTCAATATTTTCTATCTGGAAAGGACTGGGATTTGCCTGTTTATTGATTCTTCAAGCGAGATTAAGGTTTCAGTCCTGACTATACCCTCAATGTTCTGGATAGTATCTGTCAGTATCATTCTCAGATGCTCATTATCACGAGTATAAACCTTAATAAACAGTGAGTAATTACCGGTAGTATAATGACATTCAATAATCTCCGGAATGTCTTTGAATTTATCAACAACCTCTCTGAAATGCCCCGGATGGTCGAGAAAAATTCCGATATATGCACATGTCTTAAACCCTACCATAACCGGATCGACCTTGAATTCTGATCCCCGTATAACCCCGATACGTATAAGCCTCTGAACACGCTGATGAATAGCTGCACCCGATACTCCACATTCCCTGGCAACTTCAAGATATGGAACTCTTGCATTTTTTGTAATAATGTCAAGAATCTTCCTGTCAAGATTATCAATTTGTAAATTTTCTGACATTTTTATAGTAATTAATTAATAGATTGAAACAATAAGATTTTATTTTCTTACAAATTTAAAGGAAAAATGAGATATTGTGATAGTCTATACTAAAATGTTTGAACTATGTTTTCCTTCTTTCAGGATTGTACTTTAGTACGATTAATAAAGCCGACGATTTCCCTGATATCGGAATAACCTTTTTCTACAAGGTAGTTTTCAATACCCTTAAGGATGTTTATAGAAGACCGGGGGTCAATAAATGAAGCTGTCCCAACCTGAATTGCACTGGCGCCGGCAAGAATAAATTCCAGTGCATCCGCTGCCGTCATAATACCTCCCATTCCTATAACCGGGATCTTTACCGCATTTGCGACCTGCCAGACCATCCTCAGAGCTACAGGTTTTATTGCAGGGCCGGAAAGCCCTCCTGTAATCGTCGAGAGGGCCGGTCGCATACCTGTGATATCAACCGCCATCCCAAGTAATGTATTTATAAGTGATACGGAATCGGCTCCCTCTTCTTCGACAACCCTCGCAAAATCTACAATATTTGTGACATTAGGAGATAATTTAACAATCAGTTTTTTAGAATAAACAGATCTTACCTCCCTGGTCACTTCACGGGCAGAGTCGAGATTCGTACCAAAAGCCATTCCTCCCATTTTTACATTTGGACAGGAGATATTCAATTCAATTGCCGGAATCTTTTCAAGCTTGTTAATTCTTTCAGCAAGAATAATATAATCCTCAATATAGCTCCCGTTTATGTTTACAATAATATTAGTATCATAGTTCAATATCCTGGGATAAATAACTTTTTCGAAGTAATCAATTCCTTTATTCTGCAAACCAACAGAGTTCAGCATTCCTGATGGTGTTTCAGCCATCCTCGGATATGGATTGCCCTCCCTGGGTTCCATTGTGGTTCCCTTTAGTATAACACCTCCCAAATCAGAAACATTGAGGAAATCATCAAATTCAGATGCATTTCCGAATGTTCCTGAAGCGGTCAGGACCGGGTTCTTGAAATGCAGATCACCTATAGAAATTCCCAGGTTCACCATTTTAAATCATTTACATTGAAAACAGGACCGTCAATACAGGTGCACAGATTACCTTTTACTGTATCGACAACACAGCAAAGGCAAGCACCTATTCCGCAAGCCATGAGGTTTTCGAGTGAAACTTCACATACTATTTCCTTCTTTTTGCAGTAGGCTGCAATTGCCTTCATCATCCTGTCAGGTCCGCAGCAATATATCTTGTCATATTCATGGGTTGCAAAGATGGAATGAGTAGTCACATATCCTTTTTCTCCCATCGAATCGTCTTCAGTTGTAATAAATACATTTCCGATCTGAAGATATTCTTCAAATTCAATTATCCTGTCTTTGTTTCTGAATCCAAGAAGGATATCAGGAACAAAATCATTAGATTTTAAGTACCTTCCCAGGAATAATAAGGGTGCAATGCCACATCCACCACCTACAAGCAGAATTTTATTGCCTCTGGAGGGAAGTGAGAATGAATTGCCTAAGGGATATATTATATTCAGAGTATCACCAGACTCAATTTTGGATAATGTTTCAGTTCCTTTTCCAGCAATCTGAATTAGAATCTTTAAGGTATTCTTTATATAATCAACATCATGTACCGATATAGGTCTGCGCAGAAAAGTTTCAGGACTTCCATCAACTCTTACCTGAATAAACTGGCCTGGTTTTAAATCGGGAATTTTAGTATTGCCCTCAAGTTCAATGATAAAAAAATCTTTGTTAAGGCGCTTATTTTCAATTACTTTAAAGTCTTCAATACGCTTTGTCATCTAGCATGCGTTTGCGACAAAGATAACTCTAATGGCTGATTTCAAAAAATTTACGGAGAGTATATTTATTTACAGCTGAAAATCAATTGTAAATAACTATTTTTTGGGGAAAAACTCTTCGAAACTGTTATTCTCATAAAACCAGACGATTTTAACAACGTCCGAAGTTGCTTTATAGTCAGATTGTACTGAGTCCTTTATTAATTTGTCTTTTATAAAATCCTGAAAATCAATATCATTTCTGGTTTGCTGATTTCTATTTCGCATTCTATCATTTTCAGTCGTGTCAGCAACATCATTGTCAAACAGATTTTGCATTCTGGCCTCAATGTACATGGAACCTTTGCCAAACAACAGCCATTCTGTTGAAAGGAACTGATATTTCTCCAACATCTTCAATACAAAATCAAGACTCGGATTATTCCTTCCTGATAATATGTGGGATATACCCGATGCCTGAACACCAATTTCCTCAGCTAACTGTGCAGAAGATTTGTTTTCACGCTTCAAAAATTCAAGTAGGCGCTCTTTCATGGAGGTAATATATGGTCTTACAAATGTAAATAATATAAAGATTCCATTTGTAATTTAAATGAGTTACATCTGTCAATTCATTAATATACAATAATATTTACAGATCTCACTATAAACATATATGTCTGATTATATTGAAATTAGAAGTATTGCCTATATAAAGCTATACAATAGTTTAGTTAGATAAAATCATAGTAGACAGTATTTTAACACACATTTCTAAAGATAAATTAAGGTAAAGCTGATAAAATATGAAAAAATAAGTGTCAATTACTATAGTTAACTGTCGTATATTATTGATTTATTGTATATTATGAATAATACAGTATAATATGTCAAATAGATTAACTATGTAATCTTAAAATATATAAATTCTGATTACATGTGTGAATAAAAGAGCTAATTTTTTGGCATTACAAATGTAATGTTCCGTGTTTCTACAGCAATCGAGCAATTACTAAGTGAAATCAAAAATTCAAGGGAATCTTTAAATCCGTTCAAATAGGAACTTTTTAAAAAATCTAATATTCCTGACCATTTCCCATCTCAAAGGAAAATATTCAATTCTGAAGAGGTTTAGATTTTAATAAAAATAGAAATGTATTGTTGTTGTTTTTAAAATTATCGTCAGAAATATTACGGTGCTCTGCACCTTCTATTCTAGTTGAATCTGTTTTCTACAAATATTTCGGTGCTACGCACCTTGTACCAACCAAAGCAAAGCAATGTAGCCGTGTAGTATTTGTGGTTTTCTACAAATATTACGGTAATATTTATCTTTTACCAGTAAAAGGAAAGCGGCAGAGCCGCATAATATTTGTAGAAATGCATCTGAGAAATAAAATCAAAGGTGCAGAGCACCGTAATATTATTTTCTCTCATTAAAGATCTATGCAGGTACGATTTAGGAGAAACAAAAAGTTAGGCTAATGGTTATTCCGGTTTGAAGTTCCTTGCAGCAACATCATCGAATTCGTTTTCAGATCGGGCAATTACGGCAGTTGCAAGACAATTACCAATGACATTAACGGAGGTCCTGGCCATATCCATAAGTACATCGATTCCCAATATAATAAAAACCGGTTCGACAGGCAGGCCGAAACTAACCACAGTACCAAGCAGAATCACAAGCGAAGCTCTTGACACTCCTGCAACACCTTTGCTGGTAAGCATCAGCGTAAAGCAGATAATAATTTGTTTTTCAATCGGAAGATCAATGCCTGCAGCCTGCGCAACAAAAATTGATGCAAGGGAAAGATATAATGTTGTACCATCGAGATTAAAACTATATCCTGTAGGTATAACGAATGCAACTATTTTCCTTGGAATTCCGAACTTCTCCATAGATTCCATCGCCGAAGGCAATGCAGATTCTGAATTGGATGTTGCAAAGGCTATTGTAGCAGGTTCCGAGACTGCCTTGATAAATGGTTTTATCGGAATTCTGAATATCAGTGCAACAGGAAGAAGAACAAAGGTCAGAAATACAATTAAAGCCACGTAAAGGGTTGCCAGCAGTTTAAAGAGATTATAGAGTATATCGAGCCCCATATGTCCCACCGTATATGCAATTGCAGCAAAAACAGCTATTGGTGCATAGTACATGACAATATTGGTGAACTTAAACATTACCTCTGCCAGGCTTTCACTGAACCTTATCATTGGTGTGCGATATTTTTCCTTAACCATTGCCACGGCGATCCCGAAAATAATGCTGAATATCACAATCTGCAGAATCTGACCTTCAAATATCGATTTAGCAATGTTTTCAGGGAAGATATGAAGGATAAAATCGCTTGTAGTCTGTGCTTTAATACTGGTAATTGATGGTACCTCAGGGTTTGGTGGCAAAACCACTCCAACACCCGCTTTTCCTATATTGATTGCCAGAAGGCCAATGAATAGTGCACAAGTAGAAACTATTTCGAAATACAGAAGTGATTTCCATCCCATTCTTCCAATCTGCTTTAGATTAGCATGCCCGGCGATTCCTACGACAAGAGTTGAAAAAAGCAAAGGGGCAATGATGGTTTTTATCATCCTTAGAAAAATGTCGCTGAATACCTGAAGTTTTTTCGCTGTTTCAGGGATATCGTATCCGAATTCAGCACCGGCTACCATGCAGACAAGTATCCAGGTAGTCAAAGACCTTTTACGAAAAGCGTAAACAAAAAGAAAGACAATCGTTAAGAGCCTAGATAACAGAAGTATACTGGAATGAATCTCAAGCAATGCGTTAGCTTTAAGAACCAATAGAACCAACGTGATGCTAATGGTGCTCAGAAGCAAATATGGAAAAAGTTTCCAGGCTCTTTGCATCAAAATCTTTGTTATGCAAAATGATTTAAAGCTTATTCAGATCAACCACAATTGCCTGAGCAACCCGAATGTTCATCGCTACCGCAACCGACACATGAATTCAATGTTGCAGCCAGCTCTTTTTCTGTGGCTTCACGAATTTCAACAATTTTACCAGAAAAAAACAGGTCAAGACCGGCCATAGGATGATTGAAATCCATTCTTACATAGGTATCGGTAATTTCATTTATTATTCCTGTTAAAGGATTACCTTCTGAATCTGTCATTGGCACTTCGTTACCTACCCTGCAAATGTCTTCGTTGATCTTACCTTCTGTCTCAAAAACAGCAACAGGAACATTGATTATCATCTCTTCCCTTTTATCACCATAAGCCATTTCTGATTTGAGTGCGAACCTGAAAAGATCACCTGTTTTCAACGAACTTATATTTGATTCAAAAACAGGTAACAGCCTGCCAGTCCCATAAATAAATTTTAATGGCCTGGCTTCATTCAGCGCTTCGATAATTCTTCCGTTTGAATCGTATTCCCTCAGTTCATAAATCAGAGAGACCATTTTATTGTTTTCAACTTTCATATAAGTTTAATTTTTCAGGGGTCAAATATAATTTAAATTGGCATATGAAAATTTACAAAAAACTTTTTCAGGATAATTGTTGAAAATTTCTGACCACAATATAATCAGTAAGACAGCTAGAATGTAAGACTTATTTTTATCTCAGGCTTACTGTACAGATTGTACATAGGATCATTTAATGGCCATAAAACCATAAAATTCAAGGAAGCTCTTCTTCCAATCTGCTGACTTATTCCTCCACCAGCAAGGACAGTGTTAACAAAGAACCGGCCCGGAGGATTATAAGGATATTTCCAGAAGTTCGCTTTGAGGCTGAGCAATTCATCCTCCACATGAAGAAAAAGCCCAGTATGCCCCCCTACGGGAATAATTCTACTGAGATCCTGAATTACAACAAATTGCATATATCCTCTCCCTCCATAGATTGAAGTTTTGTCCTGTGCATCCTTATAGAATCTGTAAGTTGGACCTGCAGCTATTGCTATACGTGGTAAAACCCAGAATCCAACCACCGGAGATACCTGAATATCTGTAATGGATCCGAACATCAGTCCAAAACTTCCTCCATAAAATAGTCTCTCTTTTACAGGAGGTGCCTGTTCTTTCTGGTCATAAGGAAAAATATCCTCCTTAGTTTTCTGTGCGGATATTATTGAAAATGATATCGATACGAGGATGCACGTTAAAAGAATAGTTCGTGAGCGATGACTTATCGGAATTTTATTTGTAGGAGCCATTTTTATTTAATTGAAGCTTTTTTAGAGAACGATACAAATAAACGAAAAATTGTATTTATTAATATGTCGAATGCGTAATCTTTTTAGAGAATAATATGAAAGTCTGGGCTCCAGGAGATTCCTCAATTCGCTTCGCTTCATTCGGAATGACAGTTTGTTTTTGTTTAAATAATGTAGAGGTGGCGGTTTGAACAGACTAACCGCCACCTTTACATTATGACCTGACAAAGCACTATCATTCCGAGCGTTAGCGAGGAACCGAGTCTCGCTCCAGCGGGACGAGCTCACCGACTATGTCGGTCGAAGGCCGAAGGTAATCTCCTTTAGTATTTGTCTGTACCTTACCTCTCTATCTTTTCAAAAGAGGCAACCAGTCCTTTTATAAGTGAAGAGCTGAAACCATTATGTTCCATTTCATTTAATCCAACTATTGTGCATCCTTTTGGAGTGGTCACTTTATCTATCTCAAATTCAGGATGTTGATGTCTTTCTATCAATAGTTCTGCTGCACCTTTAACAGTTTGATTTACAATGATACTTGCCGTTGCCGCATCAAATCCGATCTGGATACCACCCTGAATCATTGCCCTGATAAACCTGAGAACATATGCTATTCCGCAAGCTCCCAGGATAGTCGCTGATTCCATCAGATCCTCATCAATTGTCATAGTGGTGCCGATCAGTTCAAAAAGAGATTTTACTGTGTTAAGATCTTCGTTACCAACTCTGTCATGACATATACATGTGACTGATTTCCCTACACTTGCAGAAATATTTGGCATTGCTCTGAATACAGGGATCGAGGTACCAATTACATTCCGAATTTTACCTATGGTCACACCTGCAGTAACTGATATAACTAAATGTCGTCCTGAAACAAGATGATCCTTTAGCTCTTCCAGTACACTCACAATGTTATACGGTTTTACAGCAATTATTATTAGATCAGAATTCCTGATGGCTTCAATATTATCTGAGAGCAACCTTACTCCATATTCCTTCAGATAGGAAAGTTCTTCTAAATTTCTTCTTGTTGCAGTAATATCTTTTGCAGGAATCGTCTGTTGTTTCAGTAACCCCTGCAATAGAGAGGTTCCTATATTTCCACATCCTATTATTGCTACTCTCTTGCTTTTCATAAGTCAGTCGTTAAATTTCTATCTAAAACGAAGGGAATGACCTTCCCGACATCTTGTTTTTCAAACTATTATATATTTGCTTGATTATAATATATTTGTTCGCAAATATAAGATAATTAGTTTATGTATTGTATATATAAAGATCATTTAGATTAATATTTTATATTTTAGATTTAATATTTTTCCATTGATTTTCAAGCGGTTTTAGGATTGATATTCATGATTGTCGGTAGCCAATATTATTAATTACCGTTATTGTTTTTAATTTTGAACCACTATTTGAATTCATCTTTAAAAGCAGCAAAATGAATATTATTGTAAACGGCGGAACAAGGGGCATAGGAAAGGAAATTGTTATTAATCTGGCGCATGATAATAGCAATCAGGTTCTTGTAACCGGAAGGAATGAGAAGGCTCTGAAAAGTATTACATCTGAACATAAAAATGTCAGTTCATTCTGTCTCGACATGTCGCTTTTTGACAGTCAATGTGAATCGTTCAGGTCAACCGTAGCTAAACATTTCGAAAGGGTTGATATTCTTATTAACAATGCAGGTTTTCTAATAGCCCGCGATTTTCTGGAAATGAGCAATGAGGAGGCCAGGATGATTATGGAGACAAACTTTTTCGGTCCGGCATCACTTATCAGGATTGTAAAACCGTTGATGCCTTCAGGTTCTCATATAGTGAATATATCAAGTATGGGAGGATATCAGGGAAGCTCAAAATACAGGGGGCTCTCCTATTACAGCGCTTCTAAAGCTGCTCTTGCATGTCTAACAGAATGTCTTGCCCTTGAATTTAACAGGTTCGGGATAAGCGTAAATTGCCTGGCTCTGGGGTCTGTTCAGACTGAGATGCTTGATGAAGCATTTCCGGGTTATAAAGCTCCGGTTGATGCAAAACAAATGGCAGAGTATATTTCGGGCTTTGCCCTTACCGGACATAAATTTTTTAACGGGAAAATATTGCCGGTAACGGTCAGTAATCCTTGATCTCAATCTTTCCATCCAATGCAAGTAATCCATTGAATGCCAGAGCTTTTAGCTCATCTTCACCAGGATATACAACAACTTCCGAGATAAAACTTACCATGGATCTGATATAATTTATATACGAATCCTGATGAGCCATCCCGCCTGTGAGTATAATTGCGTCGACTTTTCCATCTAAAACAGCAGCCATTGAGCCTATCTCCTTCCCAACCTGGTATGAAGCAGCTTTACTAATAAGAATAGCTACCTGGTCGCCTTCATCTGCCATTTTACAAACTTCAATGAAACTATTAGTACCGAGATAGGCCATCATACCCCCTTTTCCTGTCAGCATTGACATTAGTTCATCGTGCGAGAACCTTTCGCTGAAACAAAGATCTACCAGCTGTCCGGCTGGTAAACCACCAGATCTTTCAGGGGAAAACGGGCCGTCTCCATTAAGGGCATTATTCACATCTATCACTTTTCCGTTTTTATGTGCTCCCACACTTACACCACCACCCATATGGGCAACAATCAGATTTAAGTCTTCATATTTCCTTCCGGTTGAAGATGCATAGGTACGGGCAACAGCTTTCTGGTTTAGTGCATGAAATATTGATTTTCTCTCAATTTCCGGATGCCCCGATACTCTTGCAATAGCCTGAAGTTCATCTACAACAACCGGATCGACAATGTAGGCACATGCACAACACAAAGAAGTTGCAATATCATCAGCTATCAGTCCGCCTAAATTACTGGCATGCTGACCCGAGTATCCTGCTGTCAGATCATCCTTCATCCTTTGATTGACCTTATAAATACCCGATTCAATCGGTTTGACCAGACCTCCCCGGCCAACTACTGCTGCAATCCGGGAAACATCTATCTTCCGTTCAGATAATTCATTCATTATCAGATTTCTTCTGAAATGAAACTGATCAGTAATTTGTTCAAATTTATTTAATTCTTCAGAAGAATGTCTGAGAGTTTTTTCAAAAACCAGCTTTTCTTCTTCAAAGAGTGAAAATTTAGTTGAAGTTGAGCCAGGATTTATTGCCAGAATGAGTCTGTCTGTCATAAATAAAATTTGTTTCAGGTTGTTAAATCCGAAATTATGCCATCAGGCACGACAATGCAATACAGAAATACTTGGATATTTCGCTTTCACTTCTTGACATAAGAATTACAGGTTTCTGTGTTCCCCTTATCAAACCTGCCAGTTCGCCACCTGCAAAAAGCATCAGCCCTTTGTAAAAGGGATTGCTGGATTCAAGGGAAGGGAAAAGAAGTATATCGGCATCTCCATCAACCGGAGTCTCAACTCCTTTTATTGCAATGCTTTTCTTATCACATGCAAGGAAAATGTCAAGCGGACCATCCATAATACAATCTTTGATCTGATTCCGGTTGGCCATTTTGCACATTATTGAGTAGTCGACAGAATTCTCAAAATGACGACTCACCTTTTCAGTTGCACCAATGAGGGCAATTTTGGGTTTTTCGATGCCAAACCGCTGTGCCATCTCAATTGCATAACGTGCCATAGCAACCTTTTGATCAAGGTCCGGAAAAGGGATCACTGCGGGATCAGTAATAAACAGCAGCTTATGATATGCAGGTATCTGTAAAGCACATACATAACTCAACACAGCTGAAGGAAGCATTATGCCCTTCTCTTTATCCATTACAGCCCTGAGGAACTTATCTGTTCCGACCAACCCCTTCATCACAATATCAGCTTCACCTGTTTTTGCAAGTCTAACTGCTTCACAGGAGGCGTTCTCTTCGCTATCAGAATCAACCACTGTGAAAGCTTTTTCATCAATTCCTTCAGATCTGCAAACACCTCTTATTTCTGAAGGATTTCCAATCAGGACGGCTTCAATAAAACCTTTTCTGACTGCTTTTCCAAGTGCTCCGACAGTATTTGCATCCTGTGCCCAGGCGATAGCAACACGGTACTTCTTTTTAAGCGCCAGCACCTTTTCCTCCATCTGTTGCAGGGTCCTGATCATAATTGTGTTATCTGCAGGCTGCTGCTGCTAAAAGTATACTGTCGAATTTTGCCTGTTCTGAATCTGATCGTGATGTCAGTACTATAGGAACCATTGCGCCGAGAATTATTGAAGCTACCTTTGCTTTAGCAAAGAAAACAAGTGATTTGTATAAGACATTCCCTACCTCAATATCGGGCATCAGCAGAAGATCGGTATCTCCGGCTACTTCACTTTTAATTCCCTTAAGCTGGGCACTTTCTAGACTAACGGCATTATCAAAAGCAAGAGGCCCGTCAATTATACAATTCCTGATCTGTTCGCGTTGATTCATTTTTGAAAGAAGGGCAGCATCAAGTGTAGCCTGCATATTCTCATTAACCATTTCAACGGCGCCAAGAACCGCAACCTTTGGCATTTTATAGCCAAGCCTGTTAAGACAGGCAACGGAATTATTCACAATAGCTATCTTATCATGAAGTGTTGGCGCAATATTCATTGCAACATCAGTAACTGCAATTACTTTCTGATAGGTGTCAACCTCAAAAAGGGCAAAATGCGATAAAAGATTGCCTGTTCTGAGTCCCCACTCTTTATTCAGAACACATCTGAGTAATGTTGCGGATCCAATTTTCCCTTTCATCAGTATATCTGCCTGATTGCTACTGACCATCCTTACGGCAGTTTCAACAGACTTCTCAATGTTGGGTTCATGAACTATCCTGACACCCGTGATATCATAATTATTTGATTGGCAGATGCTTTCAATCTCTTCTTTATCACCTACCAGGATCGGTTCAATAATATTGTCTTTCCAGGCTTTAATAATTGCACCTAATGAATGTTGATCCTGCGCAGCTGCCAGAACGAGTTTTTTCCTGGGTCCACCCTCAACGAGGCGTCTCAGGTCATTCAAGTTTTTTAATACCATTGAATCAGGGTTTTTGGTTACTATTAAACTGTGTGATGCTCTACAATCTCTCGCGTCTCCGAGGCAATAACAAATTCTTCATTCGTAGGGACGACCATAACGGTGACCCTGGATTCTTTTTTACTGATAACCAACTCTTTGCCGCGACTGCCATTATTTACCTGCTTATCAAATTCCAGTCCCATATATTCGAGGTCACGGCAGATATTTTCCCTGGTTTCATAAGCGTTTTCTCCAATTCCACCCGTGAAAATAAGCAGATCGACTCCACCCATTGCAGCGGCGTAGGCTCCGATATACTTTTTGACCCGGTAATCGTACATCCTGAGAGCAAGTACAGCACGCTCATCTCCCTCTTCAGCTGCTGATTCGACCTCTCTCATATCGGAAGAGATCCCGGAGATACCAAGAACTCCGCTATGCTTATTAAGCAGGGTATTCAGAGAAGAATAGTCAATTTCTTCCTTCTCCATTATTAAAGTTAGTGCACCGGCATCGACGTCACCCGATCTTGTTCCCATAATTAGACCTTCAACGGGTGTAAGTCCCATTGAAGTATCCAATGATTTGCCATCTTTAATAGCTGTAATTGAAGCACCATTACCCAGATGGCATGTAATGATTTTAGTTTTGTTATAATCAAGTTTCAGTATTTCACAGCCTCTCTTGGATACATAGCTGTGACTTGTTCCGTGAAAACCATAACGCCTGATTCCATATTTCTTATAAAGGGAATAAGGAAGCGCATACATGAAAGTATAATCTGGCATTGTCTGATGAAAGGAGGTATCAAAGACCCCAACCTGTGGGACATTGGGAAGTACGGTTTTCATCGCGTAAATTCCTTTCAGGTTTGCAGGATTATGAAGGGGAGCAAGATCCGAGCAATCTTCTACTCCCTTAATCGTCACATCATCAAGAAAACAGCTGCCCTGAAAAAGTTCACCACCATGGACCAGGCGATGTCCAACTGCATCTATTTCGTTCAGATTCTTTAAGACTCCTCTTTTTTCACTAATCAGGATGCCAAGCAGGTATTCAATGCCTGTTTGATGATCAAGTATCTCTCCTTCAAGTTTTACCTTATCGCCATCGAATCTTTCATTTTTCAGAAACGATCCTTTTAATCCTATTTTCTCTACAATCCCCTTTGCCAGAACCACACCCGAGGACATGTCGAAAAGCTGATACTTAATTGATGAACTACCGCAGTTAAGAACTAATATTTTCATTATAAAAATGTTTATTTTAAAAGTAATTTTGTCGACAGATGCTGATCTTACTCTCCCACGGAGATATTTTTAGTGATCTTCACGCCATCTTTATTATATTCATAAAATCCCCTGCCTGTTCTCCTTCCCCACTGGTTGGCCCTTACAAGTCTTTTAAGCAAAGGCGATGATTTATATTTCAGGTCACCAAATTCATCATACAGGTTTTCACACCATCTGAGTATTTTATCCAGACCGATTTTATCTGCCATTTCGAAGGGTCCGAGAGGAAGTCCAAATCCTACTTTCATCGTCAGATCTATATCCTCCATAGTTCCTACGCCTTCCATAAGGATCTCGCAGGCTTCATTTATAAATGGTACGATAAGACGAGTGCTTATAATACCCGGAGATTCTTTTACAGGAACAACTTTTTTACCGATCATATTGGCAAATTTCATTGTATTCTCGTACGCTTCCTGTGAAGTGTAAAGACCTTTCACAATCTCCACGATCCTTGCGTCAGCTTCGGGAGTGAGAAAATGGAAACTTACACAACGATCTTTATGGACTAAATCCGCTGTAAGTTCAGTAATAACCTGAGTCGATGAGTTAGTGGCAATAATTGTATCTTTGTTGACATGCTTTTCAATCTTTTTCAAGATATCCGCACGGATATTATGGCTATGTTCCCTTGTCGACGATTTGATTGCCTCCATCACTATATCGCACCCTTTAAAATCTGCATAGTCAGTGGTACCCTTTATTCTTGACAATATTCCAAGTTTTTCGGAATTTGTCATACCCCATCTTTCAATCATCCTGTCCAGTTCTTTTGCAAGTTCTGCAAAAGCCTGGTCAATCTTCTGCTGATTCAGGTCGAGAAAAATCACATCCAATCCCTTGGAACTCACCATCCTTGCTATATTCTGTCCGACAGATCCGGCACCCACAATTCCGACCCGGGAGAACAATGTTTTTGGTTTATTGGCCTTTGATAGTCCGTAATCTTCCAATCGTTCAATATTTTCTGCCATACTTGTATTATTATTATTTATTCTGAAACCAAGATCTTACTTTTTCAGACCTGCTGCCTGATTTGAGGTTATCGCTATCATGCTGACTATATCATTTACCGAGCAACCACGTGACAAGTCATTTATCGGAGCTGCCATTCCCTGTAAAATCGGTCCTATTGCTTCCGCATGAGCCAGACGTTGAACAAGTTTATATGCTATATTTCCTGAATTAAGATCAGGAAAAATAAGGACATTTGCTTTTCCTGCTATAGGACTGCCAGGAGCCTTGCTTTTGCCAATTGCTTCAATCAGCGCGGCATCTGCCTGCAACTCACCATCTAACTGAAGATCAGGAGCCATCTCTTTTGCAATTCTGGTCGCATTAACCACTTTATCGACCATTTCATGTTTTGCACTTCCTTTGGTTGAAAAGCTCAGCATAGCTATTCTTGGTTCAAATCCGGCTATGGCCCTTGCAGTATGAGCAGATGCAACTGCTATTTCTGCAAGTTCTTTATCATTTGGATTCGGATGAACTGCACCGTCAGCAAATAATATAACACCATTTTCACCAAAAGTCTTATCGGGAAGGATCATAATAAATGCACCTGAAACAACTGAAATACCCGGGGCAGTCTTAACATAATGAAATGCTGGCCGGAGAACATCTCCCGTAGCATGATCTGCTCCGGAAACTTCACCATCAGCATCACCGCACTTTATCATCAGAACTCCCAGATAAAGAGGATCTCCAATCAGTTTGGAAGCTTCCTCATGGGTCAGCCCTTTGCTCTTTCTGAGCTCCACCATCGTGTCTATATAATGATCTTTGTTCTCATGCGATTTTGGATTTACTATTTTGGCTTTTGATAAATTTTTTAACCCAAGTTTGGCAGCATGTGAACTGATCTCCGCCGGATCACCTATCAGAATAATCTGTGCCAATTCCTCCTGTATGGCAATATCAGCTGCTTTAATTGTTCTTTCTTCATACCCTTCCGGAAGCACAATCCTCATATTATGTTTTCTGGCATTTTGTTTGATGCGATCTAATAATTCCATTGTGTATCAATATATTAATAAGTTCGAAAAATTTTTATAAATGTACGAAAAAAAAGTTCTATTAAACAATTTTGAAGAACATGATTAATGTCATTATTATACGATTCTCAAAATATTTACCGACTAAAAACTCCTCATAAATACTCAGTTTAAATCATTTTCCTAATTTAGCGGATCAAAATTGAATAATTTAATGGATAATTATTTTTCACATCTGGATATACTTGCCAACAGCTTTGAAGGTGATATCAAACACGACAAGATCACAACTACTATCTACTCCACCGATGCATCGGTATACAAAGAGGAGCCATCAGCCGTTGCATGGCCAAAAACAGTTGAGGATATCAGGAAAATTCTTGAATTCGCGGCCAGGGAGAAATCAAGCGTAACTCTAAGGGCAGGCGGAACTTCACTCGCAGGTCAGGTTGTAAGCTCAGGAATTATTGTAGATATCTCGAGATACTTGAATAAAATTCTTGAGATCAACAAGAATGAAATGTGGGTCAGGGTAGAACCAGGAGTTGTTCTTGATGAACTTAATCTCAAACTTAAAGAGCAGGGTCTTTTTTTTGGTCCCGAGACATCAACTTCAAACCGCTGTAACATAGGCGGGATGGTTGGTAATAATGCATGCGGCTCACATTCTATAGTTTATGGATCTACGAGAGACCATACCATTGAGATAAAGGCACTTCTAAGCGACGGAACCGAGGCCCTCTTTGGTCCGCTTAACCATGGAGAATTCCTTGATAAGTGTAAACTGAATACCCTTGAGGGAGATATTTACCGCAATATAAATGAAATACTTGGGGATAAAATAAACCAGGAGAATATCCGTGATGGTTATCCCGATCCCAATGTGCACAGAAGAAACACCGGATATGCCATTGATCAACTTTTGGATTCAGAGTTATTTGACGAAAGATCCAAAAGAAAATTTAATTTCTGCAACTTGCTTACCGGGTCAGAAGGAACACTTGCTGTTGCAACTGAGATAAAGCTGAATGTCGTTCCTTTACCTCCTGTAAATAAAGCACTTGTTTGCGTTCATCTAAACAAAAGGAACGAAGCATTTAAAGCTAATCTTATAGCTTTGAAATTCAGTCCGTCGGCGGTTGAAATGATGGATAACCGGATTTTAAAGCTGACTAAAGACAATGCCAGCCAGAGAAACAACAGGTTTTTTCTTGAAGGTGAACCTGAAGCAATTCTGATAGTGGAATTTGTAAGACAAAGACCTGAAGAGATTGACGATTCAGCAGCTGCAATGATAGAGGCTTTGAAATCAGCTGGCTACGGATACTCTTATCCTGTTGTAAAAGGAAAAGATATTTCGAAAGTATGGGATCTCAGAAAAGCAGGACTTGGTGTTCTTGCCAACATGAAAGGAGATCCCAAGCCGGTAACACTAATGGAGGATACTGCAATTAGTGTGGAGCTTTTGCCCGATTATATGGACGAAATAGAAGCATTGCTTGCAAAATATGGGAAGGATGCAGTTTTCCATGCACATATAGGTACAGGTGAACTTCATATCAGGCCTGTTCTAAACCTGAAAGATCCTGCAGATGTGAAGCTTTTCCGAACAATCGGTTTGGAAACGGCACACCTGGTTAAAAGATACCGGGGCTCCTTGAGCGGAGAACATGGCGACGGAAGACTCAGGGGTGAATTTATCCCCATCATACTCGGAGAACACAATTATAATTTACTGAAACAGATAAAAGAAGTCTGGGACCCAAATGGTATATTAAACCCGGGAAAGATAACGGCCACACCCCCTATGGATTCAAATCTGAGATATGTTCCGGGGTTGCCAACACGTGAGATAAAGACTCTTTATGATTTTTCTTCAAGCGATGGTCTGATAAGAGCGGCTGAGAGATGCAACGGAACGGCTGATTGCCGCAAGTCTGCTATTATCGGAGGAACGATGTGTCCCAGTTTTATGGCAACAGGCGACGAATATAAAAGTACACGTGCCAGGGCTAATGTACTGCGCGAGTTCCTGAATAAGGGAGATGATCCATGGGATCACAAAGAAATCTATGAGATACTTGATCTTTGTCTCGGATGCAAAGGATGTAAATCGGAATGTCCGTCGAGCGTTGATATAGCAAAAATGAAATCGGAATTTCTGCAGCACTGGTACGACTTGCACGGAATACCACTGAGAACCAGACTTATCGCTTATATCTCAGTAATTAACCGTATAGGTTCCATCGCTCCTGCTGTATTTAACTTCTTTCTTAAAAATAAGCTCACTTCAGGAATTGTGAAGGGATTGACAGGTTTTGCTTCCAGGAGATCAATACCGTTGATTTACAAAACGACGCTCAAAAAATGGAGCAGAAAAAACCTACCGAAGATCAATCCTGTGAATCCAAAGGGATCTGTATGCCTGTTTATAGACGAATTTAGCGATTTTAACGACACTGTGACAGGAATTGCTGTTATAAGGCTACTTACATCGCTCAACTACAAAGTGGTCACAGCGGGTCACGGAGTAAGCGCCAGGACGTTCCTCTCAAAAGGACTTGTGCGGACAGCAAAGAAGACAATTCGCAAAAACATTCAGGCATTATCCGGAATTATATGTGACGAACTTCCCCTGATCGGAATTGAGCCATCTGCTATTTTGGGTTTCAGGGATGAATATCCGGAATTAGCCGGAGATGATCTGAAGGAATCAGCTATGAGAATAGCAGCCAACAGTTTTATGGTCGATGAATTTATTGCCAGAGAATACAGGGTGGGAAGAATTGACCGTAACCTGTTTGTCGGTGAAAAGTCTACTATTCTACTTCATGGACACTGTCAGCAAAAAGCCATTGCATCAACTGCCAGTACAATTGAAATGCTTTCAATTCCGGCAAATTATTCAGTTAAAGAAATCCCTTCAGGATGTTGCGGAATGGCCGGATCATTCGGATATGAAAAGGAACACTTTGAACTATCAAATCAGGTTGGCGAGCTTGTCTTATTCCCAGAAGTCAGAAAAGCTGACAGAAATACTATAATAGCTGCACCTGGAACTAGCTGCAGGCATCATATCAAGGATGGAACCGGACGAGTTGTACTGCATCCTGCAGTAGTGTTATATAACGCACTTAAAAAATGAGTCCTTAATTCCGAACTCTTGACCTTAACCTTTACCTTTACCTTAACCTAATTAATAGTTGCCATAGTCCTCAATAATGTTGCAGCCCAGGAATAGATATTATGTCTGACAATTACCAGCCGCATTTGCATCATTCGCTGATTCTGTTCCTCTTTGCTCATCTCCAAAGCAGTTTTTATCGCATCAGCTAATTTTTCAATATCATAAGGATTTATAATAATGGCTCCCTGGAGTTCCTGTGATGCACCGGCAAAACGGCTTAGAATCAAAGAACCATCATTCCTGTGTCGCGAAGCAACAAATTCTTTTGCAACAAGGTTCATTCCATCGTGTAAAGAAGTTACCATGCAAAAATCTGCAGAAGAATAGAATGGAGCAATTTCTTCATGACTATGATGCCTTTTCAGAAGCAGAATCGCCTTCCAGTTTTTGGATTTAAAACGCATGTTTATCCTCGCAGCTTCGTTCTCAACGGCGCTTACCGTGTCAGAATAAGATTTCAGAAGTGTTCTGCTGGGTGCTCCGATCTGGATAAACGTGAATTTCCCTATATAGGATGCATTTTTCTCAAGAAACCTCTCAATTGAAAGAAATTTTTCCACAATACCCTTTGTGTAATCGATCCTGTCAACTCCTATGCCTATGAACTGAGCATTGAGGCCAAATTCGCTTAACAGACTATTTGGTTTAATTTTCGGCGACACAATATCATAATCTTTTAATGTAAATGCAATGCTGATCGGGAATGGTTTGATAAAGGTTGTGTGTCCGCCCATATTTACTGAAAAACTCTCCCATAAGACTCGCGATTCAAGTGCATTATTGACTGTTTCAAGAAAATGATTACAATGGTATTGAGTATGGAACCCGATCAGATCTGCGCCAAGCATACCCTGGAGAATCTCTCTCTGCCAGGGACAGATGCCGAATGATTCAGGATTTGGCCACGGGATATGCCAGAATATGGCTACTTTGGCCCCGGGCTTTTCCTTCTTTATCAGTTCAGGCAAAAGAGCAAAATGGAAATCCTGAATTAATATAAATGGTTCTTCATCATTTTTAGTCTCCTCAAGAACTGCTTTAGCGAATGCTTCATTCACTTTTTTATAATATTTCCAGTCATCATTCCTGAAGGTTGGACGTGTATGTGCAATATGACATAGAGGCCACAGCCCTTCATTTGAAAAACCATAGTAAAAATGCTTTTCTTCCTCTTTTGTCAGCCATATTCTCCTTAATGTATATTTCGATTCATCGGGTGGCACTTCCACTTTATCGTGTTTATCGACTGTTTCCTTATCCGCATCTCCGCTTCCGGCTGCAATCCATAGTCCGCTGCACGCCTTCAGTATGGGTTCCATTGCCGTTATCAGTCCACTTGCCGGAACTATGCATTTAATTCCTTTTCCATCATGAATATGCATGTATGGTTCACGATTCGAAACTATTATCATTTTCTTTCCATGCAAAAGGATCCCCATTTCCACCTTTAACCTCTCGGGTGTCCAGATTGCCTCCGCACTTGTTCTAAGCCGGGCTTCTTCCTCAGCAGTAGCTTTGGCTTCATTCATTGCTTTTGCAATTGACTCAATCTCTTTATGCAGAGGATCAAGAAAGTCGAGATGAGGCTCGGGGGAGATTTGTCGCAGATTTCCGGTGCGTATGGCTTTTATCCAGACAACAATTTTGTTTACTTGCCGGAGTATTCCCCAACGGATCAGAAGCAATGTAACCACAGAGACTAACAATGCCTGAAGGAACCATCCCATGAAGTTCCGTGACCAGATGTTCCTGAGGACTTTATCCATATATCCGGCATCGATGTAAAACACTGCAACCTTAGTTAATCTGCCGGATCTTTTTATCGGTTTGATATACTGGTATATCTTCTGGTGTCCCGACCTGAAAAAATTCCCAATAGTAGTATCTGCAGCTATGGATTGGGATATATAGGCTCTTGAATCCTTAATAAAACTATGTGTAGAATTATTGCTTATGATACTGTCGCTATTATAATAAATTGTCAAACCCAGAAGATTATATTGTGTGTTAAGACTATCGGCATAATAGTTAATATTATTCCGATTTATATTTTTAAAAAACATTGAATCACTCCTGAATATCTCGTTTGTAACCAGCAAGATACGAGATTCAAGTTCGTTGCTTAATTTAGCTTTTTCAGTTGAACTCTGATAAAATGTAAATCCGAAGGCCACCAGACCAACAGCAAAAAGCAGAGAAAGTATTACAGAAAGGTTTAATCTCATGCTGACATTAGTTTTAGAAGAGATGCAACATCATTTATAGTGTTTAGTTTAGATTTAGCAGATGTGGAACCTTCTCCGACTTTTATGGTAAAGGCAAATGATTTATTCAAAAAGAACTCAAACATCTCTTCATCCGTGGCATCATCTCCGATTGATAAAATAAAATCATATTTATTATGCTCATAAATGTCTTTTACAGCTCTGCCTTTACCTGTTTTATCCAAAAGTATCTCCACAACTTTATTTCCATCCAAAATCTTTAAATTTAAGGGATGAATTACTTTTTCCAGAAGATAGATAAGCTCTCTGGAAACTGAATTTCCAACACCAGGTTCCGCATTTCTGTAATGCCATGTCAATGAAAAACTTTTTTCCTCTATATACGACCCCGGGCATCTCATACTAACTTCATTCAGGATAGTGATAATTGCTTTTTTCCATTTATTACTGGCTTTTATCTGATTTTTCCATTGTCCGTCCTTTTTCACTATTGCGCCATGCTCAGCAATTATATTAATTGGAATATGATTCAAAAACCGGTCAATATCATCATAGCTTCTTCCTGTGATTATAAATAATTCTGTATTGGGATTACGGACCAGTTTTCTTATAATCATAGTTATCTCCTCAGTTAAAATAGCTGTATTTGGTATTGATGTAAAGTTGACCAGTGTTCCATCATAGTCAAGCAGAATAAGCCTGTTTGTTGCATTTTTATATCTTTCAGTGATTTCTGCATACTTTTTATTGTCCATAGTAATCGGAAATTTGAGGAAATTTACTTATTCCACTTTAGTTTGAAATGTATAACATATTGTTAAACAAATTCACTTAATATTTGTTTTGAAAAGAGAATACCGGCTTTATTTCAAATGAACAAATGTCTGATTACAAAAAGATTCAGTATTATCTTTGTGATAGCATTTTTATCTTACTTTAACAATTGCGATGAATACTTAAGAACCATTAGAAAAATTTTATTATGAATAATCTGAATTATGGAGTAATCGGGAATTGCAGAAGTGCGGCTTTGATATCAGACAAGGGAAGTATTGACTGGTGTTGTCTGCCCGATTTCGACTCGCCTTCCATTTTTGCCAGGCTTATTGATAACGAGAAAGGTGGTTCATTTAGTATAGTTACAGATGATAAATACATAATAAAGCAGAAGTACATCATCTGGACTAATGTATTATGCACCGAATTTAAATCAGATCAGGGCACCTTTGAAGTAATCGACTTTATGCCACGATATAAACTGACAGATAACGGCTATTTCGCTCCGGCTGAAATTTACCGTTATATCAAATATATTTCAGGTACGCCAGTTTTTAAAGTCAAGTATTGTCCGGTATTTAATTATGCCAGGGAGGAGGTTTCAAATGTGACTGAGGATAGATCTATAAAAACATACTCTCGGTTGAAGCCTAATGATTGCATCTACCTTTATTCCAGCCTGAACTTCAATGATATTCTTGATTCAAAAGAAATAGAACTTACACAACATCAGTTTCTCCTTTTATCTCATAACCAGAAGCTTATAGATATCGATATTAAAAGGGTTTACATCGAATTCCAGCGTACCAAAGTATACTGGCTAAACTGGACCAATAGGTCGCGAAAGTATGAAAAATACAACGAAGAAATCCTCAGAAGTTTGCTGGTACTGAAAACCATGTCATATCAACCAACAGGTGCAGTTCTGGCTGCATTAACCACGAGCATACCTGAAACAATTGGTGAAGTACGCAACTGGGATTACAGGTTTTGCTGGCTGCGCGATGCATCAATGTCAATTGAAACCTTGCTAAAAATGGGTCATTACAATTCCGCTCAAAGTTTCATGGGCTATTTAAAAGGAATTCTTAAATCGAAGTCCGATTCGTTCCAGGTTATGTATGGAATAAGGGGTGAACATGGACTGAATGAAACTGAACTTTCGCATCTCTCAGGTTATGAAAACTCAAAACCGGTAAGAATTGGCAATGCTGCCTATTCACAAAGACAAAATGATGTCTTTGGCTATTTGCTTAATGTCATTCACCAATATTATGAGTTTTTCCCTGGTACTTTAGACGAAATAGAAGATATCTGGGAGATTGTCCGGAATATTTCATGGACAGTTTCCACACATTGGGAAAAACCTGATAAAGGGATATGGGAGATACGCAATTATGAAAGTCACTTTGTATTTTCAAAGGTTATGAGCTGGGTTGCAATGGACAGGGCAGCTAAAATAGCACAGTTACTAAATAAATACTATTATGAGGAAACCTGGAGAGGAATTGCAAATGACATTAAAGAAGATGTGCTGAAAAACGGATGGAATACTGATCTTCAGACGTTTACACAAACCTATAGTAACTCTGACCTCGATGCCTCATTACTGCTAATGGCTGAATATGGTTTCATTCCGGCCAGTGATATCAGGTATCAAAAAACTGTAATGGCGGTTAAAAATGCACTTCTTTACAATGGCCTGGTTTATCGGTACATTAATGCGGATGATTTTGGGAAACCGGCATCTTCGTTTACTATATGTACCTTCTGGCTGATTCAGGCTCTTTTCAGAATAGGAATGAAGGAAGAAGCGAAAAGCATATTTGAGAACCTCTTAAGCTATGGTAATCATCTGGGACTATTCAGTGAAGACATAGATTTCACTACAAAAAGACTTTTAGGAAATTTTCCGCAGGCTTATTCCCATTTAGCATTAATTAACACAGCATCTTTGTTTTCACCTGAGAAATTTGTCCCAAAATATATTAGACCATAACCAACTCTATACCAAGTGATAATAACCTTTATCAGTTATTTTACTGGAAATATTAATATTTAGACGGCATGTAAATTAAAAATTCAAAGGCACTGTTAGCTTAAAGCTGAAATTCCTTCCCATGTTATAAATACCGCTTCTACCGGTAGGATTATCCGGATATTCTTCAAAGTACTTCAGTCTGCTCAGGTTCGACTGATATGCTACATCAGTGATATTATTACCAAGAATATTAAAGCTCAGAATTGATTTTCCCTTACTATTCAGGATTTCCCCTCCTATGCCTGCATTATAAAGAATATACCCGGGAGTGGACGTTTCTGTATTATATGCAGAATATATCCTGTTCTGCTTTGCATAATATTCCATTCCAATCTTTATGTAAAGTGAACTGAAATGCCTGGACTTACCAATAATATTAGCCCTTAATTCTGTATTCGTATGCAATGGCGGGATTAGCGGCAGATACTTGTTGCTGCTGTTTATAATGATCCCATTACCACCCCTGTTTAATGCATAAATCACCGATATGGAATTTTCGAAATGAAGCCAGTCATAAGGGTGTATGTCGAGATTGGCTTCCCATCCGTACAACTGAGCATTAGACTGTTGAAATTTAAAAGTCTGGTTTCCTTTAACGATGACCGAATCCTGCCCTGCACGATTCAGTAATTTCTTATTAAAAATATAGTTGCTGATATTATTATTAAATAGATCAAGGCTCCCACTTACATGATCTGCTCTGTATGCTATTCCCAGGTCCTCCTGGAGACTGAATTCAGGTTTGAAAACGTTATTGCCGATCTGGTATATAAGAGATCCGGAATGAACACCATTAGCTGAGATTTCCAGAATGTTTGGTGCGCGGAAACCTCTTGCTATATTTGATTTTATCAATAGATTTCTGGTGATATTATACGTAGCTCCGATACTTCCTGATATTCCTGAAAAAGTATGTTTATAAGAATAGAAGGGTTGGCTGGTCCGTGCTGTATCCGGTACATAAACCTGCATATCTAAACCAGTCTCAGGGTTTTTACGGGTATACATCGGATCACTATTAAAAATACGTGTATCGTACCTTATACCGGCACTTAAATCCACTTTACTAATGGACTTTGTTATAAGAACGAAGGGTCCTATATCAAACTGATGATAATCAGGTATAATAAACTCTGTTCCCCTGTTGGTATTTAACTGGTACATCCCGTTTATTCCCAAAGTCGTTTCCCATCCCTTATTTTCAGGAAGAGAATATTTTATGTCGTATGTAAATGTTTTGAGATCAAGGTATGTACCTGGGATATCGGGGAATTGGGGATGACTATACTCCTGTCTGATACTTTGCTGATAGCCCAAGGTAACGCCTAGTTTGCTTTTTCCAAGAATAAAATTATTAGATGAATATATCAGATAATGCTGGACATGCTGATGCAGCAGAGCAATCTTATAAGAGTTCAGTTCTGAATCAGAGACAATCGGCCTGAATGTGTCGGCCTCTGTGATTTGTTTTGTGAATTTTCTGGTTAGCGAATCACGGCTGCCATCAGGAATTTCCTGCAAATCATTAAATAAAGAAAAACTCAGATGTGAATAACCCCATTGCTTATTGAGTCCGGCATAGACTCTTAAATCAGTTTCGTTATATGCAGTTCCATAAACTCTTCCATCAACTCTATTCTGATAATTTGTGGCTTGCTTATGAGATATTACCCCTCCCCAGATAATTCCATTCTTGTTCCCATTGAGTGCAGCTGAAGCGCTAAAAAGACCATTATTTGTCTGATAATCTGTGTCAATGTGACCCTGAATAGTATCAATATGAAAAGATGACGCAGGGAGTAAATTAACAACCCCGGCCAAGGCATCAGAACCATAAGTTAAGCTTGCGGGTCCTTTTACAATTTCAATCCTGTCGACTGAATTATCATCAACTTCAATACCATGTTCATCACCCCATTGCTGTCCTTCCATTCTTACACCATCAAATAATGTAAGTACACGGTTATAACCAAGTCCATGAATAAAGGGTTTTGATACATTCGGACCCGTGGTCACAGCGTTGACTCCGGGAAGTTTTGCTATAGCATCA
>Ga0208079_1000152_pt1 | contig 38862 bp, 31 predicted proteins | sample NGESurdeep092012_5_FD_184474 | JGI IMG/M metagenome (GOLD analysis project Ga0208079, IMG submission 184474) | Arctic peat soil microbial communities from Barrow, Alaska - NGEE Surface sample 210-2 deep-092012 (SPAdes) | ecosystem: Environmental > Terrestrial > Soil > Wetlands > Peat ... | reverse complement strand
TTTCCTGTTTCCGGAACCTCAAAACTCTTAGCCATTGAACTGGCGACAAAACGATAAAAAAGCGCCATCAGAATACCCGCCGAGATTGATAATGTCATTCCTTTTCCGGAAACTTTCTTTAATGTCAGGCTATGCTTTTTATAAGCAGCTGCATCAATAATTATAGCTGTTACAATTAACGCTACTCCTCCAAAGAGCAAGTTTGGATTTCCATGAGGTGTATATACGTAATTGATAATCACTCCCAGGGCCAGGGCAATTCCAACGCCAACCGGAAACGCGACTGCCATACCGGCAATTGCCATTGCTGCTACGAGCAAAATATTTGAAGCATTAAAAATTGCACCTCCAATCATCGCGTACAGGATGTTATGAGGTTCGGCCTGTTTTATGTCAACAAGAAATTTTCGTCCGCCCTCACCGGAACTACCCATGGTAAAGCCAAGTAATATTGAGAATAACAGGATGCCCCAGACATAGTCCCAGTAGAAGAGTTCAAAACGCCAGGCTTTGCCTGTCAGCTTTTGAGTATTTCCCCATGAACCCCAGCATATCATAGTTATGACGCAGAGTATTATGGCCAGTGTATAACTTTGTGGTATGAACATGGCTAAAAAGTTAAAAGTTAAAAGTTCAATGTTCTATTTTTCGAAAGAAAATTTATAAGATTCATTTTTCTTCGGCGCTGTTTTGAAAATTGTTGCTGAAGTGATGTAGACCCGAGTCCCAGCAGATTCCGGACGTTTATCCCCTTTCACAACTATTCTGATTTTATGATCACCAGGTTTCAGGTTGAGTATGTGCCAGATGCTTATAGTATGTTGCTGATTTGCAAAATTATAGTATGTATCTATTTTGCGATGAAGATTCCCGTCAACAAAGACATCTGCCTTTCCACCATCTTTGTACCAATTGCCTTCCACTGAAATACCGGTTCCCGTGAAATCAATATCAAGTTCATCACCGGCCTTTTCTGCAAACATAGATTGTTTGGTAATTTTCTTATCTTTTTCTGATATTATCTCGAATTGTTTCCATCCACCTTTAAATGTCCATCCTGTTTTATCAAAAACCGATATAGTTTTGTCAAACACAACATCAGGAAAGGAAACTTCCGGGACAAGAAGCGAAGCCACCTGCGTTTTAATCATTATATTTTTATCATCTATCTTTCCACCATCCCTGAGGATCAGATCATTTGCATATTTATACGTGCGGCTAACTGCGGAATTAAATGAATAGGTTGTATTAATAAAAAGGGAATCACCCATAGCTTTTACACCGTCCTGCATAAATGCCGGCAAACCTCTGAAGCCTTTCAATACACCCAGTACAGCCATTGCGTTGGCAGGATTACAGTCAGAATCCTGACCGCAACGGGTCGTAATCTCGAGAGTTTTCAATGGATCGCCTCCTCCATAAAGTAATCCCATAACTATGTAAGCGCCATTTAGCTTAGCATCAATATTGAAAGTGGAACCTGCACCACAAATTTCGACATCTCCCCATTTGTTTTCAATCTCTTTCCAGGCGGCTTGCCAGTTGGAGGGGTATTGCTGATAAAGCTTAATCACATCATTAACTATTTTTGAGTAATCACTTTCAGATGGTATGGAACCCAGAGCTTTTTCAATTATTTTTAATATATCAGACTCAAAGAATGCTTCAGAATAAAGAGCACCGACAAATATGCCGCCATATACTCCGTCGCCATAATTCATTATATGACCTATCTTTTCAGCAATAGATGAGGCGGTTTTAGGCATACCGGGACACATAAAGCCAATATAATCTGCTTCAATTTGAAAATCAATATCATCAGCATGCATGTTATATTCCGGGCTTCCTGAAAGGGGAACGAATATGCTGTCGTAGAAGTTCTTTCTTGCCTGCATATTTGCATGCCACAACGGATATCCGGCTTTCGCAAACATCTCCTGGAATTTTTTGGCAGGCGCATCAATACCGTACTTGTCCATCGACATCAGGAAAGTCAGTTGTACATATATATCGTCCTGCCACATACTTCCTTTAATGTCAGAGGGCTTCCACTTTATGGAGTCCATAAAGATCTTACTCTGTGCTCTGAATTCGGTGGGAGCGCCATAAGTAACTCCAATCATTTTTCCGGCCCATCCACCGGCAATTTTGTCTTTAAGTATTTCTGGTTTGATACTTCTGAATCCTTCAGTGGAGTTTTTACAGGAAGTTGCAAATAGAATTAAACTTAAAATCAGCAATAAGAGAGTTGTCTTTTTCATAGATAAGTTTATTTCTTAATAAATATTTTTCCAATTGAGTTATCCCATTTTTTGCCCACTTCCCCCTAAAGGGGGTTTAAATCAGAATGATGGATTAGCCCCCCTTCAGGGGGTAGGGGGGCCAAAATAGTTATTACATTTTGTCTTTTTTAAAGACAGGCTGATGCATCATCCTTTCCTCAATGAAAATACTTATCTGTGAAACAGACATTTTCTGTTTTACATAATATTGCTTTCCGTCAGAGTTGTTTTCCCATGTGTTACTTCCATCAGTATTAACGATGATTTTACCTCTGACAGTGTCGAAGAATCTGTCAGTTCCATAAACGCCGATAAGTACTGCTGTTTCATCCCAGCTCATCCTTCCATTTTTGTCTTCTTCTGAAAGAGGGATACTAATTCTGAACACATCTTTAACAGGACTATTTTTTATATCAGATTTTATAAGTCTTAACCCGGTATGGATTTGAGAACCAATCTCGAACCCTGTAAAGATAATCTCTCCGGGCCAGTTTTCATAAACATATTTTGAGGCTGCAGAATCCATGTAGATATTGAACTCTCTTCCTGCAGGAAAACTTCCGGCCATCGATACCAGTCTTTTTACCTTCCTGGTCACCAGTTCTTTTCCGGTAAGACTTGAGTTATTATCGGGTTTTGACTTAAGCAGATTGTTCAGATTTGTCAGGAACCCTACAGTTATGATCGTGACACTAGTGTCAGCCTGATTGCTGAGCATTTTTCTATATATATCCACTGCATCGGGCACATCAGAAGTAGATTTTATTGTATGAGGGTACTTTAAAACTATTGAATCTGCCCAGTGCTGGCTTGACCCAAGATTAACACCAGTCGTTTTCGGAACTCCGATAGCTAATTCGCCCCTTCCAAAATAAGTATTTATAACATTTATGGAAGGAGCAACAAGGTCGTGTTTATTGGAAGCAAGAGTTGCGAGGATCTCAACTTTTCCGCTGTCTGCCATTGCATGAAGAAATGCCAGTGCTCCCACATCGTCATAATCGGGACCGAGGTCAGTGTCGAAGATGATTTTTACTGGTTTGACTTTCTTTTCACCAGGCTGGTTAGAACAAGCATAAAAAATTAGAAGAAAACCCAGCAATAAGGATAAAATTTGTTTCATATGAAGTTATTTATCAATTGGTTGAATGCATATAGTTATATTTCTTATCAAACTTTTTTGCCCCCCCCTTGTTTTTTTACCACCTAAACCCCCTTGTTTTTTACCCCCCAACCCCCCAAATGCGGGGCTAATTGTTTTCCGGGTTTTTAAAGTCCCCCAGTTGGGGGATTTAGGGGGTTGATATTCAGGGGGTTTGTAGTTGTATTTCATTTCTATATGGTGCTGAAGCCTGTGCCCCCATACATGTCACTGATATAGAAGCTGCTTTGTTTGCAAAAACAACAGCCTCATTCAGGACTTTCCCCTCTGATAGAGCTACAGCAAGTGCTCCATTGAACACATCTCCTGCAGCTGTAGTATCAACCGGAATAACCTTTATTCCCGGAATTAAGCCTGTAAAGTTTTCGGACTTAATGTAGGCTCCAGCCTCTCCCAATGTTATAATCACATTTTTTACGCCTCGTTTCATGATTATTTCTGCAGCTTTTTCGGCTGAAGGAATATCCGTTATTTTTACTCCCGTGATTATCTCTGCTTCAGTTTCATTCGGAGTTATCAACCACGTGTGCATTAGCAGGTTATCTGATAACTTGCGCGCAGGGGCAGGATTCAGGATCACTTTAATTCCCTTTTCTGAAGCTGCAACTGCAGAATATTCTACGGTATTAATTGGTATTTCCAACTGAAGGAGAAGAATCTCATATTTCGTTGTTTCGAAAACCGCAGTTGGAATATCTTCCTGTAACAGGTTCCCGTTTGATCCCGGAGCAACAACTATACTGTTTTCGCCTGTTGAATCGACTGTAATTAAAGCGACTCCGGACGGTAATTCCATATCTTTAACAATATACTGGGTATGGATTCCTTCTCTCATCAGCAAGCCAACAGCCTGATTCCCAAATAAATCATTGCCTCTTTTTGTGATAAAAGTGACTTTGCCTCCAAGCCTTGCAGCTGCTACCGCCTGATTAGCTCCTTTTCCGCCCGGGTTCATTAGAAATGTACCTCCAAGAATTGTCTCCCCGGGGGCCGGAAGCTTTTCAGTTTTTATAACCATATCGGTATTTGAACTACCGATTACTAGTATTCTGCTCATAAAATAAATATATCTTATATTAAATTCACACTTTCATTTGTAGTCTTGTCTCTTGTCTCAAGTTGCATATTGCATGTTGCAAGGTTTTACTGAAATACCCTGATATAATCGACAAACATTCTCTCAGGAAATTAGGTATTGTTTTCGGGTGACCACGGCCAGCTTCCACTCACAGCTACATAGATCGTGACAGTTTCTTTTTATTCATAAAAAGATAAATATCAGTGCATGAATTTAAGTCATCATTATGAATCGAAGATAGAATTTTCTTTTATAAAAAAGGGGTGCAGGCTTCAGATTTAAGACTATTCCATATATTTAAATCCTGAACACCTTCCAAAAATTATTTCATACACATTATGGATTTTCACAGCAGTCACCACTTCAATGTTTTACCCTCAATACTTTATATTGGCAGGAGGTTTTCAGCTAAAGAAGCTAATTGTTCCTCTTTTACAGTCGCTGGTTTCATCTTCAACCTTTTTTCAAAAGGAAAAGAATCACGGAGATCAAAAGCCCTGCAGCTTCTTTCATATACACTCATTATCATTCTGACAACACTAGTATATGCGAAATCGAAAGATGCAGGATTCTCAGCCTTTCTTATACAGTTCGCAAAATCAATGGGATGGTTTTTCCTGCTTCTCCTGGTTGGAGCGATTATTCTTTCAAAATTCATTGTCGGTGATAACAGGTTCATGGAAAAGATACTTTCCCTTGTATCGATGGTGGGTATGCAAAATGGCGGTCTGGCTTCAGGCCTTGCTCTGCAGATGGGAAAACTCGCAACAGTAGGGCTGGCTCCTGCTATTTTTGGCCCACTGATGAATATTACCGGCTCTGTTCTCGCCAATTTCTGGCGTAGTAAACCGGTTGATGAGGATATTAAAATGAGGAAAGACTAATGTTCATCCAGGATTTTTAAATCAACCTTTCTGAAATCGATATTTGTGCCTTCTGCCTGAAGTGCTACATAACCATCTTCCAGAATGGTCCCGGTTGGCAATGGGTAATTTTCCGGCAGAAGAAAACCTCCTATCTGCGGCTTTGAAACTACAAGGACCGTATCTCTGTCAATTACCATAGATATTGACTTTCCTTTATGGACAATTATATCAAGATTTACCCAGTCTTTATCAAAATAATACTTTGAAGCTGAGCTTACGCAATGCTCATTTGTAAATGATCCTTTGTAATACACTGTAGTCCCGGGTGTACAAATATTGGCGGTTTTTTGTTTTACGGAATCGGTACTTCCTAATAGCTGAACTTCAATTGATACCGGCCAGTTTTGCTCTATATCCATGCTTTCAGCTGACTGAGAATGAATCATTACACCGCTGTTGCGATAGCAATAGGCTGGGGCGTCAGATAATAACTCGCCATGAAATCTGTACTCCACATGAAGAATATATGAGGAGAGTTTCTGATTGTAAAACAAATGTCCAAAACGACCGTTAAACCGCTTGTATTTGCTATAATCAACCTTAATGATTCCGTCTTCAACCCGGAATAGATCAAGAGGATTCTCTCCTGCCTTATAACCGGTAACTTTTGGAGTCCAGCCATCGAGATTTTTCCCATTAAAGATTGATATCCATTTTCCTCCATCCTGAACCTGTGCATTGTTTTTTGTTTGTCCTTCAGAGTTAGAAAACAGTAAATAGAATAATACCGAGGTTAAAATTGCTGCTTTTAGTTTCATGGGATCTTATTTTTTGAAGTGGACTGTACTAATTTATAAGAGCAGCGAGTGCTGCGCCAACCAGACTTGATTGCTTAACTTCTGTTAATTCATAAAACCTCTGTTTTTCATCTTTCAGGTATTCTTTCAGATACTTTTCAAAATGAGATTTAAGATTATGTAGTTTATAAAAAGTGGTACCCTCAATTGTGATCAGTATTGGTCGTTTTTCTGATTTTCCTTTATTTGTTTTAAGAATTACAGCTGCCATATTTGCGGCTACAAGCTTTGCTGAGCGGTCAATCAGACATTCAATTATTTCAATGCATGCCTCTTTATCCGCCGGATTGGTAGTACAACTCTCTAATGGTCCATGATATGACTCCGGATTGGAAACAAACTTATTCACATCCTCCGATGACAATTCAATTATTGAGTTTAATCCGTTAGATACCATATCTGAAAAAACACCCTCATTTGCGGCAGATTTCAAAGCAGTGAGGCAAAGACCGCCAAAATACCCTCCGGCAAACATTTTTTCAAATTTATAGTTCCCGGGGTTAACCGTAGTATTATCAAATGCGATATCAATGTCTGTTTGTGGCACCTTTCCGAATGCCCCTGATTCAATATTGATAATCTGGGTTTTTGACGGATCGAGGTTATTTGTTTTCAGGATATTGCTGTTGCTTTCTATATAGCATGTGTTGGTGCCGGTGCCAAGAATAAATCCTATAAACGAGTCGTAATCGTGTCCAAATGAAGCCGATTTACCTGCCAGGAGTGTAGCAACCGTATCATTTAACAATACAATTTGTTTATCTTCCATTCCGAGCGTCTCAAGGAGGCTTTTCCCAATCAGTTCACCAACAACCTCCGGAGCCTGTACTTCTTTACAAAACTGCAGAAGCTTACCATCTTTGTTGGGGAAAATCTCAGTAGGATAAGAAAAGCAGAATCCAATTCTGTCTGAAAGCTCAGCATTTGGCTTTACATATCCGGCAATGGTTTTAAAGAATTCTGCCTTTGATATTTCTCCTTCAAGACCTGGCATCCTGGCGTTCATGAGGTTGCTGATTTCGAGTTTGCCTTTTATGTTAAATTTGACAAGGGCTGCTCTGAAATTCGTTCCTCCTGCATCGACAGCAACAACAGGTACCTCTGTAAGAAATTGATTTTCAGCTTCAATGTAAGTTGGGATCATGCGGAGAGTGCTTTTTTCCCCAACAAGCCCATTTAACATATCGGTTGTAAACAGATCAACAATCTGCTGAGTATTTATATCACTCGACCTCAACTTATGATCTTCGACAAATCTCTTATAATTTTTCATACAGGCAGGTTAATTCAGATATTGGCAGTCAAATATAAAAATATACCCTGAAAAGATAAGTTTATTTTATAATATTGTACAGACCAATTGATAAAGAAATAGCTAATATTCCGATAAGTTCTGAATATTAATGAGAATGTTAAAAATATTTAAAAATAAATTTTAAAGATGAATATTGTAAGAGAACTTGCAAAAATGATCGATCATTCGATACTTAATCCTTCACATACCGATGATGACCTTGTAAAACAATGTGAAGTAGCGCTTGCATACGATGTTGCATCTGTTTGTGTTAAGCCATATGCAGTAAAAACAGCCGTTCAGAGACTCATGAACAGTTCTGTTAAGGTAGGCTGTGTAATAGGGTTTCCCCATGGAAACAGTTCCACTGCCGTGAAAGTCTTTGAAGCGGAACAGGCATGCAGGGATGGTGCGACAGAAATAGATATGGTAATAAATATAGGGAAAGCACTCGGTGGAGACTGGGATTATGTTGAAAATGAAATCAGGCAGGTAACAGATATGTGTCACTTGAACAATGCCATAGTTAAAGTAATTTTTGAAACAGACTTTGTAACTAAAACCGAGGATAAGATCCATCTTTGTGAAATTTGTACTCAGGCTGGGGCTGATTTTGTTAAAACATCAACAGGATACGGATTTGTAAAACAGGCAAATGGTGATTTTAATTATAAGGGTGCGACCACGGCAGATGTTGAACTTATGAGAAAACATTCCGGACCAGCAGTCCAGGTTAAATGTGCAGGTGGAGTAAGAACCCTCGATGATCTCTTAAAAATGCGAGAGGCAGGGGCAACCCGATCAGGAGCAACTGCAACGGAGGCAATTCTTGAAGAGGCAAAAAAACGTTTTGGTGAAAAATAATGATTTCCCCTTTGTGATCCTTAGCATTGCCCTTAGTGTACCTTTGTGGTAAAAATTAATTCATTTAAACACAAAGGAACACGAAGCAGAACACAAAGGAACACGAAGTAGAGTAATATAATTAACTAATTTAGAAATGAAAAGACACCTTTACAACTCAATTTTTTCTTTTATTCTTATAGGTCTTTCTATTGTTGTTCAGAGTCAGAATATAACACTGAAACAAACCAGCAGGACCGGTATTTACACTAAAGGTCAGAAAATAATTGTAAAAGCTATTGCTGAAAGCCTGGCAGGTGATACTCTCCATATCAGGGTGTATAAAAATAACACTCAACTGCTTGAACAAAAAAACCTTATTATTGATGCCGATAGTCTCTTAGTATATGAGGGGACATCCGCGGAACCGTGTTCAATAATTGTTGAGGCACGCAGCAAAATGGAAAATGCCAGCATAGGAATGTTGATTGATCCTGCAAAATTGAAGCCGGGAGCAAGGTGTCCTGGCGATTTTGAAAGCTATTGGAATAAACTGAAAAAGAGTTTAAATGCCTTACCCCTCGAAATAAAAAGTGAAGTGGTTTTAGGAACTGAGAACGATAAGGGTTTTAGTTGTGAGGACATTGAGATCAACTGTCTGGGACCCAAACCGGCGAGGGGATATTTTGCAAAACCCGAAAAAGCGGCTCCAAAATCTCTTCCTATTGTTCTTCTTGTACATGCAGCAGGTGTAAAAGGTTCATGGTGCAGGTCGGAACCAGGGAATGCACTTGGTTATGCAAAAAGAGGAGCTCTCTGCTTTGATCTGAATGCTCATGGAATGCTGAATGATCAGCCGGAAAACTATTATGCTGACCTTGAAAACGGTGAACTCAAAACCTATTGGCTACAAGGACTGACAAGCAGGGATGAAGTATATTTCAGAGGCATGTATTTACGTTTATTACGGACTATTGATTTTCTGACTAAACAACCTGAATGGGATGGCAAAAGATTACTTGTTATTGGAGAAAGTCAGGGGGGAGGTCAGGCTCTTATCGCTGCTGGACTTGATCAGAGAGTAAGCGCGGTAGTAGCAATTGTACCGGCTATGTGCGACTGGTATGGATCACTGGCAGGAAGGATGAGTGGCTGGCCGCAACCATTCGAATCAAAGAATATGAAAAAAGAAATGATGAAAGCACTTCCATATTTCGATGCAACAAATATCCTTAAGGATTCGAAAGCGATTATTTACACCGAGATTGGATTGATTGATATGGTTTGCCCTTCAACCTCTGTTTATACTGCTATTAATCAGGCAAAGGGGCAAAAGATAGTTTATACGGTTCCCTACCGGCCTCATCATCAGCCAGAAGGCATACTTGGCAGGACCTGGCAGGAAACAGTATATAAACCAAGAGATCTCTTTATTAAAAATTACCTCAAATAACCATAACGATAAGGGTTTTCAGTTGATAATCAGTATTTACCACTTTCTTTTGCCAATGACTCTGTCAGGCTGTGGATCATAATAGCTCCTCCAAGACATGGCTGGTCAGTCATCTTATGTCCCAACATATTACCGGTATCCAGTTATACAAATAGTATCATCATAACCACAGAGCTTAAGATTTTCATATATGTTATGAAATTTGAGATCTCTTCATCATTTTTCCTATGCTCCGGAACATCCCACTCTGACAACTTCTTCCCAGTTAGCCTGTTTTTAGGATTAGAGACAACTTAGACCATTTTTACTTCATTACTTTTTATAGCAATCATCGTCAATATTGCTGAAACGAAGAGGGAACCTGCCATAAAAATATAAGAGACACCAAATCCTCCAGTAGTGCCATTTAAATATCCCACAATGTACGCACCAACAAACGATCCTAAAGCACCCAGACTATTGATCATTGCGATAGCCCCGGCAGATACGTTCCGTGGTAAAATTTCAGTAATAACTGCGAAGAATGGTCCATATGGTGCATACATAGCTCCGCCTGCAATAACAAGCAATATATATGATAGCCAGAAGTGGCTTGTACCAATTAAGTACGAACCATAAAAGGCTAAAGAGCCTATTAACAGAAATGGCCAGATAAATGATTTTCTCTTTAAGGTTTTATCAGAGAAATAAGATGCAGTTAGCATACCAATTATAGCTAAAAGATAGGGAACAGAAGCTAACCACCCGGTTTTTACTATATCTGAATCAGGAGCGGCATTAATGATTGAAGGTAGCCACATTACAAATCCATACACACCTATACACCATAAAGCATATTGCAAACAGAGTAGAATAACGATCCTGGATCTCAAAGCGACAGCATAGTTTTTAACCGGCTTAATAGATTGCTGCTCTATATCTAATTGTGCCTGCAAATCGTACTTTTCATCGTCTGTTAACCATTTGGCATCACCTGGTTTATCAACCACCAGCCGCCACCACAAAAATGCCCAGATAATAGCTGGTAACCCTTCAAGTATGAACATCCAGCGCCAGCCAACAGAATCTATTAAATAACCAGATAAAATAGACATCCATAATATTGTAGCAGGATTGCCAAGAATCAGAAAAGTATTAGCCCTGGAACGTTCAGATTTCGTAAACCATCTGCTTAAAAAAACCAACATTGATGGCATAACTGCACTCTCGACAACACCAAGCATAAACCTTATACCAATCAAAGCATTTACGTTACGTATCATGCCCGTTGACATGGCAAGTCCTCCCCACAGAATTAAAGACCAGAATATTAATTTCTTAGCACTTTTTTTGGCAGCATAAAGTGCACCGGGAATCTGAAAGAAGAAATATCCAAGAAAGAAAAGCGACCCTAATAAGGAAGACATTGCTGCAGTAATATTAAGGTCTTTGGCCATACCCCCTGCTGCTGCAAATCCGAAATTCGCCCGATCGAGATACGCAAGACTATAAGTAAAAAAGGCTACCGGTATTAGTCGATACCATCTTTTCATTGAAAGCACTTTTACCATTATTTGAATTCGATAAATATATTTAGTTAGTATAACTTTTTACATCTTTAGCTCCATAGCCTGTCGTGTGAATGTTTATCGTTCCATTCAGGTGTAGGTTCAAAATACCCTTTGCTTTTTGGATCAAGATGTTTTCTTAGTTCATCCTCATTTAGCTCGATTCCTAACCCTGGTGAGTCAAGAGGGACATTTGCAAATCCCTTGCTGATCAGTGGCTGACTTCCTGTCATTCTGACAAGGTTTTCCCACCAGGGTGTATCAATGTTGTGATGTTCAAGGGCAAGAAAATTCTGAGTAGCAGCTGCACAATGAACATTTGCCATGAAACAAACCGGAGAGCCGGCCATGTGCATCGCCATTGCGATTCCACACTCTTCTGCATAATCACCGATTCTTTTTGTTTCAAGTAGCCCCCCCGCGGTCGCAAGGTCGGGTTGAATTATATCAACAGCATGATTATCCAGTAAAGGTTTGAATCCACCCTTGAGCATATAAATATCTTCGCCGGTAGCTATCGGTGTTTCAATAGCATCAGATAAGGTCTTACACTGATCGGTATAAAACCATGGAACCATATCTTCCAGCCAGGCAAGTCTGTATTTTTCCAGACTTCTGCCCAACCGAATGGCGTTGTTTACATCAAAATGTCCAAAATGATCGGCACAGAGAGGCATCTCGTAACCAACGGCATTTCGCACATCTTCAACATACTCAGCAAGCATAGCCAATCCCTTGTCGGTGATCTGAACCTGAGTAAACGGATGGAGAGTGCTTCCATAACTCATATAGTCTCTAAGATCATATTGGGCCATGGAGCTCCAGTTTTTACTATTCACAATATTGCCTTCTATGGCAGAGACAAGATGAATTCCAAGATCCATTTTCAGCCATGTAAATCCCTGTACTTCAACTCTTTTCTTTAATTTTTCGGCAAATCCCTGTGGATCTTTGACTTCAGGAGTATCGGCATATAGCCTTATTTTGTCACGGTATCTTCCACCAAGCAACTGCCATGCAGGAACATTATAAGCTTTTCCGCACAGATCCCACAGGGCCATCTCAACGGCACAAACTCCTCCTCCCTGGCGACCATGGTAACCAAATTGCCGTATTATCTTAAACAGCATTTCAACATTGCAGGGATTCAGTCCGAGGATGCGACTTTTAAGCATCAGGGCATAACGCTCATCACCTCCGTCTCTAACTTCCCCAAGACCGTATATACCCTGGTTGGTATCAATTCTTATAATTGCCTTGCGGCCACCATCACCTATTACAGCCACACGCATGTCGGTGATCTTAAGGTCCGAAGGACTGGAGGAACGCTGAACATTGGAGGTTGTTTTAGCAATAGTGTCCTCAATTGATAAATTCATGAGTCCGCCTAATGCAATACCTCCCAATGCTGCTTTTTTGAGAAAACTCCTGCGGTCATTGGATGTTGATGGATTAGTAATCTCTGATTTAATCGCTTCTCTTTCTGCCTTTTCCTGTTTCCTTGTTTTTTCTGCAATTTGCTGCAAAATATTTTTCATTTTTTTGTAAATTTTCAAAATAAATTAATAGTTTCTTTCTTTCAGATACTTGTCCAGTTCTTCTTTTGACATAGGCAATTTATCCGGATAATTATTCAGCCAGTTCAGAAAATCTTTCTTGATCTCCTCACTCCACTCGCTGTCTATTTGTCCGGCAAGATATTTCTTTTCACGGAGACGCTGATGTCCGAATTCGTCACGAAGGGCAGTAACTTCTGAAGTCAGAACGAGGTCTTCGACAAGATAAGCCGGAATAAAAATGACCCCGTATTTTTTTGCAAGGACGACATCTCCCGGTAAAACAGTGGCCCGTCCGATACGAATTGGGGCATTAATTGAAGTGAGCATCATCTGCTGAATATATGAAGGGTCGGCTCCTTTTATCCAACCATTGAAGCCTTTGATTTCAGTGAGTCCCTCCTGGTCTCTAACCGAACCATAAAAAATAACTCCTCTTTGTGATTTGGCCCAGATAGAATTACCGAGATTATCACCGATTAATGTGCCATCAGCTATTTTCCCATAGGCATCAGCAACATAAACATCACCATTTACAAGCATATCGATAGGCCAGGAATTTGTTCCTCCCTGCATGGATCTGTTTTCAATTTTGCCCTGGTCTTTTACCTGTTTTTCAAGATCAGGTCTTAGAGGCATATATTGTGCTGTAACAACACGACCGGTCATAACCTGCTCAGGATTGATTATTGTCCAGTCACCTTCAAACTGATTCTGATACCCTTTATTCCTTAATACACCCCAAGCCTCCTCAATAGAAATTTTTTTGAGTCTTTCAAGAATAGCATCGGAGACTTTTGGCCGTCCGTCGGGGAAACGCTCACCTTTCCATTGAGATGTCAATGCTTTAATATATTCTGGTGATGAACCTACATTCTGGCCATAGGTAGTATAGCAGATTAAAATAATTGTTGCTATCAGGATTAAATTTTTTTTCATATAGGTTTTATAAAATTAGTCAGAAATCTATCATAGCTTTCATCACTCCGTCTTTATATCCGGAAACCAAATCAAAAGCCTCTTTTGTTTTTTCGAGCGGGAAACGGTGTGTAACCATATTGTCAATATTGATCAATCCGTTTTCCATCAGTTCAAGAGCCTCATCCACACAATCGACCTGTCTTCTTATGAACTGAAGTGATATTTCTCTTCGGCGCGTTGTTTCAACATTCATCGACCAGCGATCGAATTCTGGAATGCCGACAACTACAAGTTTCCCCCCTGGTTTAAGTAAATCGACGGCCTGATCAAATGCCTCCTGTTTCCCACAACATTCAAAAGCAATGTCAAGACCCAATTTCTCTTCATTTATTATCTTTCTTACAATATTCTCTTTTTGGGGATTCCCCGCTCCCAAAGCGCCCTCTTTTCGTGCGATAACAATTCGCTCATCAATAATATCTGTAACATAAATATTCTCTACACCTTTTGTTCTTGCAGCCAGCATGACACTCATTCCTATAGGACCATAGCCGAATATACCAATATTCAGACCTTTAACTCCCCCGGATTTTTTTACAGCATAGACGCCGATAGCCATAGGTTCCGAAATTGAGCCATGATCTGGTGTCAGGCTACCAGTAAGAGGGAAACAGCTTGTTTCCGGCATAACAATGTATTCCATAAGACAACCTTCAGCCTGTCCCGGACATCCAAGAAACCTGAGTTTACGGCATGTGTGATGCCTGCCGGCAAGACATTGATCACATTCCCAGCAAGGCATAGCTGGTTCAATCGCTATTTTATCGCCGGGTTTGACTCTCTTTACAGATTTGCCTACTTCAACAACTTCTCCGGCCCCTTCGTGACCCAATGTGAAAGGATACTTCACTTTCTGTGTACCAATCTGACCTTGTGTAAAGTAGTGAATATCAGATCCACAAATACCAACAACTGACATTTTTATTTTGACGTCATTGGAGTTTACAAGTTCTGGTTCAGGAATATCCATCATTTCCATTTGTCTTATTCCTGTTAACATCATTGCTTTCATTTTTTTCCTCCTCTTTCTATAACAAATATAAAAAATACATTGCCATTCTTTGCTTCTCTGCTTCTTTGTTACGGAAAAAGATTTGAAATTGTATTCTTATTACGATAGTAAGACTAAAATTAGTAAATTCACCTCAGTACTTAATTTCAACTATATTTCAAATGAAAAAAATTTACGGAATCGGAGAGACGGTGCTGGATATTATCTTTAAAAATAATCAGCCCCAGGCAGCTAAGGCAGGTGGTGCAATGCTTAACAGTTGTGTTTCGCTTGGAAGGATCGGCTTGCCGGTTTCTTTTATCAGTGAATATGCAGGCGACAGTGTTGGTAATATAATCGATACTTTTCTTTCAGAAAACGGAGTTGGAACAAGCTATGTTGATCATTATAAAAAAGGTAAAACTAAGCTTGCACTCGCTTTCCTTAACGAACGCAATGATGCCAGTTACACTTTCTACCAGGACTACCCTAAGAAGAGGCTTAGCATCGATTTCCCGATGATAATGAAGGATGACATTATTCTTTGTGGCTCTATATATTCTATTACGAGCGAGATCAGGAAGAAATTCACTGATCTGATAAACAAGGCAAATGGAAATGGAGCAATTGTTATATATGATCCAAATTTCAGGCCAACCCATTCTGCTGATCTGGAGAAATTAAAGCCCATGATCATTGAGAATATGAAAGCAGCAAAACTGATCAGGGGTTCCGATGAGGATTTTAAAAACATTTTTGGGGCGAGCACTCCCGATGAAGCCTGGAATGTTGTTAATAAATATTGCAGTTGCATGGTATATACTGCCAATTCGGAGGGAGTTTATGTCAGAACTGTAAGTTATTCGGGAAAATTTGCTGTTAAAGCAATTAAACCAGTCAGTACTATTGGAGCAGGAGATAATTTTAATGCCGGTATGATGGCGGCAATTTACCTGAACCAAATCTCAACAGATCAGCTTGATAAGATGGGGGAGGAGAAATGGTCAAAAGTTGTATCAACTGGTATTGATTTTGCGACGAATGTATGCATGTCATATGAGAATTACATTTCGATAGAATTTGCAGAAGAATTGAAAAGCTGATTAAGATTATTCTCCCTCTGTGGTTCTCTTAACATAAGGTACTCACCCCCCTAACCCCCTCTCTACTTCGTAAAGAGGGGAAAATAATTGATATACAGTTTATAACGCCCCCTCTTTGCAAGGCAGAGAGGGGGTTAGGGGGGTGAGTTCAGATTGGTTTCGCATTGGCCAGCAGATATTTCTCTGCTTCCAATGACCAGATGAAATCGTTCTCTGAAACAATTTTATGAAGTCCGGCATAAAATGGATCCTTTTTTCCTAATTCCCCAAGCATGGATATGGCTGTGAGAGGCATTGATATGTTTGTGTATATCAGTTTTTTACCACCAGGTATTTGCGGAAGGTTTATTGTTGTGTCAACCACAGCATCAAGTCCTCCTATATGAGTGATCATGATCGCGGGATTGATCTTCCCTTCGCCCATAAGTTTCAGTGATTCTCTCATATCGTCGGTATTGCCTCCTGAAGTACCGACAATATGAGTGAATGCATAATGAACATTATAGAAGTTAAATTCTGCTTTGAATTCAGGATTTACCGGACCGGCAAAGAAATTGAGGCATCCATCAAATCCCAGGATTGAGTCGCCAAGTTCAATAACAGGTTTGACAGGGGCAAAAACAAAAACATCATCAAAACCTTCACCTCCGGTAATATCGCGGAGATATCTTACAGGATCTTTCATCTTTCCGGTGTTGACAAATAATAGCTTAACTCCCACCTTATGAGCATGTTCTTCAGTGAAGATTGCAGAAGCCCTGGCCAACCGATTATCATCGATATCAGTAACTGCAAGCAACCCGGGTTTTCTTTCCTGATGCAAGGCATAATCAATAGCCCCCAGTCCCATTGGTCCAACACCTGCAAGTATCGCCATTTTCCCTCCTTTCCTGATTCCCATATTATGTACATATGTACCAGGTGGTATATGATAGCTTGCATGAAACGCACCGACAATACAAGACATTGGTTCTGAAAGAGATGCAGGGAAATAAGCTTCTCCGTCGTATGCGAGAAGACAATCAGCCTCCATTACGATCGGAGGAATTATAATATGTGTTGCATCGCCGCCAATGAAACGGTAGGAGTAGCCTGGAGCGTTGAGGGTACCCATCTGGTTCATGGCAGGCTGGATTGAAAATTTCTGACCGGCTTTGAATTTATGCTTCCATTTCTTCCCGACATGCAGTATTACCCCGGCAAACTCATGCCCGATAATAGTGGGATTTATATGAATATCATCGGGAACACGCTTATGATCAGCTCCCTGAATCGCTGCTTTGTGCGACGACATGCAAATACTGTCAGAGATTACACTGGCAAGTATCTCATCATCCTTCAAATCCGGCAATTCAAATTCTTCCAGTCTCAGATCCTTCTTTCCGTATATTCTTACTGCTTTGGTTTTCATTCTTAATTCTCATTTCGTTTGTTCTTCATTCGTTTGTTTTCCTATCCCAACATCACCTGCCCTCCTGTTACCGGGAGAGCCTGTCCGGTTTCATATTCCTGATCAATCAGGTACAGGAGAGCCTTCATAATATCCTCAAGTTTACACCCTCTTTTCATAGGAACTTTCTCCTCATAGAAAGTTCTTACATCATCTATGCTTTTTGCTCCGGGGACCTTCCCTGTTTTAAGATACTGGACAAATAGGCCGTTATGCGGATCGGACCAGAGCGGACCTTCATAGAAGTTCCCCGGACAAATAGAGTTGACCTTAATTCTGAAGGGTGCAAGCTCCATAGCAAAAGACTGAGTAAGCCCGATTCCTCCGAACTTTGCTCCGGCATATGCAAAATTCCGGTTGCTCCCCCTCAATCCTGACTTTGAATTGATCTGGATTATGTCGGTAAAATATCCGGGTTTCTCCTGATTCTGGAGTTTCATAACTTCTGAAGCATATTTAGCACAATAAAAATATCCGTTGTAGTTTACTTCCGTCGTTTTGGAGAATGTCTCAGCGTCCATTTCGTCCAGCCCGCCAGCCTTTAAGATACCGGCATTGCTTACAATCAGATCGAGGCCGCCAAACTCCCTGACAGTTGAAATTATAAGATCTTTGACAGAGGCTGCATCCGATACGTCGGTCTTTACAAAAATTGCCTTATTAAGCGTTTTTTTCGATGATAAGCGTATGGCAAAAGATTTTCCGGTTTCTTCATTCAGATCGGCAATGACAACATTAAGGTTTAATGCAAACAGAGATTCTGCTATTCCGGCGCCGAATCCCTGTGCTCCTCCTGTAACAACTGCTATTTTATTATTAAGTTTGTTTGCGGACCCTGAAGGTTGGGCAACTTTTCTTCTGTAGTTTTCTACCTCCCACTTATCGATGAAATCAACCTGTTCAGGAATAAGAAACTTAATACCTCCGCAGAGTGATGCATAGTAGCTTATCTTTATGAGATCTTCATATACATCGAGGCAAGCTTCAGCATTTGTGAAGTTATCGCCAATGGCAAAAACACCCATATCCTTTATAATAAATACCTTAGGTATATACCCATATTCACTTATAAAATGAGGTAACTGATATCTGAACGAATCAAGTATTTTCTCAGCAGTAGATGATTGTTCAATATACAGGTATCTTGTTTTGCAGTAAACTATAATATCAGGAGTCAAGGGTAAAGAGATTTTATGAAACTCCTGCTGGTTCTGATAAAACCTGGCAATGAGGGAGTTATTACGATATTTTATAACTCCGGGTTGTTTTCCCGACAGCAGAATCCGGATGGTCGGAAGAACTTTATTAAGGATCGGATTGTAGGGTAAAGATGCAATGTCAGAAAGAGGAGGTACCTGTTCCTTGATTTTTTGAATTATTTCTTCATAAATCTTCTTTATCTCTTCTGTGGTATCAGCTCCAACAAAAGAGCCGTGATTTTCAAGAAAAATAATCTGCGGATCGTGTGAGAATTTCGTCCGGTATAATACAATCTCTGATTCAAGTTTCTTGAATAGAGTATAACCCGGATCAGTATACGGAACAAAAAGAACGCTATCTCCGAACAGCTTCTGAGTAAGGCTCTTTGCGTTCCGGCTGCAGAGTATTCCATTTATCAGAGTGGGATGAAGGTGTACGACAAACTTGTATTGTATAACCTCATGAAGCGATGTCTCTACTGATGGTCTCTTGTCTTTGCCTGTATCAACAATACTGCGGAACAAATCTTCTTTTACCTGTTCTTCTCTGGCTACCGGGTCTTCAGAATAGACACCTGATGATATAACATGAAGCATCTGTCGGTTCAAGGCGACTAATCCTGCTTCATTCAGTTCAGCAAGAGATTGTCCACTGGCTTTGATCCATATAGTTTCATTATCCTTGAATGAGGTATTTCCTCCTCCGGCGATCACATACTCGTTGCTGCTACCGTAGAAATTCGAAATATTAATCAGATCATTTATTTCAGGCTTCATATTCATACTTATTTAAAAAATATTCAATAACCAACTGTCCGAGATTTATCAGTTCTCTCGTTTGTTTTACGCTGTGTGTGCCATCGGGCAAAACGTACCCCTGTCTTCCGTCGGCTCTGAGATACTGATGAGCCGCAATAACACAGGCTCCTTCATATGCAATCTTTTTCAGAGAGTCATCAAGCGCAACTGAACCTCTGGTTGTTACAGTCAGGGGCATCATCTCAGGAGTATTATGCTCAGTTCCGAATGTTATTATAAAACCTTTCTGATGAAAAAAATCAACGAATTTTTTCAGAATAACAAGATCATTTCTTCCCGGAATAAGTTCAATGCATTCTATCCCTAAATGCTTAAGAGACTGATAAAGTTTTTCAGGATCAGATTCAAATTCAGTGAACCTGCCCGAGGAATCATCAAGCAATACAGGATAGCAGGGTATTCCTCCGGCTTTGATTATGATCCTGATTATTTTTCTGAGTTCAAGGAAGGAACTTTCATCCTCTTCAATAAATGCTGCTCCTCCACTTTTCAGAAGGTTTGCTCTGATCTCATTTTCAAGAGCAGCTGGTTTTGACATACCGGTTTTCGATTTTTTGCCTCCATACAGACTTTCGAGAAAATGAAGCTGCTCCTCTTCAACTGGCGAAGTATTGATTACCAGTTCCCTCAAAGCTTTTGCAATATGACGCTCGCGAACGAGCTCATGTGCATAAATTTTTTTAACTGTAGAGTAAGAAAGTTCAATATCCGGCTTTTCCTGTTGAATCAGCTGGTTCAGTTTTACAATCATAGCTTTAATCTGAGCCTGGCTCTCCTTTTTTATTATACGGAGTTGTCTCCTTTGCAGCCAGCTAACCTTAAAGGGATAATCGAGGCCCTTCCCGCTGAAGTAAATTCTACCGGGGTTATTCGGATCATTTATTCTGATTCCTTTTTTCTGTTCCTCTTTCAGGAGTCCAATAAATTCAATGTTGAATAATGGAAATATCCTGTTTTTCACACAGCCATCATGGAAAGCATCATAACCATCGGTCACATAGAAATCATTGATACCCAGAACAGCTATTTTTTCTTCCACAGCCATTTTAAAGGCTGTTTCGAGAGCAGAAAATGCACTGAAAGAATAGGGGGTATGAATGTGTCCGTTTGATTCCCTGAATTCCGGAAGGGAAAGTCCTTTTACCTCTTTAATAAGTATATCAAGGGAGGGGAACTTCGTCAGGAAATTCTTCATTTCTAATCTTATATTTTAGTTTCTAATCTGAGATCTGACAGATGTTTATTTATTCTGGCAATATCTTCGTTATTCAATTTAAAATCTGCTGCTTTGACATTTTCCAGGACCTGGACATCATTTCTGGCACCTGAAAGTACGCAGGTAATTCCAGGCTGCCTGAGTGTCCAGTTGAGTACCAGCTGAGGGAGAGTGACATTAAGTTCTGAGGCAATTTCGCAAAGATTTAATGTCATCTTCATGATCCGTGAAAAATTAGGTTCAGTGTAATAAATTGTACCCGGTCGGGTATCTCCTTCGTTAAATACATGTCCAGGCCTGATCTTACCTGTTAACAGGCCTCTCTGCAGCGGACTATAGGCAAGTATACCAATATTTTTATCTATGCAATAAGGAACAATTTCATTTTCAATTGATCTGTTTACCATGCTGTAAGGCATCTGGTTTGAAGCAATCGGATAGGTTTTCCCTGCTTCAGCCATTAGTTTCAGGGAATAATTGCATACAGCCCCCGCTCTTATCTTTCCTTTTTTAACAAGATGTTCAATTGCTTCCATTGTCTCAGAAACAGGAGTGGTCAGATCGGGCCAATGTATCTGGTACAGGTCAATATAGTCCGTTCCCATCCGTTTCAGACTCTGATCACAATCGGAGATCACTTTATCTTTGGATGAATATTTGTAAATATTTACATCTTTTCCTGAATTATCCTGTGAGGAGAAGAAGAATTCTCCTTTCTTTTCGTTCCAGCTAAGGCCAAACTTGGTCAATATCTGAACTTTATCCCGTTTTCCCTTTACAGCCTTTCCAACAAGCTCTTCGCTTAATCCGAATCCGTAAACTGCTGCAGTATCTATTGTCGTCATTCCGTGATCAACTGCCGTTTCAATTGCTTTAACAGCATCTTTTGAGTCAGCGCCACCCCAAAGCCATCCTCCGATAGCCCAGGCACCGAATGCCAGTTCGGAAACTTTTATGCCTGATTGACCGAGAGTTCTGTATTCCATATAATCAGATAATTTGTATTACCAGTTCAGTACCTCGTCTGGCACATTCAAAAGCGAGTCACAAATCCAATCGGCATCCTTCAGCTCTGCCGCCTTAAACGATGATGTTACAGCAAGGCATCTGCATCCTGCTGCTTTACCTGCCTCTATTCCACTTACCGCGTCTTCAACAACCAGACAATCAGAAGGATTTACGCCCAGATTTCTGGCAGCTTTCAGGTAAATATCAGGAAACGGCTTTTTCTCCTTTATATCCAGCCCTGTAATGATTGCATTAAATGTCTCTTTCGGCAATCCTATCTCCTTAAGATTTACTTCCATTTTTATTCTGTCGGCGCTGGTTACCAGAGCCAGTCTGAATCCCCTATTCCTGCATTTAGCTATGAATTCATGAGCACCAGGAAGAGGAGAAAGATAGCCTCTGACGATTTTTTCATATAGTTTGTACGTCCGTGCCTTTACAACTTCAATATCTACATTTATTTTATGAAGTTCTGCAACTCCGCCAATATACCTGTTTTCACCCATTCCTAAGAAAGGTTTAAAATCCTCGGGCAACACACGTGTACCAAGTTCTTCGAACATCATTATTGCAGCCTTGCAGATAAAAGGTTCGGAATCAACCAGAACTCCGTCCATGTCAAAGAGAACTCCTTTTATCATCTGAATAATCTTTCTAATTCCAGTATACGGGCTCTATCGAGGGGTTTTTTTCTTCCGGTCATTTCTGACATGAGTGTCATTTTTGCAGCATTTTCCAGAACCTCTATTTTGTCAAATGCCTGAAGAAGATTTGATCCGGTGGTAAGTATCCCGTGATTTTCAAGCAATAGGATATCAGATTTTAGTATATTCTCAGCAGCAACATCAGCAAGCGCAACAGATCCCATCACTGCATACTTTACAAAAAGAGGATCACCGAGTATAGCTCTTGCTTCAGCAGTAAGATTGGTATTTATTTTAGCCCTGATAGCTGTGAAGAGTGAAGCGAACACAGGATGGGCATGGACAATTGCAGTTACATCTTTTTTCTTCTTATATATTGCGAGATGCATTGCCGTTTCGATTGATGGTTTGAGGTGCGGAGTGAGATTTTCCCCTAGAATATTTACAATTCCGACTTCCTTCCATCTCATTCTGCCTTTATCTGTAGCTGATGGTGTGATGAGGATCAGCTCATCAGATAGGCGAAGACTGATATTTCCTCCTGAAGTAGTTGTAAGTCCATGTTTGTAGAGACGTCTCATGAAACGTGCAACTTCCTTGCGTTCCGCTTTGAATTTGTCTTTGATTTCCATGCAGACTAACTGACGAGGTCTATTATGCCACCTAGAATATAATGGGGACGGTAAGGGAATTGATCAATACCAATCCTGTCGGTAATACCGCTTAAAACCAGCAGAGTATCGATTTCGGATTCGAGGCCACATCTTACATCTGTATCCATTCTGTCGCCAATTACTATAGCATCTTCCCTTTTGACCCCAAGACGCTTAAGAGCGCTTCGCATCATAAGGGGGTTAGGTTTACCTACAAAATATGCCTTTTTACCCGAAGCAATTTCTATTGGTGCTATCAGTGCTTTTGTAGATGGAGTAATACCTACTTCTATTGGTCCGCTTATATCTGAATTTGTGCCTATAAGCTTTGCTCCTCTGATCACAAGATTTATCGCAAGTTCTACCTTTTCGAAATTGTAGCTATGTGTATCACCAACGACAACATAGTCGGGATTTACATTATTAACACTATAACCGACACTGTACAATGCATGTATGAGTCCGGCATCACCAATAATATAGGCGCTGCCATTTGGTTTCTGATTTGAAAGGAAGCTGGCAGTCGCAAGGGCGCTTGTATAAAAATGATCCTCACCAACATCAATACCCAGTCTTTTCATCTTTTCATGAAGTTCTTTAGGTGTCCTTTCACTTGAATTTGTCAGGAATAAGTATTTTTTTCCTGAAGCTTCAAGCCAGGCTAAAAAATCAGTTACCCCAGGAAGGAGTTTATTTCCATGATAAATTACACCATCCATATCGATAATGAATCCTGCTTTGCCTTTTATGTTCTCTAACACGTTTTCCATACAGAGTACTTAATTTATTAACAAAGATACCTATGATTTCTGAATTTTTTTATCCTCTGAAAGGACTTTATGAAATCTAATGATGCCACAAAGGAACGAAGGCGCAAAGATTCGCAAAGAGAAAACTATCAAAAATAGCTTCTTTGTGCACCTTAGCGTCTGTGCGTCTTTGTGGCAAAAAGAATTTGTCAGAAGAAGCTGACTCTTATTCTTTTGTAATCAACTTCTTATCATCTTTCTTGTATAAAAGATGTAATAATGTCGGTAATATGATCAAAAGAAGCGGAAGTGCGATAATGAATCCTCCGATAACTGCAATTGCAAGTGGCTGGTGCATCTGCGCACCTGTACCAACCCCAACAGCAAGAGGCATTAACGCTATAATTGCGCCAAGAGCTGTCATGAGCTTTGGTCTCAGACGGGTTGAAATGGCAAAAACCAGAGATTCATCAACAGTTCCTTTTTGACGGTTTGTGGTGAATTGTTGGAATGTAAATATTGCATTTTCTCCTATTATTCCGACAATCATTATCAGTCCCGTGTAGCTTCCGACATTCAAAGGAGTATTTGTAATGTAAAGAGCAATCAGACTTCCTGATAATCCCAGGACAGCTATGAAAAGTATTGAGCAGGCAGCCCTGAAATCTTTAAAAAGAAATAGCATGAGCGCAAATACCAGCAGGCTTGATAATATCAGGATCATAAGCAATTCTTTAAATGATTTCTGCTGATCGGCATATTCGCCTCCGTATTCAATGTTATATCCCTGAGGAAGAAATAGTTTTGAATCTATGGATTTTTGTATCTCTTTCATGGCAGTTCCAAGATCTTTGTTATTCAGTCTGGCTGTTACTATTGAAACTGACTTAAGATTATCCCTGTTAATCTCTGCAACCCCTTCTTTTAATCCGATAGTTGACAACGTAGCAATAGGTTTAAGTTTGCCGTCGGGCAGAAAAACAGACTGATTTTTAATACTCTCAAGACTGTTTTTAACACTGTTTGGGTAAATCATTCTTATTGCAGTCACCTGTTCTTTCTCGAGGATGCCTCCGATAATGTTTCCTTCAACCATAGTTTGCAATTGAAACTGGAATGAGGATGGAGATATTTTAAACTGTGCAAGCTTCTGCTGATCTGGAACTACTTCTATTGAAGGCCCGGCAATAATAATCCCATCAAATATATCCTCAATTCCTTCGATCTTTTCAACTTCGGATGCAACCTTTTTTGCCAGATCATTAAGTGTTTTATGGTCACTTCCGAAAATTTTTATTTCAATTGGCTGAACTGATTCCATAAGATCGCCAAGCATGTCCCCGATTACCTGCCCGAAATCAATCTGAAGAGCTGGCTGGGTTGCTTCAATCCTTTTCCGGATATCGTCTATAACATCAACAGTACTTCTCTTCCTCTCATCTTTTAAGCATATAAGATAATCACCGTCGTTAGGCTCGGTTATGAAAAATCCCATCTGTGCGCCGGTCCTTCTGGAATAAGTAGCGACCTCAGGTATTTTTACAATTATTTTCTCAACCTCGGTAAGTATCCTGTTGGTCTCTTCAAGCGAAGTTCCGGGGGGCGCCTTATAATCGAGGACAATCGATCCTTCGTCCATCTCAGGAAGGAAACCGGTTTCAAGCCTGGGTACGATGTAGATAATCGATGCAAGCAGGAAAAGAATAAAAAGAACACTCAATACCGGTCTTCGAAGAAAAAAGCTTACCCAGTTCCTTGTTTTGGTAGTTCTGATATCTGTTATTTTTTTTTCAGGGAAAAGCGCTCTGATATTTGAAAACCAGATATAGATAACCGGAAGTCCTATCCATGTGACAAAGAATGAGCAAACCAGTGTTATTATCATGGTGTTGGTGAGGACATTGAAATAGGCTCCTGCCACACCGCCAAGGAGCATAAACGGCACAAAAATTACTATAGTGCTTATGGAAGACCCAACCATTGAGGGCATCAGATATTTTACAGCCTGGTGGACAAGCTGATTCGAGGGCCGTTCGGGAAATTCCTCATGAGTACGGTGTATCTGTTCGACTACTACAACAGCATCATCGATAATTAATCCTATAGCAGCTGCAATTGCGCCGAATGTCATTATATTCAGAGTATACCCTATGCAATAGAGAATTATTATTGTAAGTAAAAGGGTCACAGGTATTGTTACCAGAATAGTTGCACTCGCCCTGAATGATCTTAGAAACATAATTGCCACCAGGAGCGCCAGCATGAGACCTAACCAAAGGCTGTCATTCACGCTTTTAATTGCCTTGTTTACAAAGTCCGCCTGGTCGTAGTACAAAGAAATATGAACATCCGGAGGAAGGATCTTTTCCAGCTCTTTCTTTTTTGAAGCTACATTTTCCGAGAGATTAATAAGATTTGCACTAGGCTGTTTAAGGATAGCCACCAGAAGTCCCTGACGTCCGTTTGCGTTGATCCTAGTGTATTCCGTTCGTTCTCTGACATTTATCTCAGCTACATCTTTAAGTTTTATTATTCTTTTAGCATCATTCCTGAGAACTACATTTTCTATATCGGTTATGTTATAAAGACCTGCATCAGTGATGTTAAGATATAACCGCTTATAGTCGGAAAGAAAACCATTTGAAGTGATAAAATGATTCTGATTAAGCTGGTCTTTTATATACTCCGGAGTTATTGAAAATGTGCTCATCTTAAGCTGATTAAGCTCAATCCAGAATTCCTTAGTCTTACCGCCTATGATACCAACTGATGAAACGCCATCAATCTGCGATAAAAAAGGTTTTATTATATAGGTCGCAATGAGGTTCAGTTCGATAGGTGTTTTTTTATCACTTTCAACAGTAAATCCTATTACAGGCAGAATAGACGGATTCATCTTTTCGATCTGTATCTGAACATCAGCCGGAAGGGCATATTTTATCTGTGAAATGCGCGATTCGAGCATCTGCTGATTGACATTTATATCTGCTCCCCAGTTAAGAAAAGCTGATATTTCACACGTTCCCCTGCTGGTAGTGCTTCTAAGTATTTTAAGATCAGGGATTTGTTTAATAGCGTCTTCCAACGGTCTGGTAACGGTCACCATCATCTTATCTACAGGCTGTTCCCCATTATCTGCGATAACTTTTAATTTTGGAAAAGTGATTTCGGGGAAAAGTGAAACCTGGATCTGTCCATAAAGAAATATTCCTCCGACTATAATTACAGCCAGAATTACAGAAATCGGATTCTTATATGATAGAAAGAAATTCTTCATACTAAAACTACTTTATTATTGTTACCCTGGCGGTATCGGGCAAACCATAACTACCTGTAAGTACTATTCTGTCTGACGAAAGGAATACGGGGCTGGTTATCTCCACCTCTTCATTATTCTCAAATCCTTTGCTGACAACAGTTCTGACTGCTGTGCTGTCATTTATAAGCTTCATTACCCAGAATAATGTTTGTGTTTCATCGCCGAGCACAGCAGGTTTTGGAAGAACTGTCGCTTTCTCATTGCTTGACTTTACAAGGGTGACATTTGCAATGAGGTTTCCAGGAAGCCCGTCAGTTGAAAATGGCCTGATAACATATCTCATTGTCTGTGATTGCATATCCATTTCGGGCAGTTTCCGTTCAATTGTCCCATTTATCTGGCGATTATCAGGAAGAATTATCCTGCAGTTCCTGTTTTTTTCAATATACCTATCAAGTTCGAAAGGAACATCCATAATAAAAACCAGACTGTTTTGTTCTGAAACCGAAGCCATTTCATCACCCTCCTGAACAAAATCACCTTTCTGATACGAGATAGAATTAATTACTCCTTCTTTATGAGAGATAATATTTATCAATCCTTTAAAACTAAGACTGCTGTCAGCCATGGCTTTTTTGTCAAGAGCCATTGCTTCTCTCGTCCTGATTGTAAAAAGCAATTGTCCATTGGAAATAAACTCACCTGCAGCAATTAATACTTTCTCAATATTTCCTGCTGTTGTAGCCCTGATGATATTTTTGTTCATAAAGGTCGCTACTGCAGGTAATGTAACTGTTGAAGAGACCGGTTTGTACTCAGCCTGAACTACCGTTACCGGTGTCTTTACCTCAGTTGTCTCTTCTGTTGACTGGGCGACATGTCTGCATGATGAAAATGTCATTGCTATCGCTGATCCCAGTAAAAAGAAGAAATAAGTCCTAATTCGATTTATCATCAGTTTGCTTTTTTATTGAGTCAGAAGAAAATTCATTTGATTGATAACCTGGAGTTTCTCTATATAGATCAGGTTGATATTCCTGCTTGTTGTTTTGAAGTTTTTTATTGCATTGATGTATTCAGTCATCTGTATTATTCCGGCTTCAAGCTGTTCCTTGAATGTATCAACGAGTTGTTGGGACGTTTTAAGCTGGTTCTCCACCTGTGCAGACATAACATTTAGTGCTTTCAGATCAAGATTAAGTTGCTGAATCTGTTGAAAATATTGTTTATAGAAGGTGTTCTGATATGCCTGTCTACTGTTTTCATTAAGCTCAAGTTTTTGTTTCTCGATGCCTCTTTGCTTTCCATCATAAACCGGAATATTAAGACTCAGCCCTGCACTATACCCGAAATGTTTATAAAAGTTCCATGGATTGCTTGTAAGGAATCCCGCATCAGCAAACCAGTTCACTTTTGGTCTGTAGCGGATATCAATTGCCATTTTCTCATTCTCTATCCTTATGCTGTCAATCTTATACTGAATATAGGAGGGGGACTTTCCAATGTCAGCGGTACCCCGGATCTCAATTTTAGGGTCAGCCAGATCATACCATGCAGAATCGTTTAATCCACTTAGCTGACCAAGAAGTATCAAATTTTTTCTGTACTGGCTTTTTAACTGATTGACGAGTATTTCCTGCGACTGTGTCTCAACCAGCAATGAGAGATAATCGGTCTGTTTTGCAATGCCTCCTTTTACAAACTGTTTGACTATTTCATTCTCTTTTACGAGGAGCTCAAGAAAGTTTTTATTGAAGAGAAAATCAGTGTATCCTGAGAATGAAGTAAGATATTGATCCGTGATGATCTTATTCAATTCATTTATTGAGATCTGTGTTGAATTATTTATGGCACGTTTTTGCAGGTCAACTGCTTTAAACTTATTATTTATCTCCCTTTTATTAAAGACAGGTTGTGATATACCCATCACAGCTGTATAATTACCTCCGTCTGTCACAACTTCATCATATCCGAAATTATGATAAGCGGGGGAATAAAGCAGTTGTGATTTTGCTTCCACAAGCGGCTTTTTTGCTGCTCTGATGAGCAGACTGTCAGCATATGATGACTTGACCTGATTCCTGTAATCATTCAGAAGAGGACTGTTCTGAACGGCCTGTTTTAAGTAGAAGTCCAGATCCCGGCTCTGGGTATATGCAGATATAGCAAAGCCGGAAAGGATGAGAACTATAAAATACCTTCTAAGCATGATGGTAAATTATCAAATTTATAGGGAATGCAATTTAAATAAAAATCATCAGCAAAATTGAGAAAAAAGTCTGTAGCAATTTTGTGCGATTTTCTTTTTTACTTAGACAACTCAAATTCCATTTTTATTCAGACTGATGGATTTTTCACTCGAATAGTCAGTTTTAACCTGGTGTCCTTTGAGAGGGAGTATCTTTTGGTGAATTGCATCAATAATCCATTCAGGCTGGGGAAAGAAATATTCTTCCATTTCATATGCAGGTGTGATCCAGTTCCTGGATCCGATAACCACAGGAGGTGCGTCGAGAGAGTCAAATGCAAGCTCTGTTATAGTCTGCGCCATCTCTTTCAGAAATGAACCGCGCGATGAGGCATCACTTGTCAGGACTATTCTACCGGTTTTTTTAACTGACTGAATAACCGGTTCGTAATTGAAAGGGACTAGTGAACGAACATCGATTACTTCTGCACTCAAACCATATTTTTCCTGAAGCAGGTCAGCAACTTTCATTACAGGATACAGCGTAGCTCCTATCGAGAGGATTGTAATATCATCTCCTTTCCTTTTAATATCCGGCTCTCCGAATGGTATTTCATAGTAGCCTTCCGGCACACCTTCGGTATGAAACATTTCGCCAATATCATAAATTCTCTGACTTTCGAAGAAAATTACCGGGTCTGTTCCCTGCAAAGCAGAATTCATTAAACCTTTTGCATCGTATGGTGTAGCCGGGAAGACCACTTTTAATCCCGGAATGTGTGCAGTGAGAGATGACCAGTCCTGGGAATGTTGCGCGCCATATTTTGAACCTACCGAGACCCTTATAACCACGGGCATTTTGATAATATTGCCGCTCATTGCCTGCCATTTAGGGAGCTGATTGAATACTTCATCTCCTGAACGACCCAGAAAATCGCAATACATTATCTCTGCAATAACACGTCCGCCGCACATTCCATAACCAATTGCCGTTCCTACAATTGCACCTTCAGAAATGGGCGAGTTAAAGAGTCTGTGATAGGGGAGTGCTTCGGTCAATCCGCGGTAAACAGCAAATGCTCCGCCCCAGTCGCGGTTTTCTTCACCCCAGGCTGCAAGGGTAGGATCTTTATAAAAACGGTCAATGACAGCTTCAAAGATTGCATCCCTGAACTGGTAAAGTTTTGCTTTGGAAACAGGTTTCCCTTCCTTGTCCTTGTAAAATCTTTCTTTGGTTTTAAGCGATTTAACATGTGGATTTTCTTCCAGTGGCAAGAGCACTTCAGGTATTCCCTCCTCCATTTTATCAACTGACCCGTTTGAGAACATCATTTTTCCTACATAGTCGGGATCTTTTTTAAGATTGATTCTGGGCGAAATTTCGTCATTGATACTGAGTTTCAGTATCTGACTTAAAAGTTCTTTTGTCTCCCTGGTTATATTTTCAAGTTGATCCTGCTTCACAATTCCTTCAAGGACCAGCGACTTACCATAAGCAAGTATAGAATCTTCATTCTGCCAGGCTTCGATTTCTTCTTTTGATCTGTAGGATGAGGCATCAGAAGGTGAATGTCCGCTAATTCTGTATGTGAGTGTATCTAACAGAACAGGTCCCCTTTTTTCTTTCAATATCTGTTTTTTGCGCCGGAATGCGTCAATTACGGCAAGAGGATTGTAACCATCAACACGTTCTGCATGCATTGAATCGGGATTTACTCCGGCACCGACTCTTGCAAGGATATCAAATCCCATTGTTTCCCCGCAGGTCTGCCCGCCCATACCATAGAGGTTATTCATAAAGTTGAATATCAATTGAAGTCCTCCTTTGTATTCCCCGTCCCAGAGTGTTTTATACTGGTCCATTGTAGCGAAACAAATTCCTTCCCATACAGGTCCGCAACCCATAGAAGCATCTCCGATATTGCATACAACAATACCGGGTTTACGGTTTATCTTTTTATAGAGAGCAGCTCCAACTGAAATGTCACCTGATCCTCCGACAATTGCATTATTAGGATAGATACCGAATGGAGTAAAAAATGCATGCATTGATCCGCCAAGACCTTTATTGAAACCGTTTTCCCGTGCAAATATTTCAGCCAGGGCTCCGTAAAGCAAAAAGTTAGTTGCCAGATCTTTTATGTTTCCCTGAAACCCTTTTTCCACTACTTTCAGAGCGGATCCTCCAAAATAATTTTTCATTACCGAATAGAGTGAATCTTCATCGAGGTGATGAATTGCCGATAATCCTTTAGCCAGTATCTCACCATGACTGCGGTGAGAACCGAAAATATAATCATCAACTCCCAGAGTATATGCCATTCCTACCGCCGAAGCCTCTTGTCCTATCGATAAATGTGCGGGTCCGGGGTGATTATATGGTATCCCATTATATTCATTTGTTGTTTTGATGAGGTTCAGCATGGTTTCAAATTCCCTGATCACCACCATATCATGGTAAATCCTGATAAAATCTTCACTGCTGTATATCTTTTTTTCCTCTTCAACAGATTTATTGTATTGGTTTACAGGAATTTTCCCAAATTCGATGAATTGTGGTTTCCGGACAATTTTTGGATTGATGTTTTGACTTTTTGGCATATTCTAATTTGTCTTTTAAATTTAATATTCGTCTCCCTTTCTCCCTTTCTCCCTTTCTCCCTTTCATTCTCTTAGTACCTGAATGCTTCTATCTGCTCCTTAATTTCTTTAAGGAATAATGTAGCCGGTCCGCCGTCAATTGCCCTGTGATCGTAGGTAAGAGAAAGTCCGATATATGGAACAAAACCGAATATATTATTTCCTATACTGGCGGGCCTGTTTATTATTGTGCATACTCCAAGGATTGCAACCTGAGGAAGATTGACGATCGGAGTGAAAATTTCAACCCCATAATTACCCAGGTTTGAGACGGTAAAAGTAGCTGCGGTACTTTGAATCAACTCAGGATTAATACTGCCTTTCTTGCATGCTTCTGCGACTGATTTTAGTTCTTTTGACAATTTTATGAGATCCATGTCATCAGCATTTTTTACAGTAGGTACCATAAGTCCGCGGACAGTATCAACTGCTAATCCCAAATGTACTTTATGAAATGTTTTAATACGGTCATCGAGGAGGTGGCTGTTGGCCTCAGGAAATTTTTCCAACGCTCTTATTACACACCAGCAAACCATATCGTTCAAAGTTATGTCCTGCTGACTTTTATCGGAAGAGAGTTTGTTTTTTATTTTTTGTCGGGCTTCAAGCAGAGAACGGACATCAGCACTCATATGATGTGTCAGCTGGGCTGAGTTCTGAAGTGATGCGTGCATAGCTCTGGCAATTAGCTTGCGGACATTGCTGAGTGGCAGTTCGGTGTATTCAGTTCCTGTTACCTGAATTTTCGTTTTTATAGGTGCATCACCCGAATATAGGTTATCAATATCGCGGGTGATAATCCTTCCGTTTGGTCCTGACCCCTGTAAATTATTGTAATTAAGCCCTTTATTCTCAGCCATCCGTTTTGCCCTTGGCGATATCCTGATTTTCGAATCTGTGGATAATTGCAGTGTGTTATCAGCTTTTGTCTCAACCTTAACATCAGTCTCAGCCTTAGCCTCAACCTCAACCTCAACCTTAAGTAAAGAGTGCCCCTGATTAAAAGATTGAGTTTCTTCCCCGCTTTTCCCTATTACAGCAACATTAACAAGGATTGGCACTTCAGCCCCGTCATTAAAAAAAATATCCAACAATATGCCTTCAACTGGTGATTCAAGATCAAATGAGGCTTTGTCAGTTTCATAAGAGAAAAGAATATCACCAACTGATATGCTCTCACCTATATTTCTGAACCATTTGGTTATGATGCATGTCTCAACCGACTGACCCTGTTTTGGCATTATTACTGCTGTTGCCATTTATTTTTTGGTTTTTATGATATAAATTGACGCTATCCCCTTTGTGTTACTTTGTGTTGTTCTTTGTGACCCTTTGTGTTTAATTGAATTTTCTTTTACCACGAAGGTACACGAAGGAATATTTTAAAAATATTTGATTGTAACACATTTCTTAACTTGTAATAATAAGTAATTTAAAATAATTCATTATATTATAGATGTTACTATAAATCAATGATTACAAAAATAAATTATTTAACTTGTATTTACAAGTAAAAAGTCCTATATTTACTTTTTATTACAATTTATTTCAATTTATTTCCTTCATGGTCACTCCGAAAACCATTCCACAACACAGGAAGCTCTATGAGATTCTCAGAAAGCATATTTCAGATGGTGTTTATAAGGAAGGAGATCTTTTACCATCGGAGAATGAGTTATGCTATCTATATGGTATGACCCGGCCGACTGTACGTCAGTCACTCAGTACATTAGCAAACGACGGATATATAAGTAAGCACCAGGGTAAGGGAAGTATTGTTCATCACCTCCCCAGAGAGATTGGGATACTTTCAGTTTCTGGAACCACATCGGCAGTAGGTGACCGGAAACTGAAAACTTCGATCATTGTAAAGCCTGTCCTGATGCAATGGCCTGATGATTTCATGTTTACGCTTACTGATCTTGAAAAGGAATCGGGTTGTATATATATGGAAAGGGTCAGGTATCTGGAAAGTATTCCCATTTTTTACGATATAAGCTATATTGCAAATATTAACCTTCCCCGGATAACCGCCAGGCAGTTTGAGGACAGGTCTCTGTTTCAGATACTGAGAGATATTTACCGGATCGAGATAAAAGGCGGTGATCAAAGGATCAAAGCCATTCCTGCAACAGCCAGGATCTTCAAATTGCTTCATCTGAAAAAGGACCAGCCCGTACTTCATCTCGAAAGAAAAATGGAGACTAGTAATCCCGATCTCTTTCTCTATTCTTCAATATTCTGTAATACTGAAAAATATTCAATATTCGGTAGATTTTAATAGCATTAAATTGGTCAGGTAAAGGAGAAATTCACTAGTTTTATGACCTATTAATCCATCAGATTATTATTCAATTTAACAAGTAATAAAAAATAGATATGAAAGATCAAAAAAGAACATGGTCGAGACGCCAGTTCCTGAATTCGGGTATAGCCGGAATTGCAAGTATGATGATACTTCCAAAAATTGGTTCTTCCTCCAAAACATCAGCGAGGTCATTCGCCAACTCATCAGCAACTGCCGATCTCAGGCTAGGATTTATTGGAATGGGACAACAATCAATGTTTTTATTAAACGGGTTTCTTCAAATACCCGGAGTAAAAGTCATAGCTGGTTGCGATATTTACGGAGTTAAAAGGAAACGGTTTGAGAAAAGGATTACAGCATTCTATACTAAAGCAGGTAAGGAATCGAAAGTTGAGACATACGAAAAATTTGAGGATCTGTTAGGCAGAACTGATATTGATGTTGTCGTCATTGCTGTTCCTGACCATTCTCATGCAAGGATAGCAATAGCCGCCTGCAAGGCAGGTAAGGATGTATATCTCGAGAAACCGATGACATTCACAATTAAAGAGGGTCAGGAATTGAAAAAGGCGGTTCGCCAATACAACAGGATTCTCGCAATTGGGAGCCAGCAGAGATCAGACCCCGGATTTCAGCATGCCGTAAAACTTGTGCAAACAGGCGCTCTCGGAAAAATATCAAAGGTGAATGCCTATGTAGGAGCCCCTCCCAGGCCATACGATCTGCCTGAAGAACCGATCCCGGCTGATCTTAACTGGGATCTTTGGTTAGGATCACTTCCTACACCTATTCACTTCAATAGTCAACTGGATCCTCCTATTACTATTGAACCTGAACAGAATGAAAAACTGTGGGGAGCATGGCGCTGGTACAAGGAAATGGGAGGTGGATTTACTACTGACTGGGGTGCCCACATGTTTGATATTGCTCAATGGGGACTCGGAATGGATAAAAATGGTCCGGTCGAAGCATCACCTATAGGTGACGGAACAGAATATATGTCATTTAAATATGCAAATGGTGTTATCATGACATCGGAAGCCTTTAATGAAAAGAAGACTAAGGGCGTAAAATTCTGGGGAGAACTGGGTTGGATAGAAGTTGCACGCGGATATTTTAATGCTTCAGATCCAAAATTTCTGCCTCCGAAAACTGAAGCAGCTGACCCCAACGTGCCTTACGAGACAAAAATTCCTCATCAGCTGAATTTTATTGAATCGGTTCGTACAAGAAAAGATCCTGTTGTCCCTGTCGAAATCGGGCATAGCAGCTGTACTGTCTGTAACCTAGGAAATATTGCTTGTGCCCTTAAGCGGACGGTCAAATGGGACCCTGCAACCGAAACCTTTATTGATGACACTGATGGTGCCGCAACAAAATTGCTTCACTATGAGTACAGAAAGGGGTGGAAGCTGGTGTAAATGGAATGACTTTGTTAATTAATTTTGTAGAGACGCCCAATTTGGGCGTATCTACATTTTTGTACCAATTCTTTAAATATTAAAAAGATGAATTTTCAACAGTTATTTATCCCGATTGCATTGTCCTGTATAACCTTCACCTCTTGTAAATCAACGAAAAATGAACTGATGGTGTTCTCTGCTCCGGCAGGTAATTTATATACATCAATAAATAAGAATGGCATAACAGTTCTCCCCAATGGTCGTTTACTTACACCTGCAGGGAAAAGTCTTGTAGTTGCCCCGCATCCATTCGGCCTTGCTCTCAGCAGAGACGGGAAGATAAGCTGTAACGGCCAATTCAGGTATATCACCTTTGTCAATTTCGATTATTCGTAATCTAAGTACTACGCCGGAAATAAGGCAGGTACCACCTGGTTACTCGACCAATACAGGTGTTCTGGAATCCGTGTTTATGGGTCTTGCAATCTCTCCTGATAACAGGAAGGTATATGTTGCTGCAGGGCAGGAAAACAAGATCCTTGGTTTTGACCTTCTGACAGGGAATAAGATCGATTCTGTCGATTGCTCCTTATCAACAGACGGCCATAAATTCCCTGACGGATATATTGGTGATATGGTTCTTTCCAAAGATGGGAGTTATCTTTTTGCTGTGGACCAGACAAATTTCCGGCTTGTCATTGTTGATACCCGGAAAATGCAGGTTGTTAAATCTGTTGATGTAGGACGCTATCCTTTTGGGATTGCCCTCAGTCGTGACGAGAAGAAAGTCTATGTTGCAAATGTGGGATTGTTTCAGTACAGCAAAATAGGAAAGATTGAGGAAAAATCTGACTACAAAAATGCCCTTTCTAGGAGATCCGAATAGTGATAATGCCTTCTCTGTCTGGTCGATCTCCATAGAAGATCTGGAAAATCCGAAAGTTATTGCAAAAATCAAGACAGGGAACCTTGTCGGACAGATGGTTGAGGGGATTCCTGCAGTTGGAGGATCGAGTCCTAACTCACTGGTTGCAACCGCTGACTGGGTTTTTGCAAGCAATGGGAATAATGATAATATTACTGTAATTGACACGAGAACTGACTCTGTTGTTAATGAAATCTATTTGAAGCCAGATGAAGCAATGAAACATTTCAGAGGGGTTATCCCCTTTGGCCTGGCTGTGTCGCCTGATGAAAAACAATTGTTTGTTGCAGAAGCGGGTATTAACGCTATCGGAGTTATAAATCTGTCTTCGTTCAAAGTAGCCGGACATATTCCAACAGGCTGGTTCCCATCCAAACTAAAAATTTCTCCCGATGGTAAGAACATAATTGTCACGAATGCTAAAGGTTATGGAAGCGGACCAAATGGCGGGAAAAATTTCAAAGAAGATGGGGAAGGAACCTATATCGGAAATCTCATGAAGGGCACTGTCTCAGTTATCGAGATTCCTTCGGAGCTCGACCTTAAAAAAATGACAGCACGGGTAATAAAAAATAACTTTTCCAAACAGAAGGCATCGGATCTTTTAAAGTCACATGTTAATAATCCTGTTCCGCTTTATGGGGGGCAGAAAGAATCTCCGGTTAAACATATAGTTTTCATCTCAAAAGAAAACCGAACCTACGATGAAATCTTTGGTCAGCTTAAGAATAGTAACGGAGATGAATCAATTGCGAGGTATGGACATGATATTTCATTTTCGAACAAGGCTAAAACCCTGAAAGTTGAAAATGCCACGGTTATGCCAAATCACCTTAAACTGGCTGAACAATTTGCTGTCAGTGACAACTTTTATGTAGATTCTGATGTTTCGGCTGATGGGCACAGATGGCTGGTAAATACTTATCCTAATGAGTGGGTTGAGACTTGTACACCTGCCAGTTATGGAGGGAACAGAAACTATAAGCCGGCCTCAAAAGCTCCGGGTAGTCTTGGCATGAATGGAGCCGCCGGGGCTATATATCCCGAGGATTATAATGAGTCGGGATCGATGTGGGATCATCTTGAACGTAACAAAATTGACTTTTTCAATTTTGGTTTCAGCGTTATGTTTGAACCGGCTTTTTATGATAATTCTTACAAATATACGGGGATAAAGCAGTTTGCAAACTTTCCTGTTCCTGCGCCTCTGTTTGGAAGGAGTTCAAGGCAATATGCCACATTCAATATGGCAATACCTGATCAGTTCCGCATTAGCCAGTTTATTAAGGAGTTTAATGAGAAGTGGACAACAGACGGTAAGATCTTGCCGCAGTTGTTAACCGTAATAATACCAAATGACCATGGGGCAAATGAACGTCCTGAAGCTGGTTATCCTTTCAGGGAAAGTTATATGGCCGATAATGATCTGGCAGTAGGAAGAATAGTGGAATTTCTTTCCCATACCAAATACTGGAAAGATATGGCAATCATTATTACCGAGGATGATGTGCAGAACGGCGTTGATCATATTGACGCTCACCGGAGCGTTCTAATATCAGGATTTTTGATCCTCAAAAAGCATTGTCGCCACTGGATGAAAAATTTGACTGGAATTCACTTGACAAATCACCCATACTCGATGATCCGAGAAAGATGGTAAAGGATCAGAAAGAGAAACCTGAGTACAGGACAGGCGATCAGAAAATAAAGTAAAAAAAAGGCTGTACATTTCTGTTACAGCCTTTTTGGTATTAGTTTGAGTAAGATCAATCTACTCTTTTAACTTTAATGGCAACTGGTCCTTTTTCTCTCTGCTCTATTTCAAATTCAACTGACTGACCTGCCTCCAGCTCGGTATGGGAAACCTCTAAACCTGAACGGTGGATAAAGATATCCTTGTCATCTTCTGTTTGAAGGAATCCATAACCTTTTACTCTGTCATACCATTTAACAGTACCTTTCATAGTTTTAGAATTTTGTGTTTCCTACCTGTAGTTATCTCTTCTGTTTCCGCCGCCAGGACCACCTCTGCGGTCATTGTTATCACCACCTCTGAAATTACTTCTTCTGTCAGTCCTTTCGATTGATTCATTAACGATAATGTTTCTACCGCTAACTTCAGCTCCATTTAATTCTTCGATAGCTTTTTTTGCTTCAGCATCATTCGGCATCTCAACGAAACCAAATCCTTTGCTTTTCCCAGAGTACTTGTCAATAATGATTTTTGCGGATGTTACTTCGCCATACTCTTCAAAGATTTCTTTTAATTCTGCTTCACTCATTTTAAAATGAAGACTTCCTACGTAAATGTTCATAATTCAAATAATTAAAGTATTTATAAAACAGGGACAAAGGTCATACTTATTTTTGAAAACAAAAAATAAATAT